>Ga0265338_10000214_pt1 | contig 106870 bp, 91 predicted proteins | sample 42126metaG_FD_193579 | JGI IMG/M metagenome (GOLD analysis project Ga0265338, IMG submission 193579) | Rhizosphere microbial communities from Carex aquatilis grown in University of Washington, Seatle, WA, United States - 4-21-26 metaG | ecosystem: Host-associated > Plants > Roots > Rhizosphere...
GCAAAGCGCCGACGGCGGCGACCCGGAAACGGGGCATGGACTGCCGTATTGACATCCGGAGGGTATATCCGACAAATGTGGGCTGAACCCGGATGCGATGAAGCACCTATGTTCTGACTGCACCCAATTGCCCTTCGGTTTTTAGCCTTTAGAGCGGTTTCATTAGAACTGTAGCCATTTCGATACCCACACCGCGAGTGGAGCACGGGCTTCAGTCCGCTTCAACATGGATTGGTCCGGCGACATCGAAGCGGCGTGAACGCCGCGCTCCGGCTATAGTATTTTTGAAACCGCTCTAGCCTTCAGACTTTTTTTCCAGCCGCTTCAAGACTTCGCGACAGACTGCTTCCGCTGATTTTGGCCGGCCCAGAGCTTTGGCGGCCCGGGCCATCTCGGCAAGTTTCTTCGAGCCGAGCAATTTTTCAATTCGGTAGGGCAGGTCCTCAACCCGGTTGACCTTCGCCGCCGCGCCGCGTTCGAGCAGGAAATCGCTGTTGGCCGCCTCCTGTCCGGGGATCGGGTTCAGGATGAACAGCGGCTTGCCCAGCGCCAGCGCCTCGGACGTGGTCAGCCCGCCGGGCTTGGTGATGATGAGGTCGGCCACGGCCATCAGCTCGTGCATGTTGGTCGAAAAGCCCAGCACGTGGGTCGGATGCCGGCGGGTTTGCGTGGCGAGCTTGCGGCGCAATTCCTCATTGCGGCCGGTGACGACGAGCGTCTGGAACTGGCCCGGCACCTTGTCGAGTTCGGCGAGGATTTCCGCGACCGGTCCCATGCCGAAGCCGCCGCCGAGCACAAGCAGCACCGGCTGGTCGTCGCGCAATCCGTACTGTTTGCGAACGGCACGCGGGTCGGGCCGGGACAGGAATTTCATGGCAATGGGAATGCCGGTGGCGACGGCGTTTGCCGCCGTGGCGCCGCGCGCGACGAGCCGGGCTTTGGTTTCCTCGGCCGCGACGCAGTACAGGTCCACGCAGGAATCCATCCACAATGCGTGCGCCTCGAAATCGGTCACGATGCTGACGATGAACGGGTGTTTCCAGTTTTCGGAGGGGCGCTTCTCGGAGGGGCGAGCTCTGCGAGCCCCCATCTTTTCAATCAAGTTTGGGCGTCGTGGAACTCCGCCCTCCGGGGATTTGAGCACGCCCAGCGTTTCGAGCGGGAGATAATGCGTGCATAGGACGGCATCGGGTTTGAACTGTTTCAGGTGGCGGGCGAATTTGCTTCGCGAGCTGCTGGGAAATGCGCGGCGCAGCCGGCTCAGCCGGCGGGCGACCTTGGGATTGTCCGTCTTGCCGAAGATCATGCCCCAAAGTTCCGGCGCCCGCTCGACGAGCTTCACATAGCCATCCTCGTGGACTTTCTTGTGCAGGGGTGAGAAAAATTTGATGAGGTCGAGCCGCTCGATGGTGTCGCCGGGGCGCAAGCCGCGCCAGGCTTCTTCCAGGGCGGCGGCGGCGGCAATATGCCCGCCTCCGGCGGTGACGGTGGCAATCAGGATGCGCATGGGCCCGCAGATTGCCGCAGAGCATCGCGATTGAGAAGCAGAAATGGCGGACGCAACGAAAGGGGGGTGCATCTTGAGGGCGTGTTGCCCAAATCCTTTTCCCTTCGGCGGAGCGCGGCTGTCCCAGCCGCAGCACGTTCAGCAGCCTCAAAGCGTGTGAAATTTCAAGCGCTCATCTGCCATCGGGGCCGCTGCGGGTGGGACACCCGCGGTCCGTCCATTTGGGCAACACGCCCTCAAGATGCACCCACGAAAGGGGGCGTGACCCGACTCAATCCGGCTGCCAAGGCAATGTCGCGCTCCGCTTGCCGCCGCAAAATCCCAGGTTGCGGTCAACCGCCCTTCAAACAAATCAATTTCTTGCAGGAGCCGAGGTGACGAGGCTCTAATTTCCCCGGGAATACAGGATTACTTGGAGACTCCTCGCGTCGTCTCCTGCTTTTGAACGGGCGGTTAACCGCCCGTTCAAAAAGCAGGGGCCGACGTCAGGAGGCTTGAGCAAACGCCAACTTCCAAAGAGATTTTGAGCCTCGTTCCCTCGGCTCCTACTCGAAAACGAGTTCTTAAACGGGCGGTTAAGGGTCGTTTTCAGATGAACCATCCGGCGGTTTGGATGGGCGGGGGATTAGCCGGCTGAACGGAATTATAAGGATTTTCGATGTAATACAAAGATTGCCAGAAGTTTGAAACTTTTGCAGAGTACCGCTGTTCAAGTTGGGAAACAGTTTATGTTTCGATTTTTTAGCATGAGGATTTCTTTGGGTTGGCGAATGTCTGCGCTCCTGGCACTTGGGCTGATGGTAGTGGCCGGCCGGGTTGAAGCGCAGGGCATAAGCTATCTCGTTCAGGCGCCTACTAATTGTGCTGTCAGCAACATCATCACCTTTAATGTCAGCCTGACCAACCAAGCGGGTTCGGTCAATATCACGATGACCAACACATTCGTTGGAACAACGTTTCAGTTGGGAGCTGTGACCACCGGTTTAGGGACTTATTCAGTGGGTTCAACCAACGTCATTTTCCAACTCGGCCCAATGACTAACAGCCAGGTTACGACGATGACCATGGCGGTAACGCCGACTTCAACCGGGTCTCTTTCCAACCTGTTCTCGTTTGCGACCAACGGTGTGCTCATTGGCTTTGGCTCTTTCACTCCTGTGGTTCAAGTCACCAACCCGGCGCCGGTGGCGGGCTTGGTGGTGGCGATGACCGGGCCGGCGGCGCAGGTCTTCTCCAACGACTGGATGGTTTATAACGTCAACGTCACGAACCTGGGACCATCGGCTGCGCCTGGTATTTTTTTAACCAACACGCTGCCGCCGGGCGTGGGTTACAAAACCAACTCGCTTGCTTTCAAGCGTCTAGGCAGCGATAGCAACGTGGTTTTCAATCTGGGTACGCTGACGAACCAAGCTTTCATAAATTTTCAATTGACCGTCCAGCCGACCAATGCGGGCACTTTTACGTTTTCGTCGGTGCTAAGCACGAACGGTTTGGTGATTCCCAACCCGGCCAGCGTCTCGGACAGCATTACCGTGGTCGTGTCCAATTTTCTATCCAACCCGGGTCAACTGACCGGCACGATTGTGTCGACCCAAAAGTATAACTTTTTGAGCGGGCGGCTGGAACAGAACATTGTCCTGTCGAATGCCGGGCCAACCTCGGTTGACTCGGCGCGCCTCACCGTGACGGGGTTGACCAACCGGTTGTCCAATGCGACGGGGACCAACAACGGCAACCCGTTTGTGACTTATGCCGCCAGCCTCGCGGCCGGCAAAAAGGGGTATTTGGTGCTGCAATTCAGTCCGACGCAAATTGCGTTTCCTTTCACCAACTCGCAATTGCGCGCAGACGGAGTAACGCTGCCCAATCTGGCGCCGGCGGCGGATGGGCTCATCCCAACCAACATTGTGCAATTCGTCCGGTTGTCTTCCGGTGGAATGGTGATCGCTTTTCCCTCCCTGACCAACCGCACTTACACGGTGGAATACTGCACCAATCTGGTTTCCCCTATCTGGCTGGCGGCGCAACCGCTTACTTACACGCCGGCGAATTACACGTTTTGGATTGATTATGGGCCGCCATTGACGGTGAGTCATCCGACAAATACTCCCGCGCGGTTTTATCGCGTGTTCCTGAACCCTTGAAGCCATGCCCGCTTTGCCATCCAACTCGATGAAGAACATCCGGAACCGGGATTTTTTTGCGTGGTGTTTGTCGTTTTGCTTTGCGGGCCTGTCCATGGCCGCTTCAGCCCAATATCAGGACCCGCCCCGGAATCCGGATCCCAATACTCCCGTCGCCATACCCCCTGACGCCCTGGCCCAACCGCAACCCGCTGTCCAGCCGCCGCCTGCTGAGAATTGGGACCACCCCTGGCGGTTTGAAAAGGTTACCGACGACGACGACTGGACGCGCCATTTCCGCCTCGGGGCCCTGGTTGGAATGAATATCAGCGCCAACTTCAATGTGAAGAATCCCATCACCTTTTCCGGCAAAGGCGCCGCGCAGGGGAATTATGATGACGGCTACCTGCACCCGTCTGCTGATGGGCAACATACAACCGATTGGGGGTACAATGATCCTGGCCAGTATTCTGCCGCGCAGCAAACCTTAACCATGCATCAGGCAACTTCGTTTGCCGCAAACGGTGGGACCAGTTCGGAGAGCGGCGATACAGCTTTTGTAGGTTTTGACATGGCCTATGGCGGCAATCTCTGGCATTGGGGTAGCGCAAAAATCGGTTGGGATTTGGGATTCGGACTGTTGCCCATCAGCATCAAGGACAAGCTTTCCCTCACTGGAGATGTCAAACAGAACTTTTATTCGTTTGATACCAGTGACTTCCAAAACAGTCATGTTAATTTCCCGACGGCCCCTCATCAAGGCGGTCCCGACGGTACTGGAGGCCTGCCCAGTACTCCCGTGTCAACCGGCACCGACACCGTCCCCGATCAAAGCCTGACCGGTACACGCACTTTGGATGTAACGCTCTACACCGTGCGGCTGGGACCATCAATGTATTGGGACTTAAACGAACATTTTGGTTTATCGGCCGGCGTCGGTCCCGCGGTTGGCATCGTGTCGGGGAATTTGCATTATGATGAAACCATCAACACCACGAGATACAAAGGTCAGGTGGATGCAACGGACATGGTGTACGGAGGCTATGTGAATGCGTCGTTGATGTATCATCTGGTGGAGAACGGCGACCTTTACCTGGGCGTCCAATACATGTCGCTGGGCAATGCCAACATCAGCGGCGGCGGCCGGTCGGCAGAGTTGGACCTGCACGGACAAGTCTACATTTCCGCCGGCATCAACTGGCCGTTCTGAACGGCAGCGGTTCGGAGTTCCGCCTTCAGGCGGCACCGATGGGATAGGAACCGCGGACCGCCTGAAGGCGGAACTCCCAACCAAACTCACCGCAGCTTTTCCACCTGGATTTTCGCCGGGTCGTTCACGCCCAGCTGGAGCAGGGTGGCATTGGCGTAAAGCTCCAGGTTCGGTTTGAATTCCGGCGCGTCCAGCGCTTTGCGTTCGCGTTCAAGTTCCTTGATGGCCAGCGTGTCCAGCGCCACGGGGTCGCGGCTGAACCACAGCTGGTTCAGCACGGAGGAATAGTGCAGCAGGCCGCGCGAGCCGCCTTCGTATTGGCCGATGAGCGCGTCGGTGATGTTGAGCGTCACGCGGTCGCCCAGCACGGGCAGGGCGTAAATTTCCGGCACGGCGACGGCGAGCCGTCCGGGATCGCCCGCAAACCGCAGCGTATTGTCCACGCTGCCCAGGGCGAGGCTGTAAAGATGCCCGCAAACGCCGGTGTATTCCTGGTTGAGCAGCGGCGCGATGCTGATGATTTTGGTGATTTGCCGGCTGACGAGCCGGGAAACAAACGATTTTCGCCCGACGCCTTCGCCCTTCCGTCCGAATTCCAGGTCGCCCCAGACAAGATTGCCGATGATGGCGGTGTCGGGCTGGTAAAAATTCGTCGGGTCGTAACCGGCCTCCGCGCTGCCGGCCACCCGGACGCCGAGTTGCGCGCCGAGCTTGAAGAAGCCGGCGGCCCGCAGCTCATCCTCCTGCCGGTCCCAGATGACGATGTGCTGGGGCGGCACGCCGGCGTCGAGCAATCCATGAATCGCCGCCGCCACGACGGCGGGCCGGGTGCCGCTGAGCTGGCCGGGGGCGGAAAACACCTTGAGGCCGACGATGTCCTGCGTGGAAACCAGGCTGCGCCAGGCGGCGGCGACCGTGGCCCGGCCGGTGAAATTCGTGAGGCCGCGGTCCAGCATCGCCTGCACCTGCGCGGCACCGGGCTGGAAATCAGAAGTGGCGCTGGCATCTTCAACGGTGACGACCCGGGCGATGGCATTGGTGGCATGGCCGCTGAACGAATCGGCGGCCCGGACCGGCAAACAAGCCAGCCCGACGGCAGCCATGACGGCCAGCCGGCGGACCATTTGAGCGAATTGGGTCTGCGCGTTTCTTGACACTTTCGAGCGCGGATGCTACCACCAGCGCCGATGCTGGCCACCAAAAACGAAAACGAAGCTGGAAGCTGGAAGCTGGAAGCTGGAATACGGCCGGCCATCAAAAAGTTCCAGGCTCCATTCTCCAGCTTCCCGCTTCGTTGTTTTGGCTTTCTGGCGCTTTCGCTGCTGCTGGCCGGCTGTTCGCCATCCGGATCCCGCTCACTGCTCAAGGGCAAGAAACTCATTGAACGCGGCGATTACGCCGGTGCCGTGGCGCAACTCAAGACTGCCACGTCGCTCCTGGCCACGAATGCGCAGGCGTGGAATTATCTCGGGGTGGCGTGCCAGTATGCCGGCCAGCCGACCGATGCGGCGGCCGCCTACCAGCGGGCGCTGACGCTGGATCGCGATTTGATGGAGGCCCATTACAATCTCGGCTGTTTGTGGCTGGAACAGATCAAACCCGATGCGGCCGAAAGCGAGTTCACCGCCTACACGCTGCGCCGCAGCAAGGCACCGGAAGGCTGGCTCAAGCTCGGTCTCGCCCAGTTGCAGGCCAACGATCTCGCCGCGGCGGAAAGAAGTTTCAGCACCGTCCTTTACCTGAGCCCGAACAACGCCGAGGGCCTGAACGGTCTGGGGCTGGCCCGGGTCCAACGCGGCCGTCAGCGCGAGGCGGCGCAGTTCTTTGAGGAGGCGACGCGGCATAAACCTGATTTTGGACCGGCCTGGCTGAACCTGGCAACGGTGGCTCAGCAATATCTGCACGACAACACGCTGGCGCTGCAAAGTTACCGGACCTATCTGGCCTTGAAGCCGCGCCCGGCGAATTGGGATGAGGTGAACGACCTCGCGAACAGTCTTGAGCCGGCGCCGGCGGCCGTGGCTTCCAATGTCAACCCCGCGCCGGCCCCGGAAACCCGGACGCCGCCACTGAGCGCAACGGTTCGCGCTTCCGGATCGTCACGCACGCAGGCGGTCGCCCGGGCCGGCTTGCCTCCGCCGCGTCAGGCCACCACGCCAACGACCCCGGCGCAGGTGGCAAAAGTCCAGCCGGAACCGCAGATCTTTGGGACGCCGGTGGCCGCAGCTCCGCCGGAGCCGGCCACGGAAAAGACCGGCACCGTGAACAAGCTGAACCCGTTGAATTGGTTTCGCTCTTCGTCGCCGGAGAATAATAACCAGGCCGACATCAGGCCGCCGCCGGCGCCGCCAGCGCCCCACAGCCACATCCCGGTGACCCCGTTGCCGCCAATCAATTCCAGCTCGGCAGCGCCAGCGGCCGCAGCGCCGGTGATTCCCAAGCCGGTCAAGATTATTCAGCCGGCAGCTCCGACGTTTCCGCGTTACCTGTATCTTTCGCCGCGTAAACCGATTGCGGGCGACCGGCGGACGGCGTCGGGCGCCTTCACGCAGGCGCGTGAATTTGAGCAGGCATCGCGCTGGCCGGATGCGCTGCAGGCGTATCGTCAGGCGGCGGAATCGGATCCGGGCTGGTTCGAGGCGCATTACAATTACGGCGTGGTGGCCTATCGGCTGCGGAACTACAATCAATCCCTGGCCGAGTACGAAATGGCTCTGGCGCTCCAGCCGGATTCGGCGGATGCCCGGTATAATTTCGCGCTGGGACTCAAGGCGGGGGGTTATGTGACCGACGCGGTGAACGAATTAAAGAAAATCCTGGCGGCAAAACCGGACGAGGTGCGCGCCCACCTGGCGCTGGGGAACATATACGCGAAACAATTATTCGACACCCCGCAGGCGCGGCAGCAATATCTGAAGGTTTTGGAGCTGGATCCGCGCAGCCCACAGGGGCCGGAGATCCAAATGTGGCTTTCGTCGAATCCTCCCTGAGGGAAGCCGGCCGCTGGAGGAAGGGAAACGGTTCCGCCGCTGCCGCGCCGGCAAAACCCCCGCCATTTGAGGCAAATCATTCGCTGTCGCCGGGATTCTATCCCCGAAAACTGGCATGAAACGGGCTGTAAATTTAACTGGCGTGGTGAGCCGTTGTGCTTGATTTCGCCGTTATGATTGCCGTGGTCGTACAAAATCTGGAGATGGACAAGCTGCCGGTCAACTGGTTTGACGGGTTGTTGCTGGGCCTGTTGGTTCTCGGGGTGTTCCTGGGGCGCAAGCACGGCATGTCCAGGGAATTCCTGCCGCTGCTGAAATGGCTGACCCTGGTCCTGGTGTCGGGATTGCTTTATCCGCAAGCCGCCCAATTATTGGCCAAGTCCACCGGCCTGGGAAAATCCGGCAATTTGATCCTGGGTTATTTGGTGCTGGCGTTCGTGGTTTGGATCCTGTTCATGATTATCAAGCAATTGTTTGCCAATCGGGAGGGCACCGAAAATAATTTCTTTGGCAGCGGCGAATATTATCTGGGCATGGTGTCGGGCGCGATCCGGCTCGTCTGCATGCTGCTGGCCCTGCTGGCCCTCCTGAATGCGCCGTATTACAGCCAGGCGGATATTCAAGCCCACGAGGCCTACGTGAAACGCTGGTTCGGCGGCGGAATGTACAGCGGCAACTATTTCCCCGACTTGCAGACCGTGCAGCAATCGGTCTTCAAAGGCTCCTTCACCGGCCCCTACATCAAGGATTATCTCGGCGTGATCCTCGTCCAAACCGCCCCGCCGGATGCCGCCAAACCGCAGACAAAAACAGCGGTGGTCAACATCAAGAAGTAAGTGTAGCCTGTGGCCGAACGACATGGCCGGCACGCTATCTCCCGCAACCCGCGAACGCATCCGCTCCGCCAGTGACATCGTTGATGTCATCGGGTCATACCTGCCATTGAAAAAAGCCGGCGCCAACTTCGTCGCGCTCTGCCCCTTTCACAAGGAAAAATCCCCGAGCTTCAACGTCAATCCGCACCGCCAGATTTTTCATTGTTTCGGCTGCCACAAGGGCGGTGACGTGTTCACCTTCGTCAAGGAATACGAAAATATCGGGTTCATGGACGCCGTCCGCCGGCTGGCCGAGCGCGCGAAAATCCCCCTGGAATTCGACCAGACCCCGGGCGAACAGCAATCGCGCCATATCAAGGACGAGCTGCTCGAAATCCACGACCAGATTGCCCAGCGCTGGCAAAACTGCCTGCTCAACGAGGCCGCCGGCCAGGTCGCCCGCGATTATCTAGAGAAGCGGGGCGTGTCGGCCGACGCGATAAAACTCTTTCGCCTTGGCGCCGCGCCGGACGCCTGGGACGACACCGTCAACTGGGCCAAAAGCAAGGGCCATGACCTCGCCCTCGTCGAAAAGGCCGGCTTGATTTTGCGCAAGGAAGGCACTGACCATTTTTATGATCGGTTTCGCGGACGGCTCATGTTTCCCATCTGCGACGAGCAGGGTCGGGTGATCGGCTTCAGTGGACGCGTGCTGTCCGGCGACGAAAAGACGGCCAAGTATGTCAACTCGCCCGAGACGCCCATCTTCACAAAAGGGAAAGTCTTTTACGGTCTTGATAAGGCAAAACGGACGATGCTCGATGAGGCAGAGGCCATAATCTGTGAAGGGCAGCTCGATCTCATCGCATGTCACATGGCTGGTGTAAAAAATGTTATTGCGCCTCAGGGAACTGCACTTACTGCCGACCATGCTCGAATTCTGCGACGGTATGTTGACTTGGTGGCCGTATGCTTCGATGCAGACAACGCTGGTTGGAATGCAGCGATCAGATCTCTCGACCCACTATTCGCGTCCAAAGTCTCAGTGTTAGTGGCTATTGTGCCAGCGCCACATGATCCGGACAGCTATATCAAAGAATTTGGTGGTGAAGCTTTTCAAAAACTGATTGCTGGAGCCCAAGGCTTCTTCGATTTTTATTTGAATCATCTTTGCGGGAATAATGATGCTTCCACAGATCAGGGGCGAGTGGCTGTTGTGAAAGGAATGGCTGAAGCTGTTCAGAAAACGGGGGACGCTGTCCAAATCGACAAATACGCGCAGAAGACCGCGCTGCGCCTCGGGGTTTCCTCCGAGGCGGTCCGGACAGAATTTTCAAAGTTCAGGGTTCAAGGTTCAGGGTTCAAGGTTGAGGAGGCTGAATCCAGCGAGCAGCCGGTCGAGCCGGAAGAGGAAATGCCGCGCCCGTCGGACAAGGAATTCTGGCTGCTGAAACTGTTGCTGTTGCACGATGAACTGGCCGGCTGGCTGGCGCTGCACCTGGACGTCAACTGGATTTCCCATCCGGGGGTGCGACAGATTGTCGCCCAACGGCTGGCGGCGCAGGCGACTGAAACCTGGCGTAGTCTCGGCGCATTCCTGGATGAATGCGAAACCCCTGAAATGCGGGGGCTCGTGACCGAAGCCGTCGCCGAGGACCGCAAGCTGCCGAATCCCGACCGGCAGCTGGCGGATATCGCCCTGTTCCTGCGCAACCAATTCATCGACCGGCAGATCACCGCGTCCCTCCAGCTCGCGAGCCAGCCGGAAACCTCCGAAGCCGACCGCCTGGAGCTGCTGCACCGGCAGCAGGAACTGCGTCAGCAAAAAAGAGCATCCCTGAAGTGAGTTGCCGTCAGGCATCCGGCGGAAGCCCGCAAGCGCCGGTTATTCATTTGACATTGTTTGTAAGCTTGCCTTACAAGCAAGCAAGCGAACGGGTGTTTCCAGTTTGAGGCCGAAACGTGTTCGCCGATAACAAAAGGATCCTTATGCGGACTCGATCAGAATATTTTATTCCACTGGCATGGCTGTTGGCTGCACTGGCGTTCGGTTCATCGGTCATTTCGCCGGCGCAGGCCGATTCCTGGTTCGCCAACGGTCCGATGATCAACGCACGTGAAAACTGCACCGCCACGCTGCTGCCCAACGGGAAGGTGCTGGTCGCGGGAGGGGCCTACAATTCCATGCCCGGTTTTTTGGCCAGCGCGGAATTGTTTGATCCCGCCACCGGGATCTGGACGGCGACTGGCGCAATGAACTCCCCTCGGGACAATCACACCGCGACGTTGCTGCCCAACGGGAAAGTGCTGGTCGCCGGCGGCTTTGATGGCACCAACTATCTTGCCACCGCGGAGCTTTATGATCCGGCCACCGGGATCTGGACGGCGACCGGCACAATGAACAGTTCCCGGTACTTTCACACCGCGACCTTGCTGGGCGATGGCCGGGTGCTGGTCGCGGGCGGTTACCTCGGCTTTACCAGTGCGGAGTTGTATGATCCGGCCACCGGCGCGTGGAGCGCAACCAGCGACATGAACGAATATCACCAGTGGCATACGGCGACGCTGCTGCCCGGCGGGAAGGTGCTGATCGCGGGCGGGATCGGCTACGGCGGCGCTCTTTCCAGCGCGGAACTTTATGATCCGGCCGCCGACACGTGGACTGAGACCGGCGCCATGACCGCCGCCCGCCAATGGCACACGGCAACGTTGCTGCCCGATGGGAAAGTGCTGGTGGCGGGTGGCATCTCCGGTGGCACCTGGCTTTCGAGCGCGGAATTGTACGATCCTGCCAGCGGGAACTGGACGGCCGCGCCTGCGATGAATGCCACTCGCGGGCTCCATACGGCGACGTTGCTGCCCGATGGGAAACTGCTGGCCGCCGGAGGGTGGGGCGATGGCGGCTTCCTTTCCAGCGCGGAGTTGTACGATCCGGCCACCGGAGCCTGGACCCTGGCCAGCGCGCTGAACACCACCCGCTTTTCGCATACGGCGACGATGCTGTTCAACGGAAGGGTGCTGGTCGCGGGCGGCGATGCTGGCAGCGGCACCCTGGCGAGTGCGGAGGTCTACGATTATGCCGGCGGAACGTGGCTGACGACGGGTGCGCTGAATGCTCCGCGGCAGTCCCAGTCTCACACGGCGACGCTGCTGCCCAACGGGAAGGTGGTTGTCGCCGGGGGTGATAACAACAGCGGCGCACTTTCCAGCGCGGAACGGTATGATCCGGCCAGCGGAGCGTGGACGGGGACCGGGGCTCTGAACACCGCTCGTTACGGGCACACGGCGACATTGCTGTCCAATGGCAAGGTGCTGGTCGCGGGAGGCAGCGGCAGCAGTCTTACCGGCATTCCGGGTGCGGAACTGTTTGACCCGACCGGCGGAAGGTGGACCTCGGCAGGCGCAATGGCCACTGGACGGGCTGGTCACACGGCGACATTGCTGTCCAACGGGAAGGTGCTGGTTGCCGGGGGATACTCGGTTTATCACAGCGCTCTTTCCAGCGCAGAGCTCTACGATCCAGCCAGAGGAACGTGGACGCAGACCGGCGCAATGAATACTGCACGCTATTCTCACACGGCGACGTTGCTGTCCAGCGGGAAGGTGCTGATCACGGGTGGCGTTGGCAGCGGCTTTCTTTCCAGCGCGGAACTGTATGATCCGGCCACCGGGAAATGGATCCTGAGTGGAGCCATGACCATCGCCCGTATTTACCATACCGCAACTTTGCTGCCGGATGGCGAGGTTCTGGTTGCGGGTGGCTACAGCGGCGGCACTGCCTTTTTCAGCGCGGAGTTGTATGATCCAGCCGCCGGAACATGGCGGGCGACGGGTTCGATGAATGTGGCGCGCCGCGCTCATTCGGCGTGCGTGCTACCCAATGGCAAGGTGCTGGCCGCGGGCGGCTACAGCAGCGGGTCGGTTTCCAGTGCCGAACTGTACGATCCCCCCACCGGGAGTTGGACGGCGACCGGCGTGCTGAACACCGCGCGCTCCGGGCACACGGCGACGGTGCTGCTGGATGGCAGGGTGCTGATGGCGGGAGGGCTGGCCAGCGGCAGCAAAGATCCGCTTTCCAGCGCGGAACTCTATGATAACGGCCTGGGCTTCACCAATTCCTGGCGGCCGCAGCTGACCACGCTTACCTCGCCGCTCAACCTCGGGGGCAGTCTGGTGATTGTCGGGGCGCAGTTTCGCGGCATCGCCGGGGGTTCGGGCGGCAATTACCAGGATTCATCCGCCAATTGTCCGCTGGTGCAATTGCGCCGCCTGGACAACGAGCAGATCGTGTTCCTGCTGGCGACAAACTGGTCCACCAATTCGTTCACTTCTTTGCCAGTCTGGAATTTTCCGGCCGGCTATGCGCTCGCTACCGTGTTCGTCAACGGCATTCAAAGCACCAGTAGCGTCGTCAACGTCAGTGTCCCGGTCCCGACCGCGGCCACTCTGACGAGCTCGCAAAGATTAGCCAATGGGTTCCGGTTTTCGTTCACCGACAGCGTGGGTGCAATGTTCGGCGTGCTGGCGACCACGAACCTGGCGTTACCCTTGACCAACTGGACGGCGCTAGGCGGGGTGGCGGAAGTTTCGCCCGGCCAGTTCCAATTCACCGACCCGCAGGCGACGAACAGCCCCAAACGTTTCTACCGTGTCTTCGCACCGTGATTGAGGTGATGAGCGTTACGCGGCGTGCAACTGTTTGGAGTTCCGCCTTCAGGCGGCCGGCTATGGCATTTGCCCGAACCGCGTAACCGCGGAACTCCGAACAAATGCAGTGTCAGGATGTGTCACCCGCCAACTGCCACCCGTCACGTGTCACTCATTTCGCGCCCTGATCGATCCAGGCGCGGATGAGGCCGATTTGGTCGGGCGTGAGCGGGCCGATGTTCGCCTTGTTGTGGGCCGGCGGCATCCAGGAGTCGTGGTCATCGGTGAGGTGGGCCACCGACTTGACGACGAAGCTGTTGGCGCTGTCGCCAGCCGTGAGGATTTTGCCATCCTTGCTGCCCTTGAGCGCGCCTTCCAGCGTGTCGAGTTTCAGACGGGCCTTCGGCTTTTCGCCGCTGTGACACTTGACGCAGGACTGGTCCAAAATGGGTTTGATGTCGGTGGCGTAAGTCACGCCGGTTTTCGCGGCGGCCGGCGGCAGTTGGGCGGTGTCGGCGGCGGCGGCGGTCAGCGCCAGTCCGAAGGTGGTCATCAGGGTGAGGGTTGTCAATTTGGTCGTCATCGTTATGTTCATGGTTTTGGTTAATTTTGCGGACAATTTGAACTTAAGACGCGTGGCTTGTCAAAAAGTTTCAAAAAAAGACGGCGGGCCTGGGGTGGGGCGAGCGTCCTCGCGAGCCAGTGTAGTGTTGGCGCTGTGCGCCAATCTCATCGAGCCGCAGGCTCGACCCTACAACCGCAAACAGCTCGCGGGGACGCTCGCCCCACCGGACCAGCCCAAAGGTTGATACCAGTCCAAAGCCCGGCTTGCGAAGGGGTTGCGCCTCGGCTAACCCTTGGGGGTGAACGGCGAACAATTCTCCGACGCGGTGCTGGTGGTGCTGGGCCACGGCACGACGCAAAATGCCGATTCCGGCGCGCCGGTGCATCAGCACGCGGCGGAATTGCGCCGGCGGAAATTGTTTGCCGGCGTCCGCGAAGCCTTCTGGAAACAGGAACCGCGGATCAAAAAGGTCCTGGCGGATATTTCCGCGCCGCGCGTGTTCATTGCGCCGCTGTTCATCAGCGAAGGCTACTTCAGCGACGAAGTCATCCCGCGCGAGCTCGGCTTTTCCGAACACTCAACACTCAACCTTCAACACTCAACCATTTACTATTGCCAGCCGGTGGGCACTCACGAGAGCATGACAAAAGTCATTTTGTCGCGGGCCCATGGAATTGTTGACGACTCTCCCTTTCCCCGCGCGCCCAGGCCCAAGGACATCACCCTGTTCATCGCCGGGCATGGCACGGAGAAGAATGAAAATTCCCGCGGCCCCATCGACCGGCAGGTGGGATTGCTCCGGGCGCTGAATCTTTATGCCGGGGTCCATGCGATTTTTCTGGAAGAATCGCCGCGCATCGCCGAATGCTATGCCCTGGCGACGACGAAGAACCTGGTGGTGGTGCCGTTTTTCATCAGCGATGGATTGCACACGCGGGAGGACATTCCCGTGCTGCTCGGCGAGACGAAACCGGTGGTGGAAAAACGGCTGGCCGCCGGGCAGCCGACGTGGCGCAACCCGACGGAGAAGCAGGGGAGGCGGGTCTGGTATACGCCGGCGATTGGCAGCGAACCGCATATCGCCGATGTGATTTTGGAGCGGGTCGTTGAGGCATCGTTGAATCGTTAAATCGTTGAACGGTGAAACCGTTTATCCGGTTCAACGATTCAACAGTTTAACGGTTCAACCGGATCAGAGAATTTATGAAACAACTGCGAATTGGTTTTTTGAGCACTGCCGGCATCGGCCGGAAAAACTGGAAGGCGATTTTCAATTCCGGCAACAGCGTCATCACGGCCGTGGCCAGCCGCGATCTTGAGCGCAGCCGCCGGTACATTGCCGAATGCCAGCAGGACCACGCCTTTGCCACCCCGCCGGCGCCGCTTGCCAGTTACGGGGAATTGATCGCGTCGAAAGCTGTGGATGCCGTCTACATTCCGCTGCCGACGGGTTTGCGCCTGGAATGGGTGCGGCGCGCGGCAGAAGCGGGCAAGCATGTGATTTGCGAGAAACCCTGCGGGGTCAGCTTCGCCGAGGTCCGGGAGATGACCGAGGCCTGCAAAAAGCATGGCGTGCAATTCATGGACGGGGTCATGTTCATGCACAGCCCGCGCCTGGCGCGCGTGCGCGAGGTGCTCGATGACGGCACCAGCATCGGTCCGGTGCGGCACATTTCCTCGGACTTCAGTTTTCTCGGCACCGGCGATTTTGCCCGTACCAACATCCGGGTGGATGGCCGGCTGGAACCCACCGGTTGTCTGGGGGACCTTGGCTGGTATTGCCTCCGGTTCGCGCTTTGGACGATGAAGTGGCAGCTGCCGCATACCGTCACCGGCCGCATCCTGTCGCAATCCGCGCCGGCTGCCGGCCGGACGCCCGCGCCGACGGAATTTTCCGGAGAACTGATTTTCGACGGCAATGTTTCGGCGGCTTTCTATTGTTCGTTTCTCGTCCCCCAACAGCAATGGATCAGTGTCAGCGGCGGCAAGGGATCGCTGCGATTGCCGGATTTCGTCCACCCGTTCAACGGCTATGAGCCGGCTTTTGAAGTCAACCGGACAGAGATCCGGGTTCCGGCGGCGGCCGGCGCTCCGGGGCCGGCACCGGGTTCGGATCTGGCTGACCTTGGCCACCCGACCGCGCAGAACACCATCATGTTCCGCAACTTCGCCAATCAGGTGTTCTCCGGCAAACTCAACGACGACTGGCCGATGTGGGCGCTGAAAACCCAGCAGGTCTTGGATGCGTGTTTTAAATCGGCGCAAGCAGGTTCAGCTGGTGTCCCCCTCTGATGCGGCAAGACGGCGGGGGGGTCGCCGCACTCCAGGCCCCTTCGGACATCTGGTCGACTCCGAGGTGCGCGCCGGCGTTTTGGGGCGCACCAGTCGGGTGGTGTTTTTTTAGGCCCAATCGCCCGCCTGTTTTTTGGCTTCAAAGTCCGGGCGGTTCCTGTCAGGCTCGGCCGGGATGCGGTAAAGGCCGCATTCCGGACAACCACTTCAAACGAAAGACAACTTATGCGCAAGCTTGCCGCCATCGGTCTGGTTTCTCTCATTGGTTTCTGTGCCCTGGCCGAAACTGAAATCAAAGGCACTGCTCCCGAACTCGCCCAATTCATCAATGGCGTTCCCAAAATGGTCGAGGTCCTGGGTGAAGCGGAGGTGCGGGTTCCCGCCAATCGGGCGGTGTTGACCCTCAAGGTGGTGACCGAGAACCATTCGTTGCAGGAAGCCCTCCGCGCGAACGCCGAATTGCGCACCAAACTCGCCGAGTATTTGAAGAAGCAGGGCATTTCCGCCGATCGCATCCAGGCCTCAAAATTCTCCTCGACGCCCAAATTCGGCATGTTCGGAGAGAAAGCCAAGGGCTATCGCGTGGAGAATGAAATGCGGATTTCCGTCCAGGACGAAAAGGAGTTTCAAAGTGCAACGGGCGCGGTGGATGCGTGGACGGAAGTGCAGTATGACGGGGTGGAATTTGAATACACGGACAAGGAGGCGCAGAAACAGAGCGCCATTGCCAAAGCATGCGACAATGCCGGCGACCGGAAGAAGATCTACGAGGACAAATTTGGTTTGAAGCTGACGCCGGCTAGTTTTTCCCAGGGTGAGGTGGTGCAAAGGAATACCACCCCGGCAAACTATGCGTATGCAGGCAAAGCCAGCCGGTCGGTCGGCGTGACGCCAGTATCCGGATCGGCTGATGCTGCATCCGAGGAATCCGTTTCGAACTTCGGCGAACTCGTTTATACGGCCAGGGTGACGGTGGAATACTCGGTGCAGCCCAAATGAGGCGTGGGAAAACCGTTATCTGGTTGAAGCGTTGAACCGTCAAATTGTCCGGCGGACAAAACCGGTTCAACGATTCAATCGTTTGATGATTTAACGATTCACGAACCACCCGCCTTCCATTATTCTTCGCCCGTGCCTTTTCGGAAGATCACCATTATCGGCGTGGGCCTGCTCGGCGGCTCCCTCGGGCTGGCCGTCAGGCGACGGAAGCTCGCGCGGCTAACCGCCGGGTTTGTCCGCCGCCGCGCCAGCTTGAAGGACTGTGAGCGGGCCGGCGCCGTGGATTTTGCCACCACCGATCTGCCCGCGGCCGTCTGGGACGCCGATCTCGTCATTCTTTGCACGCCTTTGGCGCAAATGCGCGCGCGTGTCCGGGAGCTCCTGCCCGTCTTGAAACGCGGCGCAATCGTTACCGATGTCGGCAGCGTCAAGGCAAGCGTCGTGCGGGAACTGGAATGGCTGGTGGGACGGGTGGGCGCGCATTTCGTCGGGAGTCATCCCATGGCCGGCGCGGAAAAAGCCGGCGTCGCCGCCGCGCGCGCGGATTTGTTCGCCAACACGGTCTGCGTGGTGACGCCGACGCGTAAGACAAACCGGCCGGCGCTGAAGACGGTGAAGCAATTTTGGGCTGACCTGGGTTCGCGGGTGCTGGAATTATCGCCGGAAGTCCACGATGCGCTGGTGAGCCGGTCGAGCCATCTGCCGCACGTGATCGCGGCTACGCTGGCCAGTCATGTCTTGAATCCGGCCCATCCGAAAGAACAGGCTGCGCTTTGCGCCAACGGGTTTCGCGACACGACGCGCATCGCGTCCGGCTCGCCGGAAATGTGGCGCGACATCGCCCTGGCCAACCGCAAAAACCTCGCCCGGTCGCTGGGCGCCTTTGCCGCCGATTTGCAGAAATTCCAGCGCGCGGTGAAAAAGGGGGATGCCCGGGCCATCTCCAGGTTTTTTGAGACGGCCAAACGGCGCCGTGATGCCTGGTGCGCCGGCTGTGCCGCGGGATCCACAGAATGAACCAACCACGGATGAACACGGATGAACACGGATTTTGTTTGGAGGTAGGGCGCGTCACTCCGTGCGCGCCGTTCGGTCATGACGAGTGTCTCGGCGGGCAGGGGACTGCCCGCCCTACCGATCCGTGTCCATCCGTGTCCATCCGTGGTTAAAATGGCCTTGCCCGACCTCATCGAAATCGTGCCGCTGGACAAACCGGTGCGCGCGGAAATCACCGTGCCCGGGTCGAAGAGCATCACGAACCGCGCGCTCATCCTGGCGGCACTGGCAGACGGCGAGGTGATTTTGAGCGGCGCCCTCTGGAGCGAGGACACGCAGATCATGGTGGAATGCCTGCAGGACCTCGGCTTCATGGTGAATGTCGATCCCGATCCAAGCGAGCCCGGCAATCGCACCATCACGGTTTACGGTGACGGCGGCCGGGTGCCTCCGGGCGGGACGGAGCAGCAGCCGCTGGAATTGTTCGTGGGCAACGCCGGAACGGCGGCGCGGTTCCTGGCGGCGTTTGTCTGCCTGGGGAAGGGCGTTTACCGGCTGCACGGCGTGCCGCGGATGCACGAGCGGCCACAGGCGGCCCTGTTCCAGGCGCTGCGCGAGCTGGGCTATCGCATGGATTCGCCGAATGACAAATTGCCGGCGCTGATTTTCGGCGGCGATGGTTCGTCCGGTAGGAGCCGAGGTGACGAGGCTCAAGCTTTAAAAGGAGACCAAAGCCTCCTCACGTCGGCTCCTACAAATGAAAGGAAATGCACCGTGAGCATCGAGGAGAGTTCTCAGTTTGCGTCGGCGCTGCTGCTTTGCGCCAAACAAGGCGGCTGGAAGGTCGAAGTGGTCGGCGAAAACGCCGAGGAATCATCGTATGTGGCGATGACTTCAAAGTTGATGGAAGCATTTCCCCATCGCGGCGGGAAATATCAAATCGAGCCGGATGCTTCGAGCGGGAGTTATTTCTGGGGTGCTGGCTGGGTTATTTACGTTCTTCAAGCTTTAACTGGGGATAAAGATCCAGTGAAAATTCCAATTTTGCCGATTGATATCAAAGCGTGGCCACAAACTTTTTTCCAGATCGATCAAGACTTTCCTGAGTTTATTCCGTTTCCAAAGCGAGAGATTTCCAGGCAAAGTGAACTTGGTGATAGCATAATGACCGCCATTGTTTTAGCTGCCGATCAACAATTGGCTGATGGTTGGGGATGGTGGGATAATCAAGAATATTTACGTTTCACCGACCTAAGTCGCCTGCGTGTCCAAGAAACGGAGCGTGTTGTGGCGCTGCGGACGGAACTGACCAAATGCGGCGCCAAGGTGGTGGAGAACGGCGATACCTTGACGATTTATCCCTCCCCGCTTCACGGCGCGGAGATTGAAACCTACAACGATCATCGAATGGCAATGTGCTTTGCGGTTTTGGGATTGAAAGTGCCGGGGATAAAAATCAAGAATCCCGCGTGCGTGAAAAAGACCTTCCCGAATTTTTTCCAGAAACTGGCCGCGCCGCCGCCGGGCGGGCTGGGCGTAACGATTTTGGATGCCAAGACGGGGCGGAAGCTGGGAATGGAAGAATTGTTTGCCGAATGATTTGGTTGAATCGTTGAACCGGGTGATGCGCTGGTTTCGTCTGACGGTTCAATGGTTCAACGGTTCAACGGTTTAGTGATTTAACGAATGAAACAATCGATTGTCATTGCGATTGACGGCACAAGTGCCAGCGGCAAAAGCACGAACGCCAAGCTCGTGGCGAAGGCGCTGGGCTATGTCTACGTGGACACCGGCGCGATGTACCGGACTCTGGCCTGGCATTGCCTGCGGAAGCAGGTGGACGTGGAGAATGCCAAGGCCGTCGCTGCCGCCTGCCGCGCCTGGAAGACGTCGCTGGTCTCCGTGGAGGGCCACGTGCGGCTGCTGGTGGACGGTTATTTTCCGGAGAAGGAAATCCGCACGCCCGAAACGGCGGCCGCCGTGTCCCACGTGGCGGCGATTCCGAAGGTGCGCGAGTGGATGAAGAAAAAGCAGCGCGAGTGCATCCGGTTCGGCGACCTGGTCATGGAAGGCCGGGACATCGGCACCAACGTGTTCCCGGAAACCGACTTCAAATTCTATCTCGACGCGCAACTGGAGGAGCGTTCGCGCCGCCGCACCGCCGACGGCGTGCAGGAAAACCTCGCGGCGCGCGACCAGCGCGACAGCCAGCGCGCGGTGGCGCCGCTGATGATCGCGCTGGGCGCGAAGGTGATTAATAACTCGAGCCTGACTTCGGCGGAAACCAGCGGGTTGATCCTGGACGAAATCCGCAAGCGCCTGGCGCTGGGGAAATGACGCCGCTGGGCGGAATGACCAATGTCTAAACCATAATGACTAAAGAATTTCCCAATTACCAAATGCCGGGTAGGGCGCGTCACTCCGTGCGCGCCGGGGAACGCATGCGGACGGGCGGCGGGCAGTCCCCTGCCCGCCCTACCGGGTGGTTGGATTTTCTCCCATGAATCTGAGCTATCGCCTTGGCTGGACCGGTTTTCGCGCGATGTACCGGTTTTATTTCCGCTGGCGCGTGTTCAACGCGGAGCGCGTGCCGCAGACCGGCGGAGTCATCCTGGCCTCCAATCATGCAAGCTTTCTCGACCCGCCGCTGGTGGGCTCGGGATTGTCCCGGCCGATCAATTATCTCGCGCGCGAAAGCCTGTTCCGGTTTCCCGGCATCGGCGCGCTGCTGCGTTCGTGGCAGGCGGTGCCGGTGGACCGCGACGGCGGGGGCGCGGCGGGCTTGCGGGCAATTCTCGAGCGGCTGCTCGCCGGCGGCGGGATCATTTTGTTTCCCGAAGGCACGCGCACGCGCGATGGCCGATTGCAGCCCGCGCGGTCCGGCATCGGCCTGGTGGTGATCAAGTCCGACGCGCCGGTCATCCCGGTGCGGACGTTCGGCACGTACGAGGCCTATGGGCGGCACCTCAAATTGCCCCGGCCCCGGCGGGTGGCGGTGAAATACGGCCGGCCGATGAAGTTCGAGGCCCTGCGCACCGAGGCGAAGAACTGCACCAAGGCCCGGCTCAAGGAAATCTACCAGGAGATCGCCAATGAGATCATGGCGTCGATTGCGAAATTGGAGCCGTGCGAGGATTGAGAGATGTTGTCGGCGCCGAGGCAACGAGGCTTTAACTGCGCAATTTTGTTCTGCCTTGGGTTTGGAATGAGCCTCCTTACGTCGGCTCCTACGAAAGTCAGATCCCCAAGTTCGACAGGGTGTTGCTGATAGCGTTGACGATCTGGACGAGCCGGGGATGGGATTTCTCGAAACCGTCCACCGAGGAGCGCAAGCCTTGCAGCGAGTGTTCAAGCAATTGGGGGTTTTGTTCGGTGCGCGTGGCTTCGTGGGCGGAGACCTGGGTGAATCCGGCGATGCTTTTGGCCTGTTCATCGTGGGTTTTCGCCAGCGTGCCAACTTCGGATTTGAGCTGGCCCAGCAACTGGAGCAGCTCGCGTTTCTGCTCTTCGCTCACGACCCCTGTGCCGCGGATTTTTGTCTCAATTTCACCGATGGTATTTTCAATCATGGTTTACACCCCAAGCTTAACGCTTGCTGCGAATTCGGCAAGACTGCGATTATGCAGCTTGCGCCCCATGTAGCATCACTGCTAGAAGATTTAAATTGAATGTGTCAAACAATGCTTCGCGGACATTGATTCTGTTCGGGTGCGCCTTCCTGCTGGCGGCCAAAGGTGCCGGGCAGGAATCGGCGGCGGGGTTTTATGATCAAGGCTGGCAGAATTTCCGGTCCAACCGCGTGGCGGAAGCGATAACCAATTTTACGCGGGCGATGGAATCGAGCACGAACAACGATTTGTCGTACCGGAGTGGCGTGGACCGTGCACGGGCAAAAGCCTACGCGCACAATTTCGATGGGGCATTGGCGGATTTGAACCGGGTGATTGCGCTCTATCCGGAGTTCTGGCCGGCCTATTATTACCGGGCGGAAACGAGGGTCGGCCAAACGAACCTCGATGGCGCCATTGCTGACTGTGGTTTGGCCATTAAATTCGAGCCACGTTGTGCAGACGCTTATTTGTTGCGTTCGGACCTCTATTCCCGGGCCAGGAATTACGACGCCGCCATGGATGATTTAAATGACTGCATCCGCTTCAATCCGGCCAATACTGCCGGATATGATCGGCGTGCCGGGCTCAGGGTTCGGCAAAACAACTTGGACGGAGCCATTGCTGACTACACCCGCCTCATACAATTGAATCCGAACAGCGGGCGGTATTATTCACCTCGCGCGGAGGCCAAAGCCAGAAAGGGCGATTGGGAGGGTGCGCTCGCCGACATGGATCTGGCCATTCGGTTTGGCCCCGCCAAATCCTGGCTCTACGTGGAACGCGGTTGGGTTCAACTGGCAAAAGGCAGTGTCGACAGTGCGTTTGCCGATTCCGCGCAGGCGATAAGACTTGCCCCCGAAAATGCGGAAGCCTACAGCCTGCGCGGATGTGCGCGATACCGCAGGGGGGATTTGTCGGGAGCTGAGGAAGATTTCACCGCGGCGATCGAACGGGTCGATAATTCCGTGTTTTCAGGTCCTGGCCTTTCAGCGTTCATGGAATTCAATCAAGGAGGCATCTATTTCGTCCAAGGCAATTACGAAAGCGCCATCGGCTCATGGACCAAAGCCATTGAAGAAAACACGCACGTCTGGCAGTGGCAACTTCAGGAGTGGATTGAAAAGGCAAAGGCAAAGTTACAGGAGAAGAAACCCTGAAGACGGTCACCATCTGCCCACGTGCGGCAAGACCGGCCGGATCAGTTCCCAGATGTTTTCGCAGACCACCTCGACGGCGGCAGCGCCGTTCACCATCCGCACGCGGCCGGGTTCGGCGGCGACAATGGCCTCGTAACCCTGGGCCACGCGGGCAAAAAAGTGCCGGTCGCCCTCCTCCAGCCGGTCGCGGACAAAGGGCAGGGTGGATTGGCGCGAGCGCAGGCGCTCGGCGCTGACTTCCGGCGACACCTGCAGCAACAGGGTCAGGTCCGGCCGCGTATCCCCGACGGCAAAATCAATCACGCCCTTGACCAGTTCCAGATCCAGGCCGCGACCGTAACCCTGATACGCCGTGGTGGAATCATAAAAACGGTCGCACACGACAATTTCGCCGACGGCCAGGGCGGGGCGGATGGTTTCGCGGACGAGCTGCGCCCGGCTGGCGTTCATCAGCAGCAATTCGGCCTCGTAGGTCATGGTCACGTTCGCCTTGCTGTGCTTGAGGGTGTGCCGGATTTCCTCGCCGATGGGGGTGCCGCCCGGTTCGCGCAGGGTGCGGACGCGGTGGCCGAGGGCGCGCAGCCGTTGCGCCAGCAGCTCGATCTGCGTGGATTTGCCGCAGCCCTCCGTGCCTTCAAAGGTGATGAACAAGCTCTTCATGCCAGTTGGGGGAACATCGAACGTCGAACGCCGAACGCCGAACATCGAAGTTGAAAACCGTTCGATGTTCGGAGTTCGATGTTGGATGTTCGATGTTTATTCAAATCTTCTTCAGCTTTGGCCCCTTGGGCGAGTCCTCAATGACCCAGCCTTTGGCCTTCAATTCGTCCCGGATGGCGTCGGCGCGCTTGAAGTCTTTCGCCTTTCGGGCGGCTTGTCGAGCTTCGAGCAGGGCGATGATTTCTGCCGGCGCCTCGACTTCCGCTGCCATCCCGATGCCGAGAACGGAATCAACTTTTTCCCACACGGCCAATGCCGATGCGGCACCCGCCGCGTTCAGGGAATGGCCGGCCAGGCGGCGATTGATGTCGCGAACCCACTCAAATACGGCGCCCCAGGCGGCGGAGATGTTCAAATCGTCATCCAGGGCTGCGGAGAAAGCTGTGAGCAGGTTTGGAGCGCCGGCCTCCGGCCCGGCGGGTTGGAGTTCACGCTTGAGCGTGTCCCCCGAACACGCTGAAGCTTGAACTCCAGCGGCTCCATTCAACTCACGCAGCTTGCCGAGGCATTCATCGATCCGCTGCAATTGGGACCGGGCGCCCGCCAGTCCGTCCAGCGTGAAATTGAACGTCTCGCGGTAATGCGCGCTCAGCAGCAGGCAACGGATTTCGCGGCCGGTGAAGCCCTTGGCCAGCAGGTCGCGGAGCGTGAAAAAATTGCCGAGCGACTTGCTCATCTTCTTGCCTTCCACGAGCAGGTGCGCGCCGTGGAGCCAGTGTTTGACAAACGGTTTGCCGGTCGCGCCCTCGCTCTGGGCGATTTCGTCCTCGTGATGCGGAAAAACCAGGTCCTCGCCGCCGAGATGCAGGTCGAAGCTTTCGCCGAGCACCTTCATGCTCATGGCCGAACACTCGATGTGCCAGCCGGGCCGGCCTTCGCCGAACGGGCTGGGCCAGAAGACCTCGCCATCCTCCGGCACCCGCGCCTTCCACAGGGCGAAGTCGGCGACGGATTCCTTGGCGTATTCGTCGCTCTTGACGCGCTCGCCCGCTCGCATTTCATCGAAATTGAGCTTGAGCAGCTGGCCGTAGGTGCAGCCGCAGCCGCGGTATTTCTCGATGCTGAAATAAACCGAGCCATCGGCGGCCCGGTAGGCCATCCCGCGCTGGACCAATTTTTCGATGAGCGAAATGATTTCGGCAATGTATTCGGTGGCGTGCGGAGTGTGGTGGGGCAGGCGGCAGTTGAGCGTTCTCAGGTCCGCCAGGAAAGCGGCCTCGTATTGGCCGGTGAATTCGCGCAGGGACGTTTTGGTTTCCCGGACGCGCTTGATGATCTTGTCCTCCACGTCCGTGATGTTCATCACGTGGGTGACCGCGAGGCCCTTGAATTCGAGGGTGCGGCGGACGAGATCGCCGAAGACGAAGGTGCGCCAGTTGCCGATGTGGGCGAAGTCGTAGACCGTCGGCCCGCAGCAATACATGCCGACCGTTTTGCCTTTGGGGTCGGACGGCGCGAAGTCCTGAATCGAGCGCGACAGCGTGTTAAACAGTTTCAAGCCCATTTGCGTCCGCGCAAAGTAAGCTGGAATGCGCGAAAGAAAAGCGGAAAGTCAGGGGGAGACCTCGCCAGACGCAGGATGGGGGCGCGATGTCCAAATCAAACGGAGCGCGGGTGTCCCACCCGCAGCAGCCTGGATGGCCGGGCGACCGTGTGAAATGCCGCAGGATTTGGGTCGTTGAACGCGCTGCGCGCATCTCGGATGCGCCCGGCCGATGAAAAACAGTGGACTCCTTTGCCCTTCAATCCTAATCTTCGCGCTGAACCCCCGTTGAATGCAAACCTGAACAAAAAAACGAGGCCACATGGAAATTAAAATCACGTGCGGATGCGGTCAGAAATATGTGTTCGAAGTTGATCCCAAGAACGGACAGATGCCGGCTTCGGTCAATTGTCCCGCCTGCGGTGCGGACGGGACGCAGGAAGCCAACGACATTCTGACCCAGGTTTTTCCCGGATCCTCGGCTGGAACCGAGGTGGAAAGGGCTGCGCCGGCTCCTGCCGTTGTCGAAGGCGGCCCCGTCCGGATTAATCCCCCCGTCCGCCTGACCATGGCGGCAAGTCCGCCTCGGCCAACGCCGCCGCCTTTGCCCGCCGCCCCCGCTCTGCAGCCCATCCGTCCCTTGCCGGTCGCCGCGCCGCAGTTGGCAGCCGCGGAGGAGTTCAATCTGGGGCGCGGAATTTTGGGCGCCGCGCTGGGGGCCGGATTGGGCGCGGGGTTGATGTATGGTTTCTTCGTCTGGGCCGGTTTCCGGTTCCCGATCATGGGCACAGGCATCGGCCTGCTTTCGGGCTTGGGCGCGCGCATCCTGGCAAGGGGAACGGACTCGACACTCGGTGTCATCGCCGGGGTCATTGCCTTGTTGTCAACGGCGGGAACGCTTTATCTCATGTTCGGCGACATGGCGATGATGTTCATTGTCTCCCTGGCGGTCAGCGCTTATTTTGCCTACCGGGTCGCCGGATAACCTCCGGAAAAAATCAACCTTTTGGCGGGCCATCCGCGTTCGCTTCCTTTGGCCGCCGCCGCCGGCAGCGTTCCACGAACAGGAAGAACACTCCGGGGCCGAAGCAGAGCAGCATGACGGAGATGCCGGTGGCAATGCCCCAGAAGGTGCCGAGGGGCGCGCAACAGTCGCCGCGGCGGCGGACGATGATGTGGCTGGGCACGGCGACGAGGAGTTCGAGGATGCTGCCGCGCAGGAGCCAGCGGGTGATGCGTTTGAGCAAGGTGTCCGCGTCATCGGCTTTGGCGAAGCTGCGGAAGACGACGGCCCAGATGACCCAGAATGCCAGCCCGATGATGGCGGCTCCGAATTCGGTGGAGAAATTGCTCGGCGCCACCTGGTTGGGCTTGAACGGCAGGAAATAACCGAAAAAGTTGACGCCATCCTCCTGGAAGTAGAGGCAAAGCAGGGAGAGCAGGAAGGCGAAGCAAAGGTTGGCGAGAAAGAACGCGGTGACGATGACCGGGACTTTGAGCGGACGTCGGGCGGGGAGGCGGCGTTCGGCGATGTGAATGGGCAGCAGCAGCAGGAGCGCCTGTCCGGCGACGAACACGGCGAGCCAGAGCCAGTAGGCCCAGCGCAGATACATTTTCAGCGCGTTCGGCAAGCTGACGCCTTTTTCCGACCAGCCACTGAAGGCGATCCAGATGGCGGGCACGGTCAGCAGCAGCAGGGCGGCGGCATACAATAGGACGGTGAGCAGGGCCCAGCGTTTCATTTGCGGGTCAATCAGCCATGAAACGGAACCCCCGACCAGTGAAATCGGCGCCGGATTTCAAAAAAATCAGTTTTAGCCGCTTGCCAAACCTGCCCGCCCCGAGCAAAATTTCCAAAACGAGCATTAATAACCAACATCGAAAAAGCACATGAGCAAGGAAGCAAAACTGGAGTTGGACGGGAAGGCCTACACGTTACCAACGTTTGAAGGCACCGAAGGCGAAAAGGCGGTGGATATTTCATCGCTGCGGGCGAACACCGGCTACATCACCATCGACGATGGCTACGGCAACACGGGTTCGTGTGTCAGCAAGGTCACGTTCATCGACGGCGACAAGGGCATCCTGCGCTATCGCGGCATCCCCATCGAGGAGCTGGCGGAGAAGTCCAACTTCGTCGAGACGGCGTATCTGATCATTTACGGCGACCTGCCGAACCGCACGCAGTTGAAAAAGTTTTCCGACCTGTTCACGGACAACCAGTATCTGCACGAGGACATGAAGTTTCACTTCGAGGGTTTCCCGACGGGGGCGCACCCGATGGCGATCCTCTCGGCGATGATCAATGCGGCGAGCTGTTTTGACGAGACGCTGATGCGCTGGAAATGGGGCGAGACGAAAGGTTTTGACATATATGTGGCGCGGCTGCTTTCGCAGGTGCGCACGATCGCGGCGTATTCGTACCGGAAGTCGCTGGGCCTGCCGCTGATTTATCCGAAGAAGAACTACAAATACACGGCGAACTTTCTGCACATGCTGTTCTCGATGCCGTATGAGGATTTTGAATTGAAGCCGGAAGTGGTGAAGGCGCTTGACCTGATATTTCTGCTGCATGCGGACCACGAGCAGAATTGTTCCACCTCCACGGTGCGCATGGTGGCGTCGAGCCAGGCGAACCTGTTTGCCAGCTGCGCCGCGGGCGTGTGCGCGCTGTGGGGACCGTTGCATGGCGGCGCCAACCAGGCGGTCATTGAAATGCTCCAGCAAATTCACAAGGAAGGCGACGACGGCTCGAAGTTCATCACGGCGGCGAAGGACAAGAACAGCGGCCGGAAGCTCATGGGCTTCGGCCACCGCGTCTATAAGAATTACGATCCGCGCGCCAAGATCATCAAGAAGGCCTGCGATGAGGTGCTGTCCAAATTGCACATCACTGACCCGTTGCTGGACATTGCCAAGAAGCTGGAGGAGGCGGCGCTCAAGGACCCGTATTTCATCGAGCGGAAGCTGTATCCGAACGTGGATTTTTACAGCGGCATCATCATGCGCGCGCTCGGCATACCGGTGGAGATGTTCACCGTGATTTTTGCGATTGGCCGGATGCCCGGCTGGATTGCGAATTACAAGGAAATCATGGAGGAGCCGAAGAGCCGCATCTACCGGCCGCGGCAGATTTACACCGGGCGCACTCTGAGCCATTACGTGCCGCTGGCGGAGCGCAAATAAGCGGGCAAATGCGGGGTAAAATGGGACAAACCCGGCGGCTTTTTTTACTGATTTATTTTTCAGTGATCAGGAGGTCCCCGCGTTGGAAAGGGCATAAATCCTGCTCATTTCAGGCAAATCGGCGATGAAGAAAATTCTGGTCATAGATGATGAGGAATGGCTGCGCGAGATGATTCACCTGGCGCTGAAGCAAAAGAACTTTGAAGTCATCGAGGCCATCAACGGGGCGGACGGCATCGAAAAGGCGCGCAAGGAGCTGCCCGACCTCATCCTTTGCGACGTGAACATGGAAAAGGTGGATGGCTACCTGACGCTGTCCTCGTTGCGCACGGAAGCCCCCACGGCCTCCATTCCGTTCATCCTGATGACCGGACTGGCCGACAACGCGGGCATGCGGCACGGCATGGAATTGGGCGCCGACGACTACCTGCCGAAACCGTTCACCACCGATGCGCTTTACGCCGCCGTGGATGCGCGCCTGAAAAAGGCCCAGACCGTGCGCGACGAAGCCGAGCGCAAGCTCGCCCACCTGCGGGACAACATCAGCCTGATGCTGCCGCACGAATTGCGCACGCCGCTCAACGGCATCCTGGCCTACGGCGAGATTCTGGCCGCCGATGCCGCCAAGCTCAAGCCCTCCGAAATCGCCGAAATGGGCCACGTCGTCCACCAGTCCGGCAAACGGCTCGAGCGGCTCATTGAAAACTTTTTGATTTACGCGCAGCTCGAATTGATCTCCGCCGACCCGCAAAACGTCAATGCCCTGCGCCGGGGCCGGACGGAGCATCCCGCCGAGTTGATCGAGAAGCATGCCGTCGCCCAGGCCCAGTTCATGGATCGTTCGGCGGATTTGTCCTGCGAGCTGACGGACATTCCCCTGCCGATGGCCGAGGAATATCTCAGCAAGGTCGTGGATGAACTGGCGCAAAATGCCTTCAAGTTCTCCGATCACGGCACGCCCGTCCGCCTGACGCTGGCTGAGGCGTACAGCGCCATCACGCTGACCATCAGTGACCAGGGCCGCGGGTTTTCCACCGAGCAAATCACGCGCGTCGGCGCTTACATGCAATTTGACCGCCAGCTGCAGGAGCAACAGGGCCTGGGGCTCGGCCTCGCCATCACCAAACGGCTGGTCGCCCTGCATGGCGGCACGCTATCCATTGTCAGCGAACCGAACACCGGCGCGGTCATCGCCGCAAAATTCCCCAAGACGAAGGGGGAAGCGCCCGTGCCCGGGCAGGGGTAAGACCTCAAAACGGCAGTTTTCCGTAGATACCCACCAGGCCGGGAACATCCATCCAGGATAATTTGATGCCGTTCTGGGCAAAGTGGGTGAACAGGAAAATCAGAACTATTCCCACCAGGGGTGCGAAATCCACCTTTTCCAGACGCAGCGGCACCGCGCTCAAAGGTGACAGCAACGTCCGCGCCGCGGCGTTCACATAACCCCAAAACGGCTGTTGGCCGAAGTAAATATAGCTGTTGAGCAGGTGCAAAACGAGCAACGCGCCGGCAACGTATTTCCAGACCAGGTAACTGCCCAGGGCGATGACCAGCGATTCCTCAATGCGATGCGCCGGCGAGACGGGTTGGGGAATGACTTGCAGCCACGCCAGCGGCCAGCTGGCCAGCCACCAGCCTGACGCCGTGACGATCAGCGGCAGGAGAAGTTTCAGCCAGCGCGGCCAGCGGTCAATTCCGCCCAGGGGCATCCGCACCAGCCGGTGGAAGGACGGAGGTTCCGGTCCGGCCAGGATGGACAGCAACAGCAGCCAGTAATAAACGATTCCCAGCATCAGCCCAAAACTCAGAGAAGAAAACAGCAGCATCCGGACAAAATAATGGCCAAAGCTGTCGCTGCGGAAGGAAAGCGAGATGACCCCCAGGTTCAGGTTGCCGGTCCAGCCCGCCGCCGAACCGATCTGCCAGTAGAACACCGCGCGCAGCAGCAACAACCCGCCCAGCGCCGCGAGCAGATGCCAGCGCCGCATCCGTTTCGGCTCGGCCAGCCGGAGGGTGCCGATCAAGGTTGCGGGCCTGCGTTTGCCGAGCGGATCAAAGCGGGTCGAACGCCAGTTCAGCCAGAGCAGCAGGCCGGCAAGGTTTAAAATGAAGTCGATCAGGCCCATGAAAATGACGGGTGACAAGTGACGGGTGACGGATGATGAATGTCAAGTCGGCGTTTTTATGGGAGTTGATACAATTTCAATTTCGATGGGCCGGGATTGCTGACGAGCCGGTCTGTAGGGCGTTTTCTCTACCAAACGTTGCGCCGTTTTTCCCGTCACTCGTCACGTGTCATTCGTCACGCTCCGTCACATCATCTTCAACAGCGTGTCCGCCATTTCCGACGGCGTGGCGGCGACGCCGATGCCGGCGGCCTTGAACGCGGCGATTTTCGCCTCCGCCGTGCCCTTGCCGCCGCTGATGATGGCGCCGGCGTGCCCCATGCGGCGTCCAGGCGGCGCGGTCGTTCCGGCGATGAATCCCGCCACCGGTTTTTTGCAGTGCTGCTTGATCCACTCGGCGGCTTCCTCCTCGGCGCTGCCGCCGATTTCGCCGATCATGATGATGCCATGCGTGTCCGGGTCGGCGTTGAACAATTGGATCACGTCGAGGTGCGACGTGCCGTTGACCGGGTCGCCGCCGATGCCGACGCAGGTGCTCTGGCCCGCGCCGCGGGTGGTGAGTTGCCAGACGGCTTCATAGGTCAGCGTGCCGCTGCGGGAGACGACGCCGACATGCCCCTTTTTATGGATGTAACCGGGCGAGATGCCGATGCGGCAGCCGCCGTGGGAATCTTTTCCCTCGCCGGGGGTGACGATGCCCGGGCAATTCGGTCCAATGAGCCGGGTGGGCCGGCCTTCCAGCGCGCGTTTCACCCGGATCATGTCGCGGACGGGAATTCCTTCGGTGATGGCCACCACGAGATCGAGCCCGGCATCGGCGCCTTCGAGGATGGCATCCGCGGCGAAGGGCGGGGGAACGAAAACGGCGGAGGCCGTCGCCCCGGTCTGTTTCCTGGCGTCGGCTACCGTGTCGAAGATGGGGACTTTTTTGCCACCATGCTCAAAGACCTGGCCGCCCTTGCCGGGGGTGACGCCGGCGACGATCTGCGTGCCGTAATCGATGGACAGTTGGGCGTGCCGGGCGCCGAAGCTGCCGGTGATGCCCTGGACGAGGACCTTGGTGTCGGGTTTGACGAGAATAGACATGAGGAATTTACGATTGGTTTCGCTTGTGGATGCAAAGCGTGTTGCCGTCGGGGTCGGAAATCAGGGCCATGCGGCAGACGGGCGTGGGAAACGGCTCCATGCGGAATTTCACGTTGTTGGTGCGCAGGTGGGCGATGGCCGCATCGAAGTCCTCCATTTCCAGGCCGACGGAACAGCCGTCCGGCCGCGGGTTCCAATCCGGCGCGCCGCAACCCAGTGAAAGGGTGCCGCCGGCAATGTCATACTCGGTCCACTGCATTCCGCCGGGTTCGCCAAAGGTGATGGCGGGTTTGAGGCCGAGCACGCCCTCGTAGAACTGCCGCGCCCGCGCCATGTCAGTGACGGGATAACAGGTGAATGCGATTTCGGTGACTTTCAGCATGACAGGGGTTGTTTGGTGCTGGCCGGGTCCAGGCCGGTCTTTGCGTTCGCAAAACCCGGGACGTGTTTCAAAAACTTCACCGCCGACCGTTGCAGGCGATGCCGCAAGCCGTGGCGGCCGGGCGTCCGGCCGGGGACGGTGTGCGCCATCTGTTCGCGCAAGGCGTCGCGTTTGCGTTTCGTCTGCTCGTGTTGTTCCGCCAGTTCAATCATCTGCTTCTGTAATTCCACCAACCGACGATAAGGCTCCAGGTCTTCAACGACCAGTTTCACCCCCGGATTTTCTTTCCCGCTCCGCGCCATGCGATTTTGAATCGTTGAAAATTTATTTTCCAACCGCCTTGACCACCTTCTGCGCTGCGTCGGCCATCGAATCGCCCGTGATGAGTGTCAGGCCGGAATCGGCCAGGGTCTGCCTGCCGGCGGCGACGTTGTTGCCCTCCAGCCGGACGACCAGCGGCAGCTTCAGGCCGGTTTCCTTCACCGCCGCCACAATGCCGGTGGCGATGACGTTGCAATCCATGATGCCGCCAAAAATGTTCACCAGGATGCCCTTCACGTTCGGGTCCTGGAGGATGATCTTGAACGCCGCCGCGACCTGCTCCTGGCTGGCGCCGCCGCCCACGTCGAGGAAGTTCGCCGGCATGCCGCCGAAATGCTGGATAATGTCCATGGTGGCCATCGCCAGGCCGGCGCCGTTGACCAGGCAGGCGATGTTGCCGTCCAGCTTGATGTAATTCAGGTTGAACTTGCTCGCCTCGATTTCCAGCGGCGCCTCCTCGTTCAGGTCGCGCATTTCCTGGATGTCCTTGTGGCGGTAAAGGGCGTTGTCATCGAGCGAAATCTTGGCGTCCAGCGCCACCACCGCTGCCTTGCCGTCCGGCAGTTCCACGATGCACATCGGGTTGATTTCCACGAGCGACGCGTCGCATTCCCACCAGGCCGTGAAGACGCCGGCGACGAACCGGGCGGCGGCGTTGAACAAATCGCCCTTGAGGCCGAGGGCGGATGCAATCTTGCGCGACTGGTACGGCTGGATGCCCAGGGCGGGATCAATCCATTCCTTGAAGATCTTCTCCGGCGTTTTCGCGGCGACCTCCTCGATGTCCATGCCGCCTTCGGTGCTGGCCATGATGAGCGGGCGGCCCGTGGCGCGGTCGAGCAGCACGGCCAGGTAAAATTCCCGTTTGATTTTCGCGCCGCTGGCGATGAGCAGGGTTTGGACGCGCCGGCCTTCCGCGCCGGTCTGTTTGGTGACGAGCACGTTGCCGAGCATGTTTTTGGCGTGCGCCACCGCCTCGTCCACCGACGCGGCCACCTTCACGCCGCCCTGGAAGCCGGTTGAGAACGTGCCCTTGCCGCGTCCGCCGGCATGGATCTGGGATTTGACCACGACGCGCGCGCTGCCGGCCCCGGTGATTTTTTCCGCCGCGGCCCGGGCTTCCTCGACGCTTTTGGCGGGGATTTCCAGCGGGACGGCGACGCCGTATCGGGCGAGCAGATGTTTGGCCTGATATTCGTGGATGTTCATTTTAAAAATTAACCCGCGGCATTAAAAACGATTGCGCTCGAAAATCAAACATTTAACGCACCGGAAAGGGTGACGGGTGACGGGTGGCGAGTGACAAGTGGCGGGCGGCGCTTCGTGTGCCGTTTCATGCGCCAATGGTCCCTCACCGGCTGGCGTGTTTTCATTGTGCCGGGGAATCATTGGTGATAAGATCGATTCCAGAATCACCAGCCACGCCATGAAGTCTTTGTTGCACCTCCGCCTTCTCGTCTTGACCGCCGCTATATTCACCTGGACGCCAGCCAGCCACGCAGCTTTGCTGGCGTACGAACCCTTTACCAATGCTCCGGGCACGGCCATCATCGGGTCCGGCGACGGCTCCGGGTTCTCGGGGGTCTGGCAGAGCAACTCCAGCAGCGGCGTGGCCACCAACACGAGTTACGCCCTGGGTTACACGGACACCAACGGCAATGTCCTGCTGACCGCCGGCGGCGCCGGCTTTTTCCAGGGATTGACCAGCGCCAGCACGGCCATGCAGCCCATCCGGCTGTTCAATTTCAGCCGCGGCACCAACGGCACCGATGCCACTACCACCTGGATCAGCTTCCTCATTGTCCGCCAGGGCCCCACCGGCAACCTCACGGGAAATCCTTACGGTCGCGGCGCCAACATCGATCATGATTTCAACACCGGCAGTTTGCCGAAGCTCGCCATTGGCAACAGCAGCGGCGCGGCCACCAACACGGTCGGCCTCATTCCCCAGGGCGGCTCCGGCAATCTCAAATCGTCCACCAACACCTTCGGCAACTTCACCAACTTCGTCGTGGTGCGCATCGACCACAATTCCGGCGCGCTGGACAATGCCTGGCTTTTCGTGAATCCCAGTCTCGCCGCCGAACCCTCCACCAACGCCGCCAGCGCCAGTTCGCTGGGCGGATTCGATTACTCCTTCGACCGGGTGCGCGTGTTTGCCGGCGGACAAAGCAGCGCCGCCCAGCCGTATGCCGAAATGGTGGTGGACGAGTACCGGGTGGGTGAGACTTACGCCGATGTCACGCCGCACACGAACTCAATACCTGCTGTGTCCACCGGGCCGCTGGTCATCACGAACCTGTGGCTCTCGTCTGACGGCGTCATCCTGTCCGGCGCTGGCGGTTCCTCCAACGGCGCCTATTATGTGTTGGGCTGGTCCAGTCTGGCCGTCTCCAGCACCAACTGGCCGGCCATTGCCACCAACAGTTTTTCCCGCGACGGCCGCTTCCGGTGCACCAATCCCGTGACCCCGGGCGGAACGGAATATTTCTACCGGCTGCTCGCCGGCGGACAGCCGTCCGTCAGTCTCCTGGCTCCCTTCATTACCGCGCAACCGCAAAACCAGTCCGTGACGGTGGGCAACAATGCCACGTTTTCCGTGACCGCCGGCGGCACGGCGCCGCTGTTTTACCAATGGTATTTCAACACGAACACGCTCCTGGCCAATGCCGCCGGCCCGGCGTTGACCATCACCAACGCCCAGGCCACGAACGCCGGGGCCTATTCGGTGATCGTCTCCAACAGCGTCGGCTCCGTCTCCAGCGCCAAAGCCGCGCTGACGGTCAGCCCCGCCGGTCCCACCAACGGCGCCTGGTTTGTTTCGCCCTCGGGAAATGACGCCAACAGCGGGACCATTGACCAACCGTTTCTGACGATCAGCAAGGGATTGACCACCGTCGGGAACGGCGGATTGCTCTACCTGATGGGCGGCACCTATCTTCTGCCCGCCAAGCTGGGCCTCAGCCGTACGGCCAGCCCCGCCGCCACGATCCGCATCTGGGCCTACCCGGGCGAGAAACCGTTCATCAACAGCACCAATAACACCTCGGACGGCATCAGCATCAGCGGCAGCTGGTATCACCTCAAGGGCATTGAACAGGCCTACGCCGGCCACAACGGCATCAACATCTCCGGCAATTCCAACCTCGTCGAGAACTGCATCGTCCACGACAACGGCAACACCGGCCTGCACATCACCGGAGGACAGACCGGGACCACCTTCCCCGCCGGCAACCTCATTTTGAATTGCGACTCCTACCTCAATTACGATCCGCCCATCGGTGGAAATGCGGACGGCTTCAGCGCCAAGTGGAACCTCGGTCCGGGCAACGTGTTCTCCGGCTGCCGCTCCTGGTGGAATTCCGACGACGGCTGGGATTTGTGGATGGGCACCTCGCCCGTGGTCATCACCAACTGCTGGGCCTTCTGGTCGGGCACGAATTATTGGAACAGCTCGTCGTTCAACGGCAACGGCAACGGCTTCAAGCTCGGCGGCAATTACATCCCCGCCGCCCATCGCCTCGTCCGCTCCGTGTCTTTCGTCAACCAGGCCAATGGCGTTGACCAGAACAACAACACCGCCGGTCTGACGGTGGACAATGTCACCTCCTGGGCCAATGGCAAGGCCAACTTCGCTCTTGCCCACGGCGCCAATACCACCCCGCACATCGTGCGTAACGACGTCTCCATTGCCGGCGTCAGCAGCGACTCCTTCACCGGCGGCACGCTGGCAACCAACAACAGTTGGCAGGTGCTCTCACCTGCCGCCAGCACCAGTGACGTTCTTAGTGTAGACACTTCGCTGGTCACGGGCCCGCGCCAGGCCGACGGCAGCCTGCCGGTCCTGCCCTTCCTCCGGCCGGCGCCGGGCGGACGGTTGATTGACCGGGGCGTTGACGTTGGCGACCCTTATTCCGGAGCTGCCCCCGAGCTGGGCGCGTTCGAATATGCGCCGTGATCGGAACCAAGGTTGACCCGGGTAACGAGTGGCATGTCGGTTTGGAGTTCCGCGTTTACGCGGCCCGGCCCGCCTGAAGGCGGAACTCCGAACGAGGGGCATCAAATCGAACATCCAGATCGGATAATTAAAGATGCGGAGGGGGCGCGGGCTTTCGGCTTGAGTCCGGCACGGTGCGCGGGATACTCAACCGCATGAACCGACGTCAATTCATCAAGCTCGGGGTTGCGGGTGCCGGCGCGGCGCTGGCCGGTGTGGATTCCGTTTCCGGCGAAAATCTCCCGGCCGCCGCAGCCAAACCTGCCGCCGCCATGGTCGCCATGCCCATCAGCGTGGCTCCGCTGGCGCAGCGGGAGCTGGACCCGATGTTCGAGGACATGCGGGAACGCGCCGGGGTGAACGCGCTGTTTCCCTTCATGTACACCCACGAGCCGCACCGGGCCGGGGTCGAGGCGGCGAATTTTCACGGCGGAAATTATGCGACGCCGCACCGGCAGTACTACCAGGATGTACCGCTGAATGTTGCGGACCTGCGCGCGCCGGAATTTGGCGATGTGGACGTGCTGGCGCGGGTCATCCCCGTCGCGCGCAAGCATGGCATCCGGACGTTCTGCTTTCTGCTGGAGGACAACGCGCTGCCCGCCGCCGTGCCGCATTGGGAATCGCTGTACGAGGTGGATCATCACGGCCGCCGGACGACGGGGCATCCGGGCGGGCCGTGCTTCAATAATCCCGGGTACCAGAACTTCACGCTGGGACTGGTGGAGGATTACGCGCGGTCGTATGACATCGCCGGCATCATGTGGGGGTCGGAGCGCCAGGGCGGATTGCTCAACACGCTCGGCCTGTCGCAGAGCAGCGGGCAGGATCCCGGCCGCACGACGTGTTTCTGTGAATTCTGCCTGAAGCAGGGGCGCGGCCGCGGCATTGATGTGGAGCGCGCCCGCCGCGGGTTTGACGAGGTGGAAGCCTTCGTGCGCGCCGGCCGGGCCGGGGAGCGTCCGCGCGACGGCTATTTCACCACCTTCTGGCGGCTGCTCCTGAATTATCCCGAGGTGCTGGCCTGGGAGAATCTCTGGGCCGGCAGCCGGCACGAATTTCAGGCGGCGATTTACCGCCGGGCGAAGTCCATCAATCCTGCGCTAGAGGTGGGCTGGCATGCCTGGCAGAATGTGTCGTTCAGCCCGTTCCAGCGCGCCGAGGAGAATCTCGCCGACGTGGCCGGGTACTCGGATTTCATCCGGCCGGCGCTGTACAACAATGTCGCCGGCGGCCGGTTCCTGAGCTTCGTCAAGGGCGCGCGCGGGTCGGTGTTCGGCGACCTGTCGCCCGAGCTGACGCTGGACGTGCTGTATCGGGAGTTGAATTACCAGGACGAGGCGCCGTACGACCGGCTGGCCGCGACGGGATTGTCGGCGGATTACGTGGAACGCGAGACGCGGCGCGCCGTGGACGCGGTGGCGGGGCATCCGGTGCAAATCTGGCCGGGGGTCGACATCGACGTGCCGGTGCAAAAAGGCGAAGGGCATTGCACGCCGGAGAGCGTGGGACGGGCGGTGAAGTCGGCGTTCAAGGGCGGCGCGCAGGGGATCATCCTCTCGCGCAATTACATGGAGATGAAGCCGGAGAACCTGTCCGGGGCCGGGACGGCACTGCGGGAAATTCTGAAGGCCAAAGGCTGACGAAGAAACATCGAACGCCGAACATCCGGGCCAGACTGCGGGCGATTCAGCCGAAGCAGCCCGGGGCAAAGGGATGCGGGCCTCCAAGTGCACAAATAATACTACTTCGTTGAATTACATTACTTGACATCTGCCGGTGTCGAAATAAAGTGGCCATCCGTTGCCGGACCAGGGGCCAGATCGGCTGTACCCTGTCCGGCTCCAAGGAAAAATCATCCATCTGCATTATGAAAACGAACCGGGTATCGCGTCACCGGTTTCAGGCGGCAACCGCACCGGGACCGGCGCGGATCACGCAGCTCCGGGGCAGGGTTGCGGAGGCTGCGGACGGTCAGTTTGGTGCGTGGGCCGATTACGCACCATGGTCCGGTTTCGGTGCTTCGATAGCGGACCGATGGCCGGCCGGGCGTCCTGATGATTCTCTGGCGCTGGCTCAGCGAAGCCGCGATGGCCAATCGTTTTCAGCGCATCCAGTCCGGCGCCGGTCACGCTCAATTCCGCCGGGCACCCGAACTGCTATTCGGGTTTAAACCGTTTGCTCCGCGCGGTGCGGATTTGAATGGGACCAAGAAAATCAAACCAGAATCAATATGAAAACGAACCGTTTATTCCTTGGCCGGGTGCTGGCTGGAATCACCTGGTTGTTCATCGGGTCAAACCTTGGCGCTGCTCCGTTAACGTGGTTTCCCGGACCGGCCGTCGATCCGCCTTTTAGCGGAGCAGCCACCGTTGTGTTTTCCGGTCTGGGAAACGTCCTGATCGGCGGCGATGGCTTTGCCGGCTATGATTATCCGCTTACCTACCCGGAAAGCCTGTCCGTCTCCAACCTTTACTGGAATTACCTGTCGCCGATTTACAGCTACAACGTCGCTCCCGGCGCCGTGGCCAGCGGCGGAATGATCATTCTTTATGGCGGCACCGACGGTACCGCGTCCACGAGCGCCACCATCGGGTACAGTCCTTCCGGCGACACTCCGCTCACCCTGGCCCCCATGAGCGTTGCCCGTTCTTATCTCGGTTATGCGCCCGACCGCAAAGGCAATGCTTACGCTTTGGGCGGCCTGGACGACGCCGGCCAGCCGCTTTCCTCCGCCGAGCGTTACAATCCAGACACGGATGCTTGGACCGCCATCGCCAGTCTACCGACAGCCCTTTATGATTTTCCGGCGGTGTTTAACCGCACGAACTATATCTACGTTTTTGGCGGACTCACCGATACAGCGTCCGGGGTGGAAACCGGCGCGGTGCTCCGTTACTCCATCAGCGCCAACACCTGGACCACAATGGCGCCCATGCCCGTTGCCGTTGCCGGCAGCGCAGCGGCATTGGGGCCCGACGGCAAAATCTATGTCGTCGGCGGCACTTCCGGCGGGGTCACGACCGGTATGGTTCAGGTTTACGATCCGACCGCCAACGCCTGGGTGATTTCAACGCCGCTGCCCGAAGGCTTGAGTGCCGCCGCCATGGGCGTGGACAGTGTGGGCCGGTTGATGGTGATGGGCGGCATGGACACCAACGGTTACGACGTCGGCGACGTCTGGCGCAGCCAGCAATTGAACGCGCCGGACAGCGCGCCGGTGTTCACCCAGTATCCCGCCACGAACGGGATCTATCAGGCGGCATACGTTTCCTCCATCAACGCCACCGGCAGCCCTCCGCCGACCTATTCGCTCGTCAGCAGCCCGGCCGGGATGCAGGTTGACTATTACAGCGGCGCCATCACGTGGACGCCGCAGGGGCTGGATCAGATCGGGGCGATTCCGGTGACCGTCCAGGCAGCCAATTACGCCGGCGTCACCAATTGGAATTTCAGCATCACCGTCCCCAACCCAAGGCCCACGCCTGTCTCCAACTTGACGGTGGTCAGCGTGACCGAGACATCGGCGACTTTGGGCTGGGATCCCGAAAGCCTGGCGGTGGGGCCGACAACCTATACGGTTGCCATCGGGCACCCCTGGCACGATCCCAGGGGCAGCGGGGGCGGTATCAACTACCAGGTGGTGGGTTCCACCACCTCGACCAATTTCACGATAGACGGTCTGGCCGCCGGCACTTCCTATATCTTTGGCGTCAGGCCCTCGGCTCCCGGCGGCACGAACAGCTACGCGGACACCGGTGCCAAGACGCTCCCCGCGCCGCCGCCGACCAACCTGCGGGTCACCGGGCTAACTTCAACAACCGTCTCCCTGGCGTGGGATGCGCCCGTCGGCGGTATTGCGGTTGCCAGCTATCAGCTCTTGGGCGTGTTCAACGGTGTCTTTGTTCAGTACCCGCTCAGTTACGCGAATATCACTGCCGCGACTTTTACGGTCACCGGTTTGGCTCCCGGCACGGCCATATTGTGGGGGGTGAGTGCTCGTGATACGGCGGGAAACGTCTCCAGCTACGATTATCTTCCGTCCTTGGTGGTAAACCCCATGCCGGCGCCCGTTGCGCTGGTGGCGATCGCCGCGTCACCGGCTGCCGGCGGTTTGAAACTCACCGTGCAGCCCAATGCCGTTCAAGCCACGCTGGTTCAGGCGACCACCAATCTGGCGGACCCGGCCTCCTGGGTGACCATTGCCACCAATCCGCCCACGGGCAGCACATTCGACTTCACGGATCCCAATGCCAGCCAGTTCCCGACGCGCTACTATCGGGTGTTAAGCCCGTAAGAGAAAAGGCTGAAGGCTGAAGGCTGAAGGCTGAAGTTAATGAAAAGAGGGACAGCTTGCTGTCTTCAGCCATTGGCCTTTGCTTTCAACCACCCATTTCCCTTGATACCGGCAGGGCGGGCGGACAAGTTGTGCGGCCAATGAACCGATTGTCCGCGTGGCTCATCGCTGTGTGCCTGGCGTCCTGCCCGGCGCCGGCGTCCGCGGCGTCCGTCAACGGCCAGCCCTACGTCCCGCTCGCCGGCTGGGCGCAGGCGAACGGATTGAAATGCGTCTGGCTCAAGTGGGGCGAGGAAATCGCCGTCACCAACCGCTCGACCCGGCTCGTATTTGATCGGAATTCGCGCACGGCCCAGATCAATGGCGTCGGTGTGTTGCTGTCCTTTCCGGTGGCGATTGATCGGGGCACGCCCTACATCGCGCAGTTGGATATCAACTCGACGATTCGTCCGCTGATTTACCAGCCGCGGGCCGACGCCAAAAGCATTACGACCATCTGCATTGATCCGGGCCATGGCGGACGGGACACCGGGAACCACACGTTCTGGCGCAGTGAAAAGACCTACACGCTGGCGCTGGCGCTCGAATTGCGCGACCAGCTCAAAACCGCCGGGTTCAATGTCATCCTCACGCGCAGCAAGGACACGGCGGTGGAGTTGCCCGACCGGCCGGCCCTGGCGAACCGGGCCCGGGCGGATTTGTTCATCAGCCTGCATTTCAACGCGACCGTAACCGGCCGCGATCAGGTCCAGGGACCGGAGACGTATTGCATCACGCCGGTCGGGGCGAGTTCGAGCAATGCCCAGGGTGAAGGCGCCGGCTACGGCCCGACGCCGGCGAACCGTTGTGAAGACAAAAGTTTGCTGCTGGCGTATCAGGTGGAGAAGTCGCTCGTGCACGGCCTGGGGGTGGTGGACCGCGGTGTGCGGCGCGCGCGGTTTGCCGTGTTGCGCGATGCGACCATGCCGGCAATTTTGATTGAGGGCGGCTACATGACGCATCCGGCGGAGAGCAAAAGAATTTACAGTGCAACGAACCGGCGCCAGATGGCGCAGGCGATGGTGAAAGGGATTCTGGCGTACCAGAAATTGATGTCCCCGCCGCCGCTGTCGCGGCCGACCATTCCACGGCCGATGATGCCGGTGACCACAAACCGGGCGGTGATTCGAGTTGAACCCGCAACGAACTGGCGATAGCTGAAACGGCTGGATTCCAAAGCAAAGGCTGAATCAAGACCGGCGGAGTCAGGAGACCGGATGAAAATCCGTTTTAGCCTTCGGCCTTTTGTATTTCAGTCGCCCCACGACCAGGTTATGACCCAATGTGGCAGAGGTTCAACCGGCAGGATCGTGTCGTCGTGCGGGTTGAACTTCAGGGGCGGACTCCAGAATTGAAGATCATGGCCTTTGACCCCATCGGGAGCTGACTGCCAGGCGTCAGCCATCCAGATGAAAGCCGGCTCCCCGGCCATGGGAATTTCTGCCACCCAGGTCTCCTGGGCGCGGATGATGGGATTATTGACCTGATAGGTGATTTGGTTGGTCAGGGGATAGGCAAATTTCCCTCCGGGAATGTCCACCGTGTAGGTTTGTTGCGTCCAGACGGTCGGCGCGGCGCTCTCCGGGCGACGATTGAGGTTGGGTGCCAAGCCAAAGGGGCCCATCGGTGACGTGGAAATGAGAACCTGCACCTCGCTGCCTTCGGGACAAAAGGCGCAGCGTGGTCCGAAGAGGACGTAGTACAGGTTGTTTCGCCGGAAGAGCAAGGGGGCTTCGGCGCCGATGCCAAGGGTGTCGCTGGTTTCGCCGGTGGTCCCCAGGTAATCGGGGGTCAGACGTTCCACGTGAATGGCATAGCCCTCACTGATGGCCGTGTAGATGTAGTAACCGGTTCCGTCGTCATCCACGAAGGGACTGCCGTCGCCCGGTCGGGAGCGGGAGAGCTGCACGTTTGGATTCACAATGGTGAACGGCCCGACCGGGGTGTCACTGACGGCCACACCGGTTTGCCCCTCCCATTGTTTCGGATACCAATTGTACCAGAGCACGAACTTGCGGGTTTTGGGGTTGAAAACCACATAGGGACGATAATAAACACCGGCCGGTTGTTCCCGGAACAGGTCGCCCGCCAACGTCCATTGCTCCAAGTCCGGCGAACTGTAAACCCGATAATGATTGGCCTGGTTGTAACCGTCATTCGTCCCGTAAGCCGTCCCATACAGGTAAAAGCTCGTGCCAAACAACTGAAGACAACCATCGTGCGCATCAATCACCTGGCCGGTCACATCGCGTCGGGGCGCCGTATTGTCGATCTTGACAGTTTGCAGCCCCTTCCGTCGCGCCTCCGGCTTCGGCCCCGGGTGATCGGCGTCACACGAAATGATGAAGATCGCAAGGAACAAGGTGAGCCGGGCGCCGAAAACACCCGTTCCTGACGCCAGTAGCGCCAGCCGGCGTGACCATGGTTTGAAAAGCACCGGGAGATATTAAAGGCTGGCGGCTGAAGGCTAAAGGCTAAAACCATTCGGGCGCAGGGCGCAGTCAGAACAGCGGGAACATTGTTGTCTGAAGCGGGATGGTGTTTCCGGGGAAACTTCCGCCGAAATTTAAAACTTTAGCCTTCAGCCTTCAGCCTTTAGCCTTTCCTTGTTGTGAGCATTGCAACCAAAACCGGGGATGATGGCACGACGGGCTTGATGTACGGCCGGCGGGTCCCCAAAAACCATCCGCGGGTTGAGGCCTGCGGCGCCGTGGACGAGCTGAACGCCGCCTTGGGCGTGGCGCGCGCGGCGACGGAACAGGAATTCCTGCGCGACAACCTGTTTGCGATCCAGAAAGACCTGGTGACGCTGATGGGCGAGGCGGGCGTGATGACCGGGGATTTGCCGCATTACGTGAAGGACGGCTATTCCGTTGTCACCCCGGCAATGACGGCGAGGCTTGATGCGCTGGTGGGCGAGATCGAGGCGCAGAACGTGAGTTTCAAGGGCTGGGCGACGCCGGGTGCGACGCCGGCGAGCGGGGCCCTGGACCTGGCGCGGACGATCTGCCGTCGCGCAGAACGGCGCATGTATGGCCTGAAGAATACTGACGGACTTCCCAACGCCGAGATTTTAATTTATCTCAACCGGCTGAGCGATGTGCTGTGGCTGTTCGCCCGCTGGACGGAGACGAAGATCGGCAAAATGTCGTAATTCCAGGACTGACACTCTGTCCAGGAAACGCTGTTTTGGACGGCAGCGCGGGGTTGTTCTCTTGTTGAATCGGATGGAGAAATGGCTTAAAACTGGGGCATCACGAACGGCACGTCCCAGAGCCAATGAATGCGCGCATCGAAGTTTTTCGTTTCGCCCGGCTCATCGTGCTGTCGCTGTGGTTCGTCGTTCCGCCAGCCGGGGTTGCCGGCACGGCGGAGGATTATTTCACCGACATCTGGACTTCCGAAAATGGCCTGCCGGACAGCTCGGTGACGGCCATTGCCCAGACGTCGGACGGTTATTTATGGGTGGGCACCTATAATGGCCTGGTGCGCTTCGACGGCCTGCGCTTTGTCACGTTTGATCCCGCGAACACACCGGAGCTGACCCATGCCCGGATCCGCAAGCTGTTCGTGGATCGCGAGGGGACACTCTGGATCAACACCTACGATGGTTCCCTGACGACCGTGCGGCAGGGAGCCTTTGCGCTGGAACGCCGCAACACGCGGAGTTCCGAGGCGGAGATGACCCTGGTTTCATCCTCATCCAACCGCGTGATTTTTCTGACCAGCCGCGGCGGGCTTCTGCGCAAGCTGCTGACGGCGCCGGCGGGGGAGGGCTGGGAAGAACTGGCCGCGCCGAGCCGGGGTGTCGGGGCGCTCTGTGGCGACGCCGGGGATGGCACCGTCTTGTATCGCGACACCAACCGGCATCTGTGGCGATTGGCGGGGAACCAGTTCGAGCCGTTGCCGGATGTCGCCGGGTTCAACGGCCAGGACATCAGCTGCCTGGTGACCGATGCCCGCGGCCTTCTGTGGGCGGCTACGGACGGGGACATTGCGGTCTGGGATGGCGCGCAGTTTCAGAACAACACGCCCACCAATGGCGAACCGCTGCTGGGGATCACGTACATTTCCCCGACCCGGGACGGTCATGTCTGGATGGTGGCCAATGGAATGGTGTGCGAGGCCGGTGACCGGCGCTGGCTGCTCGCGCCGGATGCCGCGCGGAGCCTGTTCCGGGGAAGCCCCGGCCGGGTGGGCGCCCAGGAGGACCATCACGGCGGCATGTGGTTTTACAGTTTTGGGCGCGGCTTATTCCACGTGGATGCCGCCGGTGACGTGCGACAACTCAAATCCAGCGACGGTTTTCCCGGGGAGCGGGTGAATTGTTTTTTTGAGGATCGGGAGGGCAACTGGTGGGTGGGCCTGGAGGCCGAGGGATTGGTCCGTCTGCACGAGCGGCAATTTCACACGGTGGCCGCCGGCAACGCCGCGGTGGCGAGGGCGGCCAAGTCCGTGTGCCAGGATTCCAATAACGCGGTCTGGATCGGGACCCTGAGCGGAGGATTGGATTGCTGGCGCGATGGACATTACTCGAACCTGACGGTGGTCGAGGGCCTGCCGCAGGGATCGGTTTTTTGTGTCTGTGCCGATGCCTTTGGCCGGCTGTGGGCCAGCGCGGGAGACGAGGACCTGTACGTTCGAGAAGCCGGGAAATTCGAGCGCGTATCGCCGGTGGTGCATGGGGTGAAGGTGATATTCACTGACCACAGCGGCCGCATCTGGTTCGGCACCACGAGCGGACTGTTCTTTGCCGACGGCGAAGCGCCGGGCGAAATCCAGCCGTTCAAGGGAATTGCCCATCGCAACGTGCGGGCCTTGTCCGAGGACCAGGCGGGCGCCTTGTGGGTCGGGTCCGGAAACGGCGAACTTTATCGGGTCGTCGGCGACGTGGTGACGGTCTTTCGCCCGGCGGACGACCAGGAATCGGGGGCGATCTGGTCCGTGCTGGCCGACCCGGATGGCACGGTGTGGGTGGGCACCTTCCGCGGCGGTTTGTTGCGGTTTCGGGACGGGCAGTTCACCCGGTACGGCAAGAAAGACGGGCTGCCGGACAATGTCATCTGCCAGATTCTGGACGACAACCAGGGCAATCTGTGGCTCGGTTCCCATCAGGGTGTTTTTCGCGTCGGCAAATCGGTGTTGGACGACATGGCGCGCGGCAATGCGAAATTCATACCTTGCATGGCTTATGGCCGGTCGGACGGTCTGCCTTCGCTTGAATGTTCGGGAGGTTACCAGCCGGCGGCGTGGTCCGGCCGGGATGGCAAGCTTTGGTTTACCACCGCCAAGGGGGCCACCTGGGTGCAGCCGGCAGAAATCCAGCCGAACTTGGTGCCGCCATCGGTGGTCATTGAGGAGGTGCTGGTGGATGGCCAGACCAAAACCGGGGATGCCAGCTCCGCCGTGCAAAACCTGCCCCCGGCGCTGCTGAAGGTCCCGCCGGGAAAACACCAGTTCGAGTTCCGTTACACCGGGCTGAGCCTCGTCTCCCCGGATCGAATCCAGTTTCGCTACCAGTTGGAAGGGGCCGATCCCGACTGGATCCAGGCCGGAACGCGGCGATTCGCTCATTACAGCTTCCTCCCGCCCGGCGATTATCGTTTTCATGTGATCGCCTGCAACAGCGACGGAGTCTGGAACGAGTCCGGCAGCATCATGACGGTAAAAATCCCGCCGCATTTTTACGAGGTATTGTGGTTTCAGATGCTGGCGGGCATCGTGGTTTTGACCGTGGTCGCGGGAACGGTCCGCTACACCGCCACGCGGCGGCTGCATCGGAAGATGGAACAGCTGGAACGACAGCAGGCGGTGGAGCGCGAGCGCGCGCGCATTGCCAAGGACATCCACGATGATCTCGGCGCGAACCTGACCCTCATCGCGGTGCTGGGTGACCTCGCCCAGAAGGAGAAGGGCATCGAGCGCATCGAGAAGATGTCCAGCACCGCGCGGCAGGCGGTCAAATCACTGGATGAAATCGTCTGGGCGGTGAACCCCCGCAACGACACGCTGGCGCACCTGATCGATTACACGGGCCAGTTTACGACCGACTACCTCCGGGATGCCGGGATCCGTTGTCTGCTGGATGTGCCGGAGCAGACTCCGGTGCGCGAAGTTCCGTCCAACGTGCGCCACAATGTTTTCCTGGTGGTCAAGGAAGCGCTGCAAAACATCGTCAAACATGCCCGCGCCACCGAGGTGTGGCTCCGGGTGAGCGCCATTCCCGGGGGGCTGCGGATGGTCATCGAGGACAATGGCTGCGGGTTTGAAGGGGCGCCGGCGCACGCCTGGGCGGATGGCCTGGGCAACATGCGCCAGCGGTTGACCGAGATTGGCGGGGAATGCCGGGTGCAAAGCCGGTTGGGCGCGGGCACCGTCATCACCATTGAGTTTCCCTGGCCGCCAGGCTAGCCCGGCGACTCATACCTTTATCCGATTACCAACCGGATGGCTTCCCACTAGAATTCATGCGAATAGTGACCGGGATGAACAACATCACCATTTCGATCGTTGAAGATCAGCGCGAGATGCGCGAAAGCCTGGCGGAATGGCTGGGCAGCGCGCCGGGGCTGCGCTGCGTCGGCGCGCACGCCACCGCTGAGGAGGCATTGCGCGACATTCCCGGGGAAGATCCCGACGTCGTGCTGATGGACATCAACCTGACGGGGATGAGCGGCATCGAATGCGTGGCGCGGCTCAAGGAGCGCCGGCCGGGGACTCAGGTGCTGATGCTGACGACCTACGATGACGGCGACCTGATTTTCAATTCCCTGCGGGCGGGCGCCAACGGGTACCTGCTCAAGAACATGCCCCGGCAGGAGCTGGTGGAGGCGGTGCAGCAGGTCCGGGCCGGCGGCGCGCCGATGTCGCTCCAGATCGCCCGCAAGGTGATCAATTTTTTCCATTCGGCCAAAAAGCCGGCGCTGGAATTGAAGTCGCTCACCACTCGCGAGCAGGAAATCCTGAAATTGCTGGCCAAAGGCTACATGTACAAGGAGATTGCCGATCACCTGACGATCAGCATGAGCACGGTGCGGACGCATGTCAGCGCCGTTTACGAAAAGCTCCATGTGCATTCGCGGACCGAGGCGGCGATGAAGCTGGTGGAACAGTAAAGATAATGGCCGGGGCAGGGCAGGGTGCCACCCGGCACGGCAGGTCTCAGACAAACATCCGATGGACCTACTGTGGGAAACAAGGTTAAGTAATCGCAATCAATCAATATACGCGTGCCAACAGAGGAAAACACCTTCTGTTTGCTTGAAGGTTACCGCAATTACAGCATAGTACCGGTTTGTCCCAACCACTTGGAAAGAGAATGTTTATGAAGATCATGAAGACCCTCAAAATCACCCTGCTCGGAATCGCGCTGCTGGCCATCAGTCTGGCAAACAGCCAGGCACAAACGGCCGCCACCTGGATTGGGCCCGTCAGCGGCGGCGAATGGAACACCGGCGCCAATTGGGACACCACCGCTCCTCCGCTCGATGCCACCACCAATGCCATCGTTGGTGCGGTCAACAATATCAATTATAACCTGCCCATGGCAGTGTCCAGCTTTGGCGTGTTGACCAACAACGGCACTTTGAACGTGAACACCAACGGCTTTAATTGCAGCGCGATTGTCATGGTCTCTCCGAACGGCACGGGCAAGATCTTTGTGAACACCGGCGCGGTGATCAATGTCACCGGCAATTTCGGATTCATGTCCAATGCCGTTGTCAACATGAGCGTCGGCAGTTCCGTGACCATCGGCGGAACCTTGTACGTCGGCTGTGGCACGAATAATGGCGGCGGCGGCGGCGGTGGCGGCACGCCCAGCTGTCTGGGAGCCATGACGAACAATGGCGGGGCTCTGACGGCGGCCGGCCTCGGCCTGAACTCGCCCAACGGCAGCGTTGGCAATGGTTTGGCCAACCTTTTTGTCATCAACGGCGGCACCAACAACCTGGGCAGTGTTTACGTCGGGCGGGCGAGCGGCGCCACCCAGGTCGGCCTCGGCCTGGAAGGCCTGGTGATCAACGGCGGGTTCGTCAACATGACCAGCCTGCTGATCGGGAACAATGCCTGGGGCGCCATGCTGGTGAGGCCGGGAGCCACCGTGACCAATACGGGGGATGGCCGGATCAGGATGATTGCCACAACGGCGCGTCCGGCGCGAATGTATCAGACGGGCGGTTTGTATGTCACGGCCGGTACCAACTACCTGAGCCCTACCAACGCCGCCGCGGCAGTTGTGGCTTTCTCAGTGACGGGTGGAACGAACTACTCCACCGGGTTTCAATTCGGTGAACTGATCAACACCGGCACAGTGAATTTCACTAACGGAGCAGTCATGTATCTGGGAAGCGGCGGCATCGGTTCAAACGGCGTGGTCACCATCAACGCGGCTTTGAACAATGGCGGCCTGTTTGGGGCAACCGCCGATTGGACCAGTTTCTCACCCTTGATTTTGAACGGCGTTGGTACCACCTTCACCTTCCAGGCGGCGGATGCGGATGGCACCGCCCATAACATCACCCTGGCCGGAGGCGGCTTGCGCGGGACTGGCAGTCTGAACAAGGTCGGTGCCGGCATCTTGACCCTCAATGCCCCCAATACTTATTCCGGCAATACGCTGATCAATTTTGGAACCCTGGCCATGGGGCCGAGCGGTTCGAATACCAGCCCGTTGACCATTGTTGGCAGCGGCACAACGTTTGATGTGTCGGCGGTCACCGGTGGGTTCGTCCTCTCAGCCGCCCAGACGCTCTCGGGTTCCGGTTCGGTGAACGGCACGGTCACCACCCCGGCGACCATCGGCCTGCCCGCTCCCACCATCAACCCCGGCAGCAATACGCTGACCGGTACGCTGACGCTTCTGAATGACTTGGTGGAACAGGGCGGCGCCATCAACCATTTCGATCTGTCCGGCAATCCTTTGGGAACCGGCAACGATTTTCTCCACGTCACCGGCGCGCTGACCGTGAGTGGCACCAACGTCATCGAAATCGGTCTCGCCCCACAAAATGGCGGCGTTTATAAACTGATTCAATATGGAACGTTCAGTGGCAGTCTTGCCAACTTCAGCACCTTGAGCGGCACGCTTTCCAACAACGTGGCGAATAAGATCATTTACCTGATTGCGCAGAGCAACAATCACGCGCCGACCAACATGGTCTGGCTGGGGAATGCGTTGACCAATAACTGGGACATGCTCATCACGTCGAACTGGTCCATTGCAGGCACCGGCCCGTCAACCAATTTTGTGACGGGTGATGACGCGCACTTTAACAATGTCGGGGCCGCCAATTCCCTGGTTAATATCGTGGGCGGCGTCACCCCCGGTTCAGTGACGGTGGACTCCACCTCAGATTATACGTTCACCGGGCTCGGTTCGATTGCCGGCATCAGCGGCCTGACCAAGACCAACTCCGGCAGATTGATCATTCTGAACACCAACACCTACACCGGCCCGACCGTCATCAACGGCGGCATCCTGGTCGTGCCTTATCTGGCCAACGGCTCGTCGGCCAGCTCCATCGGTGCCGCCAATTCCGATCCGGCGAACCTGGTGATCAGCAACGGGACCCTGAGCTATTTTGGGCCGAGCGTGAGCATTGATCGCGGCATCACCCTGGCCACCAATTTTGGCGGGATATTGGATATCACCAACGGCACCACGTTGACTGAAAATGGACCTTTGGGCGGCGGCGGCGGCCTGGTCAAAGCCGGCCCGGGCACATTGATTCTGGCCACGGCCAATTCCTACAGCGGCCCGACCACGCTGAGCAACGGCGTGTTGCGGATCAACAGCACGATTGCGGCGCTCGCCAATACCGTCGTGTTCGCCGGCGGCACCTTGTCCCTGAACATCAGCGCCCAGCAAACCTTCCTCAACCCGCTGGACGTGGCCACCACCGGCACCTTGATTTCTTCGGGTGGCAACAACAACGTCCTGCAGGGGGCATGGTCGGGATCCGGCACGTTGAGCATGACCGAAACCACCGGCGGTTTCATTACCATCAACGCGGATATGACCACCAATTTCACCGGCACCATTTTGATGACGGACACCAGCGCCGGACAGCTCCGCTTCAACGGCGGCGGCGGCCCAACCGGTCCGCAGGCAAGTTCGGGCAGCGCCACGGCGACGTTTGATTTGGGCAACAGCTATGTGGTCCTGCTCAACCGCAACGGTGGCGGCACCAATTACGGCAACTATTATCTTGGCGCCCTGGCCGGTGGCCCGGGAACCTACCTGCGCGGCAGCGCCAATTCCGGGAGCCCGTCCACTTATGTGATCGGTGACAAGAACCTTTCCACCGTGTTCTCCGGCACCATTCAAGATGGATACGCCAACGCAGGTTCGCCCCAGGCTTCGGCGGCGGTTTCCATCGTCAAGACCGGCACGGGCTCTTTGACATTGAACGGTTCGACAAACAACTTCGTCGTTACCATCAACGACGATGGAAGTACTTCGACCAACTACTTCCCCGGAAACGGCTTGGTTTACACCGGATCCACGACCATCAGCAACGGTGTGCTGGCCCTGATCGTGCCGGCGTCGCCGACCAATTCATCCGCGGTTACCCTCGCGGGAGCGTCCGCCGTGCTGGATGCCACCCAGATGGGTTACCTTGATGGCAGTTTGAACCTTGTGACCAACGGTTTCCTGGAAGTGATCTCCGGCAAGACCCTGGCGGGCATCGGCACCATTCTGGCCAGCAACATAGTGGCGGATGCCGGATCCATCCTCAGCCCCGGTTTGCCGGTCGGCACCCTGAACGCAGGCCAGAAGATCGAAATCGCGGGCCAAGTGGGTATGAGCATCAATGCGGCCGCAACCCCCAACTGCAGCAAGATTGTGTCGCCGGTCATCACCGTTGACGGGTCGGCTTCGCTCACGGTCACCAACATCGGGCTCGAGGGCGGCGCCACGTTCCAGTTGTTCAATCATCCGGTGAACTTCACGTCGGTCATCCTGCCGACGCCGTCGGGCACCAATATCTGGCAGAACAATCTGGCGGCAAACGGCTCGATCACCCTGCTGGCCCCGGCGCTGGTGTTGGTGAACACCAATGCGACCAGCATCACCAACTCGTTCAACCCGGCCACACGCCAGCTGACCCTGGAATGGCCGCTCGATCATACCGGCTATCACCTGCAGGTGCAGACCAACTCGGTGGCCGTCGGCATCAGCAACAACTGGTTTGAGGTCGCGGGTTCGACCGCCACCAACAAGATGATCATTACGATCGACCCGAGCAAAGGATCGCTGTTCTACCGCATTATTTATCCGTAAATACAGCGGAATACGGCCAAAACATAGTTGAAGTTATCACGTGCCGGGCCGATGTTAAAGAGATCGGCCCGGCCAGAGATTGGCGAAAGCATGAGAAAACAAATGAAGCAAACGCTCCAGATTGCAAGCCGACCCCGGCGGCAGGGGTTCACGCTGATTGAATTGCTGGTGGTTATTGCGATTATCGCCATTCTGGCGGCCATGCTCCTGCCCGCGCTGGCCTCGGCCAAAGACAAGGCGTTGCGTGCGCGCTGTGTCAACAACGTCAAACAACTCCTTCTTGGTGCCAACATATACGCCAACGACTTCAGTGATAATCTGCCGCCGACAACTCTTCCTAGTCACAAATATAACGAGTTCAGCGCCGAACATTATGGCCGGTATGTGTGGCAGACCGCAGGGCCGACCAACCGGCTGGTCATGACGGTATCGTCCGATTACCAGAATCTGGGGTATTGTTACGCCCTGAATTCACTTGGAGACGGACAGGTTCTGTATTGTCCGGCTTATGACTCCAAGCCAAACGCCGGAGACCTTTCAATGGCAACCTTCGAGCCGTTATTGACCTCGGTGGACGCTGGCGGTGGCCTTTCTGTGGTTCGCTCGTCTTACGTTTGGAATCCGTGGGCGGACCCCACTACCAGTCCCAATTACCGAATCTACCCAAAAATCACCTCGTTTAAGGCGCCGCGCACAATACTGATGGAATTTTTGGATAATGGTGGTACCCCCCCGGCGTCAGGGCCGTCAGCTGATCCGGACCATGTGGCTCATGATCGCAGCCGGACACTGACAGTGGCGTTTTCAGATTGGAGCGCGCGACAAATCAGGATCACCCCGAAAATGTGGACGATCTGTACCACTCCCGGGAATCTTCTTAATGCTGGCACGTTTGGGCTGACGAACCTCTTGACGACGATGGAACAGCAGTATTGACGCGGCGTACGGACTAGAAAAAATCTACAATCAAGTGGGGTTAAATCAAAAACCCGCGCCGGACTGCCGGCGCGGGTTTTTGATTGATCGTCAGTTTTTGGCGGTGGTTTGCGCCGCCGCGAGTTCGGCCCTGGCTGCGTCGAAATCTTTCTGGAAGCTGTCACTGTTCTTCATCTGACGGACGATGGCCTGGGCCAGGACGCGCCCGGCGTAAATGTCGGTCGGAAAATGCCGGGCAATCTCGATACGGTGCCAGCCAATGGCCCGCGCTTCAGCCAGGATGGCCTCCCGCCGGTCCGGAAAGAGGTCGGCGAGCACCAGCGCCAGCACCATGGACTCGGTCGCATGGCCGCTGGGATAGCTGAAGCTTTTCTCCAGCTTCCCGGACGCCAGGCTGGGGTCGGTGACATAGGGGCGGGGCCGTTTGTAATAATCCTTGGCGTTGTCGGTCACGGCGGCGGCGTCCTTTTCCACGCGCTCAAAAAGGGCCGTGGTTTTCGGCAAATTGTTCGATTGAAAGAACACGCCAATGGCCGGGGTGAAGTTGAAGGCGGAGAATTTCTTTTCCGAAAAGGCGATGGCGACGTCGTTGCTGGGCGCGGCGCGGCAGACGGCGCGGACTTCCGCCATATCGGCGGCCTGCTCCTGCGAATCCGTCAGGGGCGGCGGCGCGAGCAGGGCGACGGCATCCGGCAGGCCGGCGGGCAGATAGTGCAGATGGCTGACATCTGCCGGCCGGGTCGCCTGCGCCATCGTATCGTCGGCGTGCAGCGGCGCGACCGCGAGCATAACACCGGCCAGACAAGCGCCGAAGCGGGAGAGAATGGAACGGGGGTTTGATTTCATGCAGAGAATGGATATGGATGACGGCTATAATCAATTAATGACCGGGTATCCCCGGCAATCCCAGTTGATGTCCGGGCGACCGGGGTCGTGGCCGGCAATTACCTTTTGGCCGGCGGTCGGGCCGGAAGGGGCGACGGCGTTGCCATCGGACACAACGTAGTCGTATTTGTAAAAGGCGGCATGGCCGTCGCTGAAGGTGATCTGTCCGCCCTGACTGTGCCGTGAGGAGAAGCGCGTGGTGTAAGACTGCGGTGAGCCCAGGACCAGCTGGTTGTCGCCGGCTGACGGATTGGGATCGAAGGGATTATACGGTTGCTCCATGGAGCGATTGCGGGTGTCGGAAAACAGCACAAAGGCGGAAGGATGAGCCACCATGCTGGTTTTGCAGGGGATGGTTGTCGGTGAGCTTATGCTGTCGTTGGCCGTCGCTTTTGAATTCATTCCGTAGCCGAATAGCGGGCGCTGGCCTTCTTGCATATACCCATGAAAACCAGATTGGCCAATTGTGGCAGATGTGTTGTCTGCCGGGTCAATGCCTTGAGCGCGGGCGGTCGGGCAGATGAAAATGGTGTTACCGAAGTCGTAGTTGTCATTAAATTGTTTTTTGCTTGAAGTGAGCGCCCATTGATACATGGGCTGGCCGCCGGCCAAAGGAGGCAGGGCATTGAACCAGACATCGTCTCCCTCATGCGCAAGGTGATAAGGATACATATCGCTCCACACCGGATTGTCTTCGTCATTCCCAATGACATAGGGCTTTTGATATTTCGGGAAGGGAAACATTTGACTGTTGTCGTCCACATACATCAAGTCGGCCAGCCCCCATTGCTTCAGGTTGTTCAAGCACACGGCCTGATGCGCCCTGGCTTTGGCCTTGGCCAGCGCGGGCAGCAGCATGGACGACAGAATGGCGATGATGGCGATGACCACCAGCAATTCGATGAGCGTAAAGCCGCGGGCGCGTTTGATTTCTTGTTTTGAAGAGCCGGAATAGATCAGTTTCATCGCCCGCATGCTTCCAGCCTCCCGTTACGATTGAATGACCGGCAGGTTACAAATGTGTGACATGAATAAACCAGATGCATTTGGATTGTTTTGTCACCTAATCGTCACTCGGAGGTCATCTCCTTGTCACCCGGCGATGGATAAATTGCCCGCAGCAAAAACTGGAGTTCCATCGGACTGGAGTTCCACCGGATTTAATTGGGAACAAGGAAGACCAACAACCAAAAACCAAAAGCTAAATGAAAATGAAAAACCTCGCCTGCATTGCATCACTGCTGCTTGCTTCGTTGTGCGGTACGAAAGCCGCCACCACCCTAACCGCCTGGAACTTTGACAACGCGGCCATCGGCGCCAGCAGCAGCCCGGCAGCCTCGACCGGTTTCGGCGCGGCGGCGGTCCTCGGTTTCGGCGGGAGCAGCAGCCCGACCGTGGTATCAGCGCCGCCCGGCAGTTCCACGGGAGGCGCCAACGCGTGGAGCGTGGGCAACACCGGCGGCGCGACCGTCGGTTGGAGCACCAGTGCGGCCATCGGTTCGCAGGGCGCGAAGTTCGCCGCGAGCACGCTTGGCTATTACCAGATTCAGGTTTCCTTCGATGTCTACGCCAGGACGAACTCGGAAGCCGCTCTGCTGGTCCAATATTCGCAGGACGGCGTTTTTTGGCAGAATGCCGGCATCGCTTCGGCGGGAACCTCAGGAGTTCTCGCCACCAACACCATCACCACCAACGGGATTGTGGTCGGCTCCTATCTGATCCTGACGAACAACGGGACCGCCGCGTGGAACAATGGGGTGAAGGTCAATTTGACCGGCGTCCCGGGCGTGGCCAATGATCCCAATTTCGCCATCCGCATCGTGAATGCAGCCACCGGCACGAGCTGTCTTGACACGACGGGTGCCGGCTATAACAGCGCCAACAACGGCGACTGGACCCTGGACAATGTCGTCATCGCGGGGGTTTCCTTCGACACGGTGGCGAACTGGCCGTTCGACAACTTGGCCGCCAAACAGACCAACACTCCGCTTCCGGCCATCGCCAACAATCCCGCGACCGCCGCCTGCATTGGTTTCGGCACACCCGCCAACCCTTTGAACCCTCCTTTTGCCACCGGAGGATTTAGCACCAACAGCGCGGATGTGGTCAGCCAGGGTACTGGACCCTTCAGTTCGACCGGCGCTGCCGGCAAATTGGTTTGGCGTCTGCGCGGTGCGCCGGGCAACGGCTGGCATTCCTCGCAGCCCATCGGCAGCCAGGGCGCCGAGTTTGATGTCAGTACGGTCAATTACACCAACATCCTGGTGACCTTCGACCTGTTCTTCACGACCCAGGGTGAGGCAAGAATGTGCGTGCTCTACACCACCGACGGATGGGTGACCACCAATGTGGCCAACCTGGCTTGCAGTTCCTATCCCACGCTCATCCAGAGCAACACGCCCGCAGGCGCCTCCGAGTCGCAAGGTTACAGTTTCGACATTGTGAATGGTGTGTTCATCGATAATACCATCGGTTCGCTCTTTTATAACTACATGAGCGTTGATTTCACGGGCATTCCCGGCGTGGCGAATAATCCCAATTTCGGCTTCCGGGTTGTGAATGCCGCACAGAATGGTGAATGCGTCAACTTTTTGCACCAGGCCTATAACAACAACTCCGGCAACGCCCGCATCGACAACGTCGCCGTCAACGGCCAGTTCAACGGGCAGGTTGCCCCCGTGCTCACCAATGACCCGGCGGCCTCGGTGGACCATCCGTTTACCAACACGTTCAGCGAGAGCGTCGCCCTCAATGACGTGGGCTGGCACACCAACATCAGCAGCATCTATGTCAACGGCGTGCTGTTGCCAAAGACCGCTTATGTCGTGACGGCAACCAACATTGTCTTCACGCCGTCCGCCAGCGCCCCGGCGCTGACGGTGGCCGGACTGGATAACATCGTCGTTAATGCCACCAATTATACTTCCGCCCGGGTCGTCCAGCTCGTCAATACCGGCGTGGCCACGAAACTGTCTTTCATCCAGCCTGCCGGTCCTTCGGCCAGTGGTGGCACCTTGACCGCCAACCCCGCTTTCACCGTCACGGACCAATATGGCAACGGCACCACGAATCCCTATGCCAGCATGGCCGTCACGGCCACCGTGAGCAACTCGCCGGCGACCTGGACTTTGGGCGGTTCCACCGTTCAGCCGATCGTCAACGGCTCCTGCACCTTCACTGATCTGACCGCGACGGTGATCGGCGCGTCGGCGATTTCCAACGCGGCCATCCACTTCGCCATATCTGGCGGTCCTATCCCGGCCACCAACTCAACCAGCTTCGTCATCGGTGCGCCGCCCAGCCAGTTCACCCAAGGCAATCTGGCGGCCATTCAAGTTGACACGACTGCGGCCAGCTCAACCTTCAGCGTCATTGAAATCAAACCCTCCGCGGCGGGCCAGACCAAACCGGTCAACATCAACCCCATCACCGCCACGGGAACGAACGCCTTGCGCTCCACCGTCTCCGGCGGTGCGGGCCATCTCGCATTGAGTGACGACGGCACCTTCCTGGTCTTCGGTGCCTTCGACGATGGCAGCTCGGCAACCGCGGACGAAACGTTCAACCTGAATCGCGCGGTGGGAACCCTGGATTATACCAACAAGTTCACCAAAACCGGCAAGTATGTTTCCAACTCTCTCGGCGGCAGCGCGATTCGCGCGGCGTGCAGTCCGGACAGCGTCAACTTCCTGATCGATGACAAAGGCGGATTATATGTTTGCAGCAGTGGCAACGGTCAAAGCGTCAATGTTTACGAGCAAAACAACTATTGCGTCCGGTCGTTTGGCGGCAGTGCCTGGTCTCTGACGCAAAAAGTCATCGCCAATCTGCCCAGCCCGGCTGTCTTCCAATTCAACAATGGCGTTGTTGGCCAATTGGATTATTATGACTCCGGAAATGATGGACCTTGGAACACCACGTCCGCCACGCCGCCGCCGGATGGCTTGGTTGTGGATTTCTACCTGATGTCCACCAATGGCACCCAGGATCCAGCTTCCTTTGCCATCCTCTATACCCTGGATCAAAATGGAGGAACAAACGGGGCCAGCGGAGTCATCAACAAATGGTCAAGGAACCCTGACGATTCCTGGACGGCCATCGGATCCTGGACCAATGCGGACAATGGCAACTCGCTGTTCGCCACCACCAATGGCAACGGTGGCGTTTATCTGTATTATGCCAACGGCACCGGCGCCGCAAACAGCATCATCCGGGTGGCTGACCAGACCCTCAAGGGTTCGATCAACATCATTTCGACCAATACCATCTATACCGCACCTTCTGGCGCCACCGTCATAGGCGTCACGTTTGTGCCCGTGCCGGCCGCCTATGCGGCTGCACTGGTTCCGCCGCCGGTACTCATCGCACAGAATGGCGTTACTGCCAGCGCTGCATTCAGCGTCACGAACAGCCCGGATGACAGCACATGGCGTTCAGCCATCACTGGCATCACAGTGAACGGTTCTCCGTTGCCATCCGCCGCCTACGACACGACTCAACCGGGCAAGATTGTCTTCAATTCATCACAATCCTCGTTGCTGCAGACCGCAGGAGCAAAAACCATTGCTTTCACCGCCACCGGCTTCAGCGCCGATTCGGTGGTTCAAACGCTGGCTGCCGTTCCTCAATCAACGCTGGGCGGAGTCTTGTTGAGCGGAGGTAAACTGAAATTCACATTCACCAACGCCACCGGGCTGGGTTTCTCGGTGCTGGCAACGAATAACGTTGCCGCGCCCATAGCAACCTGGCCCGTCCTGGGACATCCAATCGAGAATCCTGCGGGTTCCGGAAGCTATCAGTTCACCAATTCACCGGCCACCAACTCAACGTTGTTTTACCGGTTGCGCCAGCCGTAAAAGAGAGGCGACTAGAAACTGAAGCGTTTGCAGAGCAGGACGGGTGAAAGCCCGTCCTGCTTCTTTTCGGGTATGTCCTGATTTGGCTTTGGAGCGCGGGCTTCAGCCCGTTTCACCGCAGCAATGGCAAGGGGCGATGAAACGGCATAAATGCCGCGCCCCGTAAATCAGGACGCTACTCTTTTTCGCCTCCTTTATCGTTCAATCAGGGTTGAATTGGCGGCATTTGCGTTCCAACCAGGTTACGGGTGTGTAACAGCCCTTTTGGCCGCCTTGTGAATAACTTGGGTGTTTCTTCACTTCCGGGCAGATCGCCTGAACACGGCAAAAGCCTCGTTTCCAACGCATTTGAACGATTTGATTTGAAGTGTCAGAGATTCGGCCAATCGCTGGAACCCTCTCCCATCGGCAATGGTGGGAGCTTCATGCCCGCCGAAAACCTTTGGGCAAATCGTAAGATGCAGTTCGTCCACCAGGCCGGAGCGGAACAAGGCGTCGTTCAACCCGCCGCCACCCTCGCAAAGCAGGCGTCGGACGCCCCATTCATCCCGGAGCCAGCAGGTTGCCGTGTGAAAATCGATTTCGCTCTTGCCGCAAATCTTGACCCCGTCCGCCACCGTCCGCAGCTGGCGCAGCCTGGCCTTTGATACCCGTCCAGTGGTCAGAATGAGGATGGGCGAGAAGCGGTGTTTGAAGATTTCTGACTGGAGATCAAGTGAACCGCTGCCGCTCACGATGACACGCAAATTGTACTCTGCCAGCCCGTTTTTAAGCCGCAAGCGCCGGAACCTGGCCGGACCCGGCCCCAGGTTGATGGCCGCCGAATCCACTGTGCGCGCACCGGCCATTACCGCATCCGCGGTCGCACGCAATTGAAGCAAATGCTCGTGGTCGCGCACGCTGCCAAACGACGATACCGCCCGGTTCGACGTGGCGATCTTCCCGTCCGCCGTCATCGCCATGTTCACCAAGACAAAAGGCTTGGGCGGCCCTGGCCTTCGGACTTTGATTTTTTCGCTCATAGCAACAGCATCGCATCGCCATAACTGAAGAAGCGGTAACGATCGCGAATCGCCTCGGCATAGGCGGCCAAAACCATTTCGCGTCCCCGCGTTTCACCCGGCGAGGCAAAGGCGCTGACGAGCATCAACAGCGTGGAGCGGGGGAGATGAAAGTTGGTCAGCAGCGCGTCAACGATTTGGAATGAAAACGGCGGATGGATGAAAATGCCCGTTTTTCCTGATGTTTTTGCAAGTTTTCCGCTGTTTTGCGCGGCCACACTTTCCAGCACGCGCACCACCGTGGTGCCCACGGCAACGACCCGGCGACCGGCGGCTCTGGCTTCGTTCACGACGCGGGCCGTCTCTTCGTCCAGCTCGAATCGTTCCTCGTGCATCTTGTGCGCGGCCAGCGTTTCGGTTTTCACCGGCTGAAAGGTGCCGGGGCCGATGTGCAGCGTGACAAAACAGATTTTCACGCCCCGGGCCCGGATTTGCGCCAGCATTTCCGCCGTAAAATGCAGCCCCGCCGTTGGCGCCGCCACGGAACCGGCCTCCCGGGCATAAACCGTTTGATAACGCTCCCGGTCCTCCGTGGATTGGCCCGCTCGCTGAATGTAGGGCGGCAACGGAATCTCACCCAGCCGGTCAAGCTCGGTCCGAATGTCCGGCGTACCGGAAAACTGCAGGCGCCGATGGCCTTCGTCATTCACTCCGATGACCGTCGCTGCGATGGTGGTGGCGGATCCGTCGGGCGTATGACAAATGATTTGCGTGCCCGGGCGCGCGCGTTTGCCCGGCCGCAGCATCGCCCACCAGTCGTTAAGCCCATTTTCCTCGATCAGCAACATTTCGAACTGCCCGCCGGTGCGCGCGTTGGTCCCGCGCAATCGGGCCGGAATCACCCGCGAATTGTTGAGCACCAGCACGTCGCCGGCGTGCAAATGGCCCGGCAAATCCTGGAACCGGCCGGGTTCCCGACGACCGTCCGCCCGCCGCAGGATGAGCAGCTTTGATTCATCGCGTTGGGGAGCGGGATGTTGCGCAATCAGCCCCGGCGGCAGATCAAAATTAAAATCAGCAGTTCGCACGCGGCCAGTTTCCCGGTTCGGATTTCAAGTTTCAAGCCGCCGCTCCATAAGTTTTCAAACCCGCATTTTTAAGTCCGACTTTTGGTTGTGAATAACTACGGAATAAGCCGCAAAATTATGACAATTTTTTGTTGACATGGAGTGGGGGAAAGTGGATATAAGTGGAGCGTCGTGGGGACTTGGACCAATTTGGGTCTGGGCAGTGGATAACTTGGTGAAGCCATGATTAAAGAGCCGACTTATTACAATTCACTTTATCGGCATGGAGTGGATGAGAAGCGGCGCGTCCAAATCCCGGCCAAGTGGCGCCCGGAAACGCCCGGCACGGAATTGACACTGATGCTTTGGCCCAAGTCGAAAGAGGGTCCCTGCCTGCGGGTGTTGCCGCCCGGGGAAATGGCGAAACTGGTGGCGTCCATCGAAGCGATGCCCAATGGCGACCCGAACAAGGTGGTTTTGAAACGTTTCATCGGCAGCGCGTCGGTGCAGGTGGGTGTGGACAAGGCGGGACGGATTTGTCTGCCCGAAGACATGGCGCGGACCGCGGGCATCAAGAGCGATGCGGTCCTGGTGGGATTGCTCGATCGTTTTGAGATTTGGAACCCGCAGAGTTATGAAAAGGTCAAGGCTTCCGACGCCGTGCTGGCGCACGAGGCGTTCAAGCTGATGGAGTAAAAATTATGAATCTCGCAAAATTATTGGTTGCCGGAAAAAGCATCATCAACGGGCGTGCGTCGGTTGCGTATCGCACCAACAAGCACGTTTATCTGCCGAAGTTCGGGTCGGCGCAAAACCCCTTTCAATCCCCCGCCGGTGTGGAGCCGACGGCTTCCGGATCGGAGGCCGTGGCCACGCCAGTCAAGAAGGGCGCCGCCCCCGTCGCGGCCAAGACGCAAAAGCTGCCGCCTTGGCCGCCCGGTCCCGCGCGCGCGACCTCCTGGGCGAGCCGGCTGAATCCCATTTCACGCTGGCGCGATGCGCAGGTGGTGGAATGCGCGCCGGCGCCGGTGCAGTCCGAGCTTTCACTCGACAGCGTGAAGGTCGTGCACAACGACCTCAGCGATGCGGACGTGGAAGTGGTCCCGATGAAATCACGCACGGTGGATGCCGCGGCCATCCCGGAACTGCCGCCCCCGACCCGGTCCTGGGAATTTCTGGCCGAGCGGATGTTTCACGTCACCGCGGATTAAACCAACGGCCAATCATGCGCAGTGCTGGATTTCATTCACAAAACAGTGATGGCGGCGGAGGTGCTGAACGCGCTAAAGCCGAAGCCGAGCGGCCGTTACGCCGACGGGACGCTCGGTGGGGCTGGACACGCAGCGAGCATCTTGACCGCGAGTTCACCGACTGGATGGCTGTTTGGGTGCGATCGCGATGGCGCCGCGATTGAAGCGGCCAACCGGCGGCTCGCGGAAAAATTTGCCGGGCGGTTTGAAATCCGGCGCGGAAATTTTGAGGAAATGGCCGGCTGGATTCCGGCGGCGGCCTGCGACGGGGTGCTGCTGGACCTGGGGGTGAGTTCGCCGCAACTGGATTCGCCCGAACGCGGGTTCAGCTTCCAGCACGACGGCCCGCTGGACATGCGGATGGATACGCGGCAGGCGCTGACGGCCGCGGATCTGGTGAACGGCACGGACGCGGAAGAGCTGGCGGGGATTTTTTGGGAATTTGGCGGCGAGCGCGAGTCGCGGCGGTTTGCGAAGGCGATGGCGCATGACCGGGAGCGGCAAAAGTTTGAAACCACGCGGCAGCTGGCGGAGTTGATCGAGCGACTCAGTCCGCGCTGCGGGAAAAAGGCGCATCCGGCGACCCGGGTCTTTCAGGCCCTGCGGATTGCGGTGAATGACGAAATGGGTTCTTTGAAACGCGGATTGGAAGCGGCGGTGAAAATATTGAAGCCGGGCGGCCGGCTGGCGGTGATCACGTTTCATTCGCTGGAGGACCGGGTGGTGAAGGATTTCGGGCGGGCGCAGGCGCGCGATTACGTGTTCGCCGGCGGGGTGGACATTCCGGAGCTGCGCGAGCCGCGCACGCCGGAATTGAAGTGGATCACCCGCAAGGCCATCAAGCCCGGCGAGGATGAATTGAACGAAAATCCGCGCAGCCGCAGCGCGCAATTGCGGGTGCTGGAGAAGATGTAAATGTCAAAAAACCGAAAAAACCAGTCGGCGGCAATCCGGTTCGGGCCGGCGCTGAAGGCGCTGTTCCTGTGCCTGATGCTGGCCGGGTCGGCGGTGGGTTATGTCTGGCAAAAGAGCCAGATCTACCAGCTCGGCCAGCAAATCCGCCAGCGCGAAGTCCGCCTGGCGCGGTTGCAGAACGACGACCAGAAGCTCGGCGACCAGCTCGCGATCCTGCGGTCGCCCACGATGCTGGATCGCCGGGCCCGCGAATTGAACCTGGGCCTGGCGCCCGCGCAGCCGGCGCAGGTGTTGCGCCTGAAGGAACCCGTCGCCGCGGCGCCGGGTAACAAAAATTTGACGCGCCAGTTTGCGGAACGTTCCGCCGGCGCCCTGACCCCATAACATGAAACTTTTGGCCGCCGCTCGTGACGCCGTCGGGTGAGGAACCGATCGCCACGGGCGGCTGGCCGTTTTTACGATGACCAAACGGCTGCAATTGAGACGGGTGCTGCTGTTGCTGGGCCTGCTCGGCCTGGCGTTCGCCGGCCTGGGCTATCGGCTCGTCGATCTGCAGGTGCTGCGCCACGACGAACTGGCGGCCAAGGCGCAGCAAAACACCCAGCGCGAATTCTGGCAGGCGCCGCGCCGCGGCAACATCCTCGATGCCCATGGCAATCTGCTCGCCACGAGCCTGTTCGTGAAGACCGTCTGCGCCGACCCGGTCCTGGTCGGCAACCAGCGCCCGCTGGTCGTCCAGGCCCTCGCGCCGCTGTTGCAGATGAGCGAAGCCGATTTGAACCAGCGCCTCCTGCCGCGCCTGGCGAAAAATCAAAAAGGGGAAACGGTCACCAACCGTTACGTGGTGCTGCAACACAAGGTGACGGACGAAACGTGGCAGAAAATCCAGATGACGATGACCAATCTTTCATTTGGTGTGGACGTCAAGAACCTCACCAAGGCCGATCGCGCCTTTTTCCGGGATTTGCGCCAAAGCGCCATTTTTACCGACCCGGTGGACGACCAACTGCGCGTGTATCCCGGCGGCTCGCTGGCGGCGCACGTGATCGGCTTTACCGGAACGGAAAACGGCAGCAATCACGTGGCCCAAACGGTCGGGCGCGACGGCATCGAATTGGTCTTGAATTCGGCGTTGAGCGGCGTGGCCGGCTGGCGCGTGACGCAAACGGACCGCCAGAAACGCGAGCTTGTCGCGTTGCGGGATGAAAACGTGCAGGCCCGGGATGGCTTGAATGTGGTCCTCACTATTGATGCGGCCATCCAGCATATCGTGGAGTCGTCGCTGGCCGACGCCCTCCAGAAACACACCCCCCTCAGCATCACGGCCGTCATTACCCGTCCCCGCACCGGTGAAATCCTGGCGATGGCATCGTTGCCGAATTTCGATCCCAACAACGCCGGGGCTTCGCCCACGGAGGCGCGCCGGGACCGCGTCATCAGCGACCTGATGGAGCCCGGTTCAACCTTCAAAATCGTCGTCGTTTCCGGCGCGTTGAATGAAGGCGCCGTCCATCTGACCGATGCCTTTGATTGCGAACAGGGACATTTTGCCTTTGCCGGACGGGTTTTGCACGATCACGAACCGTACGGCATGCTGACGGCCGAAAGCATCATCACCAAATCCTCGAACATCGGCGCGGCAAAAATCGGCATCCGTCTCGGGGAAGACCGGCTTTACGATTACGCCTGGGATTTCGGCTTCGGCCAGCGCACGGGCATCCCCCTGCCGGGCGAGGCCAGGGGGCTTTTGTACCCGGTCAAAAACTGGAGCAAGGTGTCCATCGCCCAAATCCCGATGGGACAGGGCATCGCGGTGACGCGGCTGCAGATGGTCATGGCCATGAGCGCAATGGCCAACGACGGCTGGCTGATGCGGCCCATGCTGGTGAAACGCCTCGAAGACCACAACGGGAAGTCGGTGCAGCAATACTCGCCCCAGCGCGTGCGGCAGGTCGTCAGCGAATCCGCCGCCAGGGCGATGATCGAGGCGCTCAAGACCGTGGTGACCCCGGACGGCACGGCGCCCGGCGCAGCGATGAAGGATTACACCGTCGCGGGCAAGACCGGCACGGCGCAAAAAGTGGAGAACGGCGTTTATGCCGAACACAAATACATCGCCTCCTTCATCGGGTTTTTCCCGGCGGATGACCCGCAGCTTTGCATCTCCGTCGTAATGGACGAGCCGAAGGAAGGTTATTATGGCGGCCAGGTCTGCGGGCCGGTCTTCAAGGAAATCGCCGAACGCTGCGCGAGCTACCTGAATATTCCCTCGGACAAAAACCAGGGAATGCCGGTTTCACCGCCGCCGCTGATGGCGGCCGGGGGCCGGCTGCCGGGCAAAACCAATGAATAATTCCCGCCCCCAATTGTTTGGCATGCTCGCCGGCCTGTTCCTGGCGGCCGGGCTGGTGTTGTCCTCCATGCTCGCCACGACCACCTGGCTCAAGGTGAAAAATTCGCAGTTCATCACCGCCAAGGGATCCACCCGCCGGAATGTCGCCTCGGATCTGGTGGTCTGGAAAGGCACCTTCACCACCGAGGCGCCGACGCTGCTGGAAGCGCAACACAAGCTCCAGGCGGACCGTGCCGTCGTGGCAAAATTCCTGGGCGGCAACGGCATCGCCAACCCGGTTTTCAAACCCATCATGATTGAAAAACGGGAAGCCAGCGTGGAAGTGAAAACGCCGGCGGAGAACGTCACCCAATCGGAACAGCGCACGGTGGGCTACCGGCTGACCCAGTCGGTGCGCGTTGAATCCTCCGATGTCAACCGGCTGGCGCAACTCGACACCACCCCGCTCGTCGAATCGGGGGTCCTGTTCACAACCGAGCCGCCCCTGTTTCTCTACACCAAGGTGGCCGGGGAAAAAATCGAGATGCTGGCCGATGCCACCCGGGATGCGCGCGCCCGGGCGGAGCAGATCGCCGCGCAGGGCGGCCGCAGCGTTGCCGGTTTGCACGATGCCGAGATGGGCGTGTTTCAAATCACGCCGTTGCATGGCACCGACATCAGCGGCGGGGGCGAGAACGACACCAGCTCGATGGACAAGACCATCACTGCCGTCGTTACGGCCACGTTCCTGCTGAAATAATCTTTTGTGGAAACACGTTCCTTGAAATTTGTCGCTGAAGCCGCCGGGGCGGAAATCCGGCGCGGAGCGGGGGAAGCCTCGGTCAAAAATGTCTGCACCGATTCGCGCAGCGCGCGGGCGGGCGACCTGTTTATTGCCATCCCGGGCGAACGCTTCGACGGCCACGCCTTTGTGGACGACGTCGCGGCCCGGGGGGCCGTCGCCGTGGTGGTGGAACAAAGAAAAATCCCCGCGCGCCTGCCGGATTGCGCGGTGCTCGTGGTGGACGACGCGCGGGCCGCGCTCGGCCGGCTGGCCGCGGCGTACCGGCGTGAATTTGATCTGCCGGTGATTGCCGTCGGCGGTTCGAACGGCAAGACGACGACCAAGGAATTGATCGCGTCGGTGTTGCGCCAGAAGCTGGAGGCGCTCTGGAGCGAGGCGAGTTTCAACAACGACATCGGCGTGCCGATGACGTTGCTGCGCCTCGAAAAAAAACACCGGGCCGCCGTGCTGGAGGCCGGCACCAACCATCCGGGCGAACTGGCGCCGCTGGTGAAAATGATCCGGCCGAAATATGGCGTGCTGACCAATATCGGCCGTGAGCACCTGGAATTTTTTGGCGACCTGGCGGGGGTCGTCCAGGAAGAAGGCTGGCTCGCGGAATTGTTGCCGGCGGACGGCAAGCTCTTTGTCAACGGTGACGGCGAGGGGACGGAAGCAATCGTCCGGCGCACGCGCGCGCCGGTGGTGCGCGTCGGCTTGAAGGACGGCAACGACTGGCGGGCGAAGGGGATCCGCCTGGACAAGAATGGCACGACGTTTCGCGTGGAAGCTCCCGGCGCCGGATACAGCGGCGAGTATCGGATCAATCTGCTGGGCCGGCACCAGGTGGCCAACGCCCTGTTTGCGATTGCGGTCAGTGAGGAACTGGGCTTGGGCCGTCCCGCGGCGCGAGATGGCCTGGCCGAATGTCAGCCGCCAAAAATGCGGTTGCAATTGTGGGAGTTCGGCGGCGTGCGCGTGCTTGACGACGCCTACAACGCGAATGCGGATTCGACGCTCGCGGCGCTGGAGACGCTGTGCGACCTGCCGTTGCAGGGCCGGCGGGTGGCGGTGCTCGGCGACATGAACGAATTGGGCGCCCACAGCGAGGCGGCTCATGCGGAAGTCGGCCGCCACGCGGCGAAACTGGGCATCGGGCAGCTGTTCGCGGTGGGCAAAATGGCGCCCGTGACGGCGCAGGCGGCGCGCGACGCGGGCTTGACCCGGGTGATGGAATTTGCGGACGTCGAAGGGGCGATGAAAGTCGTGAAGGGTTTTTTGAAGGCGGGCGATGTGGTGTTGTTGAAGGCGTCGCGGGCATCGCGTCTGGAACGCATCGCCGCGACGTTAAAGTCGGAAAAGTCGTGAACCTGAACCATGCTTTATTATTTAAGCCAGCAGCTGCTTGAGTGGACGAAGGGGACGCCCTGGGCGGACTACTTCTCGGCCCTGCGCCTGTTTCGCTACATCACGGTGCGAAGCGCCGGCGCGGCGGTCACGGCGTTGATGTTGAGCTGGTGGCTCGGGCCGAAGATCATCCACTGGCTGAAGGGATTGAAATTCGGGCAGGATTATGCGGACAAGGCCGAGGAGGCCGGCGGTCTGGCGGCGCGGGTTTTGAGCAAAAAAGGAACGCCAACCATGGGCGGCATCATGATCGTGTCGGTGCTGTTCTTCTCCACCGTGCTGTGGACGCAACTGGACAGCAAGTTGGTGCTGTTGACGCTGCTCTCAGTCCTGGTGCTGGCGGGGCTGGGATTTTACGACGATTACGCCAAGATCATCCAGCAGGCCGGCGGCGGCACCCCGCCGCGCGTCAAGCTGGTGACGCAATTCGCGCTCGCCACGTTCATCGGCTTCTATTTGTTGATGACGCCTTCGACCGGCAAACTGGTTTCGGAGATCATGGTCCCGTTCTGCAAACACCCCGTGGCGGTGGGCGCCGGCGGGATTGGCCTGCTGATTGTGGTGCTGTCGATCGTCGGCAGTTCGAATGCGGTCAACCTGACCGACGGTCTCGATGGCCTGGCGATCGGTTGCACGTTGATCGTCGGATTCGTGTTCCTGGTGTTCACCTATGTCGCCGGCAACATCAAGGCCGCGGCCTATCTGCAGGTTCCTTACGTGCCCGGGGCGGGCGAACTGACGGTCTTTTGCGCGGCGATGATCGGCGCCGGGCTGGGATTTTTGTGGTTCAACTGCCATCCAGCCCAGGTGTTCATGGGCGATACGGGGTCGCTCGCGCTCGGCGGCGCGTTCGGCATCATCGCGGTGCTGATTCATCAGCCCTTTGTGCTGGTGATTGCCGGCGGGGTGTTCGTGATGGAGGCCGCTTCGGTGATTCTGCAAACCAGCTGGTTTCGCTTCACCCGGAAATATTACGGCACGGGCCGGCGGATTTTTCTGATGGCGCCGTTGCACCATCATTTCGAAAAAAAGGGCTGGTACGAGTCGCAGGTGGTGATGCGGTTTTACATTTTGTGCGTGCTGTTCGCGGTCGTCGCCCTGGCCACTTTGAAACTGAGATGAAAACTGCACTGGCATTGAATAATTTGCGCTTTGCTCCTTGCACAAGAAGGCGCTGGCTGTTAATAACTTCGGCAGCAGCGGCCAGGCGCGCAGTGGCTGGCAGAGTGTTTGTTTCACCAGCCGGTTCAAGAGACTGCGACGACTCCAGCCCGACGCCAATGAACAAAACGAATTTAACACGCCGTGAAATTTGCCGAGGGAAAATTTCGCTGCGGAAGAAATCAACCAACCTCGAAGAAAGGACGCCATCGGCGCCAAATTCATGAATAACCCGAACCCATTCGTACCCCTAGGCTCCCTGTTGGAGCAGCAAAGCAAACGCCGCTCCCGCATGAAGCTCGGCGTGCTCTGCGTGCTCGTCGTCGGCGTCGCCGGCTTGACCGCCATGCTCATCCAGGGCTGCAAACGCGAACAAACCGAGACGCCGCCAGAAACGCCGCCGGTGGATACGAACACGGTGGTCGTCGACACGAATGCCACGGCCATGGTCGCCTCGAACCCGCCCGTGGCCCCGCCGGTGGTGGTGCCACCTCCCGTCGCGCCCACCACAGCCGAATACGTCGTCGTCCGCGGCGACACGCTCGCGAAAATCGCGAAGAAGAATGGCGTCTCGCTCAAGGCGCTTAAAGAGGCAAATCCAGGGGTTGAGCCGACCAAATTGAAAGTCGGACAGAAACTCGCCATTCCCGGCGGCGGCACGGCGGCACCGACAACGGCGGGCGACACCGCGTCGCCCGGCTCGGGCATGGGTGGGGAAACTTACACGGTGAAATCCGGCGATTCGCTCACCAAGATTGCAAAGTCGCACGGCACCACCGTCAAGGCGATTGAAGCTGAAAACGGGCTGCCCACGACCAAGATCAAAGTCGGGCAGAAGCTGAAGATTCCGGCAAAGGCGGAAGCGGCGGCTCCCGCCCCCGCCCCCGCACCGGCTCCGATGGCGCCCGCGCCGGCCCCTGCGGGTGCCCCGACTGGCCATTGAAATGCCGGAGCGATAGCGGCTGGTCCCGCCGTTTGCGGGATTTTGAGGTATTGAAATGAAAGTCGCCGTCACAACCTTGGCGTTTTGCGTCGCTGCCCTGCTGGCACTGGGGCTCGTGATGCTTTACAGTTCGAGTGTGACCCAGGTCGGCGCGCATTACCTGATGATGCAGCTCATCTGGTGCGTGTTCGGCTTCATCCTCTGCGTGACGGCGACTGCGCTTGACTATCAATGGCTTAGAAAATTCGCCTGGCCGATTTTCATTCTCGCGGTGCTTTTGCTGCTGCTGGTGCTCGTCCCGCACATCGGCAGGAAAATCAATGGCGCGCGGCGCTGGTTCGATTTCCACGGCGTGCGCTTTCAACCGTCCGAGCTCGGGAAAATCGCCCTCATCATCCTGCTCGCTTGGTATGGTGACCGCTATCAGCGGCAGATGCAGACCTGGAAAAGTGGCATCGTCGTTCCCGGCGCCCTGGTCGCCCTGGTGCTCGGCCTTGTCTTTGTTGAACCAGATCGCGGCACGACCATCCTGCTCGCCGCCGTGAGCGGCGCCATGCTGCTCATTGCCGGCGTCCGCTGGAAATACATCATCCCGCCGGTTTTGATTGGCGCGGCCGGCCTGGCGGTCTCCATCCTGCACGACCCGATGCGTCTCCGGCGCATCTTCAGCTGGTGGGATCTGGAGTTGCACAAGGACGGCGTCGGCTATCAGGCGTACCAGGCCATGATTGCCCTCGGGTCCGGTGGCTGGAGCGGTCTCGGCCTGGGCAACGGACGGCAAAAACTCGGCTTCGTCCCGGAAGACCACACCGATTTTATTTTTTCCATCATTGGCGAGGAACTCGGTTTGATTGCCACGCTGCTGGTCATTCTGGCATTTGTCGTTGTTGCCATCTGCGGGATTTATATCGCGCTCCGGGCGCGCGAACCGTTTGGCAGCCTGCTGGCGGCCGGGCTGACGTTTCTAATCAGCCTCCAGGCGGCCATCAACATCGGTGTGGTCACCAGCGCGTTGCCCAACAAAGGCCTGCCGCTGCCCTTCATCAGCTACGGCGGATCGAACCTGCTCGCCATGCTCACGTGCGTCGGGTTGCTCTTCAGCATTGCCCGGCATGCGCCCGCGCGGGAAAAGGTCCGGGCAACCGCCGCGGTCATTGACGAAAATCCCTTCGCGGCCAGGGCCACATGACCGCCTCCGGAGCCAAAATGCCTTTCGTCGCCATTGCCTGCGGCGGCACGGGCGGGCATCTGTTTCCGGGTCTGGCCGTGGCGGAACAATTGCAGAAACGCGGCTGCGCCGTGGCCCTGCTCATTTCACCCAAGGACGTGGACCAGGAGGCCGTGAAATCCGCGTGCGGCATGGAAGTCATCACCCTGCCGGCCGTCGCGCTGCAAAATCGCAACTACCTTTCCTTCGGGCGCAGCTTCTGGCAATCCTGGCGCGCGGCGCGGAACGCTTTCAAATCGCGCCCGCCCCACGCCGTGCTCGCCATGGGCGGTTTCACCAGCGCGCCGCCCATCCTCGCGGCGGGAAAATTTGGCGCCCGGACATTTTTGCACGAGTCCAATACCATCCCCGGCCGTGCCAACCGTTTCCTCGCGCGGTTCGTGGATGAGGCCTTCATCGGCTTTCCCTCGGCGGCGGGCCTGCGCGCCCGCAAGGTCACCGCCACCGGCACCCCGGTGCGCCCGCAATTTCAACCGGGCAATCCGGCGCCGTGCCGCGCCGGCTTCCGGCTCGATCCGGACCGTGAAACCATTCTGGTCATGGGCGGCAGCCAGGGCGCCGGCGGCATCAACGATATGATTTTATCCGCGTTGCCGTTGCTGGGCAGCCGCACCGCCGCCTGGCAATGGCTGCACCTGACCGGTCCGGGCGACGTGGAAAGAGTGGCCCAAGCCTATGCGACGCGCGGGTTCAAGGCCGTGGTGAAACCCTTCATCGCGGAAATGGACATGGCGCTCGGCGCCGCCACCATGGCGGTGAGCCGGGCCGGGGCCTCGTCGCTGGCCGAAATCGCCGCCGTGCGCCTGCCGGCCCTGCTGGTTCCCTATCCCACCGCGGCGGACAACCACCAGTTATGCAACGCCCGGGCTTTTGAGGCGACCGGTGCGGCGCGGTTGCTCGAACAAAAGAACGCGACGCCGGAGAAGGTTGCCGCCCTGCTGTGTGAACTGGTGGAGGATTCGTCCGCCCGCGCGAAAATTCAAACCGCGCTCGCCCAGTGGCACGCGCCGAAGGCCGCGGAACAAATCGCGGAAATCATGCTGTCCGCCATCGCCCGGCAGCAGGCGGAAGCGGCCAGACGATCGCACCCGTCCGGCTGTTCCTGCGGAGCTGACCACTCACGCCGTCCGGCGTCGCCGCCGGATGCCTGACGCCGGCGGATTTCATTTTCACCCTGGAATGGAATGATTGATGAAAGCCGGACCCCACATGGCCGATGAACTCGCCGGATGCGTTTCGCGCGCCACGGCCATAAGTCGTGACGAACCGCTGGCCCGGCACACCACGCTGCGCATCGGCGGCCCGGCCGACGCGTATGTGGAACCGGCGTCGGAGGCGGACCTGGCCGCCGTGGTGAAATTCTTCCGCGGGCGCGGCCTGCCGTGGTTCGTGATCGGCCGCGGCTCGAACCTGCTCGTGCGCGACGGCGGCTTTCGCGGCATCGTCCTCAGCCTGGCCCATGCCAATTTCAGCCGCGTTGAAATTTTCGGCGAGCGCTTGCGCTGCGGCGCCGGCGCGAAATTGAAGCTGGTCGCGGTCGAGGCGAAGCGAAATGGCTTGAGCGGCATGGAATTTCTTGAAGGCATCCCCGGCAGCGTCGGGGGCGCTCTCCGCATGAACGCCGGCGCGATGGGCGGCGCAACGTTTGAGGCGGTCGAGTCGGTGCGCCTGATGGATCTTGAAGGTGGCGTGCGCGAGCTGACGGCGAAGGAGATGTCCGTGGCGTATCGCGGCTGCGCCACCTTGAAGGATCACATCGCCCTGGGCGCGCTGTTCAAGGGCACGCCGGCGCCGCGGGCGGAAATCCAGCGGCGCATGCAGGCGTTCAGCGCGAAGCGCTGGGCATCCCAACCGGCGGCGCCGAGCGCCGGCTGCCTGTTCCGGAATCCGGCGGCCATCCCGTCGGGCAGATTGATCGACGAGCTGGGGCTCAAGGGCACGCGGGTCGGCGGCGCGGTGGTTTCCGCCGAGCACGGCAATTTCATTGTGAACGAGGGCGGGGCGACGGCGCGCGACGTGCTGGCCCTGATGGAGATTTTGCAGGCGAAGGCGCAGGCCGGGCGGGGGATCAAATTGCAGCCGGAGGTGGAGATCATCGGCGTGGATTGAGCGGGGTTTTCGTTGACAACCAAAATGGTTGCGTTATGGTTGCGCCATGATAACGATCACCATCAAGGGCATTTCGAAGGAGGCGCACCGGGAGTTGAAGCGGCGCGCGGTGACGCATGGGCGCAGCCTGAACACCGAGGCCATTGCCGTGCTGGAGGCCAGCGTCCGCAGCACGCCGGTGAATGTTCAGGATTTTCTCCAGCACCTGCGGGCCGTGCGTCCGAAGATGAGGGTCAAAACCACGACGACGCAAATCAGCCGGTTCCGGCGGGAGGGCCGGCGGTGATCGCCGCGGATGCCACGGTGATTGCCTGTCTCTGTGTGGACGGCGACCAGACGCCGCTGGCGGAGACCGTCATGGAACGGGATCCCGTCTGGGTGTCGCCCTTGTTGTGGCGTTCGGAATTTCAGAATGCGCTGGCGAGGTATTTGCACGATGGTTTGATGGACATGGACTCGGTGCGGGTGTCGTTGCACCTGGCCGAGGAGGCGATTGCCGGGCGTGAATACGCGGTGGATTCAAGAAAGGTCCTGGAGCTGTCGGCGCGGTCGGGTTGCACGGCCTACGACTGCGAATATGTGGCGCTGGCGCAGGATTTGGGCGTGCCGCTGGTGACGACGGACCGGCAGATTTTGCGCGCGTTTCCAAAAACTGCCGTGTCGCTGGAAAAATTTGCCAGGATGAAAAAATGAGCCGGAAACTGGACATTACCGTGATGCTGGGCGGCCCGAGCGCCGAGCGCGAGGTGTCGCTGCGCTCCGGCGCGGCGGTGGCGAAGGCCCTGCAATCACTCGGCCACACGGTCCAGGAGCTGGATCCCCGCAATGAATCCTGGGTCTTGCCGCCGAAAACGGAGGTGGTGTTTCTTGCGTTGCACGGGACCTATGGCGAGGACGGCACCGTCCAGCAGCGATTGGACGGACTGGGCGTGCTGTACACCGGCTGCGATGCCGGATCGAGCCGCATCGCCTTTGACAAGGTGCTGACGAAGAAGCGGTGCCAGGCGGCCAGGGTGCCGACGGCAAAATTCATGGTCGTGGATTCGGCCAAAGCACCGTGGCCAGAGGGCTGGCTGCCGCCGCTGGTGGTGAAACCGGTGCGGCAGGGATCGAGCGTCGGATTGCGGTTCGTCGAACGGATTGAAGACTGGACCGCGGCGCTGGCGGAAGCGTTGAAATTTGACACGGAAGTCCTGGTCGAGGAAAGAATCGCCGGCCGGGAAACGACGGTGGGCATTTTGGGCGACGGAGCGCTGCCGATTGTCGAGGTTCGGCCCAAAACCGGCGCCTATGATTACCGCAACAAGTACACGGCCGGTTGCACGGAATATTTTTGCCCGGCGGAATTTGACACCGTGGTCGCGCAGTGCATTCAAGCCGCCGCGCTGGGCGCTTTCCGGTCGGTCGGCGGGCGCGATTATGCGCGGGTGGACGTGATGGTGCGGGCCGACGGTTCGCCGGTGGTGCTGGAGGTGAACACGTTGCCGGGCATGACGGAAACGAGCCTGTTGCCGAAGGCGGCGGCGGCGGCGGGATTGAATTACGCGCAGCTTTGCCAGCGCATGGTGGATCTGGCGTTGGAAAGGAAATGAAGAATGAAGAAGGAAGAATGCAGGATCGAAATGATTCCGGGCAATCGCCCGGGCCGCGGCTTCGCTCGGTCTTCTTCATTCATCATTCTTTATTCTGCCTTTTAGTATGTGGTTTAGACGCGAACATAAGAACCGGCGGTTGCATCGCGGGCACGTGCTCAACGTGAAGCTGCGCTCCGACCAGGTGCGGGCGACGCGCACGCGGCTGGCGGCGCTGACGCTGGGCCTGGTGTTTGGCACGGTGTTTGGCCTGTACCTGCTCTGGCGCACGGGGGAATGGGCGCTGGACAAGTTCGTCTACGAAAACTCCGAGTTTGCCATCCAGCACGTCGAGGTGAAGACCGACGGCGTGATTGTGACGGACCAGTTGCGCCGCTGGTCGAAGGTGAAACTCGGGGACAATTTGATTGCGCTGGACCTCGCATCAGTGAAACGGAATCTGGAGATGGTTCCCATGATCGCTTCCGTTTCCGTCGAGCGCGTCCTGCCGCGCACGTTGAAAATCAGCGTGACGGAGCGCAATCCGGTGGCCCAGGTGGACATTCCGCACGCCGGCGCGGCGGGCGGCATCACGGTGACCGTGTTTCAACTCGACGCGGACGGCTACGTCATGCTGCCATTGGACCCGCGATTGTGTGTGATACCGCTGGCTCAGGTCAGCGACTCGTTGCCGGTGATTTCCGGGCTGAATGTGTTTCAATTGCAGCCGGGCCATCGCGTCGATTCGCCGCAGGTGCAGGCGGCGCTGGGGTTGATCGGCGCGTTTGGCCATTCGCCGATGGCCGGGCTGGTGGATTTGCGGCGCATCAATGTGTCCGCGCCGGGTGTGGTCGTGGTGACGACGGATCAGGGCGGTGAAATTACTTTCGGTTTGGACAATTTGGAGCAACAATTGCGGCGCTGGCGTGAAATTTACGATTTGGGACAGCGCATGAACAGGACGGTCGCGTCGCTCAACCTGGCGGTTTCCAACAACGTCCCGGTCCGCTGGATGGAAGCCAGCGCCGTGCCGTCCGCATCGCCCAGGACAGTCAACCCCGCATCCCCCCGGAGGAAAAATGTTTGATGATTCATCCATCGTTGTCGGTCTGGAAATCGGCACATCCAAGGTCTGCGCCGTCGTCGGCGAGCGCAGCGCCGACGGTTCCCTGAATGTCATCGGTCTTGGCCAGGCGCGCTCCCGCGGCGTGCGCAAGGGCGAGATCGTGGACGCGAAGCAGGCCGAGGAGGACGTTCGCAACGCCATTGTCGAAGCCGAGCAGATGGCCGACGTCGAAATTCGCAACGTCTATCTCGGCGTCACCGGCGGCCATATCCGGGGTTTCAACAATCGCGGCGTGCATCCGGTGGTTTCCGCCGACCGGGAAATCTCCGAGGACGACGTGCTGGACGTGGTCAAAAACGCCAAGGCGATCAATCTGCCGACGGAAAACACCGTGGTCCACGCCATCCGCCAGCACTTTTTTGTGGACGGCCAGGATGGCGTCACGAATCCAGTGGGGATGCTCGGTTCGCGGCTGGAAGTGGACGTTCACGTCGTTCACGGCCACACCAACCGCCTGCAAAACGCCATCCGCCTCGTCAAAGGCTTGCAGCTCGAAGTGGACGAGATTGTTTTCAACGGCCTCGCTTCATCGCTGGCGCTGCTGACCAACGAACAAAAGGAGCTCGGGGCGCTGGTGGTTGACATCGGCGGCGGCACGACCGATTACGTTGTTTACGCCAATGGCGTCATCAAGCACACGGGCGTTCTGGCCGTGGGCGGCGACCATGTATCCAACGACCTGGCTTACGGCTTGAAAGTGCCGTTGAGCCGCGCCGAGAAGCTCAAGCTCGAATTCGGCTCGGCGCTGGTGGATGGGGAATGCAAGGGCCAGACGATCACCATCACCAATGAACTCGGCCTGCCGCTCAAAACGGTCAACGTCGAGCATCTGCGCCGCATCATGTCGCTGCGGCTCGAGGAAATCTTCCAGCTGATCGCGCAGGACCTGGAACAGTCCGGGCTTTTTGATTACCTGCGGTCGGGGGTGTTTCTCTGCGGCGGCGGCGCGCGCGTTCCGCAGATCGCGCCGCTGGCCGAAAAGGTGATGCAGATGCCGGTGTCCCTCGGCCAGACCAATTCCGTCAGCGGCTTGAAATCCGCGCTCGATCAGCCGGAATTCGTCACCGCCATCGGCCTCCTTAAATTTGGCACGTTCAAAAACCGCAAACGCGAAGGCCGGCCGACGCTGGCCCAGGGCATCAAGGGCGCGCTCTCCAGTTTCCTGCGCCGTTCATAAATACCCATCATCATGAAAACCCATACCCAGACTCCCGGGGCAATCTTCGAAGCGGCCCCGGCCCCGGCGGTGAAAATCTTTGGCGTCGGCAGCGCCGGCGTCGCCATGCTCGACATTCTGAATGGCGGGGAATTCGCGGGTGCCAGCCGGGTGGCGGTCAACACGGACGCGTCATCCCTGGCGGCCTCGTCCGCGGCCGTCAAAATCCAGCTGGAAACGAAATTGTTGCGCGGATTGGGCACCGGCGGCGATCCTGAACGCGGTCGCGCCATCGCCGAGGAACAATTTGCCATGCTCAAATCCGCCTGCGAAGGCGCGGATGTCGTGTTGTTGGTCGCCGGCCTGGGCGGCGGCGCGGGCAGCGGCATCAGCCCCGTGCTGGCGCGCGCGGCGAAGGAGGCTGGGGCGCTCGTGCTGGCGTTTGTGACGCTGCCGTTCCAGTGCGAAGGCAACCGCCGCCAGCAGCAGGCGGAGCAGGGACTCGGCCAGCTGCGCTTCGTCGCCGATGGCGTCATCTGTCTGCCCTGCCAGAAGACCTTCAAGCTGATTGATGAAAACACCAGCGTGCTCGAGACGTTTCGCATCACGGACGGGCTGCTGGTGGAAAGCGTGCGCGGTGTCTGGCGTTTGCTCATGCGGCCGGGGCTGATCCAGATCCACTTCGACGACCTGTGCGCACTGGTGCGCGACCGCCACTCGGAAAGCGTGTTTGCCACCGTTGAAGCCGCCGGCCCGGCGCGGGCCCGCGAGGTGGTCGAAAAGCTGATCGCTCACCCGCTCCTGGATGAAGGCCGGGCGCTGGCCGAAGCCGGCGCGGTGATAGTGAGCCTGATGGGGGGAAAGGATTTGACGATGGCCGAGGTGAACCGCGTCATGGAACAGATCGGCCGTCACTGCGAACATGCGCAAATCATCATGGGCGCCACCGTGGATGGAACGCTGAAAAACCATCTGTCCGTGACGGTGATTGCGGCCAAACAGGGCCCGGTCGTCCTGGAATTGCCTTCCCTCGCGGCATCCGGTGAACCCGTTGAGCCCGTGAATCCGCGCGGCACCCAGGCGTTGCCGGGCTCGCGCAGCGCTTCATCGTCGCCATCGCTGGCTCCGGATCAGCGCGAGCATAATATACTGGCCAAACATGCCGGCGGCCGTGCGCGGAAGGCCGGGCCCAAAATGCGGCAGGCACAGTTGCCGCTGGCCATCATTTCCAAGGGAAGATTCGACAAGAGTGAGCCGACGATCCACAAGGGCGAAGATCTTGACATTCCCACCTACCTCCGCCGTGGCATCGCCTTGAATTAAAGGCGGGGCCGAAAGTGGGGCGCGTCACGATCGGGCAGGTTGCCCAAATGGGACGGTTCGCGGGTGTCCCAACCCGCAGCGGCTTGGATTGCTGAATGATCGCTTGAATTACTGGAATCTTTTGAATGTCGAACGTGCTGCGGCCGGGACGACCGCGCTCCGCCTGAATCCTTCCCCCGGTCTTCTCAGTAGTTCTTCGTCCAGGCAACCAGCTTGCCGTCGGGGCCGAAGCTCAATTGCAGCATGCGGTTGTTAATGATGCCGGCGGTCTGGTTCGCGCTGAAGCCGTTGTTGCCGTAATAGGACATGCCGGTATTGGGGCCGCTGCCGACGTAAGGGTGGACAAACCATTTGTACACGGTTTTGCCATCACTTTGTGAGGCCTGCCGGTCCGGCGGGCCAAGCTCGGTCACGGCCTGTTCAAACGTGTAATTCCCCACGCGGCTATTCCAATCGACCGGTGGCGTGGTGGTGCAGCCGGCGAGTAAAGCAATGCCCAGCGCCAGAATGGCGGGCAATGAAAATTTCACGGCAGGGTTCATTTTCATGACTGTAATTTAGCAGAACACGTGCCACGTGCAATGTTGTCTTTCGGGTTGCGGAGCGCGGACAACTTGTCCGCGTGCTGGAGTTCAAGCTTTAGAGCGGTTTCAAAAATACTATAGCCGGAGCGCGGCGTTCACGCCGCTTCGATGTCGCCGGACCAATCCATGTTGAAGCGGACTGAAGCCCGTGCTCCACTCGCGGTGTGGGTATCGAAATGGCTACAGTTCTAATGAAACCGCTCTAGCTTGTTCGGCGCAGGCTGAAGCCTGAACTCCAGCCCGGCTCGTCATGTCCTCATCCTCAGCCTCGAAACCGGCACCATCGAGGACGAGAAGGGTGACGAGAACGAACGGTCAGGCAGCTTTCCGCGAAACAGGGGCGTGGGTTCGCTGGTTTGGTGGTCGGCGGCCAGACCGCCCCAGGTCGCGGCGCGAGTTTGTCCGGCGTGCCGGGACTGACATGATTATGGCGTTTGTTCAGTGACATGGAACGGAAGGCCTGCTTGATAGAGTTTCATCTGTGATCGGAGGTCGTCGGCCAGTGTGGTATTGGCCTGCGTCCCGGCCAGTTCCAGGGCGCGCTGAGCCGTTTCCACCGCTTCTGGAAAGTGACCAGCCTCGGCGTATGCGGCGGCCAAGGTACCCAGAACGACCGGATTTCCATCGCCCGTAAGCTGGTTCGCCCGCCGGGCCAGTTCCACTGCCTTGTTGCCGTTGCGCAGCGAAGCCTGCGGACAGGTTGCCAGCATCCAGGCCAGGTTATTCTGGGCCTGGAGGTAGTCGGGTTTGATTTGCAGGGCCTTTTGGAAATGAGTGATCGCTTCGCCCATGTTGCCCTTTTGGAGCATCGCGCTGCCGAGGTTGATGTGGGCTTCGGCATTGGCGGGATTGATTTGCAGCACCTTTTGGAAATGGGCGATCGCCTCATCCACCTTGCCTTTGTGGAGCAGGGTATTGCCGAGGTTGTAGTGGGCTCCGGCACTGTCAGGTTCGATTTGCAGGGCCGTTTGGAAATGAGTGATCGCTTCGTCCACGTTGCCCTTTTCGAGCAGTGCGGCGCCAAGGTTGATGTGGGCTTCGGCACTGTCGTGATAGATTTGCAGGGCCTTATGGAAACAGGTGATCGCTTCGTCCACCTCACCCTTTTGCAGCAGAGCACTGCCAAGTTTGTCCTCGGTATCCGCGGAGTTGGGTTTGATTTGCAGCAACCTTTTAAAATGGGCGATCGCTTCGTCCACCTTGCCTTCATGAAGCAGGACATCGCCAAGGGTGTTGAGGACGTCCGCGTCATTGGGATCTAATTCCAGCGCTTTCTGGAAATGCGCAATCGCTTCATCCGGCTTGCCCTTTTGGAAAAGAGCGATACCCAGGTTGTGGTGGGCGATATAATTGTCTTTGTCACAGGTGAGCGCGCGGGTCCACAGCGATTCACTATTTCGCCAGTATTTGGCCTGCTTGCCTGCATATACAATCAAAGTTGCCAGGATGATCGTGGACACGCCGCCCAGCACCAGACGGCGATAGCGCCACCCGGCACACAGTTCTGCTGCGGTCCAGGTCAACATCAGATACAAGCCGATCTGCGGCAGATAGGTGTAGCGATCCGCGTGGGCGTAGCAGGATATCTGCACGATCCCGATGACCGGGATCATCATGCCCAGATACCAGAACCAGCCGACGATGAGGCAGGGATGCGTTTTGCGAAATGCCCATGCCACCCCGGATATGGCCAGCAGCAACCCTGCCGCCCCTCCCACCTCCCAGAGTGGCAGGTAGTCAACCGGGTTGAGATAAAGGCAGGTCAGTCCAGATGGAAGGATCATCTGCGCGATGTAGGTGACGTAGGATACCACGGCGTTCTCCAGCCGCAGCCCGACGGGCAATGGAATGGCTGTCAGTTTTTCGGGAACCAAAGCCGTCGCCACACACGATCCGGCCGACAGCACCAACAAGGGGATTTTCTCCGCCGCCAGCCGGATCAAATCGCGGGTTGTGAAGTTTGAAAGACGGTTCAACGGCCAGTAATCCAGGAGCAGGAGAACGAAGGGCATCGTCACCAGCATGTTCTTGCATAGCAGTCCCAAGGCGAAAAGCACCACCACGACACCATAACGGACCTTCGAGGCCGGCTGACGCACATAGCCGATGTAGGCCCAGAGTATCAGCATGAAAAAAAACGCGCTCAATACGTCCTTGCGCTCGGAGACCCAGGCCACCGACTCCGCCCGCAATGGATGGACCGCAAACACCGCCGCTACAAATGCGCTCCGCCACAGAAAGCCCGTCATCCGCCGCAGCGCAAGAAAGAGCAGAATCGACGCCGCGCCATGCAGTAGCAGATTGGTGAGGTGATGGCCGCCCGCCTGCAACCCGTACCACTGGCAGTCGAGCATGTGGGAAAGCCAGGTTAGCGGATGCCAGTGGCCGATTTGGCCGTAGGTCAGCGCCCAGCAAAACCCTTCCCAAGTCAATCCCTTTTGTACGACCGGGTTCTCATAAACATACTTGTCATCATCGAAGCTGACAAACTCATACCCCAGTGTTTGGCCGAAGACCACCCAGATAACCGCCGCCAGAAAAATGCAGATCCCGATGGTCATCCAGCGGTCAGAAGAACCCGCCGGATGGCTTCTGGATTCCGGCGAAACGGGCACGCTTAAACGCACGACCGCTTTTTCCGTCTTCGATCTTCGACTCATGCGGTTGAATGCATGATCAAGGAAACCCTGAAACATGACGAGCAAAAAGGATTACTGCGGGCTGGGGCTTTGGTCTTTCCATCCCGGTGTTCGAGATTTCCCCCGCTTTCGCTTCGACGCTCTCAACCTAACCCGGGTTCTGGAGAAAACAGGTTTTCACCTCGCGGTCGCGCTTTGGCATGGAGGTTCTTGTACCTCGAAAAGCTCAAATATCTTTTCGCGGAAACAAGGGCGCGGGTTCGCCGGTTTGGTGGCCGGCAGCCAGGCCGCCCCAGGCCGCGGCGTCAAGTTCGCCCGGGGTGCCGGTCAAGCCGAGTTGCGCGTAAATCTTCACCGCCGTGGCGGGCAGGAACGGCCACAGCAAAACGGCCAGCACCCGGCACGTCTCCGTCAGGTTGTAGAGCACTTCGTCGAGCCGTTTCGCCTGTGCCGGGTCCTTGGCCAGGCTGAACGGCCGGGTCTGGTCCACGTACTGGTTGGCGCGGGTGACCAGCCCCCAGATGCTTTGCAGCGCGGCCTGGAGCTGGCATTGCTTGAGCAGGGCGCGCGTCTCATCCGCGGCCTTGGCGGCATCGGCGGCCAGTTCGTCATGCTTCGCCGGCACGACGCCCGCGCGGTAGCGCTTGAGCATCGAAAGCGAACGGTTGATCAGGTTGCCCAGGCCGTTCGCGAGTTCGGCCTGATAGCGCGCCTTGAAGCCGGCGTCCGTCCAGTTGCCGTCCGGGCCGATGTCCAGTTCGCGCAAAACGTAAAAGCGGAACGCATCCAGGCCCCATTCATCGATGACCGCAACCGGGTCAACGACGTTGCCGGTGCTTTTGCTGATCTTGGTGCCGTCCTTCTGCCACCAGCCATGCACGAGGATTTGTTTCGGCAGCGGCAGCCCCATCGCCTTGAGCATGATCGGCCAGTACACCGCGTGAAATTTCACGATGTCCTTCCCGATGACGTGGATGTCGGCGGGCCATAAACTCAGTTGAGAGTTGAGGGTTGAGGGTTGAGGTTTGAGCGCGGACAAGACGACTGGGTCGCCTTGGGCGGCGGGAATGCTGATGTAATTGACCAGGGCGTCGAACCAGACGTAGGTGACATAGTCCTTGTCGAAGGGCAGGGGAATGCCCCAGTTCAACCGCGCTGCCGGCCGGGAGATGCACAGGTCCTCCAGCGTGTTGTTTTTCAGGAAACCGAGAACCTCATTGCGGCGGTGGTCGGGCTGGATGAACGAGGGATTCTTTTCAATGTAGTCAATCAGCCACTGCTGCTGCTCGCCCAGCTTGAAAAAATAATTATCCTCCTTCAGCTCGATGACTTCGCCGTAGGCCGGGTCAAATGTCCCGTCCGGACGGCGGTCCTTGTTGGTCAGGAAGGTTTCCTCCTTGGTGGAATAAAAGCCCGAGTAGGTCTGTTTGTAAATCTGGCCGGCTTGGAACACCCGGGTCAGGCTGGCTTGGACGATGGCCTTGTGGCGCGGGTCGGTGGTGCGGACGAAATCGTCGTTGGTCAATTCCAGCTTCTTGGCAAACGCCTGCCAGTCCGCCGCCAGCTGGTCGCAGTAGGCTTGCGGTGTTTTGCCTTCGGCCTGGGCCGCCTGTTGGACCTTTTGGCCATGCTCATCCAGCCCGGTCAGGAAGAAGACCTCCTGCCCCAGGCAGCGGCGCGACCGCGCGATGACGTCGGTGACGATTTTCTCGTAGGCATGGCCGAGGTGCGGCTGGCCGTTGACGTAGTCAATCGCGGTGGTGATGTAAAACCGTTTGCTCATTGTCGAAGAACCAGTGTGGCGGACAAAGGCGGCGATGGCAATCCTGCGTAGTGTGACATGAAAGCTGAAGAATTGGCTTTCGTGGGCGAAAACGAGGACGAGCGGGATTTGTTTGTCTATCTGAATAAAGCTTCACACTTGCAGCCATGTTTTTTCCGGCTATAATGCCGGCCGGCTGTGGCGGAAAACCAGCCGGCAAACAAAAACCGCATGACCTCCGAGCTTTCAAATTTCGCCGCGCGTTTGCGCGAAGCCATTCTTTCGTTTTCCGTTGTAGGAGACGACGTGAGGAGTCTCTGTTCCCAACACCAATTAAATAATGAGCCTCGTCACCTCGGCTCCTACGAAGACGATTTCAATTCTCTCGCCCTCGAACTGTTCGCCCTCCAGTTGAAATACAATCCCGCGTATCGGAAGGTCTGCGCGGGCCGGAAACTGATGCCGGGCGCCATCGAACATTGGACGGAAGTCCCACCGATGCCGACGGCGGTGTTCAAGGAACTGGAACTTACCAGCCTTCCACCGGCGGAACGCGCCGCCGTTTTCCATTCCAGCGGCACCTCGGAACAGAAGCCCAGCCGCCATTTTCATAATGCCGAATCGTTGGCGGTCTATGAGGCGTCGCTTTGGCCTTGGTTTGAGTCACATCTCTTAGGGAGCGGGGACAGCTTGTCCGCGAGTTCAGAAAAGTGCGGACAAGCTGTCCGCGCCCCGCTGGTCATCCTCACGCCACCGCCGGCTCAGGCGCCACACTCCTCGCTGGTTTACATGTTTGAAACCATCCGGCAAAAGCTGGATGCGCCGGAAGCGGGGTTCGTCGGTAAACTGGCCGCCGACGGTTCATGGACATTGGACTTTGACGCCGTAGTGGCATCGCTGAATTCGTCACTCGTCGCTCGCCACCCGCCACTCGTTTTGGGCACGGCGTTTTCCTTTGTCCATTTGCTCGACTATCTGGTGGAAACCGATTTGCCCTTCCGGCTGCCACGCGGTTCCCGGGTCATGGAAACCGGCGGCTACAAAAACCGCTCCCGCTCGATGCCGAAAGTCGAACTGCACCAGCTCATCACGGAACGGCTCGGGGTGCCGCCGGAAAACATCATCTGCGAATACGGCATGAGCGAGTTGAGTTCGCAAGCCTATGACACAAAATTGGAGCGCCGGTCTCCGACCCGGCGCGATATGGTTGGAGTTCAAGCTTTAGCTTGTTTGGATGGAATGTTGGAACGCGAACTCCAACCCGCCGTGCCGGAGGCTGGCGCTCCATTCGTCACCCGTCACTTTTCCTTTCCTCCCTGGGCGCGCGTCCAGATCATCTCCCCGGAGACCGGGCGCGAGGTGGCGGACGGCGAGACGGGTCTGATCCGGGTTTTTGACCTGGCAAATGTCTTTTCCGTCATGGCCGTCCAGACGGAAGATTTGGGCATTCGTCGCGGCGAATATTTTGAATTGATCGGCCGGGCGGCATTGTCGGAAGCCCGCGGGTGTTCCTTGATGGCGGTTTGAATACCAGGCTTATGAAGCGAATCTCCATTCTTTTTGTCCTGCTGGCTCTGGTGATATTGGCCTGGGTTTTCCGACCCTACGTCTGGGCGGCCATCTCGCCTGTGGCGATGAAGTTTGCCAAGACCAGAACGGTTGCTGAAAGACTTGCCCAGTTTGGCGGTACGGCCCGCGGAAGATGGAAGCCGTATTTTGACCAGGCGCGAACGGCTTATCCGCCCGTCGGCGTGAAACTCGTTGCTCTGAAAACTGAAAAAGTTTTGCAGGTTTATGCCGTCGATAAATCGGGTCGAAATCGCTGGATTCGTTCGTATCCCATCCTCGCGGCCAGCGGCGTCGCGGGACCCAAGCTGCAGGAAGGGGACGGACAGGTTCCGGAAGGGGTTTACCCCATCGAATCACTCAATCCCAACAGCCGTTTTCATGTGGCCTTGCGGGTCGGCTATCCCAATGCCTTTGACCGGGCGCAGGCGGAAAAGGAGGGTCGCACCCGGTTGGGCGGCGACATCATGATTCACGGCAGTTCCCTGTCGGTGGGTTGCCTGGCCATGGGCGATGCGGCGGCGGAGGATTTGTTTGTTTTGGCGGCGGACACGGGATTGCCCAATGTGACCGTGCTCATTGCGCCCGTGGATTTCCGAAAGGGAAAATCAGTGCCGAAGCCGGTCAAATTGCCGGATTGGACCAGTGCGCTTTATTCCCAAATCAAAACCCAGCTTGCGGACCTGCCGCCGGGAGAATCCAAGTGAACCTGCCCAACTATTTTCTCGCGGACCTGCCGCCGGAGGCGACGTTGTCGCCGGCGATGGTCACGGAGGCTTGCCAGACGCTGAAGCGCAACCGGGCGCAGTATCTGGCGCCCCGTTCGACGGACTGCATGGTCAAAGTGCTGTGCGCCGTGGCGGAAGGGTGGTTGAAACCGGACAATGGCTTTCGCCGTCTGGCGCTCGAACACGCTGGAGTTCAAGCTTCAGCTTGTTCTGCCAACACGCTGAAGCGTGAACTCCAACCAGATGGCGCCCCGAGAGCCGGTTTTTCTCGCGCCACCCTGGAAAAGGGCCTCGATCATTTCTTCCGGCAGCTCACCCCGGACAATTTTCATGCCCTGCTCGAACAGGAACTCGGCCACGCCCAGCGGCTCGACAAGTTTATTGAGAGCGGCAGCGGGAAAGGACCGGTTCGCGCGGCGATGGCCGTTGGGCCGGAATTTCTGGTCCACGTCACGGCGGGCAATCTGCCCAACCCGGCGCTGGCCAGCATGGTGCTCGGCCTGCTTACGCGCTCGGCACAATTCGTTAAGTGCGCCCACGGCGCGGCGTTCCTGCCCCGGCTGTTCGCCCATTCCATTTATGAGGCGGACCCGAAGCTCGGCGCCTGCCTGGAGGTCGCCGGATGGCGCGGCGGCGATGCCGGCCTGGAGGCGGCCTTGTTTGCCGAGGGCGATTGCGTGACGGCAACGGGCAGCGACGAGACGCTGGCGGCCATTCGCGCGCGGCTGCCGGTCAAAACCCGTCTGCTCGGCTACGGCCATCGGGTGAGCTTCGGCTACGTGGCGCACGAGGTCCTGTCGGGGTTTTACACCCGGCAAATCGTGTCGCGCACCACGGATGACGTGGTGGCGTGGAACCAGCTGGGCTGCCTGTCGCCGCACGTGGTTTACGTGCAGACTGGGGGCGAAGTGCCGCCGGAGAAGTTTGCGGAGTTGCTGGCGGACGAGCTGGAGCGGCGCGAACAAACCGACCCGCGGGGGGAATTGCCGGCGGAGCATGCGGCGGCCATCGCGTCGCGCCGGGGAATATACGAGGTGCGCGCGGCGCATTCACCGGAGACGACACAGCATTGGTGCAGCAAAGACTCGACGGCCTGGACAGTGGTTTATGAGGCGGATGCGAGGTTTCAACTGTCCTGCCTGAACCGGTTTATTTACGTGAAAGGGGTTCGGGACCTGGCGGAGGCCCTGCAAAATGCCGGGGCGGTCTACGGACACGTTTCGACGGTCGGCCTCGGCGTGCCGGAACACCGGATGACGGAATTGGCGGCGCAACTGGCGGGATGGGGCGTGACGCGCGTCTGCCCGCTCGGCCAGATGCAGAATCCGCCGCTGGCCTGGCGGCACGACGGGCGCCCGGCACTGGGCGATTTGGTGACCTGGGTGGATTTGGAGATGTAAATGCAGCTGTCAGTAGTTGGTGATCAGTAGTTGGTAGTTCCGGGTCGCGGAGCTGCCAAGTCGTTGACTACCGGCTACGGACTTTTGACCACTGACTAAAAATGAAAATGGAATTACGAAAGACGTTTCAATTCGAGGCGGCGCATCTGCTGCCGTTCCTGCCGAAGATGCACAAGTGCCGGCGGCTTCACGGGCACAGCTTCAAGGTGGACGTCGTCGTGGCGGGCGAGTGCGACCCGAAACTCGGCTGGCTCATGGACTACGCGGACATCACGGCGGCATTCAAGCCGGTGTGGGAAAAGCTCGATCACCGTTATCTGAACGACATCCCCGGCCTGAGAAATCCGACGAGCGAGGAAGTGGCCGTCTGGATCTGGAAAAAGCTGAAGCCAAGGCTGCCGCTGCTCGCGGAAATTGTCGTGGCCGAGACCTGCTCGGCAAAATGCGTGTATCGCGGCGAAAAGGATTGATCGCGCTCAGGGGTAGCGGAGCACGCTGAGCACGCGGTGCCCGGAATTCCAGAGGTCATCAATCAGTTCGTCCACGGTGTTGCCGGCGACGCGGACGACGCACACGGGCACATTTTCCTGCTGCGACGAAATCAGGCTGATGATGCGCAGTTTTCGCCGCCGGGTTTCCCGGCTGATCCAGCCGAACACGTCTTCGCTGCTGGAAATGTCAAAGGTGATCCGGACGCTGGCTTCCGGAGAGGCGAAAAAGCTGATGAACGCCCGGAAGATATCCGATTCGGTGATCAGCCCGACCAGCCTGCCGTTCTGCACCACGGGCAGCGACCCGATCTTGTATTCCGCCATCAATTCCGCGGCGGCTTCAATGGGGGCCTCGGGGGCGATGATTTGCAACTGGTGGCTCATGATATGTTCCACCGCGGTCGGCGCCGTGCTCGTGGCTGACATCACGATCGCAAAGGGATTCACATTCGGCGGAAAGGCATGGAGGATGTCCCGGGCCGAGACCATGCCCACCACCTGGAGCCCGTGGGTGTGCATTTCCACGACCGGCAGCCGCCGGATGCGCTTGCTGGCCATCAGCTCCGCCGCCTCGACAACCGTGGTTTGCGGTTGGATCGTCACCACGTTTCGCGTCATCCACATGCCAACAATCATTGGTTTTCTCCGTTGTTAGATTCGGTTCCGGTGGCCTGAACCCAGGCTTAAGGCCCATGATCGCCGGCGACCAGATCCGGCGGAATGGTTTTGAGATAATCCGGCACCAGGTCGGCGGAGCTGGCGGGACGATGGCCTTTTTCCAGCTCATAGGCGCGAGCCGCCAGATCCAGGGTCAATTGGCGTGTCTGTTTTTCGCGGTCCAGAATTTTCTTCCCGGCCGTCTGGCGGGCCTTTCTCAGGGATGAGAACATGACCAGCTCGCCCAACCGATAGCGGATGCCGGGAAAAGTCCGGCGTGACCAGGCGTTTTCCTGCTGCACGACCTCCGCCCAGGATGGTTGTTGGGCATCGAGAGTTTCCAGGGTTGCGGCAGCTTCCCGACATGTTTTTGCGTCGAGCTGCACAGTAATCTTTTGCAGGTGAATGGTTCCCATCACGGTTATGGCTGTGCCGACCAGCGCATCAATCAAAGGTCCGCCGCAGGCCGAAGCGCTGCCCAGATCGATTAGATCCAAATAGTTTCGGGCGGCGTCGCGATAGCGGCCCTCCGCTTCAGCAAACCGGCCTTCGATCTCAAAGGCCTGGCCCAATTGTTTGAGGCCGGCCAGTTCGGAAAGATGCCGGTCAAGATACGGCAGCGAAAACTGAAGCGGCACGCGGCATTCCTGGTTCAGGCCCGTTCGGGCCAGCGCCAGGGCGGCGGCATTGGCGGAAACGGTTTCGCGCAGTTGATCACCTTTCAGGGTCGCGCCATTCCAAGTATTGCTTGACACCATCCCGCCGGCCTTCACTAAATCGTCATAGCCGTTGGGATTGGGCAGGGGGGGCAGGGGCGGGAGCGGCCCGGCAAGCTCGTGGACCAGAAACCCGCCAAAAAGCAGGAACGGAAACAGCAGGATGAAGATGGCGACGAGCCGGTTGCGCAGGTGGATGGTCATACTGGACGGGCAGCTTGGCGAAATTATCAACGGCGTCAACCATTCAAAGATTGACTAGAGGCGTTGAATTCATTTAACGAATGGCAGACAACCAATCAGCAACCTGAGAGGACCCATGAATAAACCCGGTAGCACCATAGCCGTCTGGCAGGACAAACTTATCGATTACGTCATTAACCACAGCGGCTCGCTCATTTCGGCGCTTGTCGTGGTGGTGGTGGGTTTCATCGCCGCGCGTTGGATCGGCAAATTGTTGGATCGCTGGCTGACGAGCAAGGCCATGGAACCGCCGATGCGCAACCTGGTGGTGCGCATTCTGCGGCTGCTCATTTTTGCCCTGGCCGTGGTCGTTGCGCTGGGCACGGCTGGCATGGACGTGACGGCGTTGATTGCCGGCGTCGGCGTCGCCGGGGTGGGGATCGGTCTGGCGATGCAGGGCATCCTCAGCAATCTGATGGCCGGGCTGACCATCATTTTCACCAAGCCCTTCCGGTTCGGTGAGTATGTTGAAATCGCCGGGGTGCAGGGGCAGGTGACGAACATCGAGCTGTTCACCACCACGCTGCTCCATCCCGACCAGTCACGGGTGGTCGTCCCCAACCGGAAAATCGTCGGCGAGATTTTGCACAATTACGGCCATGTCCGGCAGCTCGATTTATCCGTGAGCGTTGCCTACGGCACCAACCTGACCAATGCCCTGAATGTTGTGCGGGGTGTGCTGTCCCAGAATGCCCGCGTGCTCAAGGAACCCGTGCCCGGTGTCGGCATCAGCCTGCTGGCCGATTCCTCCGTCAACATCGCCATCAAACCGTGGACGTCCGTGGGCGATTACGGCCCGGCGCAGGCGGAAATCTACCAGGCCATCGTCGAACAGTTCCGCGCCAACAACATCACAATTCCGTTCCCGCAACGCGAAATCCGGATGCTCGGACAGGCGTAGACGACCGGACGGTCAAGGATGAAGCGGATGTTGGCGCTCCTGGATATTCCGCGCGACGGAATAGCCAATGCATCCGCCAATGCCATAGACCAGCGCGAAGACACCAAAGGGAACGAAAAGAATAAACGGAAGCGGCATAACCAGGGAGAGCGGCATGATTGCGAAACCCCAGCCAATATGAATCAGCATCCGCCTGAAGTTTCTTTCCCCGCGCAAGACCCTCAACAGTCCGCCCATGCCAATCAGCACGAACAGCGGCACGAAACCGCCGGCGACAAAATAAAAGAAACCGTCCTCTTATTTTTTAGGCGGCCATTGGCTGACCATAAAGATCAGGCAACCCAGCGACATAAAGGCGGCGATGGGAATCAAAACCCCGACGGGACGGCACAGGAATCGAAGGCATTTCGGGGTGCGGTCCCCCGCAACTTGCGCGCCCGGCGCCGGCGTCTGAACGGGACGGGCGGCCAGGGATTCGCCGTCAATGGAACAGACCATGACATCATCGCCATATTCTTTCCCGCAGTAGGGACACTTTTCACCGGATGGTCAGCCGGGCTTATTGGCTGTTCTCTCGGAAAGGATCTGCCCAAGGGTGCGGGCAAACACCGTGTAGGCGGTGTCGTCCTCGCGAGGATAGAGCACCATCCGTACCTCATTGAAGCTGTGCGGCTCGTGCTCCAGAAACTGAATGATGGTTTTGAGGGCGATTGGCGCTGCCAGTCGAATGGGATAAATGAAGGCTCCGGTGGAAATCGACGGGATCGATATGCTGCGCAAAGCGTGCTGCGCGGCCACCTGCAAACTGCGGCGATAAGCGCTCGCCAGCAATTCAGGTTCGTGCTCGTCGCCGCCTCGCCATACCGGTCCGACCGCGTGAATGACATGTCGCGCCTTCAGGTTTCCGCCCGTGGTGATGACGGCATCACCGATGGGACAGCCGCCGATGCGCTGGCATTCCTCATAAATCCTGGGGCCGCCTTTGCTATGGATGGTGCCATCGGTGCCATTGCCTTTGTTGAGCCGCCAGTGAGCCGCAGTAACCACGGCGTCAGTATCCTGGTCGGCGATGTCGCCGGCGACCAGCTGAAGCACTGTCTTTCCGATGGTGGCTTGCATGGTGGAGGACTTGCCGAACCAGCTTGCTGACGTCCACCAAATGACCGGTAATGAAAACCGGAGTCAATGGAAAAGCGATGATGGCCCGGGGTATCACCGCAATGCGGGATGGACGTCAACCGCTCATTTGGTTCCGGTTGAAAACACGGCCAGGATGGGCCGGTGGTCGGAGCCGACTCCCCAGTCCGGAATCAAGGGGATGCAGGTTTCCGGCTTCACCCAGTTTCGCGCCATGGCCGGGCTGAGCAGGATGTAATCCACGCGGCTGTAGGTGTCCTCCTTGCCGTAATAATGCGTCCAGGTCACGTTGCGCGGCTCGAAGCGCGCCACTTCGTTGGTCGCGGCATCCCCATTGCGTTCGGCCGGCCGCGTGTCCAGGAGCTTGAATTTGCCGCGGCCGATGACGGTCCGGGTGGATTCAGAATCCTTCACGTCATTGAAATCGCCCAGCACGATCAATTTCGCCTCCGGGTCGGCCTTGAAATGTTCATCCACAATACGGCGCAGGACCCTGGCTTCCTCCAGGCGCAACTGGGCCTCGTCAGCTTCGGGCACGGGCCGGCGCGATTTCAGGTGCGCGGCCATGAGCGTGAAGGTGAAATTGGTGGCCGCCTGGAGGTTCACCTCGGCGAAGCCGCGGCTGACGGAAAAGCGGCGGCCATCGAGCAGGAAGCTGTCATTGGTGTGTGGATGGCTCGCCCGGATGGGGAGCCGGCTCAGGATGGCGACGTGGATGTTCGTGTCCCAGCCCGAAACCAGGTCCCAGTAGGGATATTCCCGTCCGCCGGCCTTGAGCGAAGCGCGCAATTCCATCAGGGCGCTGATACTGCCCATTTCTTCGAGCGCAATGACGTCGGGATCGAGCGTGTGGATGCTTTCGCAGACCTTGGCCCGGGCCCGGGCGGACTTCACAAGCTTGCGCGATTCGGTCGGCTGATCGAGATAATTTTCGACGTTGTAAGTGGCCACGCGAACGGTGCCGGCGGCGAAGGCGGTGCAACCCCACAACGCCAGGGTCAGGACCAACAGGCGACGGCCAGGTGAACAGGATTTCCGCATGGACGATCCGGAAGGTTAAGCCCTGGATTCCACCCGTCTCAACAAATCTTGCCAGAACCTTTTGCCAAATTTTGCAAAGGTGGTACTGTTTTTCCCATGCTGAAAATTGGCCGAAAAGGTCCCCGCGCGCGCCCGGCAAAGCAGAACGCGCCGCTGCAACTGCATGACATGCAGAGCCAGCGCGACCATCGTGAACTGTGGATCGACAAGGTGGGGGTGCGCGGGCTGCGTTTTCCCATCCAGGTGCGCGACCGGGCGCACAGCGTCCAGAACACGGTGGCGACCATCGGGATGTACGTGGATTTGCCGAAGGAATTCAAGGGCACGCACATGAGCCGGTTCGTCGAGGCGCTCAACGCCCATGGCAATGTCATCCACGTCGAAAATATCATGGACATTTTGCGGTCACTGCAAAAGCGGCTGAACTCCGCCACATCGCACCTGGAAATCGAGTTCCCGTATTTCATGTCCAAGAAATCACCGGTGTCGCGCAAGAAAAGCCTGATGGATTACGTGGCGCGGTTCGACGCAGCGGCCTGCGGCGATGAAATTGACTTTGTGCTGACGGTGAAGGTGCACGTGACGACGCTGTGCCCGTGTTCCAAGGCCATTGCGAAATACGGCGCGCACAACCAGCGCGGGCTGGTGACGGTCGCGCTGCGGTTCACGAAGCCGGTCTGGATCGAGGACGTGGTGGGGATGGTGGAAAGCTCGGCGAGTTCGGAGCTTTACGCGCTGCTCAAGCGGCAGGACGAAAAATTCGTGACGGAGCGCGCCTATGAAAACCCGGTTTTCGTGGAGGACCTGGTGCGGAATGTGGCGCTCAAGCTCAACGCCCATTCCCGGGTGACGTGGTACAAGGTTGAGGCGGAGAATTTCGAGAGCATCCACAATCACAGCGCCTACGCCTGCATTGAGAAGGGCTGAGCTTTTCCGGTTTCGTGCCAGCGGTGGCGGGAAGCCGGTTGTGTTGACACCCTCCCCAAAAAAAAGGATGCGGAACGAATTCCGCATCCTTAACCCCAACCCAAATTTTTCCGATCAACTGTTGCGCCGGCGCCGTTGATTGTTTCGGCAAGAAGCAGCATATTTAATGCCGCCGACTTGCTTTGTTAAAAATAAATAATCCCGGCATTTGCTGATTGTTTGCGCGATGATTCCGTTGCTGGTCGCCATGCTCAGACTGGGTCAGGACACGCGGTTGCACAATATTTGGACATTCAATGAGTGGCGGATTTCAGGTAAAAACGGGCCTTATCTTGCCGAATGTACCCACGCTCGGGCAGTAAGCGGGACCAGGCTTTTGACAAACAATGAGAAAATCATCCACTGGCCGGCTGCCCTTCCGGAAGTGTCGCCTCCCGGTGGCGAATGGTTGGGGAAAGGCCCGGCCACAAGACCCGCCGCTGGACCTGTCCCCCGTGGTCGTGCTGCGGAGGGCGGACGCCAGCGCTCTGCTGGGGCGTGGCCAGTCTTTGCTTCGTTGGTTGGTGCGCGGCCTGCTGCAATCGACCGCTGGACGCGGGAATTTAAGCGTTCCGGCGCGGGCCGTGCAGGCCGCGGAAGGCGCCGGCTTTGCCGGATGCGAAAATTCCTGAAATTTTTTATGGCTTATTTGTTCGCCTCTGCTACATTCCCGCGCCTTTGATGAACTGAAAATTGATTTGATATTGTGACTGCCAAGAAAAAAGAAATCGGGAAACCGCAGGGATCCGCCACCTCAGCGGCCATCCTCGGCCGGGCGACGGCCAAGTTCAAAACTGTTGCGGATCCAAAAAAAGTGAAGGCCGAGTGGCAGCAGTACTGCCAGCGGCTGCTGGAATTGCGCGAGCAACTGCTCCGGCAGATGAACGGCCTGGCCAAGGAGTCCGCGCAGGAACTCCCCGGTTACAGCCTGCACATGGCGGATTCAGGCACGGACAATTTTGACCGCGATTTTGCGCTGAGCCTGTTGTCCTCCGACCAGGACGCGGTTTACGAAATCGAGGAAGCGCTCAAACGCATTGAGAAAAAAACATATGGCGTCTGCGAATTGACCGGCAAGACGATTCCCAAGGCGCGGCTGGAGGCGATTCCCTGGACGCGGTTCACCGTGGATGCGCAAGCGCAATTGGAACGCGAAGGCGCCCTGCGTTCGCGCCGGCTTGGCCAGCTCGGTTCGATTGACAGTGCCGGCGCCGCCGAGGTGGAAGGCGACGAGGACGAGCCGGAGGAAAAGACGAAGGAGAAGGAATAATCTATGGCTCGCGAAATCATCACCATCGAATGCACCGAAGCGCGCAAGGAAGGCAAATCGCCCTCGCGCTACACCACCACCCGCAACAAGAAGCTGAAGACGGAGAAACTGGAAATCCGCAAGTATAACAAGGCGCTCCGCCGCCACACGTTGCACCGCGAAATCAAATAATTATGCCCCGCAAGACCCATGCCGACAAGGACCGGCGCGGCAACCGCCGCGGCCAGACGGAAAACCGCACGCCCCGGCCGAAGCCGAAGATTGACTTCACCGCCGACGCGCTCGACTACAAGAACACCAACCTGCTCCGGCAATATGTGACCGACCAGGGCCGCATCCTGCCGCGCAAGTACACCGGGATGCCCGCGCATTACCAGCGCCGTCTGACCCTCGCCATCAAGCGCGCGCGCCAGATGTTGCTGATGAAGTAACGGATTTTTCGCCGCTTCGCCGCCACGGTGGCCAGGCGGCTTTTTGGTTGAAATCAGTTGCAAACAGTTTGCAATTGGACATGATGGGACATCGTCTATGGATTATTTGATTTTGCTTTCCAGCATCGTGCTGGGCGCGATCACCGTCTTTGGGCTGCGCCTGCACGACCCGAAGCATATCAAACTGCTCAACGCCTTCACCGGCGCGTATCTGATCTCGCTGGTGATGCTGCACTTGCTGCCGGATTTGTATGAGCCGGAAGCCGGCGTGGTGATCAGGCCGCTGGTCATCGGCGGATTCATCCTCTTCGGTTTCTTCCTGCAAATCGCGCTTGATGCCATTTCCATGGGCATCGAGCATGGACACGCGCATCCCATTCATGGGCGGATGGCCATCGGCATTCTGGCGGGGTTGTGCCTGCACGCCTTCGTTGAGGCCCTGGCCCTGGGACAGTCGCCAGAGCACCAGAATCCTCACGACCTGGCGGCCCACCACTTCCTTTTGGTGAGCGTGGTCGTGCATAATTATCCCATTTCCATCGCCTTGCTGGGCATGCTGCTGCAAGGCGGGATGAGCCGCGGTTCGGCGTTGGCCTGTCTCGGCCTGTTTGCCATCATGGCCCCCGTCGGGCTGTTCACCAGCACACACACGGGACTGGCGGTTCATGCGCGCGAACTCATGGCCATCGTCATCGGCATCTTCATGCACATCTCCACCACGATCCTGTTCGAGAGCGAGGACCATCACCGTTTTCCAGTCGGCAAACTCGTGGCGGTGGTCATCGGCCTGATTCTGGGCATCGCCAGTGTGATTTTCGAAGCGTAATGAAATCGCATCAACACCCGCAGGCGCATCCGCAACAGGAACTGTCCGCGTTGACGGGACGTTTGCGCCGGCAGGCGCGAAAGATCACCGGTCCGCGCGCGGCCATCCTGGAGATTCTCCGGCACCATCCGCATCCGCTCGCGAACAAGGAGATTTTCGACGCCATGCCCCGGGGCGGGTGCGATCTGGCGACGATTTACCGCGCAATGCATCTGCTGGAAGAAATGGGGATGGTGAAGCGGTTTGATTTTGGCGACGGCGCGGCGCGGTTTGAGCTGGTGGGCGAGGGGGAGGACGGCCACCACCATCATTTGATTTGCACCCGTTGTGCGGGGGTGGTCGAGATTGATGAATGTTTCCCGAGCGAGGTTGAATCGCGCATTGCCGCCGCCAACGGCTTCAAAGGCGTGACCCACAAACTGGAATTCTTCGGTCTCTGCCCGGAGTGCCAGTAGACACTCCATCGCCAAAGAAAAAGCCGCGCTCGCGCGCGGCTCATTCAATCCAGTCTGGTAAATTTTCTCATGCCATTTCTTCCTGCCAATCGCCCAGATGCAGGTATTCCTTGACCTTGCGGCGTTCGTACCGGTTTTTCAGGGGTTTCTTGGGTTGATGATCCAATTTGCGGAAGGGATGCTTGGGATCCCGGACTGCCTCCGTGATGACTTCCATCATTCGTTTCATATAGCACAACTTTTGTTGCGGAGTTTTGCACCGCCTTGCCTTCCTTGCCGGCTACGGCGTGCTTACGCTCCTGAGTATACGACCGTTGATGGCGTTTGTCATTCAAATTTCACCAAAAATTTATTTGGCGAAACAAAATGACCCTGAACGCCACTCGTTTCCGGCCTTGGAAGTAGCAAGTTTCAAACCAAGTTTTTCGAAAACCTTCTGCACCCCCGGGAATTCAGGTTTTAATATCCCCGCCAGCACCAGCGTCCCGCCCTGGCTCAGCCGCTTTACCATCCGCCGCCGTTCGGAAATCAGCAGCGTCGAGATCAGATTTGCGCAAATCAGATCATACTTCCGGCCCGGTCGAATCGGCAGTTTGGCCACGTCACCGCGCGAAATCCGCAGCTTTTGGCCAACGCCATTCCCCCGGGCATTGGCCCGGGCAACGCGCACCGCTTCGGGGTCAAAATCAAAGGCATGGACCGGGGAGTAACCCAGTTTTGCCGCGGCAATGGCCAGGATCCCCGAGCCGGTGCCGATGTCTAGAAATGACCGGCCTGCGCCAAAACTTCCACCCCGCGCCAGTTCCCGCAGGCAAAACTCCGTTGTCGGATGCTGGCCGGTGCCAAAGCTCAGGCCGGGATCCAGCACCACGACTGCCTGATTTTTTCGCGCCCGGCGTTTGCTCCAGCTCGGTTTGATGATCAATTGACCGCCAATTTCAATGGGCCGGAAATGCCGCTTCCACGATTCAGCCCAGTCCAGGCGGCGCATCTTCACCAGCGTGACTGTGCCGGGGCTGGTTTTCAGACCGCAGTGATTGATTTGTTTCAGTCCGGCAAAGAGAATTTCGCGGAGTTTGCGCGGCGAGCCGGGCTTTTCCTGGAGGTAAACCGTGACCGTGCTCCGGCGGCTTTTCAGGTTGAAGTGGGTCGAAACCGGCTGGCGGAAGGTGCTGCCGAGCAGTTCGGCAACGGCCTCTTCGGCTTCGGGTGCCGTGAGGATGGAAACGCGCCAGAGCGATTGGGTTGTCTTCATGTTTTGAATGGGTGGGGCGAGCGTCCCCGCGAGCCGCTTTGGTGTTGCCAGCCTCGGCTCGCGAGGACGCTCGCCCCACCGGCGAATTTAGTCATGCCACCAGGTCCCGCCACGGCGTAAAATTGAGCAGTTCGATTTCGTTCAGATGCGGGTGCAACGCCACCTGCGTGACGCTGGCGTATTCGATTTCAAACGAATTGGTCTTGGGCAGCGGCAGTTCGAGCAGGATGGCCAGGATCATGCGGATGACGCCGCCGTGGCAAAAAATCGCGGCCGTCCCGCCCGGATGCCGCCCGATGATGTCGAACAGGCACGGCTCGACGCGGGCGCGAAATTGATCGCCGGATTCGCCGTGGGGCACCGCGCCCCGGCCAATCTGGTCGAGCCAGTCGTACGGATGCACGCCGAATTTTTTCTGCACTTCAAACCAGTTGTACCCGGTCCAGTCGCCGAAATCCACCTCGCGCAATCCAGGGAGAACGGTTGGCGACGGAGCGCCGTTTTTCAGCAGCGGCGCGAGCGTTTGCTGGACGCGTTTCATCGGGCTGGCATAAACCGCGTCGATGGTTTTGCCCTGCAGGTGGGCGGCGAGCATTTCCGCCTGGCGGCGACCGCGCGGCGAAAGGTTCATGTCAATCCGGCCGCCGAAGGTCTTCTGGTAGCGCACCTCGACCTCGGCATGGCGGATGAGCCACAGCCGCGTGATGGCGGCCGGCGGAGCGCTCCGGCGGGAGGGTTTCGAAGAGGATTTGGCCACGGAAAAATCAACCTTGAGCAATGGCCTTCTCCTGCGCGGCCAGCAATTCGCGGATGCCCGCCTTGCCGAGCGCCAGCAAATCGACCAGTTGCGCCTCGGTGAAGGTGGCTTCCTCGCCGGTGCCCTGGAGTTCGATGAATTCGCCGGCCGCGTTCATCACCAGATTCATGTCCACCGCCGCCGCCACATCCTCGGTGTAGCACAAATCCAGCAGCGGCCGGCCATCGACGATGCCGACGCTCACGGCGGCGACGGCGTTGAGGATCGGGGATTCCGCCAGCTTTTTCTCGGCGGTCAATTTCTTCACGGCAAGCGACAGGGCAACGAAGGCGCCGGTGATGGCCGCCGTGCGGGTGCCGCCGTCGGCCTGCAACACGTCGCAATCCACGCAGATCGTGCGGGCGCCGAGTTTTTGCAGGTCCAGCGCCGCGCGCATGGAGCGGCCGATGAGCCGCTGGATTTCTGACGAGCGCCCGTCCAGCTTGCCCTTCGAGATGTCGCGCGGTTTGCGCTGCAAGGTGGAGTAGGGGAGCATCGAGTATTCCGCCGTGATCCAGCCGCCCTCGACCTTCTGTTCCTTCATCCAGCGCGGCACATTTTCCTCGATGGTCACGCCGCAGATGACGCGGGTGCTGCCCCACTCGATGAGCGTCGAGCCGGCGGCATAGGGCGCAATGTGGTTTTGAAACCGCAGCGGGCGAAGTTGATGGGCGCCACGGCCGTCGGCGCGAATGGGTGAATCAGGCATAAACCGCGGCCATGTTAATCGCCAACCGCCTCAAGGAAAGGCAAAACCTCCGGGAATTGATGCGAGCCGTCCGCTGAAATCGAAACAGGACTGACAATTGAGTATCAGCGACCCTGGCAACTTGGGTGACGGCATGTTTTAAAGACCCAACTCCATCAAATTGTTCGCTCTGCTGGCTGACCGCGATCGGCTTGACGAGGTCACGATAACCATCGACCAGTATTGGCGGCAAAAGCATACCTGGCGCCATGGTTTGACCAACGAAGAACCGACGGATGCGCCTGCACGATTCACTGATATTAGCTTGTATAAAAATAAAACTTGATGGATAAATAGCGCTTGCGAAAGCGCTACAATCTGTGAAGATTATTTGTCTGCTTTGTGCGTCGTTGCTGCCTGTCGTGGTGCAAGCCCAATTTACTTTCAGGACCAACAATGGTGCCATCACAATCACGCGCTACACTGGGCCTGGAGGTATAGTAGTCATCCCCAGTACAACCAATGGCTATCCGGTCACCAGCATCGGAAGTTTTGCGTTCACGAACACTGTTGTGACCAGTGTCGTGATTGGTACCAACGTCACCAGCATCGAACCCTTTGCGTTCCAGGGTAACTGGGGCCTGACTAATGTCACTATCCCCAACAGCGTCACCAGCATCGGGGACAACACGTTCGGGTTTTGCTCCAGCTTGGCCAGCCTTACCATCCCCAACAGCGTCACCAGCATTGCAGACGATGCGTTCTCGTACTGCCCCAGCTTGACCCGCGTTACCCTCCCAGACGGCATCACCAGCATTGGCTTTGCATGGTTTGCCGGTTGCACCAGCCTGGCCAACATCACCATCCCCAGCAGCGTCACCAGCATTGGAAATGATGCGTTCGTTGGCTGCAGCGGTCTAGCCAGCATTACGATCCCCAACAGCGTCACCAGCATCGGAAGTGAAGCGTTCTATCAATGCTTAGGCCTGGGCAGTGTTACCTTTGGTAATGGCGTCAACAGAATTGGGGATAATGCGTTCTATCATTGCTATGGCCTGACAAAAGTCTATTTTCACGGCAATGCTCCCTATTGGGTTAATTCGACGGTGTTCTCTCAGTCCTCCATCCAGACCGTCTATTATCGGGCGGGGACTAGTGGCTGGGGCGCGTGGTTTTGCAATATTCCGACCGTTAAATTGAACGGAATTACCTTCGCCGCGAATCCGCCTAACGGCGCGATGCCACTGACGGTGAGTTTCACATCGTCGAACGTTGACAGCACTGGTAATACCATCAGCAGTTGGAACTGGACCTTTGGCGATGGTTCAAGCAGCACCGCTCAGAATCCATCTCACACCTACACCACCGTCGGCACGTTCTACCCGACACTTTTTGCGACCAATAGCCTCGGTGCCATGGGTCTTGGCACCGGCCTCCCAGCCGTCAGCGTCGGGCCGCCATTCTGCATTGTCGGCTTGAGCCTTTCCGGTGCAAATCTGGTGCTCAACGGGTCAAACGGGGTTTCAGGCGGGACGTATTATGTGCTCATGAGTTCAAATCTGCCGATGGGTCAGTGGACTTACGTTGCGACCAACGTTTTGAGCGCAAACGGGAATTTTACAATCACCGTGAGCAACACGGTGGATCACAATATTCAGCAACAGTTCTACATTCTCCAGAAATAGACGCCGCCCAGCCCTGCGGGAATGGCGCTCATTCCGGACGGATTTGGGCAGGACCGCCCGGCGGCGTTGGCGTGGACTCGCTGGAGTTTTTCCGCCACCTTGAGCGCCTCGCTGTTGCGGCTGCGAAAGCTAACGACCCATATAGGTAATCCGAAGTTATTCACGGGCGGCCAGCGACAACGGGCCAACTGCACGGCCGCCTTCAATACCACTCGTAACGGTTTTGCCAATCATAAGTGATCCAGTCCATATCCCTGAACAAGCGCAAAGCCACATGGCCGTCTTGGAAAGCGATATTGCCGCCGGTGGGACGACCGCCGTCCAAATGACTGGATGCATAGCCGTAGGGCAAAATCTCTTTTGGCGTGACGGTCTGGATATTTAAGAAATTCGAGTCGCGTTCAGCGCCATCGGAAACAGTGATGTCGATGACCATCTCGGTGGAACTGATGTCAAGGTTGGTGACCATGGTGGTCGTTTTGGCCACCAGCATCCGCGGACGGTTTGGATTCGGATTCATGGACGGCCGGTCCGGGTGGAGGCTATCGTTGCGCTGGATCATCCAATAGTAACCCGTGGATCGATACCGGCCATCCGAGGTGTGGGGCGGATCGGAATCGAAGTTCCAACAATAGTTGATGGTTGTTTCGTTCCGAACGTCCTTGGACGTGGTGGTGCTGGGGCAATACATCAAGAGTCGGTTTTGCCCAAGTTCGCTCACGATCCGATGCGCTATCGCATTGGGCAAATCCCAAAGGTCGGTGCCAGCTTCGGCGGATTCAGGATTGCCGACGACATCGACCTCTGGATCGGGAGCCAATGGATAGAAATCATTATTGTCCCCCGCGTAAATGTGCAATGCCAGTCCGCATTGCCGGAGATTTGAAAGGCATGAAGTTTTTTGAGCGCGCTCCTTGGCCCGGTTCAACACCGGCAGCAACAGAGCCGCCAAAATGGCGATGATCGCGATGACCACCAGCAATTCAATAAGAGTGAAACCGTCTCCGAATGGGATGTTCTTTTTGTTCATGGTTGATCTAGAGACGTAGACTGACATTCATGATTCGGAAAGCAAAACCGGCACCATGAAAAAGTACATACTCCGTGATCCCCAAACTGTCGAGCCGCAAAAAGCCCCGCGTCGTCTTCGCCCCCAACCCCTGTCCCGCACCGGCCAAAGATCCCCGCCTGTACATCGTGGACGGCAACGGGTCGGGCCGTGAATTATGATATTTGCCATTTCATTGCCGGCCCTCCATCGTTTCGATCTCAATCGGCTGACGCCTGGGGCAATTCGCGACCGGCCTGTTGCCTGTGGCCAGCCGGTTGGCCATGTTTGAATGAATGACCCTTGTGGCAAACGCCGGCTTTGGAAAATCACCTTGCCCAGGCGGGCAGGGGGGCGCTGAACTCGACCGGCTCCAGGCTCAACGGATGAAGTAATCTGATCCGCGCTGCGTGGAGGCACAGCGGTGGATCACCCACCGCCAGCGTCTGCGTGTGGCCGAGTTTCCGGCCAGGCAGGTAAATCGCATCGCCACACACCGGAAACCCCAGATGCCAGAGATGCGCGCGAATCTGATTCGTACGCCCGGTCAGCGGCCGCGCTTCGAGCAGGTTCGTGCCATCGGCGAAGCACCGGAGCACGCGAAATTCAGTGCGCGCTGCCAGCCCGTCTTTTAGATCTATGGTTCGCGAACATCCTTCGCCAGAGCCGGCGCTGATGGGTGCGTCGCAATGAAATTCATCTGCGGGCATCCGGCCCGGCATGCGGACCAGATAAGCTTTTTCCACCCGACCTTGTGCAAATTGTGATTGCAGCTTGCCGGCAAAGGGCCGCGTGCGCGCCACCAGCACCAGGCCGGTCGTGTTGGCGTCCAGCCGGTGTGCCGGATGCGGTTCCTGCGGATAATAGGCCGCGTTCAGAATGTGCTGGAGCGTGTTGTGATAGAATCTTCCGCCGGCGTGCATCGGCAGCGGGGCGGGTTTGTTCACCACGATCAGGGCCTCGTCTTCGTGCAAAATTTCCACGGCACCATTCACCTCCGGCTCGGTCACACCCGGAAATAGATGCCGGTAGCGTTGCCCGGCCCGGACGATTTGCGTGGCCGCCACCGGCCTCTGCTCCCAGCTCACGACCCGGTCCCGGGCGAATTCCGCCTGCCACCCAGCCACCGACACATTTCCAATCATGTGTCCCAGCGCCGTCAGCAGGGTCAAACCGTCGCAGTTGCCGGGAATATTGAGCGACTTGAAGTGATCGCGCGGCTGGCTCCCCGGCAGCGGCGTGACCGCACGGCGGATCGCCGCGTGACGACGGGAAAGGTTCCCATGAATTGCGACATTTCCCGCTTTTTCAATTGCGCCTTCCACCCTCCTATTCTCATTCCTCAACCTTCAACTCTCAACCATTAAGAATTAACCAGCAGTCGAAAATAACGGGTTGAACTCCTGTAAGACAGGCTGGAATAAGCCTTGAAACAGAGTGTGTCAGGTTTGGAACGGTAAAGCTTTCTCGTTCGATTCCGAACCCTCGCCTCTCTTGGCGGTCACTTCTTTTGTCCGGCTTCAATTCCGGTGAACAGGCTTTCCAGGCTGTTGAGCCGCGACTGTTGCGTCTCTTTTTTGGGATTCAAGATCAGCCGCAGGTAGTCCACGCCGTCGGAAATGTTCCGGACGGATTTGGGCAGGACCGCCCCGGCGGCGTTGGCGTGGCCTCCCCCCTGGAGTTTTTCCGCCACCTTGAGCGCCTCACCGTTGCGGCTGCGAAAGCTGGCAAAGACCGCATTCCCGCGCCGGAACAGGGTGACCAGCGCCGGATACTTCGTCGCCTGCTGCTCCAGCAACTGGTGGACGACCAGGTTGTTGTTGCCCACCACGGTGTCCACAAACCCGACCGCCGGGCTGATTTCCGTGACGTTCGACTTGCTCCATTCAAAGCCGAGCGGATTTTCAATGCGCCGCTTGACGGCCATGACTTCGAGCAGCGGATGGTCGATCAATTTTTCAACGTCGCCGCCGATGAGCGTGTGCAGGTTCCAGAACTGGTAAATCTTGACGAGGTTCGCATAGTCGCCGGCGATCTCGAAATCGGGATCGTCCTCCAGAAACAAATCGGCGACATTGTTCAGATGCACGAGCCGGTCCAGCGCGGGTGAACTGAGGCCCTGCTGCCGGCAGAGTTCGTAGCACAGCGATCCGGCAGATTTGTTGACGTCGTGGATGAGCTGCGCGTTTTTGGGCGCGGTTTCCGTGACGTGATGGTCGATGACGACCCAGTCCGGCTTGTCGAGGCGCGGTTCGAAAGTGAAGTCCGCGACCCAGGCCGAGCGTTCGCGCAGCTCGCGCTGCTTCCAGAAATTGTAGTGGTACGCCTGCAGCGGGACGTCCGTGCCGAACAAGTGTTTGGCCAGCCGTTGGAGCAAGGCCCCGGAGAGCAAGCCATCCAGGTCACTTTCGTGGGTGATGATTACTTCCGGTTGCGGCAAAGGAGTCATGACGGCAAGAGGTTAATCCAGCCAAAGGCGCATGGCGAGCGAGGAATTTATCACCCAATCCGGCTTGATGCGGTTTGAAGTTCCGCGTTTACGCGGCAAAGGCGGGGTGCCGAAGCCGCCTGAAGGCGGAACTCCGAACGGGATGGTGCGCGGCACGTCCGACCTCCGGTGGCACCAAAATTCTCTTTGAATTCCACCCGATTCCCGCCACCATGCTTGCTCGCTTGGGATGCTGGATTCCGCAATCCGGATTCCACATTCCGCACTCAAATGAAACGCACGCATCATTGCAACGAACTGCGCCCGGCACACATCGGGCAAACCGTCACCCTGTCGGGCTGGGTCCACTCCCGCCGCGATCTCGGCGGACTGATTTTCATCGACATCCGCGACCGCGAAGGCCGCACGCAGACCGTTTTCGACCCGTCCGACCTGCCGAAGGAACTTTTCGAGCGCGCGGCGGCGCTCCGCAGCGAATGCGTCGTCAGCATTGCCGGCAATGTCCGCCAGCGGCCGGCCGGCACCAACAATGCCAAGATCCCCACCGGCGAGGTGGAAATCATGGTGAAGGAACTGGAGGTGCTCAACGTCGCCGAGGTGCTGCCGTTTCCCGTGGACGACCCGGAAGCCGCGGGCAAGGTGAACGAGGAATTGCGCCTCAAATATCGCTACCTCGATCTGCGCCGTCCCGAGATGGCCCGCAACCTCCGCGTGCGCAGCAAGGTGGCCACCGCCACACGCGTGTTCATGGACGAGCAGGGTTTCCTCGAGGTGGAGACCCCCACGCTGTTCAAATCCACGCCCGAAGGCGCGCGCGAATTTCTGGTGCCGGCCCGGACCAGCCCCGGTTTGTTTTACGCGCTGCCGCAATCGCCGCAGCAGTTCAAGCAGATCCTCATGGTGGCTGGCGTGGAAAAGTATTTCCAGCTCGCGCGCTGCTATCGCGACGAGGACCTGCGCGCCGACCGCCAGCCGGAGTTCACGCAGATCGACATCGAAATGTCGTTCATCGAGCGCGAGGACATTTACGCCCTGATCGAGGGCCTGCTGAAGCGCGTCTGGAAGACGGCGCTGAACGTGGACCTCCCGGTGCCGTTCAAGCGCCTGACGTTCGAGGAGGCGCTGAACCGCTACGGCATCGACAAGCCGGACACGCGCTTCGGCATGGAGCTGGCGGATTTCACCGAGGAATTCCGCGCCAGCACGTTCAAGGTCTTCAGTGGCGCGGTCGCCAACGGCGGCGTGGTGAAGGCGCTCAACGCCAAGGGCCTGGCGAGCGCCACGCAGGGCCAGATCGAGACCATGACCGAATATGCGAAGAGTTTCGGCGCGAAAGGACTGGCCTACATCAAGGTGGAAGGCGGCGAATGGAAATCGCCGATTGTGAAGTTCTTCAACGACACCGAGAAGGCTGCGCTCACGAAGAAACTGGCCATTGCAGAGGGGGATTTGATCCTGTTCGCCGCCGACCAGTGGCTCAACGCCTGCGAAATCCTCGGCAAGATCCGCCTATACTGCGCGGATCTCTTGAAAGGGCAGGGGAAGCTCGTGATTCCCGCCGACCGGTTTGATTTTCTCTGGGTCATCGAATTTCCCCTGCTCGGTTTTGACCGGGAACAGAACCGTTGGTATTCCAGCCATCACCCGTTCACCGCGCCAGTGGCAGCGGACATCCCGCTGCTCAAGAGCGACCCGAAAAAGGTCCGCGGCCAGCATTACGACGTGGTGGTGAACGGCGTGGAGCTGGGCGGCGGCTCGATTCGCATCCATCAGCCGGACGTGCAGAAAACGGTCTTCGAGGAAGTGCTGCAAATTCCGCCGGAGATGGTCAAGGCGAGGTTTGGCTACATGCTGGAGGCGTTCCGCTACGGCGCGCCGCCGCACGGGGGCATTGCGCTCGGTTTCGACCGCCTCATTGCCATTCTCTGCAACACGCCGAGCATCCGCGATGTGATTGCGTTCCCCAAGACTGCCAAGGGCACTTGTTTGATGACCGATTCGCCCGGGAGCGTGGAGCCGAAGCAGCTCCGCGACCTGCACCTGGAATTGAAAGTGGCGAAGAAGGAATAGGTTGTGTCCGGCCATGCGGCGCCTTCCTCAACGAACCTTCGGCGGCACGCAGTTCGCATGTTGCTGGCGCTGGGCATAGCCTACGGATTGCTCGTCGTGGTGGCGGCGATTTTTCAACGCCGGCTGATTTATTTTCCCCGGACCATCCCGCCGGAGCTGGCCGAACCCGCCGCCGCCAGCAACGGCTTGGTGCCCTGGCGAAATCCGGCGGGCCAAATCATCGGCTGGAAACTGCCGGCGGCTTCAGCGCCGACCGCCAGCGTCCTGATCGCCCATGGCAATGCTGGCTGCGCCATTGACCGCGGATACCTGGCGGGACCGATTCACGACGCGGCCGCGGTCGACGTTTACGTTCTCGAATATCCGGGCTACGGCGCGCGCGGAGGTTTGCCGGGCAAACAAGTTTTTTTTGCCGCCGGGGAGGAAGCCTTTGGCCTGATGCCAAACGGCCGGCCCAAATATCTCGTTCGTTTCCATCCGGCCGCGGACCTTGGGAAATATCAAGGCCCGGTTAAAATGGTGATTGCCGGCGCCGATGAGATCATTCCGCCCATGTCGGGCCAGAAGTTGTTTGCAGAATACCACGGTCCGAAAGACCTTCAGGTCATCTCCGGCGCCCGCCACAATGACGTGGCGGCCCAATCCCCGGACTGGTGGCGGCAGACCTTTTCATTCTGGCGGCAAAACCACCCGGCGAATCCGGGTAGATCGCCATAGGCCACACCGGATCCCTTTCGGGCGCGAAGTCCGCCGGGTTCTGCCCGTTCGCCGGTGAGGCGCTCCACCGCAACTAATGGCCGGTTTAGCGGAGCTGTTTCATGACGCCGGCCCTCCGGATTCGTCTTGCCGGGTTTCGCCAATTATGGCATCACTACACATGCACGGTAGTGTCTTTGTTTTATGAATGATTTGCTTCCAAACTTGCTCAAACTTCAAGCCATCAAATTTGGTGAAGTCACCGAAAAGAATGCCGGGGCGACCGAGGCGGAATTGCGCGTCAAGGTTCCCACCCAGATTCTTGCCCACTTTGACCGCCTTGTCGCCCGCGGGAAAAAGGGCGTCGCCATCGTCCGCAACCAGGTCTGCACCAGCTGTCACATGAGCGTGCCCATTGGCGTGATCGTCACGCTCCGGCAGGGGCAGGATATCCAGCTCTGTGAGACCTGTGGCCGGTATC
>Ga0265338_10000215_pt1 | contig 106645 bp, 106 predicted proteins | sample 42126metaG_FD_193579 | JGI IMG/M metagenome (GOLD analysis project Ga0265338, IMG submission 193579) | Rhizosphere microbial communities from Carex aquatilis grown in University of Washington, Seatle, WA, United States - 4-21-26 metaG | ecosystem: Host-associated > Plants > Roots >...
GTGGCCCTGGTCACGGTGGCCTTGGTCGCGGCTGCCTTGGTGCCGGTCGCCTTGGCCGCGGTCATCTTGGTGGCCTTGGTCGCCGCCCGCGGTGTCGCGGTCTTGGTCGCCGTGGTGGCGCGCGTGGCGCTGCGCGCCGCGTTCGTGGCCCGCTTGGCGGAGGCCTTAACGGCCGTCTTGGCCGGGGTCTTCGCGGTCGCGGCCCGGGCCGCCGTCGCCGTCCGGACGACGGTCTTGCCCGCGCCTGAGCTCGCCGTGAGAGGCTTGGCCGGCGTCGCGGCGAGCGACTTGGCGGCGTTGTTGAGCGAGGTAACCGCCGTCTCCAGGGCCTTGGTCGCCGTGGTGATCGCGGTCAGCGCGCTGCTCAGCGTCTTCGCCGAGCCGGCGGCGGACACGGCGGCCGTGTTCAGCTTGGTTGCCGCGGTGGTCACCTTGGTCGCCGCGGCACTGACCGTCCGCGGCGTCACCGAAGCGGCGCGCGCCGTCGTCGTCCGGCGTGAAGCGGTCTTTTTCCGCGGCGGCGTCGTGGCTCGCGCCGTGGTCGTCCCGTGCGCCGTGGTCGTCCCGCGGGTCGTGGTCGTCCCGCGCGAGGCGGGCGCCCGCTTGGTCGTCGCGGTTCCCCGCGTGCTTGCAGCGGCCGCGCTCCTGGTGCCCGAAGGCTTCGCAGGACGCGTGGTCTTGGCGGCGCCGGCGGCGCTGGCGCGGGCTTTGCTCGCGCTCCGTGCCGGAGCGGCCTTGGCTGCCGCGGTCTTCGTGGGTGGCACTGATCTTCCCCCGATCTGGACCAGTTAACGGGGGGTGTCATTCCACAGAGCGTAACTTCCTACACCTGTCAGCCTGGGAAAACAGCAGGTTAGGCGGTTTATCCCGTAACTAACTGCCGGCCGGCTCGGTCGGCAGCAGCTCGGAGACGGCTCGCAGCGCCTCCTCGGGCGACGCGCCCCGCCCCACCGCGACCCCCACCAGGTAGCTGGTCAGCGGGACCGCGAGCCGCACCACCCGGTGGGCGATCTCCCCGGTCAGGCCGAGCAGCTCATCGCGCAGCGCCGCGGGCAGCAGTTCCTCGGCGGGGACGCCGAGCGCGGTTCCCACGTCCGTGAGCCAGGCGTCCACGTCAGCCATGTCGGCGGCTTCCTCCGTGCTCACGGTCGCGCCCGATGCGGAAAAACCCTGTCGGGACGCCGGGATTTGAACCCGGGTTCTCTTGACCCCCAGTCAAGCGCCCTGGACCAAGCTAGGCCACGTCCCGCCGCCGGCCGCGGTCGCGGCCAGCGGACCTACCTTAGCGCATCCGCGGAGCGATCGGGTAGCGAGAAGACAGGCGCGGCGAAGCTAGGGAATCGTGGACGCGGCCGCCAGTTCCTCGGCGGGCTGGTCCGGGATGTGCACCTGGTTGAAGACGAACTTGCGGTAGCAGAACAGCCGGAACAGCGTCGCGAAGATGATGCCGACCACCGTGGCGATGTTGTATGAGATCCGGTCGTGGTTGTGCAGCAGGTAATGGTTGAAGTCAACGAACGCGGTCTGGATCAGCGTGCCGACCACGTTGAAGAAGACGAACAGCACCGTCTCGCGCCCCATGTTCGCGGTCTTGCGGTGCCGGAAGGCCCAGTAACGGTTGCCGAGGAACGCGAAGCAGGTCGCGATCGCGTTCGCCACGACCACGGTAGTGGTCGGCCCGGCGTGCCCGTACAGCGCGTTCTGAATCCCGAATGTGATGATCGTGGCGCAGATACCCACGATGCCGAACTTGCCAATCTCGTGGATGAGCACTCGGAAACGGCTGTACACATCGCGGATCAGACTCAACTGGCTCAGTTCCTCTCGCAGGAGCGGTCAATGGGCTGGGCGACAGCCACGCCGCTGATCTTGTTGTACTTTACCTGCGCCAACCGCCTGCCCTGTGGGGAGACCGCAAAACCGTTCGGAGTCCGTCAAACTGCGGGGTATTCTCCGTCGGGTGCCCGAGGTACTTGTCCGCGCCCGAGGCCTCACGAAGAGGTTCGGCGGCTTCACCGCCGTGGACGGGATCGACTTCGATCTCATCCGCGGTGAGGCCTTTGGCTTCCTCGGACCGAACGGGGCCGGGAAATCCTCCACCATGCGCATGCTCGGTTGTGTCTCTCCGCCTACACAGGGTGAGCTTACCATCCTCGGCGGTGACCCAGTCCGGGACGGGGCCGCGATCAGGGCCAGGCTCGGCGTGGTGCCGCAGGAAGACACCCTGGACGGCGAGCTGTCCGTCCGGGAGAACCTCCTCGTCTACGGCCGCTACTTCGGCCTGCCGCGCAAGCTGATCAGCGAGCGCACGGATCAGCTGCTCGACTTCGTGCAGCTCACCGAGCGCGCGGGTGACCAGGTGGACCCGCTGTCCGGCGGCATGAAGCGCCGCCTGACGATCGCCAGGAGCCTCATCAACGACCCGGACATCCTCATCCTCGACGAGCCCACCACCGGCCTTGACCCGCAGGCGCGGCACGTCGTCTGGGACCGCCTGTTCCGGCTCAAGCAGCGCGGCGTCACGCTCGTCCTGACGACGCACTACATGGACGAGGCCGAGCAGCTGTGCGACCGCCTGGTCGTGATGGACAACGGCAAGTTCGTCGCGGAGGGCACGCCGCGCGAGCTCATCGCGCAGTACTCCACGGCGGAGGTGCTCGAGCTGAGGTTCGCCCCCGGGCTGATGGACGACGCGGTGCAGAAGGTCAAGGACCTGTCCCCAGAACGAATGGAAGTTACCGCGGACCGGCTGCTGCTGTACGCGGCGGACGGTGACGAGTTCCTCGCGCGCGTGCGCGAGGCGGGCCTCGCGCCGCTCACCGAGCTGGTCCGCCGGTCCACGCTCGAAGACGTCTTCCTGCACCTGACCGGCCGGACGCTGATCGACTGATGAGCGCGCTCGCCGAAGCGCCCGCGGCGCCCCGCAGGGGGCTGCCCGGTTCCTGGGCGCTCTCAGTCCGGGCGTTCCGCTGCTGGCTGGTGATGTACCGGCGGACCTGGCGGTCCTCGGTCTGGTCGTCGGTGTTCGGGCCGCTGTTCTACCTGGGCGCGATGGGCTACGGCCTCGGCTCGCTCGTCGACAGGAACGGGACCGCGGCGCTCGGCGGGGTGCCCTACGTGGTGTTCGTCGCGCCCGCGGTGCTCGGCGTGCTGGCGATGAACTCCGGGCTGACCAACGCGATGTTCCCGGTGTTCAGCGGCATCCACTGGAACAAGATCTACCTCGCGGCCCGCGCGACCATGCTGCGCCCGGCCGACATCTACCGCGGGCACCTGCTGTTCATCGGCTTGCGGATCGCGATGAACTCCGCCTGCTTCGTGGTGGTGATGGCCGCGTTCGGGCTGATCAGGTCCTGGTGGGCGGTGCTGCTGCTGCCCGCGGCGACGCTGCTCGGCGTCGCGTTCGCCACCCCGTCCGCGGCCTGGGCGGTCACTCTGGAGTCCCAAACGCCGATGAACTACGTGTTCCGGTTCGGCGGGGTGCCGCTGATGCTTTTCTCCGGCACGTTCTTCCCGGTGACTCAGCTGCCCGGCTGGCTCCGCCCGCTCGCCTACGCCACGCCGCTGTGGCACGGCGTAGCGCTGTGCCGCGGCCTGTCCCTGGGCGACACCGACGTGAGCGCGGCGGTCATCCACGTGGCGTACCTGACCGCGATGGCGGCCATCGGCCTGTGGTTCGGCGCCCGCACCTACCGCCGGCGGCTCTATGTCTGAGTCACCCCTGTCGCAGTCGCGTCGAGTGACCACGATCACCCGCCACCGTTCCGTAGCACGGGTGTTCTCCGCATTGCCCGGGGCGCGCGGGCTGCGGCTGATCGAGCGCCACGCGCGCTTCTACCGGCGGCTGTGGCTGGTGGTCGTCTCCGGTGCGGCCGAGCCGGCGTTCTACCTGCTATCGGTCGGGGTGGGCGTCGGCGCGCTGGTCGGGGACGTGGCCGGGCCGGGCGGGCAGCCGGTGCCGTACCGCGAGTTCGTCGCGCCGGGACTGCTCGCCGTCTCCGCGCTGAACGGCGCGCTCAACGACTCGACGTTCAACATCTACGGGCGGCTCAAGTTCGAGAAGCTGTACGACGCGGTGCTTACCACGCCGCTCGGCGCGCAGGACGTCGCGGTCGCCGAGATCGGCTGGGCGGTGCTGCGGGGCATGATGTACTCGGTGGCGTTCCTGATCGTGATGGCGGTCATGGGGCTGACCCGGTCGCCGTGGGCGGTCCTGGCGCTGCCCGCCGCCGCCCTGGTCAGCTTCGCCACCGCGTCGATCGGGGTGTGGCTCACCACGTACATGAAGTCCTGGCAGAACTTCGAGTACGTCATGCTGGTCGCGGTGCCGATGTTCCTGTTCTCCGGGACGTTCTACCCGCTTTCCGTGTACCCGCGCGTCATCGGGGTCATCGTGGCGTGGTCGCCGCTGTACCAGGGCGTGGTGATCCTGCGCGACCTGGTGCTCGGCGCGCCGTCGGCGGACCTGGTGTGGCGGGCCGGGTACCTGATCGCGCTCGGGGTGCTGGGCCTGGCGCTCGCCGGGCGCCGGATCGGCAAATTGTTGCTGGTCTGAGCCGAATTGTTAACCTTGTTGCGGGTACGCTACGAGCGTGCCGGGGGAGTACCGCCCGCGAGCCCTGGTCGGTGCGGGCGGGATCGACATCGATTCCGCCGCCATGCGCCGCAGCGGCCAGGCGGCGCAAGTGCCAGGCAGCGTGTGGCGGGACCCGGTCACCTGGGCGCTGGCGGCGCTGGTGTTCTGCGCGTACTTCGCGCTCTCGCTGTTCCGGCTGCTGCGGCTCAGCCCCGCCTCGTATGACCTGGGCATCTACACCGAGTACGTCAAGCAGCTGTCCCAGCTGCACGCGCCGATCGTGGACATACTCGCGCCCGGATTCAACCTGCTCGGCAACCACCTCCAGGTCGCCGTCGGAGTGCTCGCCCTTCCGTTCCGCCTGTTCCCGTCGCCCGCCACGCTGCTGGCCGGCCAGGCGCTGGCCACCGCGGTCTCGGTGTTCCCCGTGGCCAGCGCGGGGTTCGCGCTGACCGGGAAGGCGACGGGACGGCTCATCGGCTTCGCCTACGGCTTCTCCTGGGGCCTGCAGCAGATGGTCATTTTCGACTTCCACGAGATCGCGCTCGCCGTGCCGCTGCTCGCTTTCTCCCTGTCCGCCCTGGTCAGGCGGCGCCGGCTGGCGGCGATCTGCTGGGCCCTGCCGTTGGTGTTCGTGGAGGAGAGCCAGGGCCTGACCGTGGCCGCGATCGGCCTGCTGCTCGCGACCGCCGCGGTCTACCCGCGCGTGCTGCCCGGGCCCGTGGCCGCGGCCAGGCCGCCCGTGAGCGGCAACGGCTGGCGGCAGGTCTGGCGGCTCGACGGGGAGGCGGGCGTGGGCGCCGGGCTGTGCCTCACGGTGTGGGGCCTGCTCTGGTCGGTGTTCGCGATCATCGTGATCATCCCGCACTTCAACCCCGACCACGTGTACTACTTCTGGAAGGACGGCGGCGCCCTCGGCGGTGTGCACTCGTTCTCTCCAACCGCGCTGCTCCGCCAGCTCGCGAGCGGCTGGCCCGACAAGCTGGCGACGGTCGTCATGCTGCTGCTCCCGACCGGGTTCGCGGCGCTCGGCTCGCCGGTCGCGCTGCTGACGCTGCCCAGCCTGGCGCTGCGGTTCATGTCGGTGAACACGGCGTACTGGGGAACCGGCTGGCACTACAACGCCACGGTGATGCCGATTCTGTTCATCGCGGCCGCCGAGGCGATCGGGCGCTGGCAGCGCGGGACGCGCTGGCGGCGCGCGCCGGCCCGCACCTGGCCGGCGGCCGGCGATCAGGACGCCGCGCTCAGCGCTTGGGACCGGGCGGCGCTGCTGGCGCGCGTCGTGTGGCGCCGGGCGGCGCTGCTGGCGCGCGCCGTGCGGTGCCGGGCGGCGGGGCTGGTCCGCCCGGCGCGGGACGGCCTGGCCGGGCACGGCGGGGCGATGATGGCGGCGCTCACGGTGGCGCTCGCCTTCCAGTTCCCGGTCAGCGGCCTGTGGCAGGCCTCGACCTACCGGCTCGACGCGCACGTCGCCGCGGCGAACGCGGCCATGGCGGTGGTGCCCGACGGCGCGACCGTGCAGACCAACCTCGACCTGCTCGCGTCGCTCGCCGCCCGCACCGACACGTTCTGGATCGGCACCCCGGGCAACCCGCTCACCCAGTACGTCGTCTTCGACAACGACGACAGCGGCTACAGCGCGCCCATCAACAACGTCCCGGCGTTCATCGCGATGCTGTACCCGCATGACGGCTACGTCCAGGTCTTCGAACGGGACGGCGTCTACGTGTTCCGCCGCGGCTAACTCCCGGGGGCGACCTCGCGGAGCCCCGCGCATGGCCGGGCTTCCGCGGGACTAGGCTTGCGGGAATGGTGAGCACGACCGTTGACGTCCAGCCAGGCGAGGTGGCCGCGGCGCTGCGCAAGGCCGGCCTGACCGAGATCGACACCGCCGACCGGCGCCGCGCGGAGTACTCCTCAGACGCCTCCAACTACCGGGTCGTGCCCCAGGTCGTCGCCTTCCCCCGGTCATCCGACGAGATCATCGCCGCGCTCACGGTGTGCCGGGAGCTTGGCGTGCCGGTGGTGGCGCGCGGCGCGGGCACGTCCATCGCGGGCAATGCCATCTCCGCCGGCGTGGTCCTTGACACCTCAAGGCACCTGAACCGGGTGCTGTCGGTCGACCACGGGGAGCGGACCGCGGTGGCCGAGCCCGGCGCCGTCCTCGACGCGATCACCAAGGCCGCGGCGCCGCACGGGCTGCGCTTCGGGCCCGACCCGTCCACCCACTCGCGGTGCACCATCGGCGGCGCGATCGGCAACAACGCCTGCGGCTCGCGGGCACTGCGCTACGGCCGCAGCGCGGACAACGTGGTCGCGCTCGACGTCGTGACCGGCAGCGGCCTGCGGTTCACCGCCGTCAGGTACGGAAAGGACGAGGCCGCACCCGGCACGGCGGGCACGCGCGGGGGGGCCGCCGCCCCCGGCGCGGGCGGCCCGGAGACGGAGTTGCTCGCGGGGCTGCGCGCGCTGGCCGGCCGCGACCTGGCGGTCATCAGGACCGAGTTCGGCCGGTTCACCAGGCAGGTGTCCGGTTACTCCGCCGAGCACCTGCTGCCGGAGAACGGGTTCGACGTCGCGAAGTTCCTCTCCGGGACCGAGGGGACGCTGGCGCTGACCCTCGCCGCCACCGTCCGTTTGGTGGACGCGCCGCGCGCCACCGCGCTCGCGGTGCTCGGCTACCCGGACATGCCGACGGCCGCCGAGGCGGTGCCCGGCCTGCTGCCGCACCTCCCGGTCGCGCTCGAGGGACTTGACTCGCGGATGGTGGACGTCTTCCGGGCCCGCCGCGGCCCGGCCGCGGTCCCCGGCCTCCCGCGCGGCGGCGGCTGGCTGTTCGCCGAGACGGCCGGCGACACGGTCGAAGACGCGGTCGCCGCCGCGCGCAAGCTCGTCGCCGACGGCGCGGGCCTGGACAGCGCCGTGATCACCGGGCCGCAGGCGGCGGCGCTGTGGCGGATCCGCGAGGACGGCGCGGGACTCGGCGGCCGCACCCCGGCCGGCGCGCCGGCCTGGCCGGGCTGGGAGGACTCGGCGGTGCCGCCCGCGTCGCTCGGGCCGTACCTGCGCGACCTTGAGTCGCTGATGGCCGCGCACGGCGTGGACGGCCTGCTGTACGGGCACTTCGGCGACGGCTGCGTGCACGTGCGCGTCGACTTCCCGCTCCGGGAGCGGCCGCACGTGCTGCGCTCGTTCACCGAGGAGGCCGCCAAGCTGGCCGCCTCCTACGGCGGGTCCGCCTCCGGCGAGCACGGCGACGGCCGGGCCCGCGGCGAGCTGCTGCCGCTGATGTACTCGGCCGCGGCGATCGGGCTGATGCGCGAGGTGAAGCGGCTGTTCGACCCGGGCAACGTGCTCAACCCGGGCGTCGTCGTCGACCCGGTGCCGCTCGACGCCGACCTGCGCATCCCGGTGGCGCGGCCGCTGCGCCGCGGCCTCGGCTTCGCCTACCCGCACGACGCCGGCGACTTCACCGCCGCGGTGCACCGCTGCACCGGCGTCGGCAAGTGCCGGGCGGACACCACCGGGTCCGGCGGCGTGATGTGCCCGTCGTACCTGGCCACGCGGGACGAGAAGGACTCCACCCGGGGCCGGGCCCGGGTGCTGCAGGAGCTGGCCAACGGGTCGCTTATCTCCGGCTGGGACGCGCCAGCGGTCGCCGAGGCGCTCGACCTGTGCCTGTCCTGCAAGGGCTGCTCGGCCGACTGCCCGGCCGGCGTCGACATGGCCACCTACAAGGCGGAGGCGCTCTACCAGCGGTACCGGCGGCGGCTCCGCCCGGCATCGCACTACTCGCTCGGCTGGCTGCCGCGCTGGGCGGGGCTCGCCGCGAGCTCCCCGTGGCTGGCCCGGCTGGCGAACGCGTCGCTGCGCGCGGCGACGTGTGCGGCGCTCGCCAAGCGGCTCGGCGGCATCGACGCGCGGCGCGACCTGCCGCGGTTCGCGCCGCGGAGCTTCCGCCGGTGGTTCGCGGTGCGCGCGGCCACGCCGGCCTCCGGCGCGACCGCTTCCGGCCCTTCCACGGCTCGCAAGCCCGTCCTGCTGTGGGTGGACACGTTCACCAACGCCTTCGCTCCCCAGGTCGGCCAGGCCGCCGTGCGGGTACTCGAAGCCGCCGGATACGAGGTCCGGGTCACCGAGCGCAACGTCTGCTGCGGCCTCACCTGGATCTCCACCGGCCAACTGGACGGTGCCCGCCGCCAGCTGCGCCGCTCGCTGCGGGCGCTGCGGCCCGCGCTTGACGCTGGCATCCCGGTCGTCGGCCTCGAGCCCTCGTGCGCCGCCGCGCTGCGCGCCGACGCGGCCGAGCTGCTGCCAGGCGACAAGCGCGCCGCTGCCCTGGCCGGCGCGGTGAAGACCCTCGCCGAGCTGCTGACCGCCACCGACGGCTGGACTCCGCCCGACCTGTCGGACGTCACCGGCGTGGCGCAGCCGCACTGCCACCAGCACGCCGTCCTCGGCTGGGCCGCCGACGCGGCGCTGCTCCGCGCGGCGGGCGCGACGGTAGACGCCGTGGGCGGCTGCTGCGGCCTCGCCGGCAACTTCGGCGTCGAGCGCGGCCACTACGACGTCTCCGTCGCCGTCGCCGAGACCGCCCTGCTCCCCGCGGTCCGCAAGGCGGGGGAGGGCGCGACCGTGCTCGCCGACGGTTTCTCCTGCCGCACGCAGCTCGACCAGCTCGCCGGCGTGGCCGGCGCGCACCTGGCGGAGCTGCTCGCGTCACGCCTGCCCGGATAGCGCCGAGGCTACGGAAAGACCCGGGTTGGGTGGCCGTTACCCGAGCACCGCGGCGGCCGCCTGCCGCCGCATCAGCTCGTAGACGATGGTCTCCTTGGCCACCTGGACTGGCGCGGCGTTACCGCTGACCCCCGCGGCGGAGGCGGCGAACACGTCCACGCCGCTGGCGCTCAGCAGCGTGTCGAGGACCAGCTTGCTGCCGCCGAGCGTGCCGTCCTGCCGCAGCTCAACCGAGGGATGCCCGCCCACCGGGTTGCCTGCCGCCGCCTGGAGCGAGAACGTGCCGGACTGGCCGTTGGCGGTCGCGGTGAACGATCCGCACCGGCTGGCCAGGGCCTGCACGCCGCTGGCGAACGCCGCCGCCTGCGGCGCGGTCGCGAACTGGTAGATGAACTGGTCGTATGCCTGGCCCACGTCGGCGGCGCTGCCCGACACCATCGCCGTCTCGCCGAACCCGGTGGTCCCGAAGTGCTGTACGAACGTCGCGCAGGAGATCGTGGCCAGGTTGTAGGTGGCCGGGCCGGAGGTCAGCGACCCGCCGGAGCTGACCGGCCCGGTGGACGGCGTGGCGAAGCCGGCCGGGAAGTCAGACTGCGGCAGCAGCACCGACTCGAGCTGGGTGCCGGTCAGCTGGCCGGCCGCCGCGGGCAGCGAGGTCATCGAGACGGCGGGGGCCGCGGACGCGGACGCCGCGCCGGCCGAGGTCGCCGCTGCGGCCGACGGCGTCGTGGACGCGGCCGACGCCGCCGCCGACGTGGCGGCCGATGAGGCGGAACTGCCCGTACCGGAGCAGCCCGCGATGCCCGCGATGCCGAGCAGCGCGACGGCGGTGAGGCTAACCGCGCCACGGCGGGAGCCACCGTGGCGGCGAACGACCGATGACACTGAGCTATTCACCGTAGATCCTGGTTGCGGGCACTCGACTAAAGGTACCCGTCCTTAGTGCGGGCGGCGATGCCCTCGCGGCTGGCATCCGGAATAATGACCCAGGAACACCGGCGTTCGCCTGTCAACGGCGCCGGGCCGAGGAAGGGAATGCATACGTTATGCCACAGCGAATCGCGATCGTTACCGGGGCCGCCCGCGGCATCGGTGCCGGCACCGCCAAGCGTCTCGCCGCCGACGGGATGTTCGTCGGCGTGCTCGACCTGGATGAGGCCGACGGCGCGCAGACCGTTGCCGAGATCGAGAAGGCGGGCGGCCGGGCGATCGCGGTCGGGGCCGACGTGTCCAACGCCGAGCAAGTGACCGCCGCGGTGGAGAAGGTCGCCGCCGACCTCGGCGAGCCGACCGTGCTCGTCAACAACGCCGGCGTGACCCGCGACAACCTGCTGTTCAAGATGAACGAGGCCGACTGGGACACGGTGATGAACGTCCACCTCAAGGGGGCGTTCCTGATGAGCCGGGCCTGCCAGCAGTACATGGTCGCCGCGAAGTGGGGCCGGATCATCAACCTGTCGTCGCTGTCCGCGGTCGGCAACCGCGGCCAGGTCAACTACTCCACGGCCAAGGCGGGCCTGCAGGGCTTCACCAAGACCCTCGCGCTCGAGCTCGGCAAGTTCGGCATCACCGCGAACGCGGTCGCGCCCGGCTTCGTCGTCACCGACATGACCGCCGCCACCGCGGCCCGCCTCGGCATCTCCTTCGAGGACTTCCAGGCCGGCGCGGCCAAGCAGATCCCGGTGCAGCGGGTCGGTCAGGTCGAGGACATCGCGCACGCGATCTCGTTCTTCGCCAGTGAGGGGGCCGGCTACGTCAGCGGCCAGATCCTCTACCTGTCCGGCGGCCCGGTCTCGTAGGAAGGGACGAGGGCGGTGAGCGTCACAGGCAACGCTAGCGACACAGACGCGGCGACGGACCTCCGAGCGGCGGTCCGCGCGTTCTGCGCCGAACACGATCCCGCGGCCACCTCGCGTGCCGCGTTCCTCAGCGCCCGGTTCGACGCGGGCCTGGCCGCCGTGCACTACCCGGTAGGGCACGGCGGCCTCGGCCTGCCGCGGACGCTCCAGCCAGTCGTCGAGCAGGAGTTCGCCCAGGCGGGGGCGCCGCGCCTCGACGAGCGGCGCAACGTCATCGGCCTCGGCATGGCCGCGCCGACGATCATCGCCTTCGGCCGCGACGAGCAGAAGACCTGGTGGCTCAAGCCGCTCTGGCTCGGCGACGAGATCTGGTGCCAGCTGTTCAGCGAGCCAGGGGCGGGCAGCGACCTGGCCGGCCTGGCGACCAGGGCGGTGCGGGACGGCGACGACTGGGTGGTCAACGGGCAGAAGGTGTGGACCTCCCTGGCGCACCACGCGAAGTGGGGCCTGCTGCTCGCGCGCACCGACCCCGACGTGCCCAAGCACCCGGGCCTTTCGTACTTCATCGTCGACATGCACGCGCCGGGCGTCGAGGTGCGGCCGCTGCGTCAGGCCACCGGCGAGGCGGAGTTCAACGAGGTGTTCCTCACCGACGTCCGGATCCCCGATACGAGCCGCCTCGGCGACGTCGGCGAGGGCTGGAAGGTGGCCAACGCCACGCTGATGAACGAGCGCGTGTCGATCGGCAACTCGACCGCCATCCCCCGCGAGTCCGGCGGGATCGGCTTCGCCGCGATCGAGTGGCGCCAGCACCCGGAGTTGCGCACGCACGACCTGCACCAGCGGCTCCTGTCGCTGTGGGCGCAGGCCGAGGTGGCCCGGCTGGCGGGTGAGCGGCTGCGGCAGCAGATCGCCGCGGGCGAGCCCGGCCCGGAGGGCTCGGCCGCCAAGCTCACCTTCGCCCGGCTCAACCAGGAGATCTCCGCGTTCGAGGTCGAGTTCCTCGGCGCCGGCGGCCTGGTATACGACGACTGGACGATGCGCCGCGAAGGGTCAAGCGACTACGCCCGCGGCCCCGGCTACCGTTTCCTGCGCGCGAAGGGAAACTCCATCGAGGGCGGCACCTCCGAGGTCATGCGCAACATCATCGCGGAGCGCGTGCTGCGCCTGCCCGCCGAGCCCCGCACCGACACCACCGTGCCGTGGAAGGACCTGCCCCGGTGACGGCGCGCGGTCCGGCCTCCCCGTGTTTGGGTGAGCAGTGCCTGGGTGAGCAGCGCGGCGGACTGCGGTGCGCCGGCCAGCGGCCCGAGGAAGCAGAACGTAGGCGGCCGGCTCCGGACGCCCAAGAAAGGACACGTGGTCGCGGTGGCCGTTGACCTGCGTTACTCCGAGACCGAGCGCGACCTGGCCGCCGCCCTTGGCGACCTCCTCGCCAGCCAGGCCGCCCCGGCGGACATCATCGCGCGCACCGAGCGCCCCGAGACCTGCGACGCCAAGCTGTGGCGGACGGTGGCGGCCGAGATCGGGATCGCCGGCCTGCTCATCCCCGAGGCACTTGGCGGCGCGGGCGCGTCCTACCGTGAGCTCGCCGCCGCGGCCGAGCAGTTCGGCGCCGCGGTCGCCCCGATCCCGTACCTGGGCAGCGCGGCGGTCGCCACCGCGGTGCTGCTGTCCGCCGCGCGCTCCCACGCACGGGACCGGGGCGCGGCGGCGGACGTCGGCAGGGTTGGCGCCGGCCTGCCCGGCGCGAGCGGGCCGGTGGACACCAGCCAGCCGCTGTCCGGGCCTGCGGCGGCCGTGCGGGACGCCGCGCTACGCTCCCGGGCCGCGTCCGGCGCGTCCGGATGGTCCGGTACCGCCGCGGCCCCGGTCTCGCCGGCCGCGGGGCTGCTGCGCAGCCTGGCCGACGGCACGATCACGGCGGCGCTCGCCGTGTCCGTGGGCACCGCGCCCGGGGCACCGTTCCCCGGCGACGCGCGGAACACCGGCCGGGCGGAAGGCAACCCGGGCGCGGTCCGGCTGCGCGGCCGCATCCACGCGGTGCCCGACGCGCTGATCGCGGACATCCTCCTCGTACCGGCGGACGGGGTGCCCGGCGCGGTCTACCTGGTCGAGGCGAACGCGGCCGGGGTCCACCGCACGCCGCTGACCTCGCTGGACATGACCAGGCAGCTGTGCGACATCACGCTCGACGACGCGCTGGCCGTTCCGGTCGCGGTCGGCGCGGCGGCCGAGGCGGCGCTGTCCGCTGGCCTGGCGGCGGGCGCGGCCGTGCTGGCGGCCGAGCAACTCGGCGTGGCGCAGCGCTGCCTGGACATGACCGTCGCGTACGTGAAGGAGCGGCGCCAGTTCGCCAGGCAGATCGGCTCCTTCCAGGCGGTCAAGCACCGGCTCGCCGACCTGTGGACCACCATCACCCTGGCCCGCGCCGCGTCCAGGTACGCGGCCGCGTGCCTGGCCGACGACGACCCGGATGCCCCGGTCGCGGTCGCGCTCGCCAAGTCGGCGTGCTGCGATGCCGCGGTGACCGCGGCGCAGGAATGCGTCCAGTTGCACGGCGGCATCGGCTTCACCTGGGAGCACCCCGCGCACCTGTACCTGAAGCGGGCCAAGGCGGCATCCGTCGCCTACGGCACGCCCGGGGCACACCGCGCGGCCCTCGCGGACCTGGTGAACCTCCCGGCGCCGCCGCCGTAAGCTTCTAAAACCCGAGCGCTTCCGGTACAGCGGGGACGCGCCACCAACCAGGCCCAGCCACCGGGCCAGGTGGCGCGCCAACGGATCCTGATAACAGCAAGAAGCGACTGAGTCGCTAGTCATTGGGGGTACTTAGCACCCATTTTCGGGTGCTAAGTACCCCCAATCTTCTTGCCGGGTAAAGTCAGACGCGTGCCGTTACGGCTCGCCTTCGTCCTCGTCCTGCGGGGCCGGCCCGGCGAAGCTCCGCTCGGCCCGGTCTGACTCCCGGGTGCGCTGGGCGGGCAGGTCGGGCCGGGTGGTCTCACCCGCCGAGGCGTCGGCCGGCCGCCCGGGCCGTCCGCTCGCGGCGTCATGCGGCTCCTGCGCGCTTTGCGCTACTTGCGCGCGTTGCACCGGGATGGGCACGGTCGGCGGTTCCGCTTCCTGCACCGTTACGTACTGCCCGGCCTCCGTCCGCTGCGCGGGGATGTCGTGCCGCCCCGCCGCGTCCGCGGTGGGCGGGCCCGACCGGATGTGGGCCGCCTCGGACTGCTGTACCCCGGCCGCCGCGAGCAGGGCCTGGCTCAGGCGCGGCCACTCCGACCCGGCCTCCATCGCCCAGGCGTCGCCGGCTTCTGGCGCGATGCCGAGCATCCGCTCCCTGCGCTGCGTCAGCGCCACCCGAAGGTCCATGAACATCGCCGCGGTGGCCATGAACAGCGCCAGGATCGTCGCGATGACAACGATCGTCCAGGTCGCGGCAGGCGATGCCATGGTCCGCACCGCTTCGCTCATGCTGGTCTCCCAAACCAGCACCATCCACGCAGCTACCTACCCCTACAGGCCCCTCAGCAACACAGCTCTCTCAGGTAACGCGGCAACTCAGCCGGCCGCGGGCAGGTCGGCCGTGGCTATCGCATGCACCTGGCCGGACGCGTAGTCGGAGACCAGCAGCGTCCCGTCGGTGACAGTGACATGTCGCGCGGGAACCCGCCGGCCGGCAGGTCGCTCGCCGGCCGCCCCGAGGCGGGTGCGCCAGTAGCGGTGCACCCCGCGCCCGCGCTCAATGCCAGCGCCGCGAGCAGGCAGACGGCGCCTCCGTGCCGTTTCGCGTAACCGCGTCCCATGGCAAGCAGCGTAGGTCCTCACACCCGGAGTATCCGACTAACCGGGCCATGCACTCTGTTGACGCGGCCGCGAATCCGGGCGACTCAGGACCGGAGCTGGCGGACCGTGGAAAGGTCGGTGACGCCGGCCAGCCGCCCGGAGTCGGCCAGGCAGCCGCAGGACTCCCGGCACATCAGCCGGGTGGGCAGCGAGATGTCCCGCTCGGCGGGCGCCTCCCTGCCGATCATGGAGTACAGCACCTCGAAGGCGGTCTCGCCCAGGTCGCCGATCGGCTGCCGCACGGTGGTGAGCAGCGGGTGCACGTGCCTGGCCATCGGGATGTCGTCGAAGCCGGTGACGGCCACCGTCCCCGGCACCTCCACCCCGGACCGGCGCAGCGCGTGCATCACGCCAAGCGCGGTCTGGTCGTTGGCGCAGACGATGACCCGGGGGAGCGGGATGCCTGACGCGAGGATCCGCTCGGTGACCACCGCCGCGCCCGCCGCGTAGTAGTTGCCCTGCCAGTGCGGCCCGGCGTGCAGCACCGCGCCCGCCGCGGCGGCCTCCGCCGCCAGGGTTTGCAGCCGCGCCTGGCTGTCCGGGCTGTCGCTGTACCCGCTGAGGTAGCCGAGCGTCGTGTACCCGTGGTCGTAGAGCAGGTGCCGGGCCAGGGCGCGCATGCCGGCCACGTTGTCGCTGCCCACGTTGGCCGTGGTGGGGCTCGGGATGCCCGCGAGGGTGACGATGGGGACCTGACGGGAGATCTGGTCGATCTGTGCGGGCTCGAGTACCCCGTCGTGCAGGATCAGCCCGTCGCTCTTGCGCGCGATCGCCAGGACCCGGCGCCCCGCCTCATGATCACTGATGTCCACCGAGCGCAGCAGCAGGTCAAACCCGCGGCGCTGCGCGGCCCGCTCCACGCCCCGGTTGAGCATGTCGTGAAACTGCAGGGAATCGGTCTCGTCGGCGAACGCGTCGTAGCCGAGCAGCCCGGCGGTGTCCCACGCGCCGCCGGCCCCGGCGGCCAGCACCGGGGCGGGAATCGGCGAGCCTGCCGACAGCGGCCGCCGCATGACCACCCCGACGACTTCCTTGAGCCGGACCGAGAGCGCCCTGGCGGCGCTGTCCGGCGCGTAGCCGAGCTCGCCCGCCGCCCGCTGCACCCGGTCCCTGATCTCGGGGCTCGGGTTGCGGCGGCCGTTGAGCACGCGCGACACCGAGGCGATAGATACTCCCGCCGCCCGTGCGACGTCGTAGATCGTGGGCGCGCCCGAGTCGGCCGGCTCGGTCTCGACGCTCATCGCACGTGCCTCCTCGTCCTCGGGTGGTGCCGCGCAGCGGGGTAAGCGCTTTCCGGGCACCGGGCCCACCATGGCCGGGACCCCGGTAAGCGCTTACCGGGTGCCGCGTGGAAGCAAGCGTACGTCCACGCTCACAGCGCCTCAAGGCCATAGGCGGGCAATGTTACAGCAATGTGACGCCGCAGACATCACGCCAGATATCCTTCGCCGGCTTGTGGAAACGCAGACATCGCGACACATTCACGAAACATCGGCGCATGTCTTACCTGCCACGTTACCGCCGGCGTAACAAACGGGAAATCCCTTCGAAACCCGCGCATGGGAAACATAAGACGTTGCGTAGAAGCACGCGGAGCGGCCGGGGCGGGACGCAAACCCGAGGGGTGACCCTATTACCCGAGTGGCCCCTTCATATCAGGCAGCCCTGGAGGAGTAAAGACAGTGATTCCATACCCTACCTGGCTGGGATCCGGAGATAATGCCTGGCAGATGACGGCGGCGACGCTGGTCGGGCTTATGTCCATTCCGGCCCTGGCCGTGCTGTACGGCGGTCTGGTGCAGAAGAAGTGGGCCATGAACACCACGCTCATGGTCTTCGTGACCTTCTGCCTGGTGCTCATCACCTGGGTGCTGTGGGCCTACAAGATGGGCTTCGGCACGCCGCTGATCCATTTCGGCAGCGCCAACATCCTCGGTGACCCGCGCACCACCCTGGGCGCCAACGCCTTGGAAGGCCAGGCGACCATCCCGCTTGTCGACCCCGCGATGCCCGGTTACGCGGTGTCGAAGGCGGGCGACATCCTCAACACCGGCTTCAAGCTGCCGAACGCGTCCGTGGAGTACTTCCAGTTCGTGTTCGCCGCGATCACCCCGATCCTGTTCATCGGGTCGGTGCTCGGCCGGGTCAGCTTCAAGGCCTGGATGGTCTTCGTCCCGCTGTGGATCACCTTCGCCTACGCGGTCAACGCCTTCCTCCTCTGGGGCGGCGGCTACTGGGCGGCCAAGGGCGCCCTCGACTTCTCCGGCGGTTACGTCATCCACCTGGCCGCGGGCGTCTCCGGCTTCGTGTCCGCGGCGATCATCGGGCCGCGCCTGAAGCGGGACCGGGAGAAGGCGGTGCCGAACAACCTGCTGTTCGTCGCGGTGGGCGCCGGCATCTTGTGGCTCGGCTGGAACGGCTTCAACGGCGGTGACCCGTACTTCGCGGGCTCCGACGCGGCCGCCGCGGTGATCAACACCAACCTGGCGACCGCCGTGGCCATGATGGTGTGGATCTTGATGGACATGTTCCTGTCCGCGGAGAAGAAGCCGACCTTCCTCGGCGGCCTCAACGGCATGATCTGCGGCCTGGTCGGCATCACCCCGGCGGCCGGCTACGTGAACGGCTTCGGCGCCATCATCATCGGCGTGGTCGCCTCGGTGGTCGTGTGGGTCGCCTGGTACACCCTGCCCAAGTACGTCTGGCCGTTCAACAAGGTCGACGACGCCCTCGGCGTCATCTACACCCACGGTATCGCCGGCCTGCTCGGTGGCCTGCTCGTCGGCGTCCTCGCGGACCCGAACGTGATCGAGTACCCGGCCGGGCAAGGGGGCGCCGCGTTCTACGGCGCCGGCTGGCTCTGGGGCCACCACCCGCACCAGGTGCTCGTGCAGTTCCTCGCGGCCCTGACGATCATCGTATGGGACGGCGTGATCACGGCCGTCATCTGGATGGTGATCAAGTACGTGCTGCGGATCAAGCTGCGGCTGACCGACGAACAGCTCGAGATCGGTGACGTCGCGGTCCACGGCGAGGAGGCCTACCCAGTGGAGGACGGCCTCTCCTCCAGGCTCAGCGTCACCGCCGCGGCGGAGGCCTCGCCGACGACGGAGGAGCCCGTCGGGGTCAAGGAGGAGTGACCGCTTAGCTCGCGCTACGTTGCGGCCGTAGCGAGAGAGGGCCGCGGTCTGGTAACCGGCAACGGTTACCGGACCGCGGCCCTTAGGCTTGTCCGGGGCCCGGAACGGGGCATTTAGACTTTTCCGGTCCCTGGCGAACTGTTTTCACCGCGCGCTTCCTGGCCCGAGACGATCGCTGGGACCAGGGACGGGGTAAGAGAGTTCGTTGGCTACCGTTATGGCTGGCGCTCGCGAGCTCGCGAGCCCGCTGGCCGGCGACCCCGGCGGCACTCACCAGGATGGAGCGCTGTGAATTCCGTCGTCATGACCGTTACGCTGGTCACCCAGGACGGCGTCCCGATCGACGCCGTGCACCTGCCCTTTCCCGGGCAGCCGGGTCCGGAGATGCTGGCCCAGGAGATGCTGGCACGGGCGGTGGGCCAGCGTGACCTCGCGCTCGTCATCGTGCACGGGTTCACCATGTCCTGGCAGCGGCCGATGACCTGGCGGCTCGTGCAGCGCTTCAACCAGCACGCCGGCGTGGTGACGTTCGACACCCGCGGGCACGGCCGGTCCGGCGGCCTTTCCACGCTCGGCGACAAGGAGGTCGACGATCTCGACGTGGCCGTCAGGTACGCCCGTGAGCTCGGCTACCGGCGCGTCGCGACGATCGGCTTCTCCATGGGCGGTTCCGTGGTGCTGCGCCACGCGGCGCTGCACGGCGGCGTCGACGCAGTCGTCTCGGTGAGCGGCCCGGGCCGCTGGTTCTACCGCGGCACGGTGGCGATGCGCCGCGTCCACCTGGCGGTGGAACATCGGCTCGGCCGCGCGTTCACCAGGCACGTGCTGAACACCCGGGTGTCACCGGACGGCTGGCCCACCCCCGACCCGATGCCGCCCGCTGAGGCGGCGGCCCTCATCGCGCCGACGCCTGTCCTTATCGTCCACGGCGACAAGGACATCTACTTTCCGCCCGACCATGGCCAGCAGCTTTACGACGCCGCCGCCGAGCCCAAGGAGCTGTGGATGATCCCCGGCTTCGGCCACGCGGAGCGGCACACCGACGAGGCCCTCGTCGCCCGCATCGCCGCCTGGACCGACACGGCCTCCGCGGCCGCGTCCCATGCCAAGGGACAGCCGGAGGAGACGGCCGCCAGCTAACCAGCTGGTCGGGACCGGCATGCCCTCGGTGTAGCCGGACGCGCTCTGCACCCCGATCACGGCCCGCTCGGCGAACGTCGCCAGGTCGCGCGCGCCCGCGTAGGTGCACGAGGACCGGACCCCGGCGACGACCATGTCCAGCAGGTCCTCCACGCCGGGCCGCAGGGGGTCGAGGTACATGCGCGACGAGGAGATCCCCTCCTCGAACAGCTCCTTGCGCGCCCGCTCGTAGGCCGAGTCGCTGGCGGTCCGCACCCGAACGGCCCGCGCCGACGCCATGCCGAAGCTCTCCTTGTACAGCCGGCCGCTCGGGTCGCGGAACGCGTCGCCCGGTGACTCGTAGGTCCCGGCGAACCACGACCCGATCATCACCGACGACGCGCCTGCGGCGAGGGCGAGCGCGACGTCGCGCGGATGGCGGACCCCGCCGTCCGCCCACACGTGCGCGCCGAGCGCGGCCGCCGCGGCGGCGCACTCGAGGACGGCGGAGAACTGCGGCCGCCCCACGCCGGTCATCATCCGGGTGGTGCACATCGCGCCGGGGCCGACCCCGACCTTGACGATGTCCGCGCCCGCCGCGACGAGGTCGGTGACTCCGTCCGCGGTCACCACGTTGCCCGCCACGACGGGAACCGACGGCGACAGCGCGCGGACCGCACGCAGCGCGGCGATCATCTTCTCCTGGTGCCCGTGCGCGGTGTCCACCACGAGCACGTCGATCTCCGCGTCGAGCAGCTGCTTGGCCTTGGCCGCGACGTCGCCGTTGACACCGACCGCCGCGCCGACCCGCAGCCGCCCGCGCGCGTCGACGGCCGGGGAGTACAGCGTCGCGCGCAGTGCCCCGGTCTTGGTGAGGATCCCCGTGCACTGGCCGGACGCCGACACCACGGGGGCGAGCCGGTGCCGCCCGGAGTGCAGCAGGTCGAACGCCTCGGCGGGCGGCGTGCCCGCGGGCAGCGTGAAGGGGGCGGCGGACATCACCGTCGACAGTTGCGCGAACCGGTCCGCCCCCGCGCAGTCCGCCTCGGTGACCACGCCGACGGGGGCGCCGCGGTCGTCGGTGACCACCACCGCGCCGTGCGCCCGCTTGGGCAGCAGCGCGAGCGCTTCCCCGACGGTGTCGCTCGGGCCCAGGGTGATGGCGGTGTCCACCACGAGGTCGCGGGTCTTCACCCACGCCACGACGTCCGCGACGACATCCCCGGGAATGTCCTGCGGCAGGATCGCCAGCCCGCCGCGCCGCGCGATGGTCTCGGCCATCCGGCGCCCGGAGACCGCGGTCATGTTCGCCGCGACGACAGGGATGGTCGCCCCGCTGCCGTCCCTGGTCGCCAGGTCCACGTCAAGTCGCGACCCGACGCTGGAACGCCCGGGCACCATGAACACGTCACTGTAGGTCAGGTCGGTCTCAGGAGACCGGTCATGAAGAAAGCGCACGTTCTTAATTCTTACCGCAACTTCGCACGAAGGAACCAGCCGCAGGCCCCAAGAAACCGTCACCGCGTCCCGGGCCCGCGCCCGCCCGGCGACCGCCCGGGTCGCGGCTAGGGGACCACCAGGCCGAAGGCGGCGAACATGATGTCGGCGATCTTGTCGCACATCATGTCTTCCGGCAGTTCCACCTCGGTGGTCATGACGAAGTTGACCCGTTCGATCATCATCAGGCAGGCGAAGGCGGTGAGCTCGGCGTTCTCCTGGTGACGTCCTGCCGCCACGGCGGCGGCGGTCATCCCCGTGGTCATCGCCTCGGTGAGGCTGAAGAACAGCTGCAGCCCGTCGGCGAACATCTCGCCAGGCGCGTTCGCCGAGCTGAGCGTGCGCAGCACGGTGCCGTGCGCCGCGTAGGCGGCGGAGAACTTCTTGACCCACTCGCGCAGGAGCCGCAGCCCGGTGCCGTCGCTCGTCACCACGGGGAAGTCGCCCGTGACGATCTCCATGTCATGCAGCGCGTCCCGCAGCAGGGCCTTGAACAGGTCCTCCTTGTTCGCGAAGTACAGGTAGAACGTCCCGTGTGAGATCCCGGCGCGCCGGACCACGTCATCGACGCGCACCCCGCTGAAGCCGCGCTCCTCGAACTCGATCGTGCCGGCCTCGAGCAGCTTGCGCACGGTCTCCCGGCCCTGCGCGCGCAGCTCGCGGTCCTGCGCGGGCGTGCCGCCGCCGAGCGACGGCCGTCCTTGCGGTTTGCGCGCGGGGCGGCCTGCCCCGCTCTTGCGGCCGCCGCCGTGCGTCTGAGCGGCGCCGCGCGCCGGGTCAGGGCTGAGCTGCTGGCCAGTACCGGGTGCCGCCGACGGCTTGGCCGCGCCGCGGACCGCGCTCGCGCTCGTCCCCGCCGGACTCCGGTCTGCCTCCTGCGTCATAGTCGAAGAGTAGCCGTACCTGGAGGAGTTGCTGCGAATACCGCCGGAAGCGACCGCTGTGCCGGCGTGGGGAACCGCGGGGAACGCCCGCCTGCGGGTCCGCGACCGCGCGGTGAAGCCGCCCAGGGCCGTGCGTAAGGTGCCAGCCGCGGCGCGCGACAGGCCGTTTTGTACAGTTGGGCACCGTGAGGCTGCTGACCGACCGCCGACGTGTACTGCCAGCCGCCGCCGCGGGCGGACTGGTAGCGGTCAGCGCGGCCGTCGCCGTGACCCTCGCCTTGCTCGGCGGTGGCCCTGACGGGCCAGACGGGCTGCTGAGCGGCCAGGCCCGGGCCGCCGTGGCCGCGAGCACCGCCACGGGCGGCGGCGCGTCAGGGGCCGCGGGGGCCCCGGACGGGACCGGCTCCGCGGCGCTCGCTGACGGTACCCCGGGTCCCGGCCCTTCCGCGGCGCCAGGCCTGGCCGGGGCGACCCCGACGCGCCTGGTGGTGCCCGACGTCATCGCCACCGTGCCCGGTGGGGTAAGCGCCGCGGACCTGGCCAGGATCAGGAAGCTCGGCGGCGTCCGGGCGGTGCTGCCCGTCGACGGCGCGCGGATCCAGGTCAACGGCGTGTGGCTCACCGTGCTCGCCGCGCCTGCCGCGGCGCTGCGCCCGTGGACCCCGCCGGACACGGCGGCCAGCCAGCGGACGTGGGCGGCCTTCTCCGGCGGCCAGCTGGTCACGACTGCCGCGGCCGCCAAGCAGGCCCGTCTCGCCGTCGGCGGCCGGTACCCGGTCGCCGCTGCGGCCCGCATGCAGGTCACCGAGGGCGGTACCGCGCTGCTCGGCGTATCTGGCGTGGACGGCGTGGTCAGCCAGGCCGAGGGAGCCAGGCTCGGGCTGGTCAGCAATGTCGCGGTGCTGGTGAACGCGCCGACCGTGAGCGTGACCGCGCTGGTGAGCGAGGTGCGGGCCGCGCTCGGCGGCGGTGCGCGCGTGGTCGGGCTCGTCCCGGTCACGGTGTCCACCCGGCTGCCGGTGGACCGGACGGTCCCGCCCGGCCGTCCGGCGAGCTACCTTGAGCTCTTCCGCGCGTCCGCCGTCATGTACTGCCCGGGTCTGTCCTGGACGGTGCTCGCCGCGATCGGCCAGATCGAGTCCGGCGACGGCCAGAACATGGGGCCGTCCAGCGCCGGCGCCCTCGGCCCGATGCAGTTCTTGCCGTCCACCTGGAAGGCCTGGGGCATCGACGGCTTCGGTGAGACCGGCCCGCCGGACGTCATGGACCCGTTCGACGCGGTGCCGAGCGCCGCCCGGCTGCTGTGCGCCGACGGCGCCACCACGGGCGGCCAGGGCCTGCGCCAGGCGATCTTCGACTACAACCACGCCAGCTGGTACGTCGATGAGGTGCTCACACTGGCCGCCGAGTACGCGGCGGAATATTAGCTCTGCTGCCCGCCGGGGGGACGACCCGGCGCAGGCCAGCCAGGTAGATGAGCGTCGCGGTCACGCCCGACGTCGCCGCGAACGCGTAGCCCCAGCGCGGGCCGAAGGCGTCGAGTATGAACCCCGCCGCCGTCGCGCCGAAGGCCAGGCCGACGGAGATGCCGGTGGACATCCAGGACATCGCCTCGGTGGCCCGCCCGGGCAGCGCGGTGGACTCGAGCACGCTGTAGCCGGCGATCAGCGTGGGCGCGATCGTCAGCCCGCACAGGTAGATCACGGGGGCGAGCACGAGCAGGTTCGGCATCGCCCAGAAGGTGCACACGCCGGCCACCGTCAGCGAGAGGGTGACCGCGAGGCGCCGCGCGGCGGGCGCGCGCCAGTTCCGCGACCCGTACCACAGCCCGCCCGTGGCGCTGCCGAGCGCGTAACCGCCGAGGACGAAGCCGGCCAGCGACTTGTGGCCGAACTGGGCCGCGAAGGCGACCGTGCTCAGGTCGATCGCGACGAACATCGCGCCGATGAACAGGTACATCGGCATCAGCACGACGAGGCTGGGCGCGGCGAGCCGGGCGCGCCTGGCCGGCCTGGCGCGGGCGCCGGACGGCGCTGGCGCGACGTGGTCGCTGACGACCGGCGGCTCGGTCGACCGCTGCGACGCGAACCACAGCGAGCCGGCCAGGGCGCACACGGCGGCGGTGCCGACGCCGGCCGCCGGGTACAGCTGGGTGGCGAGCACGGCTACCGCCGCGGGCCCGATGACGAAGCACAGCTCGTCCGCCACCGACTCGACCGAGAACGCCGTGTGCAGCCGCGGCGATCCGGCGAGCAGGGCTGACCAGCGGGCCCGCGCCATCGGCCCGGTCTGCGGCATGGTCGCACCGCCGGCGATGCCGCAGGCGAACAGCGTCCAGTCGGGGGCGCGGAGCGCGACGGCGGCCGAGAGCCCGGCGACCGACAGCGCGAAGGTCACGCACACCGGGATGAGCACGCGGTGCTGGCCGAGCCGGTCGACCAGCCGGCCGAGTTGCGGCGCGCACGCCGCGCCGCCGAGCGACCCGGCCGCCGACACGCTGCCCGCGAGGCCGTAACGTCCGGTCGCCGCGGAGATCAGCAGCACCGTGCCGAGCCCGTACATGGACATCGGCATCCGGGCGATGATCCCCGCGACGGAGAACCGCCAGGCGCGCGGGATGGCGAAGATCTCCGCGTACGGCGCCAGGAACCCCCGCGCGCCGCTCGTGCTGAGGCCCGCGCCGTCGGCACTCATAGTCGCGCGCCTTTCCCCCGTGAAACCAAAACAAAAGCTCAGAATACTCTCGGGCGCAACCGGTTTACCTCGCCGGCTGCTCCCGCAGGCGCTGAACGCCGCCCGCTTACCGCGGCGGGCACCGTCCCTGGTTGGATGGTGAACATGCCGGATTACGACGCGTTCCTGCTGCTGTCCTTCGGCGGGCCCGAGGGACCGGACGACGTCCTTCCGTTCCTTGAGAACGTCACCAGAGGCCGCGGTGTGCCAGCGGAGCGCCTCGCCGAGGTGGCCGCGCACTACTACGCCTCCGGAGGCGTGAGCCCGATCAACGCCCAGTGCCGCGACCTGCTCGGCGCGATCGGCGCCGAACTGCGCGAGGCCGGCCTCAGCCTGCCGCTGTACTGGGGGAACCGGAACTGGGACCCGTTCATCGAAGACACCGTGGGCCAGATGAAAGCCGATGGCGTGCAGCGCGCGATCGCGTTCGTGACCTCCGCGTACAGTTCCTACTCCGCCTGCCGCCAGTACCTGGACGATATCGACCGGGCGGTCGCCCAGGCGCAGACGGCCGCCGGGCCCCGTGCCTCCGGGTCCGGCCAGGCACTGCGTATCGACAAGATCCGCCCGTACTTCAACCACCCGGGCTTCATCGAGCCGTTCGCGGCCGGCGTCGAGGAGGCCCTGGCCGGGCTGCCCGCCGGGGCCCAGTCCGGCGCCCGGCTGGTGTTCACCGCGCACAGCGTCCCGACTGGCATGGCGGCCGCGAGCGGCAGCCCGTCGGCGGGCACCGCGGTCGCCGGCGCGCCGGGCGGCCGGTACGTGGCCGAGTTGCGCGAGGCCTCCCGCCTCATCGCCGAACGGGTGCGTGGCTCTGCCTTCCCCTCCCGACCCTCCCTTCCCTCCCGACCCTCCAGATCCTCCCTTCCCTTCGATCTCGTCTTCCAGAGCCGCAGCGGGCCGCCGAGCGTGCCCTGGCTGGAACCGGACGTGAACGACCACCTGGCGGCGTTGGCCAAGGGGGCGCTGCCGGACGGCACGCCGCTGCCGGAGGGCCGGCCGTCGGCGGTCGTCGCGGTGCCCGTCGGGTTCGTCAGCGACCACATGGAGGTCGTGCACGACCTGGACGTGGAGGCCGCGCAGACGGCCGCGTCGCTGGGGCTGCCCTTCGCGCGGGCCAAGGCGCCCGGTCCGACCGCCCGGTTCGCCGCGATGGTGCGCGAGCTTGTCGCGGAGCGGGTGTCGGGCGCGCCGGCCCTGGCCCTCGGCGATCTCGGCCTTGGCGCCTTCGCGGGCGGGGCCGACAGCTGTCCCGCCGACTGCTGCCTTTACCCGCCCGCCCGGCCTGCCCAGCCCGCCCGGCCGGGCCGCCCGATTTCATGAGACGCCAGATTCCATAGACGGAGGCAGGCATGAGCACGCCGGACGCGGCCAAGCTGTGCGACATCGCGGTCAGCGTGGCCCGGGAGACGGGGGAAATGCTCGCGTCGCGCGCGGGACGGGTCGAGGTCGCCGCGACGAAGTCGAGCCCGACCGACGTGGTCACCGAGATGGACCGCCGGGCCGAGGCGCTGATCAGGTCGCGCATCCTGGCCGAGCGCCCGGACGACGCCATACTCGGCGAGGAGGAGGGCCAGACCGGGGACACCGCCGGCGCGCCGGTGCGCTGGGTGGTCGACCCGCTCGATGGCACCGTCAACTACCTCTACGGCCTGTCCGACTGGGCGGTGTCGATCGCGGCTGAGGTCGGATGGGTGGAGGGCGGGGAGGTCGGCGGGGAGGCTGGCGCGGCGGAGGGTGGGGAGGTCGGCGGGGCGGAGGGTGGGGAGGCTGGCAGAAAAATCGTGGCCGGCGCGGTGTTCGTCCCGGTTCGCGGCGAGATGTTCAGCGCGTTCGCCGGCGGCGGCGCGTGGCTCGTGGCCGCGGGCGGCGCGACTGCCAGGCTGCGCTGCGGCCCCGGCGTGCCGCTGCGGCAGGCGCTGGTCGGCACCGGGTTCGGCTACCTGCCGGCCAGGCGGCGGGTCCAGGGCGAGGTGGTCGCCGCGCTGCTGCCCCGGCTGCGGGACATCAGGCGGATCGGCGTGGCCTCCGTTGACCTGTGCGCGGTCGCCGCCGGACGGCTGGACGGCTTCTACGAGCGTGGGCTGAACTACTGGGACTGGGCCGCGGGCGCCTTGATCGCGTCCGAGGCCGGCGCGGTCGTGGGCGGACTGCGTGGCGCGGCGCTGTCAAGCTCCATGGCGGTGGCCGCCGGGCCCGCCCTTTTCGCGCCGCTCACCGAGGCGCTCGCCGCGCTTGACCCCGAGCGCGACGCCTGACACCGCCGCCTCACTTAACGCCCGGCCGGATTAACGCCCGGCCCCCCGCGCCCGGCCCGGCCCGCCCCGCGCCCTCAAGGTCCAATCACGCGACTCAAGCCGGCGGCGCCCGCGTCCCCTGCGAGTGTCGGCGCCGCTTGGAACGGGTAAGACACGCACTCGTTGTGGATGCGCTCAGGGCAACCGCCGCCCAGCCCGCGCCGGCGCGGTGCCGCTGGGCGCGGTGATCTCGGTTTGCTGAAAAAACGATGGCTCGCTGCCGGAATAGATGGGCGGTATGTGGGGTTTACCAGCGGCCGGAATCGATCCCAGCGGGACACGTTCACGCCGGTTCGCGTGCTGCGTGCACGACGGCCTCGAACTGTGGCAGAATTCCCCGCCGGAATCGGGCACAACGAAGGCTTCCGGAGCGTTAAACCCGCGCAGCGACCGCGCGCCACTTTTTGGAGGGGGATGGGGTCACAATGGCTACCGACTACGACAGCCCGCGCAAGACCGATGACGACCTAGGCGAGGACAGCCTGCAAGAATTGCAGGCGCGCCGGATGGACAAGTCGTCGTCCACGATCGACCTTGACCCGGACGACGCCGCCGAGGGGCTTGAGCTTCCCGGTGCCGACTTGTCGAACGAGGAGCTCTCGTTCCGGGTGATCCCGCGGCAGGCCGATGAGTTCACCTGCTCGAGCTGCTTCCTTGTGCACCACCGCAGCCAGCTTGCCGAGGACAGGCACGGCCAGCTGATCTGCCGCGAGTGCGCCGCGTGAGGTGACCGTCCCCGCGGGCGTGACGCTCGCGGGGACGGTGACCGTTGCCGGCGGACGGGGTTACAACAGGACCCGGGCGCGCCGCGGCCTGACGGCCGGCGGGCCGGGTACGGTCAGCGGGTGCCAGCCAGGCGGCTGGATGGCGCGCCTGGCCAGCCGGTGACGAAGCCAGTTAGCTCGCTTCGGTTTCCGCGTCGGCGACCGACTTGCGCATCGTGCCGCGCACGATGAAGAACTTCGCCGCCTCCACGATCACGCCGGTCGCCACGGCCCAGAGCAGGACCTCCGGCAGCGTGACCTCGGGTTTCGCCAGGTCGGTCGGCGGCTCCTTCCCGGTGATCTTCGTCCACACGGTGGCAAGCACCTTGCGCAGCACGAACACCCCTCCGACGGTCGCCATGGTGGTGACCAGCTTGGCGCTGGTGCCGCCGTCGCCCTTCTTGCCCATCAGCAGCTCCTCATCTCCCCGAGGGAAGGCCCTGCCTGCCCTCGCGTGGGACAACAACCCTTCGACTGCCCTTCGACTGCCCTGACTGGGCGTCATCATCCCACGGACTCCCAGTCGCCGGCCTGATGCTCCGGCGCCTGGCCTTCGCCTGCGTGACTGTCGCCCACGCGCCGGTCATCTGACGGCCGGCCGTCAGACCGCAGGCCGGCCTCGATCGCGGCCGCGAGTTCCTCCGGGTGCCGGGTCGCGACCAGCCAGTAGGGCACGCCCTCGCCCGGGTCGGCGATGCCGACGTAGACGGCCCGCTTGAGGTAGGGCCGCAGCAGGAGCAGGGCCGCCGGGTCGGCCTTCGGCCCGCGCAGCTGCGCCGCCTGCCGCTCGTCCAGCGCCAGCACCTGGCCGGCCTCGCCGAGCGCGAGCGTGTCGTGGCCCGCCCGCAGCACGCTGCCCGTCACCTCGATCGTCGCAGCGCTCCAGTGCACGAGGAACACTCCGACGATCACCGCGAGCAGCCCGATGACCAGCGGCGGGATCCAGCCGTCCACGAAGAAGTACGCCTCGGCGCCGAGCGACACGACCACCGGGACGGTGAGCAGCCAGTAACTCACCGGGACGAGCAGCCGTTCGCGGTACGAACCCATCTCCGAGCCTCCAGACGCCTCCGCTGCCCGCGCGCGGCTGCCCGGGGCCCGGGACCGCCGCAGGGCGAGCGCACACACACCACGGTAGTTGGTTAGATGGTGTCATGATGGCGCGGGCAGCCAGGCGGGCCGCGGAAGGCGTAGCGCGGCTCCGTGCTGCCTGGGGCAGGGGTTCTGAGGATCAGTCCGTCGCTGACGGGTCGGGAGGTTCCGGGCGCGCCACGGCCGCCCGGGCGGAGTCATCCCTGGCCGGCGGCCAGGCTTTGCCTCCCGGCCAGGCTGTGCCCCCCGGCCAGCCCGATGCGGGGGCGAGCGGCGCGGACGGCTCGGCGACCGTGGCCGGCGCGGTGGTTCCCCCGGGCGGCGCGGCGGTCCCGCCGGGCACCGTGGCTGGGCCGGCCTGGCCCGGCGGCTACCCGGGCCCGGCCACTGACGTGCCCCGCTGGCTGCGGGTGAGCGCCGCCTGGGCCTGGCGGCTGCTGCTGCTCGCCGCGCTGCTCTGGGTGGCGGGGCGGATCGCCTCGCTGCTGTACGTCGTGATCGTGCCCTTCGCCGCCGCGATCTTGCTGAGCGCGCTGCTCCAGCCGCTGACCGCCCGCCTGCGGCGGGCCGGGCTCGGGCCGCTCGGCGCGACCTGGTGCACGCTGCTGCTCGCCTTCGGGCTGATCGGCGGCGCGGTGTGGCTGGTGACCGCCCGGGTGGAGGCCGAGTACCCGACGCTGGTCACGCAGGTGGGGCACACGAGCACGCAGCTCCAGTCCTGGCTGGCCAGATCGCCGCTGCACGTCAGGACGGGAAACCTGGCGAAGATCTCCGACAACCTGGTGAACTACCTCAGCCAGCACCGCTCGACGGTGGAGGGCGCCGCCTTGACCGGCGGCCGGATCGTGGTCGAGCTGCTGGCGGGCGTCGTGCTGTGCTTCTTCATCTCGTTCTTCCTGATCAAGGACGGCGAGCGGATCTGGTCCTGGCTGATCGGCGGGCTGACGGACGCCCGCCGGCGGCGGGCGGACCTGGCCGGCCACGCCGCCTGGCAGGCCGTCGTCTACTACGTCAGGGGCACCATGGCGGTGGCCGCGATCCACGCCGTGGTGATGGGGATCACGCTCACGATCGTCGGCTCCCCGCTCGTCGCGCCGCTGGCCCTGTTCATGTTCGTAGCCGCGTTCGTCCCGCTCGTCGGCGTGCTGATCGCGGGCACCGCCGCGATCCTCATCGTGCTCGCGGCCAAGGGGCTGATCGCGGCGGTGGTCGTGCTCGCGGTCATGGTCGTGATGAACCAGCTGGAGGGGCACCTGCTGCAGCCGCAGGTGGTCGGCAAGATGGTCCGGCTGCACCCGCTCGCGGTGATCCTCGTGCTCGCGGTCGCCGGCGTCACCGCGGGGATCGCGGGAGCAGTGGTCGCCGTCCCGGTCACCGCCGCGTTGACCAGCGCCGCCCGGGCGCTGCGCCACGATGAGGCGCCGCCGGGGGAGGGGATGCCGCCCGCTGACGCCGCGCCGAGATCTGACGGCGGGCCTTGACCTGGCGCCGCACCGTGACCTGACGCCGCACCGTGACCTGATGGCGGGCCTTGACGACGGCACCGGACGATAGCGTGGCGTAGTCTCGGGGGTAGTGAACCACCATGGACAGGCGAAGGAGACACGGCGGATGACCACCGGCGGTGCGGGCTTGCCCGCGGGCACCAGCCAGCTGGAGGTGCTGATCACCCGGCTGGACCCCGCGGTGCCGCTGCCGCGCTACGCGCAGCCAGGTGACGCCGGCGTCGACCTGGCCGCCGCCGAGGACGTCGAGCTGGCACCGGGGGAGCGGGCGGTGGTCCGCACCGGCATCGCGATCGCACTGCCCGACGGCTACGCCGGGTTCGTGCACCCGCGCTCTGGCCTCGCGGCCAGGCACGGGATCACCCTGGTGAACGCGCCGGGCACGGTGGACGCCGGGTACCGTGGCGAGATCAAGGTAATCCTGCTGAACACCGACCAGGCCAGGGCGGTCTCGCTCCACCGCGGTGACCGCATCGCGCAGCTGGTGGTGCAGCGGGTAGAGCACGTGACGTTCCGCGAGGTCCCGGCCCTGCCGGAGTCGGCTCGCGGCGACAATGGCTTCGGCTCGACCGGCGGTCACGCGGCGGCATACCCGCCGCCCATGCCCGCCGGGCGGTGACCGGGGCGGCAGCGCGACTGGAGGAGATGCGCAGTGTTCGGTCGGCGACGCAGCGACCGTGACCGTGACCTGGAGAGCCAGGCACCCGACCAGGCAGCGGAGACGGACCAGGACGGCAACCGCCCGGTCGGCCCGTGGGATGTGGCCGAGCCGTACCCGGAGCAATTCCGGGTCGACCTCGGCAGCCTCCAGGTCCCCGTGGTTGAGGGAACCGACATCCAGCTGGTCTTCGCCGAGCAGCAGGGGGCGTGGGTGCTTGTGCGTCATCAGCTCAGTGAGATGCACGTTCAGGCGTTCGCCGCGCCCAAACGGTCCGGGCTCTGGGATGAGGTGCGCTCCGAGATCGCCGCCGAGATCGCCGGCGCCGGCGGCCGGAGCGAGGAGCGCGAGGGGCCGTTCGGCGCCGAGGTGGTCGGGCAAGTTCCCGCCGAGCCTGGCAAGCCCGCATCAGGGCTGCGACTGGTCAGGTTCGTCGGCATCGACGGCCCGCGCTGGTTCCTGCGCGGCATGTTCTCCGGCGCCGCGGCGGCTGACCCCGCGGCGGCCACGGCGCTCGAGGCGGTGTTCAGTCAGGTCGTCGTGGTCCGCGGCGACCATCCGATGCCGCCCCGCGACCTCCTGGAGCTCAGGCTGCCGCCGGAGGCCGCGGCGGCCATCGAGGAGCAGGCCCGCGCACAGCAGGCGGAGCAGGAGCCGAACCGTTTCTCCACGACGCCCAGCCCGTTCAACCGCGGCCCGGAGATGACGGAAACGCGCTGAGACCGGGCTAACATCGCCGGCCTGCGCAACATGACCGACCGCCTCGCCGCGCTCGGTGGCAGCCTTCAGGTCCGCTCGGCGCCCGGCCACGGCACGGCCGTGACCGGGCGCTTGCCTGTGCTACCCGCGCGGGGTCGCTATTCGGCGGCGAACAGCCGCTCGAGTTCCTCCTCGACATCCTGCGAGGTGACGAAGAACAGCTCGTCGCCGGCCTGCAGCGGGTCCTGCGGCTGGGGCACGAGGACCCGTCCCTCGCGCAGGATGGCGACCAGGGCGACGTCCGCGGGCCAATCGATCGAGCCGACCTGCTTGCCCGTCAGCGGCGCGTCGACCGGCATGGTCAGCTCGACCAGGCTCGCCTCGCTCTGGCCGAACGACATCAGCCGCACCAGGTCGCCGACGCTCACCGCCTCCTCGACGAGCGCGGAAAGCAGGCGCGGCGTCGAGACGGCGACGTCGACGCCCCAGGACTCGTTGTACAGCCACTCGTTGCCCGGGTGATTCACCCGGGCGACGACCCGGGGCACGCCGTACTCGGTCTTGGCGAGCAGCGCCACGACCAGGTTGACCTTGTCGTCGCCGGTCGCGGCGACGACAACGTTGCACCGGTCGAGCGCGGCGTCGTCGAGCGAGCTGATCTCGCACGCGTCGGCGAGCAGCCATTCGGCCCGCGGGACGCTGTCCACCTTGATCGCGCTGGGCTTCTGGTCGATCAGCAGCACCTCATGGCCGTTCTCGAGCAGCTCGCGGGCGATAGACCGGCCGACGGCGCCCGCCCCGGCGATGGCGACCCGCATCAGTGACCCCTCCCATCGCGCTTGGCCAGCGCGCCGCAGACCCGGTCGAGGTCGGACTCCTTGACGATGACGTGCACCACGTCTCCCTGCTGCAGCACGGTGCCCGGCTGCGGGACGATGGCCTCGCCGAGCCGGTCGATGTACACGATCCGGGTGCTCGCCGACGCCTCGACGAGCTTCACCGGCTCGCCGATCCAGTCCGGGCACACGTTCACCTGGCTGAGCACGACCTTGCCGGTCGCGTCCCGCCACAGCGGCTCGGTACTCTCCGGTATCAGCTTGCGCAGCATCTGGTCGGCCGTCCAGCGGACGGTCGCGACCGTCGGAATGCCGAGCCGCTCGTAGACCTCGGCCCGCCGCGGGTCGTAGATCCGCGCGGCAACCTGCTGGATGCCGAACGTCTCGCGGGCCACGCGGGCCGCGATAATGTTGGAGTTGTCGCCGCTGCTGACGGCCGCGAAGCCGTCGGCGCGCTCGATCCCAGCCCTCGCGAGCACATCGCGGTCGAAGCCGATTCCGGTCACCCGGTCGCCCTTGAACGACGGGCGGAGCCTGCGAAATGCCTCAGGGTCACGGTCGATGACCGCTACCGTGATGCCGCGGTCTTCCAGGATGTGAGCGAGCGTCGAGCCGACCCGCCCGCAGCCCATGATGACGATATGCACGACCCGTCCTTTCAGGTCAGTCGCCGGGTCCCGGCGCCCATACCGGGTGCCTCGCCAAAGTTATGCCCTCACATGGGAGAATGCGACTCCGCAAGGGAGGAGAATCTGATGCCGGGTGTCGTGCCGTCAGCACAAGGTGGTCATCGCCCGGGGGGACGACCCCCCGTACCCCCCGGTGCGCGCGCGGCCGGGCCTGATCGCGAAGAGCGCGACCGTATCAGCCCCTCGCGCGCGCACGGCGACGGTCAGCCGGGCGGACCGGCCGCGGGGGACCGGCCGGTTAAGCCGGGCGGTTCGTCCGCCAAGCCGGCCAGGCCAGCCACGCAGGGCGGGAAAGCGCAGGCAGGCGGGCCAACACGTCGGCGGCCTGGAAGCGTCGGCAGTGCCGTCCTGCCGTCGGCTCTCCCGGCGGGGGCGGGAGGCAGCCCGTTCACCGTAGGCCAGGAGGTCGAGGTGGACATCGAGGACGTCGCGCAGGGCGGCTGGTGCGTCGCCCGGCCGGAGGGCCTCCCGGTGATGTTCGTGCGGCACGCCCTGCCCGGGGAGCGGGTCGTCGCCCGGGTGACGGAGGTCACGTCGAAATTCGCCCGCGCCGACGCGGTGGAGATCCTCCGGGCCTCGCCGGACCGGGTGACCGCGCCGTGCCAGCACGCCCGCCCAGGCGGCTGCGGCGGCTGCGACTGGCAGCACGCGTCCCTGCCGGCCCAGCGCGCGCTCAAGGCCGCGGTTATCGCACAGCAGTTGCGGCGCCTGGCGGGCATCGAGCATGAGGTCACCGTGGAGCCCCTGCCCGGTGACTCACCCGATACGGCGGCACCAGGCGCGGCACCAGGGCTCGGCTGGCGGACGCGCGTGCAGTTCGCGGTCGGCCCGGACGGCGTGGCGGGCCTGCGCGGGCACCGCTCGCACGAGGTCGTCGACATCGGCGACTGCCCGCTCGCCCACGCGGGCATCCGTGCGCTCGACATCACCGGCCACGACTGGTCCGGCGCGGCCGCGGTCGAGGCCGCCGTCGGCGGCGCGGACGCACCGGACAACGTGGCGGTCACCGTCATCGCCGCGGCGCCGCAGGCCGGCCGCGGTCAGCCGGGCCGCGGACAACACGGTCGCGGTCAGCGCGGCCGTGGTCAGCAGGCCCCGGGGCGGCCAGGGGCCGGCTTGCCGCACGGCAGCGGCCGGCTCCCCGGGCACAGGCGGACTCTCGTCGAGGGCCGGCCCTATCTCGCCGAGCAGGCGGCCGGGCGCATCTGGCAGGTGAGCGTAGAGGGCTTCTGGCAGGTCCACCCGGCCGCGGCGGGCGCGCTCTGCCAGGCGGTCATCGCGGCGCTCGCCCCCGAGCCCGGCGACTCGGTCCTCGACCTGTACTGCGGCGCCGGCCTGTTCGCCGGGGCCGTAGCACCGCGAGTCGGCCCCGACGGCGCGGTGACCGGGGTCGAGTCCGACCCCGCCGCGGTGCGGAGCGCCAGGCAGAACCTCAGCGACCTGCCGTGGGTCACCATCCGCCGGGCCGACGTCGCGCAGGCGGTCACCGACGAGAGCCTGCCGCCGGCCAGGCTGGTGATCGCGGACCCGCCCCGGGCAGGCCTGGCCCGCGAAGTCGCCGCCGCCCTCGCGGCCGACAGCCCGGCGGAGCGCTTCGCCTACGTCTCGTGTGATCCCGCCACGCTCGCCAGGGACCTGGCCCTGCTCGCCGCCGGCGGCTGGCGGCTGGCGGACCTGCGTGCGTTCGACGCGTTCCCGATGACGCACCACGTGGAGTGCGTCGCCACCCTCACCCGCTGAGGACCGTCCCGCCGTCGCCTGGTGCCGGGCGGCGCTACGGTGCGTCAGCCTGTCCCGCGCCGCTCTCCGGGTTGGCCGGGCGGGGGTCGCCGGGGCGGCCGGCTACGTAGTAGCCGAGGCCGGGATAGCGGATCAGCATGCCTTCCTTGACCAGCACGCCGAGCGCCTTGGAGCACGTCTGCCTGGCGTGGCCGTACTCCTGGCTGAGCGTGGTGATCGACGGGGTGGCGGTGCCGGGCGGGTACGTCCCGGCCATGATCGCTTTACGCAGGACCCCGGCGAGTTGCATATACGCTCTTGGGTCTGATTCGTCACCTATCGACATCCTTATACCATACTCGATTGGCAAAGTTGCCAATCGCAATGCTTCGACAGTAGTCGACTGTAGACGTGAGCGGTCATTCGGCGCTATCATGCATCGCATGTACCTATGGAAGCTGGTTGGCAACAACGCGTCACAGGACCGGATGTGGTCCGGCGTTGGCGACGATCTGCCTGCGGTCATGCGGAGGCTGGAAAGCGACCTGCTGGGCGGCAGCGCCTTCGTCGCCCGCGTCTTCGAGGTGGTGTTCCGCGTGTCGGTCTCCGATCTTGGCGAGATCCACGTGCCCACCGGCCGCGAGTGGCACGGCCGCCGGGACGGCCACGGCGGTGTGCACTGGGAGCAGCGGTTGAGCCCGGCCGACGCAGGCGCGGCAGGCCAACCGACGGCCGAGTTCGACCTGGATACCCTCGCGGGCTGAACGCCGCCGCGCCGGGCTGCCACTGCGGTGCCCGGCGCGGTGGCGGCATGCGAGAACATGGACGCATGCGCATGCGGATCTTCACCGAGCCCCAGCAGGGGGCCAGCTACACAACGCTCCGGCGCGTCGCCAGGGCCGCGGAAGACCTCGGCTTCGACGCGTTCTTCCGCTCCGACCACTACCTCAAGATGGGCAGCGTGTCGGGCGAGCCCGGCCCGTCCGACGCCTGGACCACCCTGGCAGGCCTTGCCGTCGAGACGAGCAGGATCAGGCTCGGGACGCTGGTCACCTCGGCGACCTTCCGGTACCCGGGCCCGCTCGCCGTCGCCGTCGCTGGCGTCGATGAGATGAGCGGCGGCCGCGTGGAGCTCGGCATCGGCGCGGGCTGGTTCGAGGCCGAGCATGCCGCCTATGGCGTCCCGTTCCCGCCGGTCAGGGAGCGCTTCGACCGTCTCGAAGAGCAACTCGCGATCATCACCGGCCTCTGGGAGGCAGCGCCAGGCGAGAAGTTCAGCTACCAGGGCACGCACTACGAGCTCACCGACTCCCCGGCGCTGCCCAAGCCGGTCCAGCGCCCGCGCCCGCCCGTGATCATCGGCGGCCACGGCCCGCGCCGCACGCCCGCGCTCGCCGCGCGGTACGCCGACGAGTTCAACATCGCGTTCTCGCCGCCCGGCGTGGTCGCCGCGCAGTTCGGCCGGGTGAGAGAGGCGTGTTCCGCGGCGGGTCGCGACCCGTCCGCGCTCGTCTACTCGACCGCCCAGGTGATCTGCTGCGGCAAGGACGAGGCCGCGCTGTCCCGCCGCGCGGCGTCAATCGGCCGCGAGGTCGCCGAGCTGCGCGCCAACGGCCTGGCCGGCTCGCCGGCGGAGGTGGTCGACAAGATCGGCACGTTCGCCGAGGCGGGCGCGCAGGTCTGCTACCTCCAGATCCTCGACCTCGACGACCTCGACCACCTGGCCGACATCGCCGCAGCCGTCCTGCCCCAGGTGTAACCGCAGCGCCGCCCGCCCGAACTGTCCTGCCCGGGCCGCATTGGCCGCGTGAGCATGATCACGTCAGAACCGCGGATAGTTGCCGGGCCGACGGGACGTTTTGTCGCCCGTTCGGGTGACTTGCGCCTTTCGGCGGGTGAGTGGCTGGCCTGCTGCCCCCTGCGCGGGCACGGCCTCTGAGGTGGTCCGTTGCCCGATGAGAGGCGCGCGGGACGACCGCGGTGCCAACGCGGGCTGAAGCCGTCATGGCGGCGACCCGGGTGGTGCCGGACGTGTGATTGCCCGAGCGGGCTGCCTGCGGTCGCGCGGGTGCTTACGATCGTTAGCGTGGCAATCTTCTCAGGGGGACGGCGCGGGCGATCGCAGCCCGAGGCCGGCGGCGGGGACGGCGGCGCGACCGGCCAAGGGGACAGCAGTTGGCCAGGTCACGACGGGAGCCACGGCTACGATGTCGCAAGCGCGGGCGGACCTGAGTTCGGCTGGGGGGCCGGGTCCGGTCAGGCGGGAGCGGCAGGGGTCGCTGGGGCGCCAGGGTTCACGGGGGTAACTGTCCCGCCGGGTGGCTCCCCCTACTCCGGCGGGCAAGGAAACGGGCCGGGCCCGCATGACCCGAGGGGCTTCGGTGGCGGCCCGGCTGCCCCCGCCTCTGGCGGCCGAGACTCCGGCGGCCGAGACTTCGCCGGTCCGGATTTCGGCGGACGGGAAGGTGCCGTCCCGGCAGGCGGGTTCGCCGGTCGCGGGCCGGCGCCTGAACGATCGCACGCGGGGCACTGGCACGGGGGCGCCCCGCACGACAACGAGTGGTACCCGGGCGCGGCCGGGCCGCCGCCTGGCCCGTTCCCCGGTGGCCCCGGGCCGGGACAGCCGGCCGGCCATCCGCAGGCCGCCGGGTACCCCGCGGCGGGATGGTCAGGGCCAGCCTCCTGGCCGCACGGAGACCAAGGTCAGGCGTACCCGGCGGAACCTTACGACGCCGGGCACTTCGCGCCGCCGCCCGCCCGGTTTCCCGGCCCGGCGGGCTTTCCCGGCCCGGCGGGCCCGGGGCCGGCCGCGGCTGTCGGCCCGTACCCGGCCGGCCCGCCGTCGGCCGGGCCATGGGGACCGCCGCAGGCGGCACCGTATCAGCAGTCCCCGTACCCGTCGGCACCACACCAGGCGCCATACCCGCCGTACCCCGGGGCACCGCCTGGCTACTACGACGCCGGCGCCGCGGGCATGGCTCACCCCGGACCGCCGGGCGCGGGCCAGTTCGCGCCAGGCACTCACCCGGCCGGCCCGTTCGCCGCCGGGCCAGACCAGTCCGCGCAGCCTGCCCCGTTCGGCCACGGCGCGCAGTTCGGCCCCGTGCCGCCGGGCCAGTTCGGGCAGCTCGCTCACCCTGGACAGCCCGGACCGTACGCTCCCTTCGGTCAGGCCGCCCCGTCCGGTCAGGCCGCGGAGTTCGGCCAGCCTGGCCAGTTCCCCGGCGAAACGGCCGGGAGCGCGCGGCCCAGTTACCCGCGGCCGGCGGATGACGACCCCGACCGGGTGCTGACGCCGACGACCATCTACGCGCCTGGCAGTCTCATCAACCCGCCCGGGGCCCCCGACGGCCACGGCCCGTTCCCTCCCGCTGCGGGCGCTGGCGCAGCGGGGCCTGGGTACGCGGGGCCGCCGCCCGGCTATGCCCCCTATCCCAGCCACGGGCCAGTGCCCGCGAGCGGCTACCAGGCCCCGCCCGGTTATCCGGACCATGGGCCCTACCAGGCACAGCAGGTGGCGCAGCCCCCCGGCGCCTTCGCAGGCCCTGGTGCCTCAGGCCCCGGTGCGTTCCCCGGTCACGGCGGCTTCCCCGCGCAGCCCGGGCCGGCCGACGGTGTGGGATACGGCCAGCCGTACGGCCCGGGCGGCTACCCGCCTGCCGGCTATGGCGCGGCTGGCTACGGCAGCCCGCCTCCCGGCTACGGCGCGCCCGCCTATGGCAGCCCGTACCCCGGCGGCGGAGCGGTGCCGGCGGCGGGCGGGCAAGGAGCAGCACCGCAGGGATTCCAGGGCGCCGCCGGCTACGGCCCGCCGGGCGGGCAGTTTCCCGGCCCCGCCTACGGCCAGGAGTTCACCGGGCAGTCGCCCGTGCCCTCCGGCCATGGCTACGACCACGGCGCCCAGCCCCGCCCGCCGGCGCCCGGATGGCCCGCCCAGGACACCTTCCCGCCGCCCGGCGAGGCGCGCCGCCCCGACGGGCAGCCGTTCTCGCCCGGGCCGGGCGGCCTCGGGCCGGCAGGCAGCGGCTGGCGCGGGCCCGGGCCGGCGGCCCACTCGTCACCGGCCTACCCGGGGCAGGGCATGCCTCCTGGTCCACATGGCTTCCCCGCGGCGCACGGCTTCGCCGAGCCGCCAGGCCAGGCGGCTTACCAAGCGGGCTACCCGGGAGCAAGCGGTTCCGCGGGCGCCGGCGAGCAGGCGGCCCCTTACCCGCAGTACCAGACGTGGCCGCCGTACGCAGGCCCAAGCGGCTACCATGGCCCGGCCGGCCAGGGCGAGATTTGGGGCGGCGGCGCCTACGCGTACGTCATTCACGAGGATGACCCGGCCGGGCCCGCGCAGGATCACCCGGCGGCCGCCGGGCCGGCTTCGCCGGCCAAGTCGGCGCCGCCCTCAGGCCCGCCGGCCCCGATCCGCGCGATCACCGCCGGGCAGCCCGTCGCGCGCGCGCAGCCAGCCGGCCGCCCGGCCACGCCCGCGGGTAAGGCCGGCCCACTGGATGAACCCAGGCATGAAGCCAGCCGGGAAGCCGCCGAAGAACCCAGGCTAGAAGCCAGGCCAGCGGACGAGCCCGCCCTGGCGGGCCGGGAGATGGCCGGCCGGGAAAGCGTGCCGGACGTGACGCCCGAGCAGATGTACGGCCCCGATGACCCGGCCTACGGCCCGCCCGGCCCCGACTGGTACAAGCGCGGCGAGGAGCGCGTGGCGGCCACGGCGGACGGCAGGCCCCAGGCCGGCCTGGGTGAGCAGCCCGCGGCCCGCGGTCCGTTCGAGCCGCTGAACTCCGGTGACGCGGGTTACCAGCCGGCCGGCGACGCGGAGGACGGCGAGGGCCAGCTCACCGGCGAGACGCCGGAGGCGCCCGAGCACGAGACACTGGACTTCCTGGAGTTCGACACCCCGACCGACCCGGAGGCCGGCCCGCTTGGCCAGGTCAAGGACCTGTACGTGGCCGCGGGCAGCATCAGCACGGACCGCCTTGAGCGCCACTTCGACCAGCTGCTCGAACGGCAGCGCAAGCTGATCAGCGACTACTTCATGGAGTCAAGCGGTCTCGGCTTCACCGAGTCAAGCGGTCTCGGCGTGGCCGAGACGCCGCCGCAGGTCGGCTTCGACTCGGCCGAAAGCCTGGTCGGCCTGCGCGGCGCCCTGCGTGACGCGTAGTGAGCGGAAACGAGTGACGAAAGGCGAAGCGGCCGATGAGCGCTGTCATCGCGGTGCTCGGCCTCGGCGAGGCCGGGTCGCTGCTGGCCCGTGACCTGGCGGCGGCCGGCGCGGGCGTCCGCGGCTACGATCCCCGGGTGCCCGCGCCGGCGGGCGTCACCGCCACCGGAAGTGACGCCGAGGCCGTCACCGGCGCCGACCTGGTGCTGAGCGTCAACAGCGCGAGCGACGCGGTGGCGGCGCTCGACGCCTCGCTCGCCGCGCTCCGCCCCGGCGCGGCCTGGGCCGACCTGAACACCGCCGCGCCGAGCGTCAAGCAGCGCCTCGCCGCGCTCGGCGGCGAGCGCGGCATCCCGGTCACCGACGTGGCGATGATGGCCCCGGTGCCAGGCAACGGGCTGCGCGTCCCGATGCTGGCGAGCGGCGGCGAAGCGGGGTACGTCGCGGCCACGCTGCGCGGGTACGGCGCGGACATCGAGGTGCTCGACGGCCCGGCCGGCCTCGCCGCTACTCGCAAGCTGCTGCGCAGCGTCTACTACAAGGGAATGTCCGCCTCCATCGTCGAGGCGCTCGCGGCAGCGCGGGCGGCCGGCCTTGAGGACTGGCTGACCGGGCACATCGCCGAGGACCTGGCCAAGCTGGACGCCGCGACCCTGGCGAGGATCGTCACCGGCACCCGGCAGCACGCGGTGCGCCGCGGTCACGAGATGGCCGCCGCCGCGCAGATGCTGGCCGACCTCGGCGTCGCGCCGGTCATGGCCACCGCGAGCGAGCAACTCCACGAGCGCCTCGCCGCGGAGTAACTACGCGAGCGGGGCGAGCGCCTCGGCGAGCGCGGCCAGCGACTCCGGCTTGGCATGCGTCGGCAGGCCGATGACGGCCAGGTCGGCGCCCGCGTCGCGCCACTGCGCCAGCGTCGCGAGCAGGGCGTCGTAGTCGCCGCCGTCCCAGCGCACCAGGCAGGAGCAGGTGATCTCGGAGAAGTCGCGCCCGATGTCCGCGCAGTGCCCGCGCAGGATCTCCTTCAGCTCCGCGAACCGCGCCGTGTCCTGGATCGTGCCGTTCCACTCCGTCGCCCAGCGGGCCGCCGCGCGCAGGGTCCGCTTGGGGCCGTTGCCGCCGATGGTGATCGGCGGGTAGGGGCGCTGCACCGGCTTGGGCTCGCACCGCGCGTCGGTCAGCGTGAAGTACTCGCCGGAGAAATTGGCGACCGTCGATGACAGCAGCCGCGTGATCACCTCAAGGCCCTCGTCGAACCGGTCGAACCGTTCCTTGAGCGGGGGCAGGGGAATGCCGTACGCGGTGCACTCCATCTCGTTCCACGCCGCGCCGATCCCGAGGATCAGCCGGCCGGACGAGATGTGGTCCACCGTGGCGGCCATGTTGGCGAGCACCGCGGGGTGCCGGTACGGCATGCCGGTGACCTGGCAGCCGACCCTGATCCGCGAGGTGAGCGCGGCCATCGCCGCGAGCATGGTCCAGCCCTCGAAGTTCGGGCCGGTCAGGTCGCCGGTCAGGGGGTAGAAGTGGTCCCAGTTCCATATCGACTCAAACAGCGGTACCTCGTCCGCCGCGACCCAGATGTCGCGCAGCTCATCCCAGCTCTGGTGCTCTGGCCGTGTCTTGACAGCGAAACGCATGGGGGCCTCTCCGTCGTAGCTCCTGCCCGAACCCCGCGCCAAGGCGGCACATCCGCCCGCCGCGGGCAGCCGCGCCTGCCCGGCGCCCGGCCGGACACGACGTTACGCCGCCGCTCCGGTCGCCGCGATGCCGGGGCAGCCGATGCCATCGCTCAGCAGCACACCGAACGGGAGCGGGCCGCCAGCGACGGGGCCGGCCCGGCAACCGCCCGGGCCGCTGAGTCAGGGCGCGGGGAGGAAGTACGTCACCAGCGACCGGGCCGGCAAGGTGGCGCCGAACGACCCGTGGACGACCGGCCGCGGCGGCTGCGCCGCGGTGTGGTGGGCGGCGTCGGTCAGGTAGGGGACCGCTGTCCCCCCGGCGCCGACCAGCGCGAACGTCGCGGACTTCGCGGTCGCCGCGGTGTTTAGCGCGACCACCGCCACCGAGCCGTCGGTGTTGCGGAAGGCGAGCACCTCAAGCGCGCCGTCCGCGCTCGACGCCCCGATCCTCACCGCGCCCGGGCGGACGAACCGGCTGTAGTTCGCGAACGCCCACAGCCGGCCGGACGGGGTGACCGTCCCCGCCGCCGTGTCCATCAGCAGCAGGCCCTCGTTGTCGCCGTTCTCCGACGGCGTCGTCGAGCCCCACCAGTAGAGGAACGCGCTCAGGTGCGCGGCGGTCAGGCCCGCGTAGACCTGCTGCGCCCAGGCGAACCCGGACGCGTCGGTGCCGTCGTCCCAGGCCGGGTCCCACGTCTCGAACGTGGACCACTCCGTCTCCCACACCGGCTTGGTCCACCCGGCAAGCGGCGAGGCGGGTGACTGCGAGTAGCCGTGACTGGTGAACAGCGGCGTCCACGCGCTGGCGGTCGGGTCGGCCTCGATGGCCGCTGCGTACTGCTGCGCGCGGTCCCAGCCCTGGCTGGCGCAACAGTCGACCTTGGCGCCCGTGCCGGAGCGGGCCAGCGCCGGGCCGAGGTAGTGCAGGAAGTCGGCGTTCTGCGCGGGGGACAGGAGCATGGTGTCGTAATTCCTGGACAGGTCCGCCTCGTTCTCCGGTCCGACGTAGGTCAGCGGGATGCCGGCCGCGGCGTAATCCTTGGCGTACTGCACCAGGTAGTTCGCGTACGCCTGCCGCCAGTCGCCGCTCGCGCAGGTCGCCCCGGGTACCCCGCACAGCGTGCCGCCGTTGATCGCCGAGTTGTTGGTCTTCATGAACGCCGGCGCGGTCCATGCGTCGGCGAACACGTTGGTGACGCCGTACTGCTTCCTGATCGCCTGCGCGAGCCAGAGCTGACCCTGGTCGTCGGCGATCGCCGACAGCGGGAGGTAGGCGGGCGTCGCGCCTGGCCGAGCCGGTGCTTTCGGCTCGATGGTGGTGCCGGAATCCGCGCTGATCTCGTTGCGCAAGATGGTCAGGCCAGCCCCGCTGACCGTGCTGTAGAGCAGGCTCAGCACTTTCTGCTGCAGGGCGGGCGGCGCTTGCCGCAGTGCCTGCGCCTGGCCGAAGGCCTCCGACGCGCCGAAGCCCGCGATCTGCTGATAGCTGACCTGGTCGTTCACCGTGACGGCCGACGCCGCGGCGCGGCCGGTGCCAGCTTGACCTGGGCTGGCCGGCGCGGTGCAGGCGGACACCGCGAGGGCGAGGGCCGCGGCCGGCCCGAGCAACCGTGGCCGCGGGAACGCGAGCCATGACCAGGGCGTGCGCCTGCGGGTCGGCCGGAGCCTGGAAGATGTGCCGTACACGCTGAACACCGTAAGGATGGGTTTCAAAACATTCAAGATAGTTTTGCTTCGAAAACGCGCAGATTATCGATTTTTTGGGCGAAAGTTTTCGAGTTGGCGCCTTCTAGGTCAAGGCGGGGCGGCGGGTGCCGGCGGATAGCTTGATATCGAGATACTGGCCCAGTAAGATAGCTTGATATCGAGATACTGTAGGGTTTAGTGCAGGCAAACCGGACGCTCTCCGGTACGCGCCTCTGCGGCGTAGCGGAGGCCTCATGGGCAGGGGAGCGGCGCCCGCCCGTTCGGGCGGCAACACGGGCATGAAGACGCGTGAAGAAATGGGCGAGGAGGCTCAACCAACGATGACTGCGAACAGCTTCGGCAGCCGCGCGACGCTAGAAGCGGGCGGTGCCACGCACGAGATCTACCGCCTGGACGCGGTCCCGGGCAGCGAGAACCTCCCGTACAGCCTCAAGGTGCTGCTCGAGAACCTGCTGCGCAACGAGGACGGCGCCAACATCACCGCCGGCCACATCACCGCCCTGGCGAACTGGGACCCGAAGGCGGAGCCCGACACCGAGATCCAGTTCACCCCGGCCCGCGTGATCCTGCAGGACCTGACCGGCGTCCCCGCGGTGGTGGACCTGGCCGCGATGCGCGAGGCCATGCGCGACCTGGGCGGCGACCCGACGAAGATCAACCCGCTCATCCCCGCCGAGCTGGTCATCGACCACTCGGTGGTCGCCGACATCTTCGGCGTGCCCGAGGCGTTCGAGCGCAACGTCGCGCTGGAGTTCCAGCGCAACAAGGAGCGCTTCCAGTTCCTGCGCTGGGGCCAGGACGCGTTCACCGGCTTCCGCGTCGTCCCGCCCGGCACCGGCATCGTGCACCAGGTCAACATCGAGCACCTGGCCCGCGTCGTGATGGTTCATAACGGCCAGGCCTACCCCGACACCTGCGTCGGCACCGACAGCCACACCACGATGGAGAACGGCCTGGGCATCCTCGGCTGGGGCGTCGGCGGCATCGAGGCGGAGGCGGCCATGCTCGGCCAGCCCATCTCCATGCTGATCCCCAAGGTCGTCGGCTTCCGCCTCACCGGGGCGCTCCCGCAGTCGACCACCGCGACCGACCTGGTGCTCACCATCACCGAGATACTCCGCAAGCACGGCGTGGTCGGCAAGTTCGTCGAGTTCCACGGCGACGGCGTGGGCCAGGTGCCGGTGGCGAACCGGGCGACGATCGGCAACATGTCACCGGAGTTCGGCTCCACCTGCGCCATCTTCCCCATCGACGCGGCGACCATCGACTACCTGCGCCTCACCGGCCGCCCCGAGGACCAGCTCGACCTGGTGGAGCAGTACGCCAGGGCCCAGGGCCTGTGGCACGACCCGGCCAGGTCGCTGCGCTTCTCCGAGGAGCTGACCCTCGACCTGTCCACCATCGTGCCGTCCATCGCCGGGCCCAAGCGGCCGCAGGACCGGATCGAGCTGTCCGGCGCCAAGCCGGCGTTCCGCGACGCGCTGCCGAACTACACCGGCGGCAACGGCCTCAACGGCACGTTCCCGGCCTCCGACGCGATCGACAACAGTGACACCCGCCCGACCCACCAGGTCAAGGTCACCCTCGAGGACGGCACGCAGACGACCCTCGACCACGGCCACGTGGTGATCGCCGCGATCACTTCCTGCACCAACACCTCCAACCCGTACGTGATGATCGGCGCCGCGCTGCTCGCGAAGAAGGCCGTGGAGAAGGGCCTGCACCGCAAGCCGTGGGTGAAGACCACCCTCGCGCCCGGCTCGAAGGTCGTCATGGACTACTACGAGCGGGCCGGCCTGATCCCGTACCTGGACAAGCTCGGCTTTAACCTCGTCGGCTACGGCTGCACCACCTGCATCGGCAACTCCGGCCCGCTGCCGACGGTGATCAGCGACGCGGTCAACGAGAACGACCTCACCGTGGTCAGCGTGCTGTCAGGCAACCGCAACTTCGAGGGCCGGATCAACCCGGACGTCAAGATGAACTACCTGGCGTCCCCGCCGCTGGTCGTCGCGTACGCCCTGGCCGGCACCATGGACATCGACCTGGACACCGAGCCGCTCGGCACCGACAGCGAGGGCAAGCCGGTTTTCCTCGCCGACATCTGGCCCTCGCCCGACGAGGTGACCAGCGTCGTGGCGAGCGCCGTCCGCGCCGAGATGTTCACCGCGGACTACGCCGACGTGTTCAAGGGCGACGACAACTGGCGCGGCCTGCAGGTCCCGGAGGGCGACACGTTCGAGTGGGCCGCGGACTCCACCTACGTCCGGCGCCCGCCGTACTTCGACGGCATGCCCGCGGAGCCGGCCCCGGTCCAGGACATCAGCGGGGCCAAGGTCCTGGCCAAGCTGGGCGACTCGGTCACGACCGACCACATCTCCCCGGCTGGCTCCATCAAGTCGACCGCGCCCGCCGGCCTTTACCTGACCGAGCACGGCATCGAGCGCGCCGACTTCAACTCCTACGGCAGCCGCCGCGGCAACCACGAGGTGATGATCCGCGGCACGTTCGCCAACATCCGGCTCCGCAACCAGCTCGCGCCGGGCACCGAGGGCGGCGTCACCGTCAAGGACGGCAAGGAGATGTCCATCTACGACGCCTCCCGCGAGTACATCGCCGAGGGCACCCCGCTCGTCGTGCTCGGCGGCAAGGAGTACGGCTCGGGCTCCTCCCGTGACTGGGCGGCGAAGGGCACCGTGCTGCTCGGCGTGCGCGCCGTGCTCGTCGAGTCGTTCGAGCGCATCCACCGCTCCAACCTGATCGGCATGGGCGTGCTGCCGCTCCAGTTCAAGCCGGGCGAGAACGCCGAGTCCCTCGGACTCACCGGCCAGGAGACGTACAGCATCGAGGGCATCGCCGCGATCAGCGACGGCACCGTCCCCGCCGAGGTCACCGTGACGGCCGACGACAAGCGCTTCACCGCCGTCGTCCGGATCGACACTCCCGGCGAGGCCGACTACTACCGCCACGGCGGCATCATGCAGTACGTCCTGCGCAGCCTGCTCGCCGCCAAGTAGGCGCGGCGTCCTGGCCAGGCAGCCGTTGACCCCGGTCACCGGCTGCCTGGCCGGCGCCTTTCTGCCAGGGGCGCGGGGTTTGCGGCCTTGCGGCCCACCGGGGGCCGATAGGCTCAGAGCATGGCCCACGACCATGACCATGACGTCAACGACGATGACTTCGCCTACGAGGACGTCGACATCAAGGAGGCGCTCGGGCTGCCCGACGCCCTCCCGCCGATCCGGCTGATGCCGCTGCCCGACCTCGCGGCCCGCGCCCGCACCGCGCCGGTCGCGCGTGAGCTTGCCCTGCTCGCCGACTGGGTGGGCAAGGACGGCCGTGAGGTCGGCGAGGATGGCGACCTGACCTCCGAGGGCCTCGCGGATGCCGTGATGACCCTCGGCATCTGCGAGGAGGACCTCACCTTCCTGTGGGAGTACGCCCTCGGCGTGGAGTGGCTGGTCTTCGACTCCGACGACGAGGACCGGGTGGTGGCGGGCGAGACCGCCGAGGACTGGGCCTCCGGTGACGACGAGCGGGTATTCGCCGCATGGTCCTCCACGCTCGCCGCCGTGCTCGGCGAGACGCTGATGCTGTACGGGCCCGAGTTCGACGAGGACGAGGCAGAGGACGAGGAGGACCTCGAGTTCGACTTCGCGGGCCAGGGGATGGCGCTGGCCATCCTGCTGTTCCTCGCCCGCAGGGAGGGCCTCGCCGTCGACGAGTTCGCCGAGGTGCTCTGGGAGAACGCGGCGGGCGGGCACGACGAGGACGACCAGGAGGCGCACGAGGAGATCGCCGAGGCCCGCGCCGAATGGGAGAGCACGTACGGCGACGCGGCCGGCCTGCTGCTCGACAAGCTCAAGGAAACGCTCGCGGTCACCGAGGAGGACGAGCTGATCCGGCTCACCCCGCTTGCCCTCGCCGCGCTGCACGAGCAGCTGGTCGAGGCCGGGGTGGAGATCCCGCTGCTGCCGCCGACCGCCGCCGAGCTGTCGGGAACCGAGCTGCTCGAGATGGCCGGCGGCGTCACCGACGCCGAGTTCGAGGCGGAGGCCGACGGGTGGACCGCGGCCCGCGGCGCCGACGCCGCCGCCCGTACGCTGCTCGAGCTCGCGGCCGAGGCCGAGCCAGGCGAGCGGATGCTCGCGGTGGCCGCCGTCACCAGGATCGGCGAGCCCGCCGAGCCCGCCTGGCGGGACAGCCTCGCGGTGCCGCAGGTCCGTGCCTACGCGAAGGTCGCACTCGCGCAGCTGTCCGGAGAGGACCCGGACGGTGACGAATCCGTCGACCTGCCGCCGGAGCTTGAGCTGACACCGGACGACCTCGCCTGGGTCGCCACCGACCTGCTCACCCTCGCCATCGACGAGGAGTACCCCGACCCGGAGTACCTGGCGGTCAGCTTCCGCGAGGCCGTGCCCGCCGGCCGCGAGCAGATGCTCTTCGACGGCATGGCCCGTAGCGACCACCCCGGCACCGCCGAGGTGCTCCACCACCTGGGCGAGTACCATCCGGACCGCCAGGTCGCGAAGGCGGCCCGCACCGCCGCGCACAAGGCGGCCTCGCGCCGCGGCTGAGCCCGCTAACGTTGTCACCGGGCCCCGCGGGGGAACGCCGGGCCCGGTGAGCCAACCGTGCGGTGAAGGGTACGCCGATGACGACGTCCAACGGGGCCGGGCTGTCCGCGATCGAGCACATCGTGGTGCTGATGCTGGAGAACCGGTCGTTCGACCACATGCTCGGGTACCTGTACTCAGGCAGCGGCAACGTGTCGCCTTCCGGGCAGCCGTTCGAGGGGCTGACCGGGACCGAGTCCTGCCCGGACGGCAAGGGCGGCCAGGTCGCCGTCTACCCGATCACGCCGGCCACGCCGAGCGCCTACTTCATGCCGGGCGCCGACCCTGGCGAGGGATACAAGGCGACCAACAGCCAGCTGTGGGGATCCGTCACCGCCCCGGCCAGCGGCACGCCGGCCACCATGCAGGGGTTCGTGAAGGACTTCGCGTACACGATCGGCTGGGAGACCACGGACAAGTGGACGATCGTGCCGGGCACCACCGCCAGCTGGATCATGGGCTGCTACACCCCGCAGACGCTGCCCGTGCTGTCCGCGCTGGCGAAAGGCTACGCGGTCTGCGACCACTGGTACGCGTCCGCGCCGACGGAGACGATGCCCAACCGCGCGTTCGCCCTGGCGGCCACCAGCCAGGGCCACATGGACGACAGCACCAAGACGTTCACCTGCCCGTCCATCTTCGGGTCGCTGACCACGGCTGGCCTCAGCTGGCGGGTCTTCGGCTATGACAGGCAGCCGCTGACCAAGGCCAACTTCCCCGACATCACCGGCGCCGACCCGTCCCACTTTGGCTTGTTCACCGACTTCCAGGCCGCCGCGGCGGCCGGAACGCTGCCCGCGTTCACCTTCCTCGAGCCGAGCTGGCCGTCCACCGGCAACAGCCAGCACCCCAACTACGACGTGGCGCTGGGTGAGCAGCTCATCCACGACACCTACGAGGCGCTGCGCACTGGTCCCGGCTGGCCGCAAACGCTGTTCGTGCTCACCTACGACGAGCACGGCGGCTGCTACGACCACGTGCCGCCGCCGTGGGGCGCGACCGTGCCGGACAACAGCGCGGGGGAGTTCGGCTTCGGCTTCGACCGCTTCGGCGTCCGCGTGCCGACGCTGCTCATCTCCCCGCTGATCGCACCGGGCACGGTGTACCGGGTGGCCGACGGCACCATCCCGCTCGACCATACGTCCGTGCTCAAGACGGTCGAGCAGCGCTGGAACGTCCCGCCGCTGACGGCGCGGGACGCCGCCGCCCCCGGCTTCGGTGACGTCGTCACGCTGAGCGTGCCGCGCACCGACGACGTGCTGGCCGGCATCACCGTTCCGGTGTCCGGGAGCGCCGGCCCGTCCGCCGGCCAGGTGTCCCACCTGCAGGCCATCCACGACGAGCTCTATGCCCGCTACACCCAGGCCGCCGTGGAACGGGTCGCCGCGCCGCCCGCTCCGGCCGCCGTCACCCAGGACCCGGACCAGCGCCCGGGTTAGGCCGCGCGGCGCAGACCGCGCCGTTGGATGGTCATCGCACCGGCGTGAAAAGCACTGGCTTCCCCCGGGGTTTGCTGGTTGGCTTGTCGGGTGCTGATTACGCGCCTTGACCCTGATGATCACGAGGCGCTGCGGGGCTGCCACCGGGTGGTCTCCGCGGCACACGACGTCGATGACCCGCAGGGACCTCCGGAACCCGCCGCCGCGTTCGCCGTCTGGCTGACGACCGGCTGGGGTGACACTCCCGGTGAGGCATGGGTGGCGCGGGATGAGCCGGGCGGTGAGGTGACCGGCTTCTACCGGATCAACCTGCCCGACAAGGAGAACCTGGACGCCGCGTTCTTGTTCCCCCACGTGGACCCGGCGCGACGACGGCGGGGCCTGGGCACTGAGCTGCTGCGGCACGCGGCCGCGCGGGCGACCGCGGAGGGCCGGACGGTGCTGCGCGCGACCACCTTCGCCGGCAGCGCCGGGGCCAAGTTCGCTGCGCACGCGGGCGCGAAGGCCGGGCTCGTCTCCATCCGCCGGGTGCTTCACCGGCGCCAGGTTCCTGACGGGCTGGTCGCCGAGCAGCGCGCCAAGGCCGTCGCGGCCGCCGCCGCGTACACGCTCGTATCCTGGGCCGGCGCCACGCCGCCGGAGTACTGGGAGGGACTCGCCGGCGTGCTCAACGCGTTCGGCGATGCCCCGGCCGACGAAGGCTTCGAGCGCGAGACCTGGGACGCCGACCGGGTCAGGGACGAGTTCGACAACATCACGCGCTGGGACGCGGTCCAGCGTTACTCCGTCGCGGCGTTGCACGCGGCCACCGGGGAAATGGCCGGGCTGACCCAGGTGTATACGACCGTCGAGGAGCCGGCCTGGGCACAGCAGGGGCTCACCGCGGTGGCCAGGGGACACCGCGGCCACCGGATCGGCCTCCTGGTGAAGACCGCGATGCTGGACTGGCTCGCTACCGCGGAACCGGCCATCGAGCACATCACCACCGACAACGCGGACTCTAACCAGTACATGATCGCGATCAACGAACTGCTCGGCTTCGAGGTCCTTTCCCCGCCTTACCAGTGGCACCAAATGCCAACGGCCGAGGTGCCCTGAGGCGGCACCGGCCAGCCCTCGCGCGAGGCAAATCCGTTGCCCGGGGCAAGACCACGGGCACGAAATTGAAATGAGCGGGTGCTATGTACCATTACGCGCCCTGGGCGGAACCTATTGCGCTGACAACGGAGTTTCACCGATGCAATTCCCTCTTTGCACGGGATTGCCGCGCACGGGGTTGCCGCGCCAATATTCCGGAGTTACTTTGAAAACGGAGGGTCGGCCGGAGATTTCCCGGGAGCAGGCATGGACGGGAACATGGCATCCCCGCCAGGCGTGGGGAGTGACAGCCCCGGCGCCGCGCGGGCACGGGTCGGGGGGCGGTGAGCGGCTTGGCCGCGCTAGTGCTCATCGCCGCTGCGGTTGTCGTCTTTTGGTGGTTTGACGTACAGCGTCATCCAATACGCCGCTGCCCGTCGTGCAACGGGAGCAAGAAGAATTCCGGCAGCACCGAGCTGCGCTGGGGCACCTGCGGCCGATGCGGCGGTAAGGGGGAGGTGCGCCGTATCGGCGCGCCGCCGGAACACTAGCCCGGCTGACGCCAGAAAGTGTTCCGGCTTCAGGCGCGACGAGACCGGAAATCCGGTCGCATCCCTCCGGGTATGACCGGGGAATTCTTCAATTCCGGACGAATGCGGCGCTCCGCTGCCGTGACCGAAAGTGCCGCCGCGTCCCCGCACGACCCCCGCTGAGCCGGCCGCGCGGTTGCCCCAGGGCACAAGGTGCTGCTGGGCGTGCTACGGTTTTACCGTTCGGTACAACTGAAGGGATGGACGCGATGGCACAGCGACCCCCGGTCCCGCCGTTTACACCGGAGACCGCCGCACAGAAGGTCCGCGCCGCCGAGGACGCATGGAACAGCCGCGACCCGGAGCGGGTCGCGGGCGCTTACACGCAGGACAGCAGGTGGCGTAACCGCTCGCAGTTCATCAACGGACGGGCGGAGATCATCGAGTTCCTCACCGGCAAGTGGGCCCGCGAGCACGAGTACCGGCTGATCAAAGAGCTGTGGGCGTGCGACGGGAGGCGGATCGCAGTGCGGTTCTGCTATGAGTGGCACGACGACGCGGGCCAGTGGTACCGCGCGCACGGCAACGAGAACTGGCAGTTCGACGCCGACGGGTACATGGCGGTGCGGCACGCGAGCATCAACGACGTGCCGATAGAAGACGCCGACCGCAAGTTCCACTGGGACCGTTCCGGCCCGCGCCCCGCCGGCCACCCGGGCCTGAGCGACCTGGGGCTGTGACGAGTGGCGCGGCTCATGACCGAACGGGCCGCGCACGTCCCCGCGCTCGCCGAGGCCTTTCGCGAGCACGGGTTCGCGGGGGCGAGCGTCACCGCGCTGTGCGCGGCCACCAGGCTCGGCAAGGGAAGCCTGTACAACTTCTTCCCCGGCGGCAAGGAGGAGATGGCCGCCGCGGTGCTCGCTGACGTCGACGCCTGGTTCACCGCCAGCGTCTTCGAACCGCTCGAAGCCGCGCAGGCCGGCGACCCGGAGGCGGTCAACGCCATGTTCGACGCCGTCACCGCTTACTTCAGGTCCGGCCGGCGCGTCTGCCTGCAGGGTGCCTTCGCGCTCGGCCGGGAGCGTGACCTGTACGCCGAGACGATCGCGGGCTACTTCGAGCGCTGGATCGCCTCGCTAGCCGCGGCGCTGCGAGCCGCCGGCCACAGCGAGCAGGCGGCGCGCCTGGCCGCCGTCGAGACGGTGGCCGCCATCCAGGGCGCCATCGTGCTGTCCCGTGCGCTGGCGGGCCCCGAGATCTTCCAGCAGGTGCTCGGGACCAGCCGCGCCCGCCTCGGCGCCGCGCCCGCCGCCTGAGTCGGCCGCGCGCCGTGGACCGTGCCGCGCCCGCCGCCCAGCCCTTGACGTGCTCGTGCGCGGTGCGGGAGACACCCGCCTCCGTAGTAATAGGACGTAGCCCCGGGAGGCGCCTGATCTGCGGGTTCCGCTTGTGAAAGGGACGTCCTCCTGGTGCGGTAGTGCGGGCTTGGTGTCCCAATCGCATCCTGGGAGGACGTCCTGATGAGCAAGGGTAGCGGTGTGTCGCGGTCGGAGCGGCGCCGGAACGCGCGCAAGGATTCGTGGTGATTCTGGTGCGGAACCTAGCAACGGCCCGCTGCGCTCCGGAAGCCGGCATTTACGCATAGGTGCCATACGGCTTGGTTATTTCTCCACGGCCGGCCGACGTTGTTAACGTCGCGTGGGAACGGCTGCGCTGCGGAGCGCACCGGGGAAGGCTGCTAATCCGATGGGACGGCTTGACGGGAAGGTCGCGCTGATCAGCGGGACCGCGCGCGGCATGGGCCGGGCGGCGGCGCTGGAGTTCGCGGCGCAGGGCGCGGCCGTGTTCGGCTGCGACCTGGACTCTAAGGCCAGCGAGGAGACCATCGACCTGGTGACCGCGGCGGGCGGCACGATGGCCGCGCTCGCCCCCGTCGACCTGGCCAGCGCCGACGGCGCGCGCGCCTGGGTGGACGCGGCCGTCGCCGAGTTCGGCGGCGTCGACATCCTCTACAACAACGCCTCGGCGCTGCGTAACGGCCAGCTGCTCGAGCTGTCCGACGACGACTGGCACTTCACGATCAAGAACGAGCTGGACATCGTCTGGTACAGCGTGCGCGCCGCCTGGCCGGAGCTGGTGAAGCGGGGCGGCGGGTCGGTCGTCAACGTGGCGTCGATCGCCGCGAAGCTGGGCGCGCGGTTCGTCGGCCAGGTGCCGCACGGGTCGGCCAAGGGCGGCGTGCTCGCGATGACCAAGCACCTGTGCGTCGCCGGCGGCGCGCACGGCATCCGGGTCAACGCGATCCTGCCCGGCCTGATCTACACGCCGGAGACGGCCCGGTTCATCGATGACCCGGACGGCCCGCTGCCCGGCATCCTGGCCAAGATCCCGCTCGGCCGGTACGGGCACGCGCACGAGGTCGCCAAGCTCGCCGCGTTCCTGGCCAGCGACGACGCCGCGTTTATTACCGGCGCGGAGATCGCGATCGACGGCGGCGACGGAGCTGTGGCAGCTTGAGGGGGGCCGCCTGAGATGAAGTTCGCACGCTACGTTTCCGGCGGTGTCACCCGCGACGGCGTGCTCGGCCCGGGCGACCTGCTGCACGAGCTGGCCGCCGGGCAGGACGTCGACTCGCTGATCCGGGACGGCGGCCGGGCCGCGCTGCTGGCCGCCGGCTCCACCGCGCTTTCCGGCACAGTTTCCAGCACGGGCCCGGGCCTGGCGGTGGCCGGCGTGCGGCTGCTGCCGCCGCTGCACCCGGCCTCGATCCGTGACTCGGTCTCGTTCGAGGCGCACGTCGAAGGCGCCCGCAAGTCGCAGGAGGGCGCCACCGACCCGGTGCCGCCGCGCTGGTATGAGGCGCCCTGCTTCTACTTCACCAGCCCGCACGCCTGCGTCGGCGCGTTCGACGACGTGGAGCGCTTCCCCGGCTCGGAGCTTTTCGACCTGGAGCTCGAGGTCGGCGTGGTCTACGGCGCGTACGGCAGGAACCTGAGCATCGAGGAGGCGGCGGCGGGGATCGTCGGGTACACGATCTTCAACGACTGGTCGGCGCGGGACATCCAGCGGCTTGAGGGCCAGCTGCCGTTCGGCTTCTTCAAGGGCAAGGACGGCGCGCACACCCTCGGTCCTTACCTGGTGACCGCCGACGAGCTCGAGCCGCACAAGACGTCGGACGGCCTGCTCGACCTGACCATGCGGGCCTGGATCAACGGCGAGCTGCTCGGCGAGGACTCCCTGGCGAACTGCGCGTTCACCTTCGAGGAGCTGATCAGCTTCGCGTCCCGCGGCTCGGTGGTCGCCCCCGGCGACGTGCTCGCCTCCGGTACCTGCCAGCGCGGCTGCCTGACCGAGATCTGGGGCCGGGCGGGCGAGCGCGTCCCGCCGCCGCTGGTGCCAGGCGACGTGGTGACGCTTGAGGTCGAGGGCCTCGGGCTGGTCCGCAACAAGGTCATCGACCCGGCCCCGGGCCCGCCGGTCCCGCAGGCGCGCCGCGGCCAGCCGCGCGGCCCGCGGCACTGATGTCGCTGTCCCTCGCTTTGCTGGCGCTCAGCTTCCTGAGCTCCGGCCGGCCCGCGGCGTGGCGGGCCGCGGCCGGTTTGGAGGCGCCCGGCACCGGCACTCGCCCGGTGCCGGGCGTCACGCGCCCGCCCCGCGCGGCACGGCATGCACTCCCCGTCGCCGCGCGGGGCCGGGCGCGTCCGGCGCCGGTCAGCCCGCGCGCAGTGCCTCCGCGGTCTGCGCGGTGTCCTCGGTCCCCCGGTAGAAGTAGATCTTCCCGTCACGGAACCGGAACCAGTGGTGGATGTCCATGGTGAGGGACTTCCCGGTGGCCGGCGCCGTGGCGCCCCACCGCGTCACCGTCATCACGTCGGTCTCGTTCGACGCGAACGACAGCGGCGTGAACTCGGTGATCTGGCCGATGAGCGTGCTCGCCGCGGGCGGTACCCCCACGACGCCACTGTAACGGGGTGCTACCGCCCGGGGTAGCGGCAGCTTTCAGCGGCATCACAGAGCGGCCCGGGCGAGCGCATCCGAGATCGACTTGGCGCCGCCGTGCGAGGTGTGCCCGCCGTCGACCGGGATCTCGGCGCCGTTGAGGTAGGAGGCGCGGGCGGACAGCAGGAACACCACCACGTCGGCGACCTCTTCGGCCTGCCCGAACCGGCCGGCTAGCGTCTGCTCGATGCTCGCCTGGATGAACACCGGGCTCGCGTTGTCCAGGATCGGCGTGTCGATCGGTCCGGGGTGCACGATGTTGACCCGGATGCCGCGCGGCGCGAGTTCCAGCGCCGCGGCCTTGGTCAGCCCGCGCAGCCCCCATTTGGAGACCGTGTAGGCGAGCGCGAAGTGCGCGGTCAGCCCGGCGATCGAGCCGATGTTGACGATCGACGCGCCGTCGTGGTCCGGCATGAGCGGTGTGAGGGTCCGCATGCCGAGCATGGTGCCGGTCAGGTTGATGCCGATGACACGGTTCCAGTTCTCCAGGTCCATGTCGTGTAGCTGCGCGCGGTAGGGGATGCCCGCGTTATTGACCAGGCCGTGCAGTCCGCCACCATCCGCTCGCAGGTGCGCGGCGAGTTCGGCCCACTGCTCCTCGCTTGACACGTCGAGGTGCCGGTACTCCATCGTTCCGGGGCCGGCCGCCGTCAGCCGCTCGGCGAGTGCCTTGCCCTCGTCGTCGAGTAGGTCGTCGCCGATGACCCGCGCGCCCTCGCGCACCAGGATCTCCGCTTCCGCGGCCCCCTGGCCGCGCGCGGCGCCGGTGACGACGATCGTCCGCCCCGCCAGTCCGTAATCCATCTTGTTCTCCCTCTGGTCAGCTCAGCTCAGCTCAGGTCAGGTCAGGGTTGGCGTGGGCTGGCTCAGGCCTGCGGCCCGTGGTTGATCGGGTCCTGCAGCAGGCCACCGAGGACGTCGCGGCCGAGCGTGTCAAGCAGCCCTTCCGTGAACGCGCCGTCGATGAGGATGAATGCCATCCGCGCCGTCTGGTCGGTCCGGTTCTCCCAGCGGTGGTTCGTGCCCCGCTGCACCGCCACGTCCCCGGCGCGCAGCACCGTCTCGCTGTCGTCAAGGACGAGCACGACCTCGCCGGACAGCACGATCCCGTAGTCCACCGACTGGGTGCGGTGCACCGGGGAGGCAACGCCAGGCGGGAACTCGTTGATCCGGATCTTGGTGCCGTTCGGGGACGGCGGCACGGTCAGCGCGCTCAGCGTCGGGTCGTCCTCGGTGGCGGCGACCGGCGCCGGCATCGCGCCCGTCGACCAGATCTCGCAGAAATACGCACCGTCCGGTGCGGTGCGGACCACGGGAACCGGCCCGTCCGACGTGAAGACCGAGACGCCGCGCTCGTCATGGCCGGTGACGACCCGGCGGGGAATGATCGGCATGGGCTCCATCGAAGCACCCCTTCGCCCTCCGGGGCACCCCCCAGGTGATCGTCTCTGTGAATGTCAGGTATCAGCCCCGGTGAATGACGGCCGGGCCGAGATGACTGCGCTCGTGTGCCCCGGTCTCACCAGCGTTGAATGCGTCACTTCTGCGCCGGCTGGCCGTTGGCGACAGGACGGCGGGAAATCTCCACCAGAGATGACATACGGTCGGAGCATGGGTTGGGGTTCGGAGCAAGCGCAGGCTGTTTTCGAGACTCTGGACCGGGCGCTTGACGGCGACGGCGTCGTCATCGCCGTCACCGGGATCGACGCCGGCGGTCCGACGTTCTCGAGCAGCGCGCGGCTGCCGCAGGACGCGCGGTTCGAGGTCGGGTCGATCACCAAGACGATGACGGCGACGTTGCTTGCCAGCCTCGTCGGGGACGCCGTGGTCGCGCTGGATGACGAGGTCGGCCGCTGGCTTGATGCCGGGCCGAACGCGGACATCACGCTGGAGCAGCTGGCGACGCACACCTCCGGGTTGCCGCGCCTCGCGCCGAACCAGCCGACCGATGAGACCAATCCTTACCGCGACTTCACCGCCAAGCGCGCCGAGGAGGGACTGCGGGCCGCCACCCGGACGTCACGCGCCGAGCACGTCTACTCGAACTTCGGCTACCAATTGCTCGGGCTCGTGCTTGAGCGGGCCAGCGGCGAGCGGTATCAGGCCTTGCTGGCGGAGCGACTGCTCGGGCCGCTGGGGATGACGTGCTCGGGGGTTGGCGCGGCGGGCGGCGGCACCCGGATGACCGGCCGCGCGGGCGGCAAGGCGGCCAGGCACTGGGACTTCGCGCTGCCGGGGCCGGGTGCCGTCGAGGCCACCATCGGCGACCTGGCCCGCTACCTGTCCGCCTGCATGGCACCGCCGGCCGGCCCGCTCGGTGCCGCGATCAAGATGTGCGAGCAACCGCGGGTCCGGATGGGCGGCGGAAACGCGGGCGGACTCGCCTGGATCATCGCCGGCGGGCTGCTGTTTCACAACGGAGGGACCGGCGGGTTCTCGGCGTCCGTGGCGATCGACCAGGCCGCCGGCCATGCCGTGGGCGCGCTCGTGAACACGCACGGCGGGTCGGTCTCCCTGCTCGACACCGCCGTCATCACGGCAGTCAAGGGCGGCGGTCCCCGCGTCCGCAGGCAGTAAGCCAGCGGCGAGGCTGCGGGCGGGCCTCCGCTGCGCAGCCCCACGATTGGCGAGACCGGGTCATTCGGGTATGAACTGGTAGGAGCCGACGATGGCCGCGTCCGCCGCGGCGGGCCCCTCGACGCAGCGGTCTTGGATTCCCGCTTGGAACTTGCCGAACGCGGCCGACGCCGACAGCGGGTTCGTCGCACCGTCGATCACGGCGACGTGAACGAAGCTAACCTCGTCGTCGAGGCGGAAGGCGGCGTAATGCAAGCCTGGAGGCTGCTGCTCGGCCAGTTCTGCGAACACGTCGCGGATCAGGCGCGCGTTCTCGTCGGCGCTCTCTGGGCGTGTCTTGTATCGGATCACCTTGGTGACTGTCATGATCAGCTCCGTATCGCCCGCATGCTGTTGCTGCGGGGCTGGTGGGTGACTTCGGCGAGCCCGAGTACTTCCAGCAGAGGCGGGAGGTACATCCCGAACCGGCCGCGGTAGCCGTTGCGGAGGCCGTACCAGCCTCCGACGGGGTTGTCCGGTGATCGTCCCCATGCCTCGACGGTGCCCGGCGCGGCGGCCTTGTTCTCATCGGCCGCGCCGAGCGGCACCCAGTCGCCATGCCCGGCAAGCCAGGCCTGCAGGTCTTCGACGGCCCGGAGGTGGTACTTCAACGTGGTGGAACCCACCTGGCAGACGAGGGCGGGCGGCTCGCCGTGCTCGTCCCTGTACATGGTGTAGTGCGAGGTGCCCGGCGCGGTGGTGAGCGCCCAGGGGTCCTCTTTCGTGCCAGCGGTCATCGGCTGCCTTCTTTCCCTGTCGCGACTCGTTTCTCGATTTCGGCCAGGTAATGCGGCAGCAGGCTTTGCCAGCCCGCGCGATTCCGCTCGCGCCATTCCCCGGCCGCGCTGCCCAGCCGCTCCCAGCCGCGGTGCTCGATCTCAATGCGGGCGGCGGCGGCGCCCTGGGCGATGAACCGGATCTCCACCTCGGTGGCGTCCGACCGGTCGCGTCGCAGGTGCCACAGGTAGACCAGCCGCGCAGGAGGTTCCCAGACCGTCACCTCGCCCCAGTCGTGCTCGACGCCGTCGGATGTTCGCTCGTAGATCCGGCCTCCGACGCCGCCCTCCAGGACGATGAGGTCGGCCTGCCCCGTCGCCGTGTGGTCGGGTGGCCACCAGGTGCCGATCCGGTCGGTCCACACGTGGAACGCGTGCTCGACCGAGCAGGCGACCTCGAAGGATGTCAGCAGCGGGGCCGTCACCGTTCGAGCCCCTGGTCAGTGCCCTCGGCCAGGTTCTCGGCCAGCAGCCGGAACCGGACGGCGGCCTCGCCCCAGATGCCCTCAAGATAGGCCTGCACATCGCGCATCCCCTGCTCCTGCAGGTGGTAGATCCTGCGTGTGCCACGGGCTTGCTCGGCCACCATCCCGGCGTCTTTCAGCACGCGCAGGTGGCGTGAGACCGCAGGCCGGCTGATGGTCATCGCGTCGGCGATCTCCCTGACCGGCTTGTCGCCGCCGCTGAGCAGCCGCAGGATCTCCCTCCGGTTGGGGTCGCCGAGGGCCTCGAACGGGTCGCCGGCCGCAGGCGCTTGGGCCACTTGCTCAACCGCCCGACTCGACGCGCAGCTTGAGCCCGCTGGCAAACCGCTCGAAGGACGGCCCCAGGTCGGGCATCGACCGCCAGATCAGTCCAAGAAGCGGGCCGGTGTACTCCTCGCGCACGCGAAACGCGGTACCGCCGCCTGCGGCCGGCGTCAGCTCATAGGTCCGTACACCCCGGAACAGGCCGAGCGGCAGGCCGCCGCTGAACCGCAGCCGCGCGGACGGCTCAAACGCCGTGACCTTCACCCGGAAGGCCCGGCCCGGGGCGGCCTGGCTGCGGATCTTCACCGTCTCGCCCGGCGCGATACGGCCTTCGACCCCGTCGACGCCGGAATCCCAGGTGGCCCAGCCCGGCCCGTCGCTCAGCACTGCCCACACCGCCTCCGAACCAGCGGCGATCGTCGACGAAGCCTCGAAGTACCGCATCCCGCTCCGCTCTCCAGTATCGGTAACACCAACGCTACCGTAACACAGAAGTTACCGATACGAGGAACGCTTCGTGCGTCGATCGACCCATCACGCAGGATGTCTTCGGCGTCCTTTGGTCCTGCAGGCCGTCACCTCCCAGCCGAGGACCCACCCGGCGCGGAGCAATGGCGCACAAGGGTAGCTTCAGTTTTGCGTCGTGGATTTCAGCGGCGGGCGTCCCGGGTTCGCGGCCGTCGCCGAGGCCGGGCCTGCGGCCGCGTCCTGCTCCGCGCCCGCGTGACCCGGCGGGCCGGCGCGGCCGGGCAGTGCGCATCCGCCTCACCCGTCTCACCCGTCCAGCGGGAAAGGCCGCGCTGCCCGGGACCGGCCCACTGCGCCAAGGGTTCCCGGTTAGCACGTAAATCCCGCTTATCAGGTAAATAAAGCACCGCTCACACGTGCGGAATTTACGTGATAAGCAGGGCTTACCCGTTAACTGACGGAAAGGCAGGCCAGCAGGCGGCCCTCCTGATAGGACAGCGCCGGCAGAGGCGAGAGGCACAGCTCACGCGGCTGCCACCCGCTTGGGGACCACGCAGACGCGGGGCCGTGACCCCCAGGGGTGATTCCACTTTTGCGTCGTGAAATTACTACCAGCCAGCTGCCGATGAGTTCCCTGTCGCGAGGGTGTCTACTTCTCCGATAACAGGAGGACATAATGCTCAACGTTGAGACCTCGATGTTCGAGGAATATCTTGCGGCGGATCCCGGCCGGGACGCCGGCCTGCGCGCCGTTGAACGGCGATCCGGAACCGCGGATGAGCGGGGGGCGCTGTGAGCGGCACCAGGGTGCTGGTGGCGGGGGCGAGCATCGCGGGGCCCGCACTGGCCCACTGGCTGCGCCGGCGGGGGGCCGAGGTCACCGTGGTGGAGCGCGCCCCCGGGCTGCGTCCCGGTGGGCAGGCGGTGGATGCACGCGGGGTGGCCAAGGAGGTCATCCGGCGGATGGGGCTGGACGCGGCGGTGCGCGCGGCCTGCACCGAGACCGCCGGCGCGCACACGGTGGATGCGGACGGGAACGTGCTGCAGACCTTCAGCGCGGACGACGAAGGCGGCGACGGGTACATCTCGGAGATCGAGATCCTGCGCGGGGACCTGTCCCAGGTGCTCCACGACGACACCCGCGACGGTGCCGAGTACGTCTTCGGCGACCGGGTCGCTGAGCTCACCCAAGACGCGGACGGGGTCGACGTGGCCTTCGCGGGCGGCGGCCGGCGGCACTTCGACCTGGTAGTCGGGGCGGACGGGCTGCACTCGTCGCTGCGTGCGATGGTCTTCGGCCCGCGTGAGCGGTTCGTCCGCCACCTCGGGCACGTGCTGGCCTTCTACAGCGTGCCCAACGAGTTCGGGCTGGACCGCTGGATGATCGAGTACCAGGAATCCGGGTCCGGGCGCTCTGCCCTGTTGCGGCCCATCCAGGACGGCACCCGCGGGATGGCCATGTTCTCCTTCCCCACTTTTTGCGTCGTGGATTAGCGGAATGGGTTGATCACGCGGACTCCGGCGTAGTCTTGGCCGTCTCCCAGGTCTTCGGACAGGACTTCGGCGCATCCCATGGCGCGGGATGCCTCGATGATCGCGGAATCCCAGTACGAAAGCTGGAACCGCTGGCGCGTGTCCAAGGCCGCCATCACGATCGCGCTGGTGATGTCCTGGACGGGGAAGCGGCGGAATGACTCGATCAGCCGGACGGCCTGCTGGTGCGTGATGAGGTCGGGTCGGCTGGCGCGGGTGGCCTGCACGTAGAACTCCTGCAGCACCTGGACGGACAGGGCCAGCTCACGATCGGCCAGGATGTCGTTGGCCTGCTTGGCCTTGTCCTGCTCGGCGGGGTCGCGTGAGATCGCGTAGAGCAGGACGTTGGTGTCAACGAACCGCACGGTCGTGAACCTCATCGCGGCTAAGCCGGTCAGCTGCGCGGAACTGGCCGATCTCGGCCTGCACCTCGTGCTGCAGCGCCTCCAGCCGGGCGAACTCGTCCATCCGCCCGGACAGGCGCTCAAGGTAGTTGACGACCAGCGCGCTCAGCGAGGTGTCGCGCTGCGCGGCGGCGACCCGGGCGTTGCGGTACACGTGATCGGGAACGGAGACCGTAATATTCTTCACAGTCTCACAGTAACACAGTTTCTGTGAATCTGCGTCAATAGGCCGCGTGGGTCTTTACCGTCGCGGGCGGGTTGACGTCATTAGTTCGCCCGCGGCATTAGCTCGCCCGCGGCCATTGACTGGAGGTGTCAACCCGCGTCCTCGGTGCGGGCCAGCTTGCTCGTCGTCCGCCGGTGCTGCGAGAAACTGATACTGGCTGTTGGAGGATATCTTGGTTTCCAGTATATTATTGGCATGGCTGCCAGGAAGCCCATGACGGGGCAGGCGTTCTTCGTGCTCACCGCGCTGGCCGATGCTCCGCGGCACGGGTACGGCATCGTGCGCGAGGTCGCCGATCTGTCGCACGGGCGGGTCAAGCTGAAGATCGGCAGCTTGTACGGGGTGCTGGACCGCCTGGCGGCTGAGGAGCTGATCGAGCCGGACCGGGAGGAAGCGCACGACGGCAGGCTGCGCCGCTACTACCGGCTGACCCGGGACGGCCGGCGTGCTCTGGCCGAGGAGGCGGAACTCCGCGCTGCGACCGCCCGGGTGGTCCGGTCGAGGCTGGGCCTGTCCGGTGCGGAAGCAGCCGGATGAGCAACGGCTTGGACCTGGAGCAGCGGTACCGGCGGGTACTGCGGCTGCTGCCTGGCTACTACCGGCGCGCCTGGGAACAGGACATGGTGGCTGCCTTCCTGGAAGGCTCGCTGACCGGCGATCCGGACGAGGACGAGTGGGTCCTCGAGTTCTCCAAACCCCCTTGGCGGGAGGTCGCCAGTGTGGCGGGCTTGGCCGTCCGGCTGTACCTGGGTGGCTCCGCCGCCCCCCGCCGGTACTTCGCCTGGGGCCAGGCTGTGCGGCGCGCGGTCCTCGCCCTGACCATGCTCCAGGCGGTACGGGGCCTTGAAGTGCTTCTGCTGACGGCCTGGAGCCGGCGTTTGTTCAGCTGGCTCCCCGTGCCGCCCGTGAGACTGGCCGCGGGCACACCGGCCGGTATCTTTCCGCCCGCAGTGTGGTGGCTGGTGGCCTACGCCTGGATCGTGAGCTTCGTGGCGCTGGCCTTCGGGCGTTATTACCGCACTGCCCAGGTCATTGCGGCGCTGGCCATCGTCCCGGACCTGGTCTGGCTGCTGCAGGGCGATTTCACCCGCGCCTTCCGGGGACCGTCTCTGGGGCCGTGGGCTTTCTGGGTGCTGCTCAACCTTGCCCCGGTCCTGGCAATGACCGCGTTCCGCCGTGACACCCCGCCGGCTGCGCGCTGGCCCTGGCTCCTGGCGCTGGCCGCCGCCTACCTGCTGGTGGCCGTGCCGCTGACCGCACTCCAGACGACAGGTCACTCCGCCTGGGTGCCGGACACCGCCGGGCTGTACTGCGTCCTGGCCGCCCTCGCCTGCCTGGCGCACGTGCCAAGGGCATGGTCCCGGCAGGCCGCTGGCCCGGGCGTGTGGTCACTGACCTTGACCCTGCTGGCCGCCGAAGCCGGGGCCTACCGGGTTCTGTCCCTCACCGACTACCTGCACGACCCGCATCAGGTCCAGGTGAGCCTGGCGGAACTGCTGATCCTGGTGCTCGCCGTCACGCTGGTCGTCCCCGATGCCATCCGCGCGCAAGCAGCCACGCACGCGCCACCGCGTCCGCACGCGGGATACCCGAGATGACGGGACGACGGCGGAGACCCGGCGGCGGTCCAACTCCAGCGCATGCGACTCCGCTTAACCAAGGAAGTAGGAGGCATCATGGTCTACCTCGGTGGCCCGGGGCGAGGCGTACGCCGACCGCGGCTGCACGACGCACCCCCTGGCTACCGCCCGCCGCGGCTGCCGCCCAAGCAGCAGCGCCGCCAGCTCCGCCAGGACTACATCCTGCTCCGGGTCGCCACCGTCTGCGCGGTCGGCCTGGTCGCCGCGCTCGTCGTGATCTTCCTGATCATGATCGCCACGCACGTGTGACCGCACTGCCCGCCTACCCCGGGCGCCACCATGTCCCGGATGCCCGCATGTGCCCGACCGGCCGGTGGTGCCCACGCCCGATCCAAGAGCAGGCAGACGCGGGGCAGTAGTGCGCAGGGGTGGTTCCACTTTTGCGTCGTGAAGTTCACCGCGCCTGGCCGGGGGCCGTGCGGATTTCCTTAGTCCGCCGGGCTGGGGATGGTTTCGTCGGGCTGGTCGCTCATCAGCCAGTCGCGGGGGTGGCGGCCGTTGACAAAGCCGAGGTAGGGGGTCGGCTGGTTGAAGCCGAGCAACTCCTGGAGGCGTTGCGGGAGCTGGCGGGCTTCGGCGTGGCTGGCGCTGAGGGTGTGGGCCTCGCAGGGGCGCAGCCAGGGCTGGATGTAGTCAATCACGACCCCTAGCCGCGGGCGGACGGTGGTGTTGGCTCCCCCGCCGTGGTAGAGGCGGCCGGAGAACAGCAGCACCGACCCGGCGGGCATTTCTGCCGGGACTGCTTCTGCCGCGGCGGGCTTGCCGGCCGGTCGGAGGTGGCTGCCGGGGACGATACGGGTGGCGCCGTTGGCGGCGGTGAAGTCGTCGAGTGCCCATAGTGCGGTGACCATCACGTCGCGGTCGCGGGGCAGCGGGTAGATGCCCTGCTCGCAGTGGAGTACCTGGGCCTGCTGGCCGGGATGGACCTGGATGGCGCAGGTGTTGCCGAACTGCGCGCCGGGGCCGATCGCCTGCTCGACCGCGTCCAGGACCACGGGGGCCAGCGCGACCTGGTCCAAGCAGCGGGTCACGGCGAGGGGAGCCCAGACCCGCTTGGTCCTCGTGCCGTCGAAGCCTGAGCCCCACCGTGCGCCATCAAGCAGAGCGCCGAGTTCTGCCTTTGCCGCAGTCACGGCCTGCTGACTCATCAGCCCGGGGATAACGGCGTAGCCGCTGTCCTGTAGCTGCTGCGCGATTCCGTCTGCAACCGTCATACGGGCAGTATCGGCCGGGCCGGACGGGGCCGCCATGTACGCTGCCTGGTGGGCTCCGGTCAGGGGCCGGCAAGCAATCGAACGGCGCGCCCTGCATCGGGCTCGGCCTACTTCGCTGACAAGCGAAGCAGCAGCCGGCGGACCGAGCGCCATCCGGGTGATGGGGCACAGGGGTGACTCCACTTTCGCGTCTTGAATTGTGCTAGCACCCGGGCGGTCCGTTCCCGCCAAGCCCGCCCGTCACAGCCGTCACGGCCGGAATTTACTGGGGGTACTTAGCACCCATATTTGGGTCTTAAGTACCCCCGGTAATTCCGTGCCGAGGCTGGCGGGGCTGTTGCGGCGGATGAGGTGGCGCGACGCGGACAAGGGGCGGCTGGTGCGGCACCCGGGCAGCTCGGGGACATGGGCGCGGGGCTGCGGCGCACAGGGCTGGCTCCAGTTTTGCATCGTGAATTACACCGCAGGACAGCGCGTAACAGGAAACGTGGGCTTCGATCAGGGGACTGCCGAACGGGCATCCTGCCACGCCATGCTCTGCGCCCGTGGCACGCGGCGGCAGCGTGTTTCACTTTAGGGCGTTGGCATGGGCGTGGAGGTCCTAGTGGCTACAGTCAGGATGAGAAAGACGCCGATGATACCCAGAACCACCGCACCCCAGCCGAGTGCCAGTCCCGCGAGTGCCAGGCCGGCTCCCCGCTCGCCGGTGCGCCTGATCTGGTTCCTGGCCATGTGACCGAGCACGATCGCCGGGATGGTCGCCAGCGGTCCGACCGCGAACTGCGCGAGCCCAAGGGCGAGGCTTGCCACCGCGAGCCCGTTAGTCCTGTCTGCTGGGGTCACGATGGCCGACTCGGTGGCCAGGCTCGCCGTGGCACCCGGCACCGGCAGATCGGTCATGAGCTGGTCTAGGTCCGCGTAGGTGCGCGCGGACAGGGCGACCTCCAGGCGGGCGTCGTACTCGTCTTTGGACAGCCGACCCTCGCTGTAGGCCGTGCCGAGGATTCCCGCCACGCGGTCACGGTCAATGTCAGCGGCTCGTGTCTTTCCCTGTCCGCCGTCGGCTACTTGATTGCCGGACCCAGCCGTCATCGATGCCTCCAGCGCTATCTTGCCCCTCTTCACAGGGTACGTGCTCATTGTGCTGGTGCTCGCGAGTCGGCAGGCGAGCAGTTGCAGCGAGCAGGGGGGCTCCACTTTTGCATCGTGATTCGCGGAACGCTCGCGGGGCGGGTGAGGCCGGGGCCTGCGGCGGATGGCGGGCCGGCAAGATCGTCATGTCCCGCAAGGCCGGCCAGTGCCGGCCAAACCGTCCATGACGATCTTCGCGGCCGCCCGGCCGTCCGGTCGCGCGCCGCCAGTGCCGGCGCGCGCCGGGATGAGATCGCCTCATAGTAGGGGCGGGTAGACGTGCCACTCGCGCCCTGGCGGGCGCGGGCCCCCGTGGTAGCGGACATGATTAGGGAAACCCCGGGAAGGGTGGTGCCGCTGGCCGACGGCGGGCGGGGCGGCCGGCCCGGGCGCGCAGCTGCGGGCGGCCGGCGCTGCCCCGCCGCGGTCCCGGCCGCAGCTGACACTCCCTCGGCTCGCATCCCGCCCTCTCAGGCATGCAAGCGGTCACTCTGCCCGTCTGGCTCCCGGTCCGGCCGGCACCACCGCCGGCCGGCCACCGCAAGCCCGCGCCCGCACGGCGACCCGGTCCCGCGCCGGCACCAGCCGCCTGCCTCAGCCGCCCTTTTCCGGGGTTCCCCCGGGTCATTGTCCGCTACCACGGGGGACCGCGCCCGCCAGGGCGCGAGTGGCACTTCTACCCGCCCCGCCCAGCGCACCGGCACCAGCCCGTCACACCAGCCCTGACGCCAGCAGTACCTAAGACGGGCTCCAGGACAGATGCGAGCAAGTCGAATGGCCGAGCCGGCGCGGGGTCGCAGCGCGCAGAGGTAATTCCACTTTTGCATCGTGAGCAGAATCACAGGCCAGCGCGGGGCAGAGGATAGCGTGTCTATGTGGGAGCTGGTGAGCGCGGCAACCACCGCACGTGAACCCGCACGGGTCTGGAGGCACGAATGACTGAGCCCGAGCCAGTAACCGAGCTTGGCGCCTTCAGCAGCGACGACGCGATCCCGACCGAGTGGGGGAAAGGGCGCAGGGAACTGCGGGAGGCGGAAGTGTACTGGTTGTCAACGGTGCGTCCGGACGGCCGTCCGCATGTCACTCCGCTGCTGGGAATCTGGCTAGACGGCGCGCTGTACTTCTGCACCGGCCCGGACGAGCGCAAAGCCAAGAACCTCGCGCTCAACCCGCGCTGCATCTTGACGACCGGGTGCAACAGGCTCGATGGGCTGGACCTCGTTGTCGAAGGTCAGGCGGCTGAGGTGAGCGGGCCCGCGGAACTCCGAAGCGTCGCCGACACATTCGAGTCCAAGTACGGTGCACATTTCACGGCGCCTGAGGGTACCTGGTTTGGTCTCGGTGACGCCATACGGCGGAACGAAGCCCTCGTCTTCAGGGTCGCGCCCTTGACGGCTTTCGGGTTTGGTAAGGGCACCCCGTACAGCCAGACTCGGTGGGGCTTCCCTGAATCGCCCGTGACCTGACTCGCGCTTGATCCCCCGAATCCGCGTCTCCGGCCAGTCCGAGATGATCAGCGGGGCGCTCACACCGCCCGGTTCAAGCACGCAGACGCGGGGCTGCAGCACACAGGCCAGCCGCAGCGCGTCGTGGAACCGCGGCCGTCCGGCCCGGTCGTCCCTCCGGGTCCGGCCTTCTTGCCGAGGGCTTCCAGCACGGCGCGGACCACGGTCGCGCACTCGGGGGTGAGTCGCGGGGCGAGGATGATGCCGGGCGCAGCCAAGCCTCGCTAGATGACAGCAAGAAGCGCACAACCCGGGCCGTCCGGGCCGTCGAGGCCGCAGGCGCGGCCCCGGGCGACCAGTCGCAAGTCAGGCGGTCGCACCCACCGCGAGCGGCGGAGCCAGCGGCGGCGGCAGCGTCACCGGAGCCAGCAGCGCGCGGGCGGCGCCGAAGCCGTCCGCCACCGGCGGCAGCGACGCCGCGGCCTCGGTCAGGATCCGGCGCAGCCAGGCGTGCTCCGGTGCGGAAGCGCGGTCCGGGTGCCACCACAGCGTCTCGATCAGCTCCACCCGGCCGAACGGCGGCTCGACGACGGTCAGCCCGAGCGGCACCGCCACCCCGAGCGCCAGCCGCTCCGGGATGACCGCGACCAGGTCGGTGCCCGCGACGAGGAACGGCAGCGGCAGGAACCCGACGGTCGTCACCTGGATCTGCCGCCGCACGGAAAGCTCGTCCATGACCCGGTCCGCGGGGGTGACGTGGGTGCGCCCGCAGCTGCGCACCGCGTGCGGCAGCGCGGACAGGTCGTCGAGGGTGAGCCGCCCGTCGGCGAGCCGCGAGTTGGACGGGTCGACCACGCACACGAACCGGTCGCGGAACAGCGGTGCCTGCGAGCCAGGGAATCCGAAGCCGAGCGGCCCGATGAGCGCGTCGCAGTTGCGCAGCCCGTGCTCCGACTCGTGCATGTCGTCGGGTATCGCGTCGAAGTCGAGCCTGATGCCGGGTGCGACTTCGGCCATGCGGCGGAGCAGCGGCTCGGCGAGCACAGTGATCGCGTAGTCGGTCGCGTCGATGCGGAAGGCGTGGCGGCTGGTCAGCGGGTCGAACCGCTGGCCCGTGTCCAGCGCGAGCTCCACGCTCTGCATGGTCTGCTGCACCGAGGGAACGAGGGCCTTGGCGAACGGGGTGAGCTCGTAGTCCCGCCCGACCCGGACGAGCAGCTCGTCTTGGTAGTGCCGGCGTAGCCGCGCGAGGGCGGTCGACATGGCGGGCTGGCTCTTGCCGATCTTCGCGCCGGCCTTGGTGACGTTGCCCTCCTCCAGCAGCGCGCGCAGCGCGACCATGAGGTTGAGGTCGGTTCCCCCCAGTGACATGCTGGCGCGTCCTCCTTTGGCCGCCGTTAACCTAGGTGTACCGAAACTATCGTCACAGACGAAACTCAGGCAGTCATCGTCTTGCCGGATCATTGTTACCTTTTGGCGCAAGAAGTACGAATTCTACGGCGGCGCATGACGTAGCGGGGCCGGAAGGGGGGCGGGCCGGTGGCCGAAGACCTGGACATCGACCTCAACCTGCTGCTCGCGCTCGGCGCGCTGCTCGAGGACAGGAACCTCACGCGGGCGGGCGAGCGGATCGGGATGAGCCAGCCCGCCATGTCGGCCGCCCTGTCGCGGCTGCGCAGGCACTTCGGCGATGACCTGCTCGAGCGGGAGGGGCGCGGGTACCAGCGAACGGTATTCGGCGAGCAGTTGCTGCCCGCGGTCCGCGAGGCGCTGCGGCAGCTCGAGACGACCATGCAGCGCTCGCCGCGCTTCGACCCGGCCGAGTCCGACCGCGAGTTCTCCATCGCCGCATCCGACTACACGGTCTCCATCCTCGCCGACCCGCTGCTGCGCCTGGTCAAGGGGACCGCTCCGCGGATCTCGCTGAACTTGCACCCGCTGCCTCCCGCGCTGCCGCACGCCCCGCACGTCCTGTCCACCGATGACCTGCTGATCGGGCCGGTCGGCTACGACTTCCCCGGGCGGCGCGTCGAGCTGTTCCGCGACCGGTTCGTCTGCGTGGTCGACCCGGTCGCGAGCGGCCTCGGTGACGAGGCCGTGCTCACGCTGGACGACCTCGCCCGGATGCCGCACGCCGCGCCCACCTTCGCGCCGGGCGCGCACACCCCGGTGGACCGGGTGCTCGACGAGCTCGGCATCGTGCCCAGGACCGCGGTGACCGTCTTCGGCTGGCTGTCCGTGCCGTTCGTGCTGCCCGGCACCGGCATGGTCGCGATCATGCCGGAACGCATGGCCAGGCTCGCCATCCGCAGCACCCGCCTCGCGATACTCGAGCCGCCGTTCGGCCTGGTGGAGCTGGTGGAGGCCGCCTACTGGCACCCGAGCCGCTCCGACGACCCCGCGGTCCGCTGGCTGGTCCGCGCCCTGCAGGAGGCCGCCCGCGACCTGTGACCGGCTACTCGTCGGGCGGTACGGCGTAGCCGGGGTGCGCGACGGCCAGCCGGGCCGCGACGATGCCACGGAACTCCCTGGCGATCTCGGCCAGCTGGTGGTCGCGGTGGCCGGACCTGATCTCCGCCGCCAGGGCCGCCTCGTCGGCCGCCCCGAGCCGGGCGAGCAGGGCGGCGTACGCCCGCTGGTCGGCCGCGCCGCGCGCCAGTTCTCGCTCCACCATGGCCAGCACGTTCGCGGCGACACGGGCGCCGAAACCGGACAGCGCCGGCCCCCGCCCCGCCGCCGCATCGTCAAGGGATTCCTTGACCGCGGCCAGCAGCTCGCCGAGCGTGGGCCGGCCGTAGACAGGATGACCGTACCCGGGATCGCCGCAGTCGCGGTGATCGCCACGGTAGCGGTGGTCGCCAGGGTCGCCGGAGCCCGGGAGGCCGGCCCGTGGACCCGTGGCCATCGTGACCCCGTGTTCCGCCAGCAGCTCGAGCAGGTCCCACTCGTTCTCGCAGGCGCGCCGGCCGATCGCGGCGAGCTCAACGGAGCGGGTCTGGCCGGACAGGTGACGGTGGGCTTGGCGCTGGCAGAACACGCCCCAGCGCAGCGTGCCGAGCACCTGCCACCAGCGCAGCGCCTCCCGGTCGACCGGCGTCCCGGCCGCGCGCTCGTAGCCGGCCACAAGTTCCTCGACCGAGCCGAGGCCGCCGGCCGGCCGTGCGTCCTCGCCGAACCGCCAGGCCCGGACGCAGAACCAGCCAAGGTCCTCCAGCGGATCGCCGCGGTGCACCAGCTCCCAGTCGAGCACCGCGGCCAGCCCGGAAGAGTCCACGATCAGGTTGCCGAGGCGGAAGTCGCCGTGCACGATGGCGCTGCCCCCCGGCGGAGGACGATGCTGCCACAGCCAGCGCAGCGCGACCTCGAAGACGGCGCTCGGCTGCCCGAGCGCGTCCATCACGTCGCGGCACAGCGTCGGCGGGTCATCGGCGGGCAGCCCGGGGACTGCGTCCGGGTCGGCTGCGTGCAGCGCGGCGAGCGCGGCGGCGCACTGCGCGAGCAGCCTCCCGCGGGCCTCGTCGGCGGACGGCTCGGCCTGCAGGGCCCGCAGGATGCGCCGCGGGATGGTCTCACCGCGAACCCGGGCGCTGATCAGGTACTGGCAGCCGAGGGCGTCGCCCGAGTCGCTGGCGCAGAGCACGGCGGGCACCGGCATCCCGGCCGCGGCGGCCGCGCACTGTACGGCCGCCTCCAGCTCCAGGCCGACGTTAAGGCTGGCGTCACGGTCATCGTCAGGGTCACCATGGACGTCGCCACCCGGCTCGCCGGCCCGGCCCGTCCGCAGCACGAGCTCGTGCGCGCGCCCGTCACCGTCGTGCACCTGAACTCCCCAGGTCTGCCTGCTCGCCCCGCCGGACAGTGGCTCTACCCGGCCGACGACAAGTCCGGCCCCGAGCACCGGGACGAGCACCTGCGGCAGCCGGTCCGCGAGCCGGTCCGCGGAGACGGGTGACAGGCTCGCGCCGGTCATCCGCGGCCGAACCCGAACAGCCGCTGCGCCACCCGGCGCATCTGCATCTCCTCCGAGCCCTCGGTGATCCGGTAGCGCCGGTGGTGGCGGTAGATGTGCTCGAACGGCAGGTGCCTGGTGTAGCCGAGGCCGCCGCAGACCTGCATCGCGCGGTCGGCGGCGTCGCAGGCGAGCCGGTTCGCGCGGTAGTTCGCCATCGCGACGTGGTCGGAGACCGCCAGGTGGTGCTCGCGGTCAAGCTCAACGGCCGTGGACCGGACAAGCAGCCGGACCATCTGCGCCTCGGTCTGCAGTTCCACGAGCGGCCACTGGATGGCCTGGTTGACGGCCAGCGGACGGCCGAACACGACCCGCTCCTTCGCGTAGCGGACGGCCTCGTTGACGCAGTACTGCGCGGCGCCGAGGCTGGAGGCCGCCTGCCTGATCCGGTTCTCGTGCACGAACGCCTGCGCGATGTCGAGCCCGCCGTCCACCTCGCCGAGCACGGCGCCGGCGGGCACGCGCACGTCGTTGAGCACGACCTCGCCGTGGTCGGTCGGCATGTTGAAGGTCCACCAGTAGAACGGGACCTCGAAGCCCGGCGCACCGACCGGGACGAGGAAGGCGGTAATGCCCCGCGCGCCGCCCGGGCGCCCGGAGGTGCGGGCGAAGATCAGGTCGTGGGTGGCCCGGTGCACGCCGGTGTTGAACCGCTTGGCGCCGTTGATGCGCCAGTCCTCGCCGTCCCGCGTCGCGGTCGTTTCCAGCCAGGTCGCGTCCGTGCCGTGCCCCGGCTCGGTCAGGCCGAAGGCGAGCGAGCGCTCGCCGGCCAGCATGGCGGGCGACCACGCCGCCCGCTGGGCGTCGGTGCCGAACCGCTCCATCACGAGCAGCGACGGGAAGTTCCCGACGATGGAGGACTCATCCTGCAGGTCGTTGTGCAGCCCGAGCCCGCGGGCGGCCAGGTGCTCGCGGATGACGGCCATGTCCAGGTTGCTGCCGTCCCGACCGCCGAGCGACGCCGGCAGGCCGTAGCGCAGCCAGCCGGCCGCGTCGGCGAGCGCGCGCATCCGGCCGAGCAGGTCCTCCCACTCGCGGCTGGGCAGGCCGCCGCGTTCGATGTCGGTGCGGGCGAACTCGCGCCGCTCGTCGAAGAACTGCGGGTGCTGCGCCTGCAACGGCACGATCTCGGCCTCGATGAAGGCGTCCATCCGCTCGAGCAGCGGCGGCAGGTGGTCTGGCAAGTCGAAGTTCACCGGAACCTCCGGCGGAAGCGTCGGCCTCCTGGCCTGGGAGGAAGCGGGTGCCCTGTGCGGCCGGGCAGAGTCTTTCGCATGGCCGATCCTTCGCTCATTTTTATCGGTAGAGTGTTCGCATGTCCCGGTATCGTCTTGAGTCCACACCGAAGCAGGAATCGATCCTGCTCCGGCACTGCTCGGACGCCCGGTATGTCTGGAACCTTTGCGTCGAGCAGGAGAACGAGTACCGGCCCGGCCGCGGGCGCATGCCGCGCTTCGCGGAGCGGTGCCGGCAGCTGACCGAGGCCCGCGCCGAGAACCCCTGGCTCGCCGAGGGGTCCCAGACCGTGCAGCAGCAGGCGGTCAGGGACCACCAGCAGGCCATGGCGAACTTCTTCGCCGGTAACTGTGACCGGCCCGGGTGGCGCAAGGCCGGGCACGACGAGGGCTTCCGGATCGTCGCGGTGAAGCCTGGCGACGTGCGCCGCCTCAACCGACACCACGCCGCGGTGAAGATCCCGAAGGCGGGATGGGTGCGGTTCCGCTGGTCCCGCCCGGTCCCCCACGGCGTGCGATCCTTCCGGGTGACCCGCGACCGCTCCGGCCGCTGGCACGTCGCGTTCGCCGTCATCCCCGCGCCGGTGCCGGGGCCGGGGACCGGCGAAGTGGTCGGGGTCGACCGGGGCGTGGCGGTCAGCGCCGCGCTGTCCACCGGCGAGCTGCTGCACTGCCTCGGCCTGTCCCCGCGCGAGGCACGGCGGCTCCGCTCCGCCGAGCGCAGGTCCGCCAAGGCCAGGCGCGGGTCCAGCAGGCGCCGCGTCGCCAAGGCCACTGTCGCGCGACTGAAGGCCCGCGAGGCCGACCGGCGCAAGGACTGGGCGGAGAAGACCTCTACCGGCCTCGCGCAGCGCTTCGACGTGATCCGCGTCGAGGACCTCGAGATCAAGAACATGATGCGCTCGGCCCGGGGCACGAAGGACGCGCCCGGCACGAACGTGGCGGCGAAGGCCGGCCTGAACCGCGGCATCGGCCAAGCCGGATGGGGGCTGCTGGTCCGCCGCCTGGAAGACAAGGCCCCCGGGCGGGTCGAGAAGGTACCGCCCGCGTACACCTCGCAGCGCTGCAGCGCGTGCGGGCACGTGGACCGCAAGTCGCGCGAGAGCCAAGCCGTCTTCCGGTGCACCGCCTGCGGATACGCCTGCAATGCTGACGTGAACGCGGCCAGGAACATCGCGGCGGGGCACGCCGTGAAAGCGCGGGGAGGCGACCGGGTTGCCGGGCCTGCGAACCGCGAACCCCAACTCGTCCTCCTCAAGGTCTAGTTGAAATCCCCGCCGTCAGGCGAGGGAGGATGCCAAGTCTGATCTCCGCTGATCTCTCTGCCGGCAACCGTTCCGGTTACCCGTGCCGGTTGTCTTCGGGCCGCCAGTAGACGGCCTTGACCCAGATGGTGGCCACCGCGTCGAGCGCCCGCTCGTCATCGAACGGCACGCCCTTCTCGCCGCCCTGGCCGAGCCAGATATAGCAGAAGTGCTCGAGCATGGCCGACAGCGCCGACGCGGTCATCACCGGGTCGACGCCTGGGCAGTAACCCCGCGCCTGCGCCCCGCGCACCTCGCTGGCGATCCGGCTGATCGCCTGCCCGCGCAGCTCAAGCCAGCGGTCATGGAACCGGCCCTCGACCATGGCGGCCTGGAAGATGCCGATGAGCTCGCCGCGCCGCTTGGCGTAGGTGCGCCAGAACCCGGCGACCGCCTCGCGCAGTGCCTCCGGGCGGGTAAGCCCCGCACGGAAGGACAGCGTTGCCAGCGACGTGGTCTCGTCGTGGAACTCCTCCGCCAGTGCGATGAGCAGGTCCGCCTTGGTGTCGTAGTAGTTGTAGAAGGACGCCGCGGACCGGCCGGCCTCCGCCGCGATGTCACTGATCTTGGCGTTGAGGTAGCCGTCGCGCGCGAACACCACCCGGGCGGCCTCCTTGAACGCCTCGTCGGTGGCCCGTCCCTTGCGCGTGGCCGCGGTCATGAGACGGTCACGAGACGCGCCGGTCCCGCCCGGCCCAGAACGGCTCGCGCAGCGCCGCGCGCAGCACCTTCCCCGTCGCGTTGCGCGGCAGCTCAGGCAGCACCGTGACGCCGGTCGGGCACTTGAACGCGGCGAGCCTCATCCGGGCCCAGCTCAGCAGCTCGCCAGGGTCGAAGTCAGGGCCGGAGCCGGGCCCGGCGACCACCACCGCGTGCACGGTCTCGCCCCACCGCTCGTCGGGAATCCCGATAACGGCGACGTCGCCGACCCCCGGGTGCGCGGCGAGCACCGCCTCCACCTCGGCGGGGTACACGTTCTCCCCGCCGGTGATCACCATGTCCTTGAGCCGCTCGGCGATCGTGATGAAGCCGTCAGCGTCGATGGTCCCTACGTCGCCCGTGCGGTAGAAGCCGTCCGGGGTGAGCGTCGCGGCGGTGGCCTCCGGGTCGTTCCAGTAGCCGGGCAGCGGCGCGGCGCCGCGCACCTGGATTTCGCCGAGTTCGCCGAGCCGCACCTCCCAGCCGAGTGACGGGCGGCCCGCGGTGGCCAGCCGCCCCCGGGCCGGGTCATGGTCGGCGGGGGAGAGCGAGCTGACCGGCAGCGGTCCGGTCTCGCTGCTCGCGTAGTTCTGCCGGAACCGGCAGCCGAGGACGGTGACGGCGCGCTCGAGGGCGTCGGGCCTGATCGGCGAGGCGCCGTAGACGATCTCGATCAGGCTCGACAGGTCCGGCGGCTGCGCCCGGGAGCTCACCTCGCGCGTCACCGCCGCGATGAGCACCGGGACGAGTTGCGTCAGCTGGATGCGGCGGCCCGCGAGCTCGTCGACGAACCCGGCCGGGTCGAACCCGCCGAGCAGGTGGAGGTGGCCGCCGGTGAACAATACGTAGGCCAGGTTGGCCAGGCCCGCGACGTGGAACAGCGGAAGCGCGCTCAGGTGCCGAGCCCCGGGTCGCGCCTCGGGCACCTCAAGGCTCATGAACGTGACCGCGGTGATGAGCTGGTCGTGCGTCAGCGGCACCAGCTTGGGCCGCCCGGTGGTACCGCTGGTGTGCACCAGGATGGCGGGCTCGGCCCCGCGCAGCCGGCCAGCCGGCCGCGGCGGCGGCGGAACGGTGGCGGCCGCGCCGAGGCCCGGAAGCACGCGCACCGACAGGGGGGCGGCCGCCGCGGCCGCGAGCGCCGCGCAGTCGTCGTCGGTGACCGCCACCGCGGGCTTCATCAGCTCGAGCAGCGCGGTCACCTCCGGCGCGGCCAGCCGCCAGTTGACCGCGGCGGGCAGCGCGCCCGCCCGGATCAGGCCGAGGACGGCCGTCACCCAGCCCGCCTGGTTGCGCGCGAGGACCGGCACCACGTCGCCGGGGCCGACGCCGGCCGCCGCGAACGCGCCCGCCGCCGCCTCCACCCCCGCGAGCAGCTGCGCGTAGCTCAGCTCCGCGCCGCGGTCGTCGGAGACCGCGGCCTGGCCCGGCTGTACCGCGGCCCGCCATTCGAGCACGTGGACGAGGGTGAGCATCAGACCCGGGTGCCAGTACGGTCGGCGGCCGTCTTCGGCTCGTGCCGCACGTCGCCCGGCTGGCCCATGACCCGGCGCCAGCAGGCGAACTCGAGCAGGATGCCGTCGGGGTCCTGGAAGTAGAACGAGCGGACGAACACGCCAGGGTGCAGCTCGCGCGCGACGCCGAACTCGCTGTCGTCGTGGTCGAGGATGGGGGACACCCGGACGCCCTTGGCCTTGAGCTTGGCCCGGTACTCGAGGAACCGCTCCTCGGGCACGTTGAACGCGACGTGGTTCATCGAGCCGACCGCGCTCGTCCACTCCCCGATGCCGGGGACGGTGACCGGGTTGGAGACGCCGGGCACGGCATCGGGCGCGTCGGGGAACCAGAAGAACGCCAGCGCGTTGCCGCCGCCCATGTCGAAGAAGAAGTGCTGGCCAGCCCCGGCGCCCAGGTTGATCGTCTTGATCAGCCGCATGCCGAGCACCTGCGTGTAGAACTCGACGGTGCGTTTCATGTCCGAGCAGACGAGCGCCAGGTGATTGACGCCGCCGATGTCGAACTCCTCGTTCCGCCACTCCATGCGGTCCTCCTGCTTGCGGGCGAGACCCAGAAAAACTGAAAATGAACTTAGGTTCAGTTTTGCGGCAGGAGTCTGTACAGTCAAGGACCAAAACAGGCAGTACCGAACGGAGGCGGGGTATCTCTTGACCGACATCGTCAGGGAGTTCGTGGGCCTGCCGTCGCCGGCCATCGGCCGGGCGGGCGCGGGCGGCCACCCCTGCCAGGGCATCTACCACCGTCCGGCCGGCGCTAGGCCGACGACGGCGTTCATCGCGACGCACTACAACGTCGACTTCTCCGAGCACTACCTGGCCAGCTACCTGGCCGAGCGGGGGTACGGCTTCCTCGGCTGGAACACCCGGTTCCGCGGGGCCGAGGCGCACTTCCTGCTGGACCACGCGCTCGCGGAGATCGGCGTCGGGGTCCGCTGGCTGCGCGAGCAAGCCGGGGTGGAGCGGGTGGTGCTGCTCGGCAACTCGGGCGGCGGGTCGCTGATGGCCGCCTACCAGTCGCAGGCCACCCGGCCGAACGTCACGCCGGTCGCCGGGATGCGGCCGCTCGCCGCCATCGAGGACCTGCCGGCAGGCGACCTGTTCGTCGCGCACGTCGCGCACTCCGGCCGCCCCGAGGTGCTCACCAACTGGCTCGACCCGTCGGTCACCGATGAGCGCGACCCCCTGTCGGTCGACCCCGCGCTCGACCCGTTCAACGCGGACAACGGGCCGCCCTACAGCGCCGATTTCCAGTCCCGCTACCGGGCGGCCCAGCGGGCGCGCAACGAGCGGATCACGGACTGGGCGCTGAGCGAGCTTGACGCGCTGGCGGGGACTAGGGCGCGGGACAAGCTGTTCACCCTCTCGCGCAGCTGGGCCGACCTGCGGATGATCGACCCCGCCATCGAGCCGTCGGACCGCAAGCCGAACTGGTGCTACCTCGGCGAGCCGGTGAAGGCCAACTACGGGGTGTTCGGCGTCGGCACGGTCAGCACGCTGCGCACCTGGCTGTCCATGTGGAGCCTGCGCACCTCGCAGTGCATCGCCGCGCCGCACCTGGCCAGGATCACCGCGCCGTCGCTCGTGGTGCACGCCACGGCCGACGCCTGTGTCTACGACAGCGACGCATCCGGGCTCTTCGACGCGTTCGCCGCCGCGGACAAGACGCTTGAGTTCATCAAGGGCGACCACTACCTGCAGGAGCCGGCCGGCGCGCGGGACCAGGCGGCGGACCTCATCGCGGCCTGGGTGGCGGCCCGAGGTTAGACCACCAAAGGTATCCCCGAGGGTAAAATCTCGCTCGTTATACAATTTCTGCTATGCAGAAACCGCAGCCTGCCCGGGCGACAGTGAAGGCCGGGGGCGAAGCCGGCCAGGAGCCGGCGTACCCGATCGCGTCGGTGAACAACGCGCTGCGCCTGCTGCTGCTGTTCCGCAGCCAGCCGCGGGTCCGGCTGTCGGAGGCGAGCGAGCACCTCGGCGTCGCGCACTCCACCGCGCACCGGCTGCTCGCCATGCTCGCCTATCACGGGTTCGTCCGCCAGGAGCAGGACTCGCGCACCTATGTCACGGGTCCTGCCCTGGTCGAGATCGGGCTGGCCGCGGTCAGCCAGCTGGATATCCGGAGTCGCGCGAGGCCCGCGCTCGAGCGGCTGGCGGGCTCGCTCGGCGAGACGGTTCACCTGGCCGTGCTCGAGGGCGCGAACGTGCGCTACCTCGACGCCGTGGAAAGCTCGCGTGCACTGCGGGTCGCGGCGCGCACCGGCGCGGCGTCCGCGGCGAACTGCACCGCGTCGGGCAAGGCGCTGCTCGCGGCGCTGCCGGAGGCCGAGGTGTCCGCCATGTTCGCGGACGAGGCGGCGCTGCCGCGGCTGACACCGCGGTCTATCACGTCACGCTCCGCGCTGCTCGCCGAGTTGCGCCAGGTCCGCGCGGACGGGTGCGCGGTCAACCGGGAGGAGAGCGAGGAGGGCGTCGCCTCGGTCGCGGTGGCGGTTCACGGCCCGCGCCAGGCTCAGGCCGCGGCGCTCACCGTGTCCGCGCCGGTCTCGCGGATGACCGAAGCGGCGAGGCAGCGGATCAAGCAGGAACTGCAGGTCCAGGCCGCCTGGCTAGCCGCCCAGCTTCCCGGCGCTACCTGACCCGCCCGTTCCGAGTTCGCGGCGGTCGAATCCGGCGGGAGCGTGGCCCGCCGCGCTGTTTGGCTGTCTGTGCTGCACAAGCCTCGACTTCTCTGGCATCGTATATGAAGGAAGCGGAGCGAAAGGTTGCCGTGCGCACGTCCCATGACATCGAACAGGGCCTGCCCGAGACCGTGAGCTTGCTCGACAAGCTGCGGATGGCCATCTACCACGGAGAGTTCGGGCCCAACCAGCGGCTGGTGGAGAGCGACCTCGCGGCGAGGTACGACACATCCAGGGGGGCGGTCCGGGAGGCACTGGTCCAGCTGGAGAACGAGGGGCTGATCCTCCGTCCGCGCAACCGCAGCGCCTCGGTCCGCCCGGTGACGCCCGCGGAGGCGGTCGAGATCACCGAGGTCCGCGCCGTCATCGAGGGACTGTGCGCCGCCAAGGCGGCGATCGCGGCCACGGAGGCGGATCACGCGGAGCTGCGGGCGCTGATGCGCCAGATGGCGGGCGCCGTCCGGCGCGGCGACATGGTGGCCGACAGCAGGATCAGCGACCTGATGCACGCCAAGATCCGCGAGATCGGCGGGCAGGGCACCGCCAGCCGGATCCTGGAGCGGCTGCGGTACCAGGATGTCCGCTACCAGTTCCACGTGAGCCTGCTGCCGGGCCGCCTCGTCAAGGGCGCCAACGAGCACTACGACATCATCGAGGCCGTGCTCGCGGGGAACGCCGTCGCGGCCGAGCAGATCACCCGCGACCACTTCATGAGCGTCATCGCCGCGCTCCGCCAGCTTGAAGAGCTGAAGGCGCAGCGCCCAGGTATGGTGCTCTGATCACAGCCGCCGTTCCAGCTATCGGCCGGCTAGCCGGGTCAGCCTTTCGTGAGGGCGTTGCCCGGGTCACTAGCCTGCCCTGGCTGACCAGGCGGTCCAACAGCTCCCGCCCGCGGCTGCTGGCGGAGCCGGGGCGCGGTCCAGGGGTACGGTTCCGCGGGCCCGGGGTGCGGGCGCTCGCCGAAGCTGACGTCGATGTTCTCGAAGCTCTTGTGCCGTTCGGTCTTCGCGTAGGAGGTGTAGGCACGCCGGTCTGCGGGGGTGAGGTCCGCGTTGTCGGTGAACGGCGCGAGCAGGCTGCGCGGCCACAGTTGCCCGGCCCGCACCGCGTTGTACTCCGCGCAGATCACCGTGGTGACCGCGCCAAGGTAGATCCACGCCAGCGTGCCCAGGACGAGCGCGAACAGGCCGTAGGTGGCGGTGGCGCCCTTGAGTTCGCGGCCAAGCAGGAGCGTGCCGGCCCACTGCAGGGCCTGCCAGGTCACCGCGGCGGCGATCGCGCCGGCGCGGATCTGCCGGACGGCGACGCGCCGCGCGGTCAGCACCCGGAACGCCACGATGAACAGCGCCACGTTCAGGGCGATTGCCGCCGCGGTCGCGAGCGCCCGCACGCTGCCGTCCAGGCTGGCACCGAAGGCGCCCGCGGCGGCGCCCAGCGCGGACAGCACCGTGGTGACGATGACGCTGGCGCCGCCGAAGGCCAGCAGCAGCAGGCTCCGCAGCCGGGCCCTGACCGGGTTCGGGCGGGAGTCGCGCGGCACGCCCCACACCTTGTTCAGCGTGCTCTGGACGGCCTGGACGATGCCGAGGCCGCCGTAGACGCAGCCCAGCATGCCGATGACCAGGCCCGCTGTGCTGCCGTGGAAGGACCGGATGTTCGCGGTGATCTGACCGCCGATGACGGGGAACTGGGCCAGCGCGGAATCCAGCACCTGGCGCTGCAGGTGCGGGTTGCCGTGCAGCGCGTACCCCAGGATCGTGGCGAGGAGGAGCAGCAGCGGGAACGCCGCCACGAACCCGTAGTAGGTGATCTGCGCGGCGAGGTAGGTGCCCTGGTCGTCGCCGAACTTGTACAGCACTGCCACCGGCAGCCCCGCCCAGCGGTGCCGCCGCTGGTAGGCATCGGCCCGGCGGACCATGCTCATCGCGTGTCCTTGATGCCTTCGCCCGGCCTGGTCGCGGCGGGGCCGGGGCCGCCGGCGCGGGCGGGCAGCCGGGTCAGGCATGGGCGAAACGGAGCCTGAGCCCGAGCTTACGCAGTACCGAGCGGAACCATAGTGCCGACGCGGCGGTTCCGGCGACGACGAGCGCGATGGTGACGGCCGTCGAGAGCATCAGGAAGAGGCTGGTCGGCTCGGTCACCATCAGCACGGCCAGGCCGGCCGTGAGCAGCAGGAAGATACCCGCCCACAGCCAGGTGGCCGCCTGGAAGAAGCGGTGCAGGCCCGGGTGGTGGGTGGCTGGCTGGCGTAGCGCGATCACCTCAGCCGCAAGCTGGGCGATGAGCGGCCTGGGGCCGCTGGCGGTCCGGGCGAACAGCACGCACATGCAGAGGTTGGCGAGCGGGAACTGCAGCAGGAAGAGCCAGAGCTCGCCGGTGGCGAGCACCACCGCGGTCTGTACCGTAAGCACCGCCGCCGAAATCACCAGCAGGCCTGGGACGGACCCGGTCACGGCCTTGCGGACGATCGCGGTGAGCCAGATGGCGGCTAGCCCGGCGATCAGGCCCGCGTCGCGGCCGTCGAGCCGGGCGGCCGCCAGGTAGGCGGCGGCGGGCAGTCCGATGGACTCGGTCAGGCTCCAGCCCGCGGTGAGAAGCAGCCGCATCGGTCTGGGGACTTCCAGGTCCTCGGCCAGACGGCTGGCCGCCGCGCTTGGTGCCACGCTCAGAAGTAGTGCCGGCGGCCGCCGACCGCATGGCCGGCCATCCCGAGCAGGGCCAGGATCGCGCCGATTACTACGACGACGATGCCGATCGTCCAGAGGATCGCGATTTTCGCGACGAACCCGATTATGAGAAGAATTACGCCGAGAATGATCATGGAGAGCTCCTGACAGCTGAGAGTACGAACGACGAGAAGATATATTCGGGGTTAATCGACGGGAGGTTCTGTGCCTCCGCTGGCTGGCTTTTCGTCATGATCCAGGTCAAACCGGGATCACCGGGAAGGCTGGTCAGCGCTTCGCGGCATCCTTGGCTTTCTCCCCTTTGAGCTTGAGTTTCCCGGTTACCTCGGCGGCTTTCCCCTTAGCCTTCAGCCGATCGTTGCCGGTGGCCTTGCCAGCATGCTTCTTGGTCTTGCCCTTGATGATCTTTGCCTTGTCCTTGGCCTTCTTGCCCAGACCCATAACCGGTTCCTTTGCTCTTTGGTGTCGGCACTGCCCGCGGCGTCTCACTTGCCGGGCAGCGTGCCCGGATGAGTTTGCTGAGGCAGCCTGGTTCTGCAGGTACCAGCTACCGCCCCGGCTGTACCCCAAACACCTTTGGACATGATCTCGCCAGTTTTTCCCGGATTTTCCGGGAGTGGGGCCGGCGCATTAAGAACTCCGGGCCCGCGGTGCCGCCCGGGGTCTGGAGCTGCATCCGGGCCCGCGGTCATCCCCGCGGCCCGCCGCGCGCGCAGTCACCGCGGCGACCAGGACCGGTTTCTGGCCCGTGACCCCGGGAGGGCCGCTCGCCACGCCGTCATCCAGTACTGCGCACCGGCCAGGACCGCACTCCCGGATCGTAGGATGCTAACCGGACGCCGCCGGGCGTCGAGCCTTCCGGCGCCGTCCGCGGCGGCGGCCACGCTGGCGTGGACACCGGGCACGCCAAGCACGGTCAGCAGCCGCAGCACCGGCCCGTGCGGCGCGGCCAGCAGCACATCGCCGCCCGCCTGCCGGGCCGTCTCCCGCACCCCAAGCAGCGCGCCGGCTGCGTGGCAGTCGATGAAGTCCAGGTTTTCCAGGTCGATGATCAGCTGCTGCCCGCCCGCCGCCAGCGCCGCCACCGCAGCCGCGGTGTCCTCGGCGTCCCTGGTGTCCAGCTCCCCGCGCAGCACCACGACGGCGTAACCGCGGTATACGCGGGTCCGCAGCTCAACGTTCCTCACGGGCGGACGCCTCCAGCCTGGACAGCCAAGCGGGGTCTCGACCCAGCGAGCAGATTGCTCGCAGCACTAACTCTACTCCCCGGCTGGGACTGACGCCATGCCGCCGGGGACTTCTCGGACGGCGAAAGCGCCGGCAGGACTTCGTGCCGGATCTGCTCCACGGCGAAACCTCCGGAGTGCTCGGTGGCCGTGCCCTGACGGGCCTTACGTACGACTGCCTCGTGATGCGGGCCGGGTACGGGCCCGCATCACGAGCGTTGGCGGGAAGTTCTGCGGTGGTCAGGCGGGCTGGCCGGGTGAGCTGGCGGGTGCGACGCCGTTCCCGCTGCTGAGGGTGGCCGGCACTGGCTCGGTGTCCGGGTGCGGTGTGCGGGCGGTGTGGCTGTTGAGGATGTCGGTGTCGGGGGAGGTGCGGCGGGCGTGCATGAGGCCGAGGCCGCCGAGGATGAGCATGACGGCGGCGGCGATGAACGCGGCGATCGCGGCGATCCCGGCGATCGTGCCCATGGTGCCGAAGGCGTAGGCGTTCAGCAGCAGGCCGCGCAGCGTCTCGCCCTTGAACACCGTCTCGACCTGGGCGGCCAGCGCGGTGTTCTTCGGCTGGGCAATCGCCTCCGCGGACAGCTGAGCGTAGGTCTTGCCGCCGCCGATGACCTTGAGGTGGTTGGCGATGAAGTGGTCGGCGTACACCTCGGCCTGGGCGCCGGTGGTCAGCTGCTGGCCACCGTAGGGGCGCATAGCGGCGAATTCGGGGGCGGCGACGGCCTTGCTGTTCGCGGCGGGGAAGAAGATCTGCTGGGCGGCGAGCTGGGTGTGGACCTCGTTGCCGATGAAGGTGTGGGCCCAGGTCAGCATGCCGCCGGCGGCGGCCAGGGTGACCGCGAGGAACAGGCCGGCGGTGGCCAGCAGGATGTCGAAGGTTCTGCGTCTCATTACGTTCTCCTTGGTGAAGACGGGTTCTGGGAAGTCGGCGGGCGCCCGTGTTCCCCCGGATGAGGGATCACCTGCGCCTGCCCGGCCGTACGCCGGGCGGCTATCTGGGCCCGGCGGCTCCGTTCGGGACGGTTGCGCTGGCGGCCCTGACGGAGGCGAGCTTGCCGTCGGTGGCGGGCGGGAACGCGGGGGCGGGGGGCGTGAGAATGGGGGTGGCGGCGGCCTGCTCGCGGGCGATGAAGGCGCCGAGCTCGGCGATGGTGGTCATCAGCGGAGCGGGGAACACCACGGTGGTGTTCTTGTCCACGCCGATCTCGACGAGGCTCTGCAGGTTGCGCAGCTGCAGGGCGAGGGGGTGGGCCATCATCGTGTCGGACGCCTCGCCGAGCGCGGCGGCGGCCAGGGACTCGCCCTCGGCGTTGATGATCTTCGCGCGCTTTTCCCGCTCGGCCTCGGCCTGCCTGGCCATGGCGCGCTTCATGCTGTCGGGCAGCTGGATGTCCTTCAGTTCGACCAGGGTCACCTCCACGCCCCAGGCCACCGTGGAGACGTCCAGGATCTTGCGGATGTCCAGGTTGATCTTGTCGGTCTCCGACAGCGTCTGGTCGAGGGTGTGCTGGCCGACGACCTTGCGCAGCGTGGTCTGGGCGATCTGGTCGATCGCGGTGCGCACGTTCTCGATCGCGACGACCGACCGCACCGCGTCGGTCACCCGGTAATAGGCGACCGCGGACACGTCGACGCTGACGTTGTCCCGGGTGATGATGCCCTGGGACTGGATCGGCATTGTCACGATCCGCAGCGACACCCGGTGCAGCACGTCGACGAACGGGATGATCAGCCGGAACCCGGGGTCCCGCGGGCCCTGCACCCGTCCCAGCCGGAACAGCACCCCCTGCTCGTACTGCTTGACAATCCTCGCCGCCATCGCCAGCCCCAGCAGGGCCAGCACCACGACAACGACGATAACGATGATCAGGACTTCCATTACGGGCCTCTATTAAGTTTTCAGGGTGAGTTACATGACCGGGCCAGCGTGCTCATGAGCGGGCGACGACCTGACCGGGAAATCGTGGTTACCGGAATGACTGACGTGTGTTTTAGCGGGGCATTCCGGCTGGTCAAGCCGTAGGAGAGGCTTCTCCCCGTACGCGTGTGATTCTCTGGCCGCGGTTTCTCGCGCGCACCGCCAGGGCATAAAAAAACCGGCTCTGGCAGCCACCGCGGACTTCGCGGTTGCACCTGCCAGGGACCGGAGCTCATTTCCCACATTACACGCCTTTTCCGGAAAGGGAAATCCAGCGGTTACTCGGGTGCTCTGGCCCCGAAGCCGCGGCCAGCGGGGATGCGACGCCGGTTCACCTGTTTGGCGTCGAGCGCCCGGGGTAGCCCGGCGGCACGCTCAACGTACGGCCCGAACGAGGGCCCGCGCGCCAGGACAGGACAGTCCCGTCACCTGCTGGCGGCGCCCCTGCCCGGCTTACCGGCAGCGATGTTGAGCCGGCCGCGAGGAGGCACCAAGTGGTATCGGAAGTTAAGGCAGTGCAACCCGCTGGACGGAGCGTCCTCGAAGAGCTGGACTCGCGTATCCCCACGGGCTTTTACTGGTATCTGGCCGTCCTGGCCTGCATCGGCGGTTTCCTGTTCGGGTACGACACCTCCAACATCGGGTCGGCCCTGGGCTTCATTCCGTACCATTTGTCCAGCTTCGCCACCGGTTACCTGGTAGCCGGCGCATCGCTCGGCGCCGCGGCGGGGGCCCTGATCGCCGGTCCCCTGACCGACCGGTTCGGGCGTAAGTCACTGCTCATCACCGACGCCGCGATCTACGCGATCGGCGCGATCCTGTCAGCGGTCGCTATCAATGCCTTCATGCTGCTCGCGTCCCGGACGCTCATCGGACTGGCGATCGGAGCGGATTCCGCGATCGCCACCTCCTATATCGCCGAGTTCGCGCCTCGCAGCCGCCGCGGCCAGCTCAGCATCATCCAGCAGTGGATGATCACCGTGGGCATCCTCGTCTCCTACCTGGTCGCCCTGCTCATACTCAAAGTCGCGCCGGGTTCGGCGGGCGGCCTGGACTGGCGGCTCATTCTCGGCATCGGGGCGATTCCCGCGGTGGTAGCCGTCGCGCTGCGGGCCCGGATGCCGGAGTCGCCCCGCTGGCTGATGCTCAACGGGCGCTACGCCGACACGGCGAAGGCGTTCGGCCTGCTTGGCATGGAAGTGAGTGAAGAGGAAGCCAAACAGGCCGCAGCCGAGCTCGCCCAGGTGGAGCAGGCGCGGCGGCAGAAAACCGCATGGACCGCCGGGGTGCGGCGAGCGCTGATCGTCGTGTGCGTCTTTTTCATCTTCCAGCAGATCTCCGGGATCAACGTGCCGTTCTACTACGGCCCGACGCTACTTGGCAGCTATTTCAGCAGCGGGACGTCGACTGCCGTCAGCACGGCCACGGCCGGCGTTGAGGTGACCGCGATCCTGGGCGCCGTCAACGTGATCGCGACCTACTTCGCCTTCCGCTGGATCGACAAGGTCGGCCGCCGCCCGCTGGCCATGTGGGGCTACGCGGGCATGGCGGTGTTCATACTGATCGCGGCCGCCGGAGTGGGATTCCTGACCGGCGTGCCGAAGACCGTGCTGGTGATGGTCGGCTTCTCGTTCTTCATCACCTCGTTCGCGATCGGCGTCGGCGGCACCGGCTGGCTGATCCAGGGCGAGGTCTTCCCGACCGCCGTGCGCGGCCGGGCGGCCGCCATCGGCGCGAGCGTCGACTGGATCGCCAACTTCGCGCTCATCGAGGTGTTCCCCGCCTGGCATAACGCGATCGGGCTCGGCTGGGTCATGGTGTGCTTCGCAGTGATCTCGGTCCTGGCCATCGGGTTCGTCGCTCGGTGGCTGCCCGAGACGAAGGGGCTGTCGGTGGAGGAAGCCGTCAACGTCTTCGAGCAGCAGGCCGGCGCGAAACAGCCGGCGGGCTAGCTGGCCAGGTGTGCGGGGTCCCGCTCCGGCTGATCCTGATGCCGGGCGGCCTGGCCACGCCACGTTGACAGCGGCCGCTGCCAGAGGACATGCTCGACAGTAAGCGTGTGCCGCTCTGGACCCTGACGGTGCCGCCCGGTCCGCATCGGGTGTGCAGAAGGGGGCAGAGCGTGACGGGCGCGCATAATATGACCTCGGGTAGCCCCGGGCTTCCTGTTCGCTGGTTCGGCGGGTTCGCGGTCATGGAGCCGCCAGCCGGCAAGCGTTTTCTCACTGCCACCGCTCTCGCCGGTGAGCTGTGCGCGGTCCTGGACGCGGGTGCTGAGGGATTGATCGTCTACTTGCCGGGTACATGCGTATTCGATTCCGCCTGCCTGGACTCCTTGATGCGGGTGGCTAGGCGGGCGCGGGGCTGGGGGACGTGGCTCCGGCTGGTCATCCCGGACGCGGGAGTGCGCAGGGTGGTCCGACTGGTGGCGCTGAATCAGGTAATGCCGGTGCACGCCTCGGTAACTGCCGCGGTCGCGGCGGCCGCCTTGGAGTCGGCCGCGCTCAAGGCAAGCGGCGGTTGAGGGATGGGCCGGCCGCCGTCTGCACGCCGGGCACGGCTTGGCCGGCCGGTAAGCCGACCGGCCGGCCAGCGCATACCCCCGCCGTGGCTGGGTAGTTGCCGGGTCGTTCGGTCCGGGGACATTCGTGTGGTGCGCCTGGCCGGGAAGAGTAAGCGACGGCGACAGCTGTACGGGGAGGAAGGCTAGCGTGTTCGAGGCCGCGGATATCAGAGAGTGGCGTGGTCATGACGTGGTGGACGCCGACGGGCACAAGATCGGCGAGCTGGAGGCCGTGTATGTCGATACCGGCACCGACCAGCCATCGTTCGCGACGGTCACCGTCGGCCTGCCGACGCGGCACCGGCTCGTTTTCGTGCCGCTAGACCAGGCGGTCGTCGGCCCCGGGTACCTGAAGGTCGGCTACGGCAAGAAACAGGTCAAGGATGCCCCATCGATCGGCGTCGACGGCGAGCTGCCGGCCGGCGACGAAGAGGAAATCTTCCAGCACTACGGCCTGCCTTACCAGGCCGGCGCCGGCGGCGAGCGGCGGCTGGCCCGCCGCTGAGCGGCGTCACGAGACGGAGAGCCCATGATTGCCCTGTTCTTGCTCCTAGTGATCGTGGCGATCGCGCTGGGTATTGTCGGCGTGGTCGCCAAAGGCCTGCTGTACCTGCTGATCATCGGAATCGTCGTGTTTCTCGGCGCCCTTACCCTGGCTGCCCTGCGAATGCGCCGACGACCGGGAAGGCACCAGACCCGCTGACAACCGGGCGGCTCCGAGACGGCCTGCCGGGCTAAGCAGCCACCCGCAATCCTCCGGGACAAGTGCCCGGAGGATTGATGATCGCCGCGACGACTCAGGCCGGGAGCTGGACGGCTGACCCCGGCCGGGTCAGCTTGCCGACCCCGTTGAGGTGCCGGAGCGCCTGAGCATAGGAGCCAAGCAAGGTGGCCTGACAGTACGGCAGTCCGCGCTCGGCGCAGAACGCCGCGACGAGCGGCTGGGCGCGCCGCAGGCTCGGCCGGGGCATGGACGGGAACAGATGATGCTCGATCTGGTAATTCAGTCCCCCGAGAGCGAAGTCAGTCAGCCAGCCGCCGCGGACATTACGGGACGTGAGCACCTGCCGGCGCAGGAAGCCGGTCGTGTCGCCGGCGGCGAGCACCGGCATTCCCTTGTGGTTCGGCGCGAAGGAGCAGCCCAGGTAGAACCCGAACAGTCCCTGCTGCACCAAGATGAAGACCACGGCCCGGACCGGAGACAGGACCAGGAACACGGCGCAGAGGTACGCGCTGACGTGAATGGCAAGCAGCCCGGCCTCCCATGCCCAGTGGCGGCCGTTTCCCCGTCGGCTCGTCGCTGGCCGGCTCGCCCGCTGGAGCAGCGTACGGATGCTGGCCGCGTGCAGGCTGGCCGCTTCGAGGAACAGCATGGGAACCAGCAGGTACGCCTGATAGCGAAACAGGAGCCGCTGCATCCCGCGGCCGGCCTGCGCGCGGGCCCCGGAGAAGGCGAGCGGCCCGATCATGATGTCCGGATCGACGCCCTCGGTGTTGGGATGAGCGTGATGCCGGTTGTGCTTGGCGGTCCACCACCCGTAACTCAGCCCGATCCCGAGATTGCCGCACAGCACGCCGAGAACGTAATTGGCCCGGCGAGTGGCGAAGACCTGCTGGTGCCCGGCGTCATGCCCCAGGAAGCCGACCTGGCCGAAGACCACCGCCAGGAACCCCGCGACGCCAAGCTGCCACCACGAATCGCCGATCAGGGCAAACGCCAACCAGCCGGCCGCCAGCGCCGCGGCGGTGAGCGCGATTTTCCACACGTAATAGCGGCGCCGGGGCGCCAGCAGGCCCGCGTGCCTGACCTGCCGCGACAACATCGCGTACTCGCTGCCGCGGGCGGCAGGCTCGGGAATTGGGCAGGGCTCAGCCTGAGACAGGGATGGAGCTGGCACCGTGAGACTCCTTGAGCGTCGGACGCGGCCAGGTGACTGCGGAGCCGCCCGGGGTCCAGAAACGGCACGGCACGAGGCGCCGCACTCTAATGCTCTCCCGCGATGCCTGCTTCAAACGTGCCTCAGGCTTCTCCCCGGGACACAGCTTGGCGTGCCCTCTCCCGGGATTAGTCGCGCGAGGACGGTTGGCCGCGCCAGGGTGGGTAGTGCCGATGGCGTGGCGTTATAGGTCAGCGGAGGGGGAGGCTGATGAGTGACCTGGTGCGAGAGGACGCGTATCAGGCCGCTCATGCCGCGCTCTTGTACGCCGTCGCGGCTGAGTTCGCGGCGGGGGCGCTCCGCTTCATTGACGCTGGGCTCGACGAAGGCGGTGCCGTGCTGGTCAGCGCGCCAGGCCCGGAGATCAGCTTCCTGCGCGCGCGGATGAACGGGCGGGCCGATCAGGTGGACTGGACCGACATAACGAGGCTCGGCGCAAACCCGGGCCGGATCATTCCTTTCCTGCGCTCCTTCGCCGGCGACCACGCCGGACGGCCGGTCCGCTGCCTGCAAGACCTGGGCTGGGCGGCCCGCTCGGTCGCGGGGCAGTGCGAGGCGGTCCGGCACGAGGCCCTGGTCAACCTGGCGTTCGCCGCCGTCCCGGTCCGCGTCCTTTGCGCCTACGACAGCGCGCGGCTCGACCCCGGCATCGTCAGGTCCGCCGGGAGCACCCACCCTGTGCTCGTCCGTGAGGGGCGTGCCGGGCCCAGCCCCGCGTACGGCGCCGGCCTGGTTCCCGAGGAGTGCGACCGGCCCCTGCCCGTACCACCCGACGGGGCCGCGACCATGGCCTACCGGGCAGACCTGGCTGCGCCACGGGCATTCGCCGCCCGGCACGCCGCCAGCCTCGGCCTTCCGGCGGACCGAGTTGCGGACCTGGTCCTCGCGGTGGGCGAGCTTGCCGCGAACACTATTCGCCACACCGATCAAGGCGGTGTCCTGGCCATCTGGACCGCGGGGAATGAGCTGGTCTGCCAGGTACAGGACAGCGGCCACATCACCGATCCGCTCGCCGGCCGGCATCGCCCGCCCGCGGACGCAGGCGGCGGCCACGGGCTTTGGCTCGTTCACCAGGTCTGTGACCTGGTGGAGTCCCGCAGCGGCCCCGGCGGGACCGTGGTCCGCATGCATGTGCGCCTGTCCCCCTGATTCCGCCGGGCGGGAGGGGCAGCGGGCGGCTTATGCGGCCAGGGAGTTTCCCGCGGTGACCGGGGCACGGTTCCCGCCCCGCCGACCCGGACCCGGCAGGCCAGGTCAGTGCCTTACCTTGCGGCTTTCTTTCTTACGGGCCGCCCGCCGGGACAGGGCGGTGACCGCAGAGTCGGCCTTGAACAGCGCCTTCGCTGTTCGGGTAGACGGATCACGGCGCACGGCAGCCAGCGCCAGGCGGTGGACGAGCGCCCGGGTCAGCGGCAGGGCGATGGCCAGCAGCACCCACATTCGCAGGCGCCTGGAGAGAAATGCCCACATGCTCAGGATCCCTTCGTCGTCTCTGCCAGGTCCCCTGCACTACCCGCCTTGTCCCTGGCTAAGCACGTCCCAAGCTGCCCCGTACCTCAGTGGTCGACGGCGCTGGCTGTGGTCGGCGTCGCCACGGTCGCCCGCGAGCCGGCCGCCTGCGCGGCGGCGACCTGGTCGCGTCGGCCACGCAATGAGCGAATGAGCGGCAAACAAGCAGAGTGAACCGGTTCACGATGGGCAGCAAGGAGCCATGCCAGAGCAGAGAGACCACGCCCGCAGCGGCGCGAGGACGGATACGCCGATGAGCCGGGCCGCAGTCGTAGTGAACCCGACCAAGCTGGATGACGACGAGGCCTTCCGCAAGTCTGTCCGCCGGGCCATGGACGATCACGGCTGGGACGAGCCGCTCTGGCTGGAGACGACGGCGGAGGATCCCGGCCGGGGCCAGGCGCAGGCAGGGGTATCCGCCGGGGTCGACCTCATACTTGCCTGCGGCGGTGACGGGACGGTCACCGCGTGCGCGGAGGGGGTCGTCGGTACCGGGGTGCCGCTCGCGATCATCCCGATGGGGACGGGCAACCTGCTGGCCCGTAACGTAGGCCTGCCGACGGACCTGGACGAGGCGCTCGCGGTCGCGCTCGGCGGCGTGCAGCAGCCGGTGGACGCGGGCCGGGTGAACGGGACGCTGTTCGTCGTGATGGCGGGCCTTGGCCTGGATGCCCAGATGCTGGACGGCGCAAGCGAGCCGCTCAAGAAGCGGCTCGGCTGGTTCGCCTACGCGATATCGGCCGTCCGTCACCTGGGCGACCGGCCGGTGCGGGTAACCCTCAGCGCCGACGGCGGGCGGAGCCGCCGGATGCGGGCCAGCGCGCTGATTGTCGGCAACGTGGGCTGGCTGCGCGGCGGGCTGCCGCTGCTGCCAGACGCCCGGCCGGACGACGGGATGCTCGACGCTGTCGTGCTGATCGCGGGCGGGCCGGCCAGGTGGCTGGCGGTGGCCGCGGCCATCGTGCTGCGTCGCGCCGCCCACGGCAAGATCTACCGGGTGACGTTCACTGAGCTGCGGGTGTCGCTTGATCATGAGCAGCCATGGGAAATCGACGGCGAGGTCATGGGATCGAGCCGTCAGCTCACGGTGGTGGCCCAGCCAGGCGCCCTGCTGCTCCGGATGCCGCCTGAGTCAGCCTGACGTGGGCGGCGCGAACGATGCCCACCCGGGGCTGCGACTCCCCGGGCCGACGGCGGAAGTCGACGCGAGTCCGCCGGGCCCGGGGGTCGGCGTGTTCTTCGACCTGGACGGGACGCTGGTCGCCGGGTACACCGCCGCGGCCCACACGCGGGACCGGCTGCGGCGCCGGGACCTGCGGGTGGTCGAGTTCCTGACGATCGTGGAGCTCGCGGTGCAGTTCCGGCTCGGCAGGCGCGCGTTCGAGACCTTGATAGAAAGCAGCGCCCTTACCGTCAAGGGGCGGCTGGCGCGGGAGGTCGACGAGATGGGGGAGCGCATCTTCCTGCAGTCCGTGGCTGACCTGATCTACCCGGAAATGCGCGAGCTTGTCCGGGCTCACCAGCGCCGCGGCCATACCGTGGTGCTGAGCTCGTCCGCGCTGACCAACCAGGTGGCGCCGGTGGCTCGCTACCTCGGTATCGAGTACGTCGTGTGCAACCGGCTCGTGGCGGACGAGCAGGGGATACTGACCGGCGAGATCGAACAGCCCGTGGTGTGGGGCCCCACCAAGGCCAGCGGCGTGCAGGAGTTCGCCGCCGATCACCAGGTCAACCTGGGGTCGAGTTACTTCTACGCCGACGGCGACGAAGACCTCAGCCTCATGCGCCTGGTCGGCCACCCGCGGCCGGTCAACCCGGGGCCCGGACTGACTAAGGTCGCCGTCAGCCGCGGCTGGCCCATCATGCGGTTCCGCAGCCGAGGCAGCGGCGGCCCGCTCGGGGTGGCCCGCCGGCTGGCCAGCGTCAGCTCACTCGGCCCGCTGGCCGCCGTCGCGCTTGGCGTCGGGCTGGTGCGGCGTAACAAGCGCGCCGGGGTCAACTTCCTCACCAGATTCTGGCCGGGCACGGTCCTCGCGTTGAACGGCGTCAAGCTGAACGTGACGGGCGCGGAGCACCTGACCGAGCGGCGGCCCGCCGTCTTCCTGTTCAACTTCCGCAGCAACGTCGACGTGTTCCTCGTGGCCGCGCTCGTCAAGGACAACTGGACCGGGGTCGGCCCGAAGGAGATGGGCAGCAGCCGCGTGTTCGGCCAGTTCGGGAAGCTGCTCGACGTCGCGTTCGTCGACCGCGAGCACCCGGGAACGGCCGCCGCGCTGCGGCCACTTGAGGCGGCCGCGCGCAGGGGGCTGTCTATCCTGATCGCCCCGGAGGGAACCCGCCTTGACACCGAGTCGGTGGGCCCGTTCAAACGGGGGCCCTTTCTCATCGCCATGGCGGCCGGACTGCCGATCGTCCCGATCGTGATCAGGAACTCCGAGTTGGTGGCGGGCCGGAATACGGCAAAGCTCAATCCGGGTACCGTCGACATCGCCGTGCTGCCGCCCGTCAGCGTCGCGGGCTGGACACCGCGGAACTTGCGGGAACGGATCGCGCGGGTCCGGGCGGCCTACCGGGAAACCCTGGCCGACTGGCCTGGCGTGGCCGGCCCCAGCTAGAGGGCCTGGCGCCAGTCACCACGATCAGAGATCGGCCATCCCGGGCCTGGTTACCGGCCCGTGGCCGTCATGTCCGGCCTGCAGCCCGTAACCGGCTGCGCTCAGCATCCGGCGCAGGTCGACAACCGCTTGGGTATCGATGTCCTTGCGCACCGGGGGGTCGAAGTACTCGGTTTGAGGGCCGACGGTGACGGCAAGCTTGCCGTGAGGCTGTTCTGCGACCCAGCCGACCACCCTCAGCAGAGAGACGACAGCGGTCCACTCGATGTTATGACTCACCGGGTGCTGAAACAGCTGGCGCAGTGTGTTGCGGTGATGGTTGTTAAGGTGCCCCGGTTCCTGCGTCGACGACATCAGTGCTTCGCTCTGGCTCCCCAGCGTTGCCGCGATCATGCCGTTCTCCCTCGTGCCAGGCCGGGCTGACTATCCGGCAGCCCAGAAGAACACCATTCAAGTGAACGCTATTCATTTCCAAGCCGTAGTGTTCACGTTACGGTGAACGCCGTTCACAGTCAAGCGCGCCCCTCGGCCCCCTGAGCGAACTCTGCGCACGTTAGAAGGGCGCCTGCCGGGGTACCCGGTTGTTTCATGGATCATGGCCGCCGGGGCGGTGGCGCTCGCCGTCGCCGCCCTGGTCATCTGGCGACGGGAAAAGCGATGAACAAACTCGCGTTCAAGGCGGTGAGCATCCTGGTCAGCGTGCTGGGCGGGATGATCGCGGGGAGAGTATTCAACCAGTTGTGGAAGCTCGCCGCCCATGAAGACGAAGCACCGCGGGCAACCGATGTCCGGCGGGGAAACCGGGAAGTGCTGGTCGCCGCCGCCCTGCAAGGGGCGATCTTCGCCCTCGTCCAGGCGGCGCTTGACCGTGGCCTCGCCGAGGTCACCCGCAAGCTGACCGGTTCCTGGCCGGGGGAGGGCGCCGAACAGGACGAGCCGGGAAGAGACGGCTCGGGGAAAAAGGGCTGACCATCTCAACCCTGAGCAGGAACCGTAAGTCCGCCGCGGCCACGGATTGCCGGGGAGCGGACCCGGCGGGCGATGAGCCGGCCATCTGCCCCGCCCGGTGATCCAGACTGCCCGGTCATGCCGAGGCGGCGCGCTGCCCGGCATCCAGTCGCGCGAGGTAACTGCTGAACCCGCGGGGGGCGCGGGCCACGCGGCGAGCCGAGGTGTCCACCGTGAGCGCGCGCGTGCGGTGCACTCGGCCGCCAGTCGCGATGAGCGCCCTGACAAGAGCGTGATCTTCCGCCGTTGGGACGTCGGAGAACCCGCCGGCCCGCAGGTATGCCGCGGCGCGGAAGCCGAGGTTGGCGCCGTGCACATGAGAGTGCGGCCCGGTCCCGGCGGCGTACCGCTGCTGGAACAGCGCGCGGGTGTCCGGCTGGTAGCCGGACCAGTCAGTTATCCGGATCGTCCCAGCCACCGCGTCCCATCCTCCGTTCGCATAGCGGACCTGTCGGCGGAGCCAGCAGGTGGGAACCCGCGTATCGGCGTCCGTGGTTGCCAGCCAGATCTCCGAGGGGTCCAGCTGCCCGGTGCGGCGCAGCACTTCCCGCACGCCGGCCGCCCGCGCGGGGCCGGCGCTCCTGGCTGTGATGGTGACGACCGCTGCCCCGCTGTTTGAAGCGACCTGGGCGGTTTTGTCGCTGCACGCGTCGGCGACCACGACCAGGTGGACCGGCGTGCCGTGCAGAGCCCGCGCGGCGCGCCGCAGGCTGGCCAGGCAGACGGGCAGCAGATCCTGCTCGTTGTGCGCCGGGACGATCACGCCGACCGAGCGGATCACGCGATTCCGCCCGTCTGGGCGACAGACCGCAGGTCACCACCGGCGTGGGTATACACCTCGGCCGTGAAGTCCAGATCGCGGTAGCGCGCTAGCCGGGCCAGCCCGGCGTGCCCGGCAAGGACCTCGTGTACCTCGTCGCCGGTGCGCGGGTGGTCGGGCGCGGGGTGGCGCCAGTGCACCGCGAGCAGGTGCCCGCCGGGGCGCAGCGTGCCGATTCCGAGCCGGAGCAACTGGTTCAGGTCGGCGTCGCCGAAGTAATAGAGAAGTTCGGAGAAGACGATCAGGTCGAAGGAGTGCGGCGGCCACTCCTGGGGAATCAGCCGCCTCTCGACCTGGACGCCGGGCAGGCCGGCGGTCCTTGCCCGTGCGGAAGCGACGGCTTCGGGAACCGCGTCGCACGCCAGCAGCCGGCCGCAGCGCGGCGCGAGCCTCGCGGTAAGTACCCCGATCGAGCAGCCAGGCTCGAACGCGGCGCCGTAGCGCTCCGCGGGGAGCAGGGCGAGGCTGAGGGCATACTTGCGCGCTTCGTACCAGCGTTTCGCCAGGCCCCAGGGATCGGCTGAGGCGGCGTAGCAGTCGCGGAAGTAAGCCTGGTCGAGCGTCACGGCAGTAGGACCTCCGTTATCCGGGTGAAGTGGGCGATCACGCTCGGGGCGAGCACCGGCCCGAGGCCGTGGCCCCTGTCAGTCGGGTGCGGGCCGGTGCGGCTCACCACCCGGCACCGCGTTCTGCGATCAGTTCGCCCAGCCGCGCCAGGTCCCGCTCCGCGTGGTGCTGCCGCAGGTAGACCGTCAGGTCGGCGACTGCGCGCGAGTGAGCCTCGTCGTGGCCGAGCGGCCCGGCGCCTAGCGCTCTGCCCGTCCTGGCCAGCACGTCGGTGGCGACCGCCTCAGTCAGCGTCCGTACCCGCAGGGCGCGCAGCGGCCCGTCGCCGCGCAGGTCGCTCGGGTCGGCGTCTATCTCGCGGGCCGCGGCTGTGAGCGCGGCCCAGGCCGTGCGCAACCCGATATCGACGGCCCCCAGGTGGGCCAGGGCATGCGGGCCGACGTCACGCTTGGCCGCGGCGCTGAGTAGTGCCCGCGCGACGCCGCGTGCCCCGCCGTACCAGCAGGCCGCCACCCCGACGCCGCCGTGGCTGAAACCGGGCCTGTTCGTGTACCCGTCTGGCGGGCCGACCGGGTCCGCGACCACCCCAGGGAAGCCCACGTTCAGCGTGTCGCTGCCTGCCATCCCGGTCGCGGGCCAGGTACCGTCGCCGGGCTCAAGTTCCGCCACATGCACGGCGAACAGCCGCTGGCCGTCGGCGGCGGCCGCGGTGACCAGGGCGTGCGTGCAGATCCGCGCCCCGGAGCAGTATTGCTTCGTCCCGCGAAGCGTCCAGGTCCCGTCCCGGCGCTCGGCCGTCACGTTGGGGCCTGGCGGGTTTGCCGCCCACACGCCCCACCGGCTGCCCGGCTGGGGGGACGGCCCGCCGAGTTCGGCCAGGATCGCGACCGCGTCGGTGTGCCCCTCGCCGAGCCTTGCCAGCGACAGGTCGTCCTCGGCGAGGTCGGCGAGCGCGGACAGGCGTTCCAGGGTGGCACCGGAGCCGGGCAGCGGAAGGTCGAGCCTGCCCGACTCGACGGCCGTGTTGAACGCGCGGGCGGTTTCTTGCCACAGCGGCATGTCTTGTCGTCCCCCGAGGTCGAACCAATAACTGCTGACCACGACTACCCCGTATCGACGTGATTAACGCCAGCCGCAGTGAACGGCAGTGACGGCGGCGCATGGACCGCCAGGCCGGGGGTAATCACGCTGGATGCTGCTCGGGGTGCTGGACATCGGCTCGCACACGGCTCAGTTGCAGGTGTTCGAGGTGCGCCCGGGCGCACCGCCGCGGTCTGCGCACACCGTGAAGGAGCCCACCCTGCTCGGCGAGGCGTTCGACGCGTACGGCGCTATCGACGGGGCGGGGATCGACCGGGCCGCCATAGCGGTCAGGCGCACCATGGAGGCGGCCAGGCAGCTGGGAGTCCGGCAGCCTCACCTGGCCGGTTGTTGCCGGTCCCAGAAGCGGAGCTGGCGGCACCGGGGTCTCGCCGGCATACACGAGCGCCCCCCGGGTAGCGGACGGGCGTCGGCAATGACCGCCAGGGCGACATCCGCGCCTTGGTCCTCGGAAGGGAGTACTCACATGGGAATCATCTTGCTCGTCCTCCTGCTCGCCCTGATCCTGGGCGGCCTCGGGTTCATTCTCCACATCCTGTGGTGGATCGCGCTCGTGGTCATCGCGCTCTGGCTGCTTGGCTTCCTCGTTCGCGTGGGCGAAGGCACCTCGCGCGGCCGCTGGTACCGATGGTGAGGCGGGACCGAACCAGCCGGGCCGTTTACGGCATCGACCGCATGGTGCGTAACGTCCGGGCGGGGCGCTTCGAGCGCAGCTTTGCCGCCCTGTGCTCACCCAGGCTAAGCACGGGGATACGGTGACGGCCGGGCTGATCACGGCGAGAACGGGTCCGCCCGCGGAGCCGTGCTTCTTCACCGAGGCCGAACGGGCCTGCGCGGCCGCCCTGCTCAACCAGCTCACCGGCCAGTGCGGTGAGCCCCTCGAGGTGCCCCTCGCGGAGATGGTGGACGCGCGGCTGGCGGCCGGCGAGACCGACGGGTGGCATTATGCGGACATGCCCGAGGACGGCCAGGCGTGGCGGGACACGCTCGGGTACCTCGACAAGGACGCGCATGCCCGGTGCGGCACCGTCTTCGCGGACGCCTCGCGGGAGGATCAGGCGGCGATCATCCAGGCCGTGCAGGACGGCCGGGAATGGCACGGGCTTTCCGCGGCCCGCGTGTGGAGCCTGTGGACCCGTTATGCCTGCACCGCCATGTACTCGCATCCGCACGCCTGCTTAAGCTACCGCCGGGTCAGGGGTGACTGCACCGGTTTGCGCGGCGTAAGCTGGCCAGCAGAAGCTGGGAACTTCAGCTGCTGGGTCGAGACCTCGCCTGGCCGCTCTGACTCGAGAGCGGGCGCGATGGCACGCACCAGCCCGGTGACTTGCGCGCGCGACGGCTACACAGTCGTCGCGCTGCACGGCGAGCTTGACGTGTACACCGCCGCGGACAGCGTGCGAACGCTCACCGCGCACGCGGCCGCCGGGGCACGGATCGTCGTTAACCTGGCGGAACTGACCTTCATCGACTGCGGCTCACTGCGCGCGGTCGTATCAGTCCGGGCGCAGGCTCGGCAGGCAGGCGGTGACCTGGCACTTGCCGATCCGCAGGCGATAGTGCTCCGCCTACTCCTCTTTACCGGCGTGATCAGCCGGTGCCCGGTATTCGCCAGCGTGCACGACGCGGTCAAGGGCGGCCCGGCCGCACTGCTTTCCCCCTGAGACCGACCAGGGCATGTCTGCCTGCTCGCCGCACCGCTGCGCGCGACCCGGCATAAGTCATGCGGATGCGGGGTAGTTGTGGTCGGCCGTTAACGATTCGACCTTGGGGGACGAGACATGTCAGAAGGCACCTTCACAGCCGACATCGCCGAGGAGAGACTCATCCCGGCAAGACTTGGCGAACTGGCCTCCGAACGCGCTGACGGATGGTGAGCCGCACCAGACGGCACCCGATTGACGCACCGGGGACCGACGAGCGGTCCTGGCGGGCCTGGCCGTGGCTTAGCACCCTTCCCGGTTCCGGGCTCGCGGTGCTGGCCGGCGTGACGAGCGCCGTGTTCGTGGCCGCCCACCCGGATGATGAGGTGCTCGGCGCCGGCGGCCTCATGTCGATGCTGGCGGCGTCGCGGGCGCGGCTGCGGCTGGTGGCCGTCACCGATGGCGAACGCTCCCATCAGGGGCACTCCTCCCCGGCGGTGCTCGCCCGGCGGCGGACCGCGGAAACGGCTGCGGCCCTGGGTGCCCTCGGCGCCGGCGCGACCGAGGTGATCCGGCTCCGCCTGCCCGACACCCGCCTCGCCGCCCGCGAGGACGATCTCGCGGCGGCGCTCGCCCCGCTCGTCGCCGGGTTCGACCTGTGCCTGGCTCCGTGGGACGGCGACCTGCACCCCGATCACGAGGCAGCGAGCCGGGCCGCGCGCCGGGCGGCGGCAGGAGCCTTCTACTGCTTCCCCGTCTGGATGTGGCACTGGGCATCTCCCGGCGATTCCCGGGTGCCCTGGGACCGCGCGCTGCGGATCCCGCTCCCCCCGCACACCGCCACGAGAAAGCGCGCCGCCATCACCCGCTTCGCCAGCCAGACGGAAGACAGGGGCCACGGCCTCGGGCCGGTGCTTGCCCCGGGCATGATCGCCCATTTCACCCGCACGATGGAGGTCCTGCTGCCGTGACGCACCCGGTCAAGATGACGGGGTGCCGGGTCAGCGTCGTGACCTGGCGGCCGAAATAACTGGTGACGCCGATCGGGATATCCGCGACGATATCGGCCAATTCGGTGCGCTGGCCGAGGGAAGCGATGACCGGCGGGAGATGGCCCGCCGATGAGATAGCCAGTTGCCCGGAGCCCGGATCGAGCACGGCGTAGCACACGTCGCGTGACCGCAGCGACTGCACGGCAACCGCCGCCCGGTCGGCGGCCAGCTGGAGCAGGGCGGCATCGTCGGCGGTGAACGCCCGGTCCTGCAGAGTCCCGGCGTGCAGCACCCCGAGCACCGCGCCGTGGACCATCAACGGCACGCCAACCAGCGACCGGATGCCCCGCTTCAGCAGCAGCGGGTTCATCACCAGGCCGTGCTCGACCCGCTCCAGGATGACCGGCCGCCGCTCGGCCGCGATGCGGCCAGCGAAACCCCGGCCGACCGGAATCCTGACTCCCTGGATGACTTCCTCCGCGGCGGCCGCGCGCCGTAGACCAGGCCAGCGGGTCGTTGCGGGTGGCACCAGCACGGCCGCCCCACATCGTTGGGTGGCGGGGCACCCGGCTTGAGCCCGTTCGCGCCTGTCACATCCGGGCGGTCCCCGCGTGTCCTATGGGTGTGCGGGAACATGGAGCAAGGAAGGGACACTGGCATGGCGCGCATATCGCTTGATCCGCCAAGGACGCTGAGCTACCGGATCGCGTCGGTGTTCAGCCGCCGCAGGTACGGCACCGTGCTCGACCCGGTGGCCGCCGTGGCGCACAACGCGCGGGTGGGACTCGCCTACGGGCTCTTCGAACTTCAGGTGGAGCGATGGCGCACGCTGGACCACGGGCTGAAGGACCTGGCGGTCATGATGGCGGCCGCGACGATCGGCTGCTCGTGGTGCATGGACTTCGGGTACTGGGAGTCCGTCATGCAGCATGACGTGCCCGCCGAGAAGATCCGCGCCGTACCGCACTGGCGGGACAGCGGCGCCTTCACCGAGCTGGAGCGGCTCGTACTCGAGTACGCCGAGGCGATGACGGCCACTCCGCCGAGCGTCACCGACGAGATGACGGAACGGCTCAGCCGTCACCTGAGCCAGGCGCAGCTGGTCGAACTGACCGCGATCGTGGCGGTCGAGAACCTGCGGTCGCGGATCAACGGCGCGCTCGGGCTCACGGCGCAGGGCTTCAAGGACCGCTGCGAGATTCCCGCGGGTGCCGTACGGGCTGGTACCGCGCCCGCGAGCACAGGGCCGGCCGGCCAGGCGGTCGGCGACAGTGCCTGACCCGGGCGACGCGGCTGAACTGAGCGACGCGCCCGAACTTAGCGACGCGCCCGAACTTAGCGACGCGCCCGAACTTAGCGACGCGGAGGTCTTCGAGGCCAACCGGGACCTCATGTTCGCCGTCGCCTACCGGGTGCTCGGCACGGTCACCGACGCCGAGGACGCGGTACAGGACGCCTGGCTGCGCTGGTCGGCTGCGGACCGAGAGCACGTCGCCGACCAGCGGGCCTACCTGGCCAGGGTGGTCGTCAACACCGCGCTCAACCGGCTGCGCGCGGCGCGGGCCCGCCGGGAGGCCTATGTCGGCCCGTGGCTGCCAGAGCCGCTGCTGACCGAGGCGGGACCGGACCCCGCCGAGCGGGCGGAGCTGGCCGAGTCGGTGTCGATGGCCATGCTGGTGGTCCTTGAGTCGCTGACCCCGGACGAGCGCGCGGTCTTCGTGCTGCGGGAGGTGTTCGGGTTCTCCCACGCCGAGATCGGCGCGGCGCTCGGCCGGCCGGATGCCGCCGTGCGGCAGCTCGCCCACCGGGCGCGCGAGCACGTCCAGGCCCGCAGGCCGCGGTTCGACGTGGACTGGAATCAGCAGCGTGAGGTCACCGAGCGGTTCCTCGCCGCCGCGGCGGGCGGTGACATCGAGGGCCTGGTGTCCGTGCTCGCCGATGACGTGACGCTGCTTACCGACGGCGGCGGGAAGGCGAAGGCGGCGTTGCGGCCGATCACCGGGGCCGCCAAGGTGGCGCGGTTCATGGCGGGCATCGCCACCCGGCCGTACATGGGCATCTCGGTCTCGGCCATGAGCGTCGACGCGGCCGAGATCAACGGCGCCCCCGGCACGCTGATCTCGGCGGGCGGCCACCCGGTCGCCGTCATCACGATGGCCGTCGCCGGCGGCCGCATCACGGCGATCCAGCTGCTCATCAACCCCGCCAAGCTGAGCGCGGTCGCCCGCGGCCGCACGTTGTCCAGGTGAGCCCGCGCGGCGGCTCCGCCTGCCTCACAACCGGGCTCTCAGCACGTCGACCTCGGCGCCTGACGTGAACGGGTCGTAGCCGTGATCGATCAGCCAGCGGATGTTTTGCAGGCTCCGCAGCGACCACCACGCGCGGATGACCTCGAGGTCGACGCCGGCGCCGTAGCCGGCGACGACGTCGCCGAGGTGCTCCGCGTGCCCGAGCGTCAAGGTGGCGAGGTCGTACAGGGCAGCGCCCTGGCCTGCCTCGGACCAGTCGATCACGCCGGTGACCTCGTCACCGTCGACGAACACGTGGTCGACCTGCAGGTCGCCGTGCGCGAACACCGGCGTCCACGGCTGGAGCGCGGCCTCGGCGACCTGGCGGTTGCGCGTGATCAGGTCGACGGGAAGGACGCCGTTCGCAAGGAGCCACTCGCATTCGCCGTCGAGGCGCGACGTGATCTCGTCGAGGCGCGGGCCCGGCCACGGCGGCAGCGGCGCGTCGTGCAGCATCCGGACGGCGGCGCCCGCCGCGGCCCACGCCGCCGGCGACGCGGCCGACGGCTCGCCGAGGCGGCCGAGTGCCGTCCCCCTGACGGCGGCGAGCGCGAGCACGGGGGGCTTGCGCCACAGGACCCGCGGAGTCGGGACCGGCGCCCTGGCCATCGCCTCGACCTCGACGTCGGTGCGCGCCTGATCAGGGTCGATCTTCAGGAACACGTCGCCGACTCGCAGGGTCGCGCGCTCGCTATGGGCGCTGACGACCTTGACCTCCTCCACGCCGGCCATTATCGCGGGACGACCGCCGGCGTCGCACCGGGTTTACCGCGTGGCTCCGGGTGAGGCGATGAGGTAGTCCTCGAGCCGGTCCCAGCCCACCTGGCCGCCCTCGTCGGCGTGCACCCCGTCTGCCTTGACCCACGTCATCGAGTCGCGCGTCGCCTGGTCCTTGAACGCAAGGCAGTCGGTCATCGTGGTGACGCCATCCTCCTCGCGCAGTTCGACTGTCTCGATGGCTTCGGCATCCGGCTTGCCGTCGAACACCCAGGTTCCCACCAGCCGGACGGGCCGCTCGATCTCGAGGTAGCGGCCGCGGAAGGAGCAGGTCGTGGTGTCACCGTCCATCACGAAGCCCACGAAGTGGTATTTGCCGCCCACGCGAAGGTCGATCTCGCAGACCTCGAGCTCCTTGGCGCCGAACCAGGCCCGCACGTGCTCCGGCTTGGTCAGCGCATCGAAGACGAGCTCGGCGGGTGCATCGAACTGCCGGGTGACCAGCACTTCGCGGTCGCTCGGGAACTTGACCGTGGCGGAGCCGTGTCGCGTGCCGTTCATTGTGCTCATTCCCTTCCTTGCCAGCTGACGAGTCCCACCTCGCTGAGCACTCGCAGGTGCTTTGAGACCTGGGGCTGTGACAACGAGAGGTGGCTCACGATCGCCCCGACCGGCTTCTCGCCCGTGATCAGCGCGTCAAGGATTCCGCGACGGTGCGCATCGGCGACCGCGTTGAAGACATCCGACGTCGTAGCAGCTCTAGCCACACCTCATTATATTCCGTTATCAGCATATGTCGAGTGCTTCGGCGCGTCAGCCGCGCTCACCTGCGGGTCTGCGCGGTTCAGGTCCGCGGGGCGTACTCGATTGAGTCGAACGGCCAGTCGCGTTCTAGCCAGGCGAGGACCGCGTCATGGAGGACCGGTCGAGCGCGGCGCGATCCGCGCGCACCCAGGACGTTACGATCGCGTGCCTCCCCTGGTGTCGCTCGGCTTCCTCGCCCGCCAGGCACCGTGAAGCCTTCCGGGACGAACAGTTCATCGCTCACCCGGCGATGGTAGCCCCGTCTGCTAATGGCGGGTGATGGTGATGCGGTCGGTGGCGACGTTGTTGTAGGGGTCAGGGTCGGGAGTTGGGTCCGTGGCCTCGGCCAGGACGGTGACGCGGCCCGGTGCGCCGGCCCGGGCGGTGACGGCGAACCTGGCCGTGGCGCCGCTGGCTAGTGCGGGCAGGGTCCAGGTGGCGGTGCTGCCGTCCCAGGTGCAGCCCGCGGCGCACGATGCTGCGGTCAGCTTCGAAGGGAGCAGGATGCTGGCGGTCACGCCGACGGCGGCGTCGGGCCCGGCGTTGGCGACGGCCAGGGTGCAGGTGACCTCGTGGCTCGCGATGATGGCGGCAGGGCAGGACAGGCTGGCGGAGACGTCGGCCCGGTGCGGGACCGGGAGGTAGGCGTACTGGCTTGCCGTGCCTGCGGGGCTGGTGCCGCCCTGGGTGGTGACGGTGACGTTCACGGTGCCGGCGCTGGCGGCGGCGGGGGCGGTCGCCGTGATCTGGGTGGCGGAGTTCACCGTGAACCCGGTGGCCGCGACGGTGCCGAAGTACACCGTGGTCGCCCCGGTCAGCCCGGTGCCGGTGATCGTCACGCTGGTCCCGCCGGCCTGCGGCCCGCTGGCCGGGCTGATCCCGGTGACCGCCGGCGCGGCCAACCGCACTTCGGTGGCCGCCACGGCGAACGGCGCGGCGCCGACGCGGATGGTGGCGGTGACGGCCTCGGTGGCGGTGCTGATCACACCGACGCCACCCTTGCCGGTATTGGCGACGTAGACGGTGCTGCCGTCCCGGCTGACCGCCACGCCGACTGGGGCAGTGCCGGTGGGGATGGTGGCGGTGACGGTGCCGGTGGCGGTGCTGATCACACCGACGCCACCCTTGCCGGTATTGGCGACGTAGATGGTGCTGCCGTCCGGGCTGACCGCTACGCCCGCTGGCTCGGTGGCGGTGCCGGTGGGGATGGTGGCGGTGACGGTGCCGGTGGCGGTGCCGATCACTGAGACGTCATCGCTGAGAAAATCAGTGACGTAGGCGGTCCGGCCGTCCGGGCTGACCGCCACGCCTTTTGGCTCGCTGGCGGTGCCGGTGGGGATGGTGGCGGTGACCGTGTTGGTGGCGGTGCTGATCACCGAGACGTCATTCATGCCGTAGTTGGTGACGTAGGCGGTGCTGCCGTCCGGGCTGACCGCTACGCCCTCCGGCTCGGTGGCGGTGCCGGTGGGGATGGTGGCGGTGACGGTGCTGGTGGCGGTGTTGATGACTGAGACGTCATCGCTGAGAAAATCAGTGACGTAGGCGGTCCGGCCGTCCGGGCTGACCGCCACGCCGAATGGCCGGGCGCCGACGGGGACGGTGGCGGTGACGATGTTGCTGGCGGTGCTGATCACCGAGACGTCATCGCTGCCCATGTTGACGATGTACGCGGTGCTGCCGTCCGGGCTGACCGCCACGGCGATCGGATCGCTGCCGACCGGGATGGTGGCGCTGACGGTGCCGGCAGCGGCGTCGTACGCGGTCACCGTATTGCTGCCCGAGTTGGCCACGTACACGTACGGCGTTCCCGGCGTCCCCGTCCCCGTCGCCGCCGGCGAGGCTACCCCGGCGGCGGCTACCCCGGCCGCGACGGCCACCGCCACGGCCGCGAGCAGCGCGCCCAGCCGGCCACGCGGCCGGCCCGCAGCCCGCCCGCCAGTGCCGATGAAAGGCATGAGCAGAGCCCCTTCCTGAACGGCCCCTTCGGCCACCCCGGCGCGGCGCAGAACCCGAATCGGCCGGTACCCGGCCGGGCCTCGCGCGCCAGTCAATTACTATAGGTAATCGACAGAGTGCTTTTAGTGGCGGGCCGTCGGTGGCAGAGCAATGCGGAAATTACCGGACGCCGATGCCGCCGTCGGAGTGCACGATCGTGCCGGTGATGCCGCGGGCACGTGTCGAGGCGAGGAACACGTAGCTGCCCGCGTGGTCCTCGCCGGTGAGCGCCACCCGCAGCGGCGTGCGGTCGCGCAGGTCCTGCTCGCGGCCGGGCGCCGAGCCGAGCACCGATGAGGACAGGCCCAGGCTCCGCGGGCCGGTCAGCTCGGTACCGAGCGTGCCGCCTGGCGCCACGCCGTTGACCCGCACCTGCGGCGCGAGCTCGTGCGCGAGCGCGATCACGCAGCCGCGGACCGCGAACTTGGACGCCACGTAGAGGATCCCGCCGCGGCCCGGGTAGAAGCCGGACGTCGAGACGGTGAGCACGACGGACCCGCCCGAGGCGCGCAGCTCGGGCAGCGCCGCGCGGACGCTCACCAGCTGGCTCTTGACGTTGACCGCGAAGATCTCATCGAACGCCGCGTCGAGCTGGTCGTCGTCGATGTCGGCCAGGCCGCGGTAGAAGTCGAAGATGCCGACGCAGTTCACCAGCACGTCAAGCCCGCCGAACGCGCCGGCGGCGGCCGCCACGGCGGCCCTGGCATCGGTCATCCGCGTGGCGTCACCGCAGCTGACCAGGCAGTCCGGCAGCTCCGCCGCCAGTATGCCCGCCTTGTCCGGCGACAGTTCGAGGCCTGCGACCTGGGCGCCCTCCCGGCAGAACTCGCTCACCACCGCGCGGCCGATTCCCGAGCCGGCGCCCACCACGAGCGCCCGCTTGCCGTCAAGCCAGCCCATCAGTCCTCCGGCCCGTGCGGCGTCTTGAGCAGGGCGGAGAAGAGCTCGTGGTCCTGCCAGGCGAGGGCCTCGAGCTCCAGCGGGCAGAGCATGATCTGCCGGCCAGAGCTCGGCACGGAAATGCGCAGCCGCGCCCCGTTGCGGGTCCGCACTCGTTCCACCACGACCTCGGTGAACTCGTTGGCCAGCCGGATAACGGGCTCCTCTGCCGCGGGAGCGCCGCCCTCGGGAACCCGGGTCAAAGGAACCCCGGTCACAGGAACATCGGTCACAGGAACATCGGTCACAAAAACACCGCCAGGTTCTGGGTGCGCAGCACCGCCTCGTCCACCAGGATCTCCCGCCTGGCGAGCCGCAGCCCCGCCGCGGTCTCCCGCAGCACGTCGGTGCGGCCCGCGGAGACCAGGTCGGCCTCGCGGGTGTCGCCCCGGCTGCGGAACAACAGGACGGCCGACTCGACGAGGAACTCCGCGCCATCGCTGCGGAAGGCACTGCTGCGGAAAGTCCGCACGTTGGTGACGAAATGCCTGGTCCGCGACGGCGGGTCCTCCGTCCAGGCGTGGTCGGTGGCCAGCCGTTGCACCCGCTTGCGCAGCGCGTAGAGGTCCTCGTCGAAGTGGGCCATGTCGGCCAGCGTGTCGAAGCCCGCGCCGCGGGCGGTCGTCACCCGGACCGGCATCAGGTAGCGGATGTCGTCGCACAGCAGGCCGAGCCAGCCGGCGTAGTCGGCCGCGTCGAGCAGCGCGGCCTCCTCGACGAGGAACTGGTGCGCGGCCTGGTGCGCCGGGTCGGAGTAGGGGAGCGGCCGGCCAGGGTTTCCGTGACCGGCGGTCACCGGGCACCGCCCAGGTCGACGCGCTCATCAACCGCTCGCTCATCAACCGCTCGCTCATCAACC
>Ga0265338_10000216_pt1 | contig 106591 bp, 78 predicted proteins | sample 42126metaG_FD_193579 | JGI IMG/M metagenome (GOLD analysis project Ga0265338, IMG submission 193579) | Rhizosphere microbial communities from Carex aquatilis grown in University of Washington, Seatle, WA, United States - 4-21-26 metaG | ecosystem: Host-associated > Plants > Roots > Rhizosphere...
GGATAACCAATTTTGAGCAATTGGAAGCATGGCATAAGGCAAGGGAACTTGTCCGCTTGGTTTATGCTTTCTTTCGCCGCAAACCTGCGGCGCTTGATTTCGGGTTACGCGACCAAGTCCAACGGGCAGCGGTTTCAGCCATGACCAACACCGCTGAAGGATTCGAGCGGGTTCATTTAGGCGAGAAATTACAATTTTATAATATTGCCCGCGCTTCCTGCGGCGAGGTGCGCTCGCTATCTTATGTCATGCTCGATGCCAGTTACCTTTCAGAAACAGAACACAAAACGCTGCTGGATTTGGTTGCCCACACGGGCCGCCTGATTTCCGGCCTGATTCGCTCCACTCGCGCACGAACCAGCCGCCCCAACTCCCAGCTTCCATCTCCCATCTGCTAAACACAAATGCCCCACACTCAACATCCCATCGAAATCTTGCGGTTCAACACCTCCGGATCCGTGGATGACGGCAAGTCCACGCTCATCGGCCGTCTGCTCTACGATTCAAAATCGCTGATGGAAGACCAGATGGAAGCGTTGGAAAAGTCCGCCGACATCACCGGCGGCGGACAGATCAACCTGGCAAACCTCACCGACGGCCTCCGCGCCGAGCGCGAACAGGGCATCACGATTGATGTGGCGTATCGTTACTTCGCCACACCCAAACGGAAGTTCATTGTCGCCGACACGCCCGGCCACGTGCAATACACCCGCAACATGGTCACCGGCGCCTCGACCGCGAACCTGTCCATCGTACTCGTGGATGCGCGTCAGGGCGTCATCGAGCAAAGCCGGCGCCATACCTATATCGCTGCGCTGCTGGGCATCCCGCATTTGATCATCGCGGTGAACAAGATGGATCTGGTGGATTGGAGTGAGGACCGCTACTGGGAAATCCGCGATGAATTTGAGGCTTTCATCCCCAAACTCGACGTCTTTCGCGACGTGAAATTCATCCCCATCAGCGCGCTTGAAGGCGACAACGTCGTCGAACCGTCGAAACGCACGCCGTGGTTTGAAGGGCCGACGTTGCTCGCGCATCTTGAGACCGTCCATATCGCCAGCGACTGGAATCTCAACGCCCTGCGGTTTCCGGTACAATGGGTAAACCGCCCGAATGACCCCACCGATCCGAAGCTGCACGACTTTCGCGGCCTGAGCGGCCAGCTCGCCAGCGGCATCATCCGCAAAGGCCAGCAGGTCGTTGTGCTCCCCATTGGCATCAAGACCACGGTGAAGGACATCTGGACCTACGATGGTTCGCTGGACGAGGCTTTTTGCCCGCAATCGGTGACCATCTGCCTCGAGCATGACATCGACATCAGCCGGGGTGACATGATTGTGGGGCTGGAAAATCTGCCGGGCCGCAGCGCCGAATTGCAGGCGCACGTCTGCTGGATGCATCAGCGGAAGCTGGAGGCGGGCAAGAAATATTTTCTCAAGCACACCACGCAAACCGTGCAGGCAGTGGTGACGCAGCTGGACAGCCGCATCAACATGGCCACCTTCGAGCCAGAGGCGGCGCCGGCAGCCCTGACGGCCAACGACGTCGGCATCGTGCGTCTGAAAACCGCCAAGCCAATCATTTACGACGGCTACAGCACGAACCGGCTTACCGGTTCGTTCATTTTGATTGAACAAGGCACCAACGCCACCGTCGCCGCCGGCATGCTCCTGCCACCCACCGAAGCCGTGAAACCGGAATACACCGATTTCGCCATCTAAGGTGACGGCTGTTCGGCAAGGCGCACACCGAATCAACGCATAACAAAAATCTCCTTTCTTTTTCCATAACCCGGAGATTACCGTTCCGCTAATGCAACCTGATCGTTTCGAGGTTTCGACTGCTGGTCGCCGGCGGCTCACGGGCAGCATCCGGAAGCGCGGCACAAAGCTGGGAATGCCGACCTGGGGTGGATTTCTTTTTGGCGGCATCTTCGTGGCGATAGGCACGCCCATCGTGTTGATGAGCACGAAAACTGTTCACGTGAACCCGGCCTCGGTGCATGCGCCTTACTGGGTGTTGACGGTGGCCGGAGCATCATTTGCGCTGGGCGGATTTCTGGTCTGGGGCATGACTTGGAAACAATTTGCGGCCAATCGGTCGCGGACGGAAGCCGCGCGCCGCCATCCCGATGAACTGGCGCTGGCCGATTATCCCTGGCATCCGGACGGTTTCACCGTGTCCGAATGGACCGTAGCGACCCAGGCCGTCGCCACCGCCATCGGGCTGAGCGTTTTCCTGTCCATGTTCAACTGGTGGGCCTTCGGCGCAGGTGGGCCATGGATGGTCAAGGGCATCGTCGGCCTTTTCGACATCATTGCGATGCTCATTTGGGTGAAGGCAGTCCAACAGGTGTTAAGCGCCTTCAAGTTCGGGCATTCGAGGGTTGAGTTCACCACCTTTCCGTTCCGGCTGCGGGAACCGGTCTTTCTCCGCTGGCAGCCGGGCGGCGGCGTCAGCCGGGTGAATTCGGGAACCTTCACGCTGCGCTGTGTCCAGGAATGGATGGAGCGGCACGGCAGCGGCAAAAATCAAAGCACCATCGTCATCCATGAGGAAATCTGGAGCGCCCAATGGATCATCGAGCAGCCGTGCAATTTTCCGGCCCTCGACACCATGGAACTCCTTTGCGACCTCCCGGCGGATGCGCTGCCAACGTGCCTCTCGGCCGACAAACCGGTGTTCTGGGAATTGGAAGTCAAACTGAACCTCCCCGGCCTCGACTTCAACGAAACCTATCTCGTGCCGGTTTACGGCGCGTGAAGGAAAGCTGACCTGCAAACGTAAAACTGCAATGTAACTTTCAGCCAAGGCGACTCGTCCGCCATTATGTGAAAGCCACGACGTCAGCCGTCCATATGCTGTGCCTGTTTGTGGCGGCCGCCGCGTTCGGCGACGGCGCCCCGTCGAAAGTCATCCTCACACAAAAGCCCGGAAGTGTGGTGTTGGAAAATGGCATTGTCTCCGTTGAAATTGGAAAGAGAAATGGCGATCCGCTGTCACTCCTCTACCGCAATCAATCCCTCCTGGCGAGCCCCGGCTATCTCAACTGGCACGCGGAGGCGGACGAGGACGCGGAAAACGACGACGGGGATGGCAAAAAGGACAACAGCAGCACGTTCACCAGGATTCGTTCGGGCGATTTTCGTGTCACCACCGATCCGGCCACGAACGCGGGCGCCCTGGCGGACGTGTGCATTTCCCAGAAATTTTCCGGCAAAGGCGCGCCCTTTGATGTGGAACTTCACTACGTGTTGCGCCGCGGCGACAGCGGTTTTTATGAGTACGTCATCTTTCGCCATCCGCAGGGTTACCCGGAAGGCCAGCTCGGCGACGCACGGATGCTCTTCCGGGTGAATGATCGCATCCTCGATTTCATGACCATCGACGACCAGCGTCGCCGCTTCATGCCGCCGCCCGGCACCCCGCACCAACCGCTCGGCCCCAAGGAATCTATGATGATGACTGACGGGCCTTTCAAAGGCGTGATCGAGGACAAATACCACAACTTCGCCGATGCCGGCGGCCATTTTATCCACGGGTGGGAAGGTTCCAAAAGCGGTCTCGGGTGCTGGATTCTTTACGGCAGCACTGAGGATGAGAATGGCGGTCCAACCAAACAACACAACAACGCGCACTTTCCGCAAATCCTGATGAAGATTCTCACCTGCTGCCATTACGGAGCGGCCCCGGTCAAAGTGGGCAACGAAGCCTGGCAGAAGATTTACGGGCCGTTCATGATCTACCTCAATTCGGGCAAGGATCTGGATGCCCTCTGGGCGGATGCAAAAAACAAGGCTGCCGCCGAACGGGCGGTGTGGCCGCATGACTGGATGCAAAATCCACTGTACCCCACCGCCGCCGGGCGCGGTGCAGTCGGCGGGCAATTGCGCATCAGCGACAGCCAGGACGCCGCGGCTTCGTCCGCCAACGCCTGGGTGGGGCTCGCCGCCGCAACGCCCGACTGGCAGCAGCAATCAGCAGGATATCAATATTGGGTCCGCGCCGACCAGGACGGCCGTTTCAACATCCGCAACGTCCGGCCCGGCACCTACACGCTCTACGCCTTCACCGATGGCGTGATGGACGAGTTTCGCCACGATGGCGTGACGGTGGAAGCCGGCCGGACCAACGAGCTTGCACTTCCCGATTGGAAGCCGGTCCGCCACGGCCGCCAGCTCTGGCAAATTGGAACGCCGGATCGCACCGCGAAGGAATTCCGCCACGGCGACGATTACCGCCAGTGGGGCTTGTGGAATAAATACCCGGCGGAGTTTCCGAACGGCGTCAATTTTGTCATCGGCAAAAGCAATGAGCGCACCGACTGGAACTACGCCCAATGCACGGTGCCGAAGAACGGGAGTTGGGTGGGCGCGAAATGGAACATTCTTTTCGATGTTCCCGACGGACTAAAACCCGGCACCGCGACATTGCGCATCGCGCTGGCCGCGGCGCACAAGGCGTTGCTCCGCGTTTATGTGAACGGCAAACCGGCCGGCTCGCGCCGTTTTGACACCGACAACGCCATGATGCGCGCCGGCATCCACGGGCAATATTCGCAATGGGACGTGGCCTTCGACAACACGCTGCTCAAACCCGGCCGAAACATCATTACTCTCGATGAACAAAGCGGCAAAAGCGTCCAGAAAAACGTCATGTACGACTGCCTTCGCCTCGAAGCGGCGGAGCACGAATAAAGCCCAGGCAAATTATTTGCCGTCCGGTCAGCAGCACGAAGGAGTTGACGGCGCGGGGCATCCTGCGCAGATTCTTGGTGGTGGCTGACAACTTAAAATTTCAAAATCCGGGTTCCGCTGCGCCCCGGCGGTACAAGTTGCGACGCTGGATCTTCTGGCTGTTGATTGCCTACACGATCACCGGGTTTTTCATCCTGCCACCCATCATTCGTTCGGTGGCGGTCAAGCAGTTGTCCAAGCAGCTCGACCGCGAGGTGTCCATTCAGAAGGTCAGTCTAAACCCGTTCGCTTTCTCTGTCGCCGTGTGGGGCCTGCTCGTCAAGGACAAGGACGGCGAGCCATTGGTTTCGTGGGACGAGGTCTATGTCAATTTCCAGCTTTCGTCGTTCCTGGGGCACCCCTGGGTGTTCAAAAAAATCAGCGTGACGAGCCCCTTCGCCCGCGTTCAGCTGAATCAGGACGGCACCTTCAACTTTTCCGACCTCATCACGAAATTTTCACCTGCCAACACGCCTTCCACCAATACGGCCCCGGCCCCTCCCAAGGCGCCGGCCAAACCCGCCGCCCTGTGGATTGGCCGGCTGCTCATCACCAACGCCATTGTCTCGGTCACCGACCTGACGCATCGGACGCCGTTCAAACGGACGGTCGGCCCGTTGAATTTCAGGCTGGATAAATTTTACACCGATCCCGCCAACAACAATCCCCACACCTTCACCGGCACAACGGACGCCGGCGAAAAGATTTCGTGGAACGGACATTTTTATCTCGACCCGTTGCGCTCGTGGGGCGAGCTGACCCTCGAGAATTTCCCGTTGAACAAATACGCCCCGCTGTATCAGGACCGGGTGCCCTTTGAAATCCGCGATGGCTTCGTGGGCCTGGACGTGAACTATCAGTTGGAGCTTAGCCCGTCCAACCGGATCGTGGCCGTGACCAACACCAGCTTCACGCTGCGGAACTTTAAGCTCGCCGAACCGGACAGCGGAACCAACCTGGTCGAGCTTTCTCGTCTGGTGGTGACCGGCGTGAATGTTGACGCCGTGGCCCGGCAGGCCGAAATCGGTCTTGTGTCCGTTGATGGGGCCAATCTCTTTTTGCTGCGCAAGCGGGGTGATTTGACAAACATGATAGTGGCCGCGGCTTCCCCACCGGCGGAAACCACAACAAACGCGCCGGGCGGCATCCCAGCGTTGTTGGGTTCCATCACCAACGCCGCCACCCTGATCCTCAACACCACGAACCTCTGGACCGGCACCGTTGGCGACGTGGAGTTCACCAATTGCGCCTTCCACCTCGAAGATTGGGCCAATTCCCGTCCGGCCCGGCTGGACTTGGCTGACATCGCGTTGAGTGTCAAAAATCTTTCCAACCTTCCGGAAACCAATCTTACCGTTGACCTTTCCCTGCGCTGGAACACCAACGGCACCATCAGGACGAAAGTCGCCGCCGCCCTCTCGCCGCTCACCGCCGACATCCAGTTCGCCCTTGACGGGCTCGACTTTGGAACGCTGGATCCGTATCTCGAATCAAAATTGAACCTCCAGATTCTCACCAGCCAGTTCGGGCTTCACGGCCAGGTTCATCTGCACACGCCCAAGGATGAACTGCCCCAAATCACCTTCCAAGGCGACACGCGGATCGATGATGTTCGCACCGTGGATGGGATTATGGGCGAGGATTTGCTGAAATGGGATTCTGTCCGCGTCAGCGGCATTGATGCCAATGTCAATCCGCTCAGCGTCACCATCAAGGAAATCGCCCTGGACAACGTGTCCTCACACATCGTCATCGACACCAATCACGTCATCAACCTGCTCGCCGCGCTGCATCCGGCCGAAAGCCTTGTCCCGGCGGACATCAATGCGTCTGCCGCTACCAACAGCACCCCGGTCGCCGCCGCCACTGAAAATCCGGCGGCCAACGCGACCAACGCCGCAGCGTCGACACCGCTGCCCCCCATTGCGATCAACGATGTCGTCATTTCCAACGCGGCGTTCAATTACACCGACCGTTCACTCACTCCGAACGTGAACATGGCGGTCCAACAGTTTGGCGGTGACATCGCCGGATTGTCGTCGGCGGAGCTTCAGCACGCCGATGTAAAACTGCATGCTGTTGTGGACGGAGTGGGACCGGTGGATATCACCGGTGTCATCAATCCCTTCAGTGGCCAGCAGACCAACAATTTGAAGATTTCGATGAAGAACGTGGATTTGACGCCGGCCAGTCCCTACGCCGGGAAATTTGCCGGTTACCGGATCCGGGAGGGAAAATTGAACCTGGATCTGGCGTATGATCTCGTCGGGCGGAAATTAACTTCGAAAAATGTCATCACGCTGGACCGGTTCACGTTCGGCGACAAGGTTGAAAGCCCGGACGCGACGCATCTGCCGGTGCGCCTCGCGATTGCCATCCTGAAGGATCGCAACGGCCGGATCCTCCTCGATGTGCCTGTCGAAGGCAGCCTCGACGACCCGGAATTCCGCATCAGCAAGGTTGTCGTCCGCACCCTCATCAACATTCTCACCAAGGTCGCCACGTCGCCATTTTCCCTGCTCGGTTCGGTGCTGGGCGGCGGCGGCGAGGAACTGAGCCATCAGGATTTTGTGCCGGGCAGCGCGGTGTTGGCGCCCGCCAACGAACAAAAACTGGATTCGCTGGTAAAGGCCCTGTATGAACGGCCGGCCTTGGAACTGGAAATCGCCGGCAGCATTGATCCCGACGCCGACCGTGAGAGTCTGCGCCGTGCCGATCTGGACAAGCAATTGCGCACACGAAAATGGCTTTCGCTCCGGAAATCCGAGCGCACCACCATCAATGCCGACCAGGTCACCTTGACGCCGGAAGACCGGGCATCCGGAATCAAGAAACTTTACAACCAGGCGCTGGCTGATGGCGCCATCACTCCCGCGCTTCTGGCCGCCAACACCAACCTCGCGGCCATCGCCGCGCAAATTCCGTCGCGGTCGGTGGATACCGACAAGGGCGCGGCCATTATGATGAAAAGTTTCCTGGCCAACGCCGCAAAGTCACCCGGCGCCGCCACCGCCGGCAGTCAAAAGCGACCCGGCGAGCCAACCAATCCGATGGAGCTGTTGCTGATGGCGACCATTCCGGTCACCGATAGCGACCTTGAAACACTTGCGGCCAGCCGCGCCCAGGCCGTCCAGGCTTACATTCTCCAGACGGGCAAGGTCGAAGCCGCGCGCCTGTTCCTATCGGAAAGCCAGACCGGCGGGGTTAGATCGGATGGCAGCCGGGTTTACTTGCAGTTCCGGTAAAGACCTTCACGTAGCGCGCCAGCTCACACCCCAAACAGCCACGGCACCAGTTTCTTGCCGCCAAAAATCCAGATGGCCGCCGCAATGGCAATATAGGGACCGTAGGGCATGCGTGATGACCATTCGCGACGGCCCATCACAATCAACGTCACTCCGATCACCGCGCCAATCATCGAACTGACCATCAGCGAAAACAACACGCCCTGCCAGCCGATGAACGCGCCAATCGCGCCCATGAATTTCACATCGCCCAGCCCCATCGCCTCGCGAGGCAGCACGATTTCTGAACTGACGGCCTCCATGTGCGGCACGTCATTGGGGTTCATTTTGTCCTCGCCAATTTCCAGCGCTGCCGGTGACAACCGCACTCTCACGTCCCGGTAACAGCGATCCACCAGTTCAACCGTGCGCGCGTGCAGCACGATCACATCCGATTGCCGGTAAAACAATTCCTCGTAGGGAATTTCCTTGCCGGGCAGATGCACGGCCGTGTCCGAGAAAATAATTTTTGTCTCCAGGGGCAGTTTCAACCGCTGCCGGCCGAACAGCAATTTGCCCAACCGCAAAATTGCGTAAATCACCCCCGCTCCCACCCCGGCGCCGACAAAACTCCATAACATCGCAGTGAGCAGCCCGTTTGCGCCGTGCAAGGCTGGAATCAACATCGAAAGGATGATGCCCGCCCCGATGCCGCCCAGCGTGATCTCATCGGGGATGATGAAATGTTCGAAGTCAATGAACGTGGCCACGATCAGTCCCGAAAGGAAAACTGCGTAGGCCAGCGCCACCGGCATGGCTTGGAGCGGCTGATGGACGTTGCCAAACATCAGCCAGCAGCCCAGAAACGCCACGCCGGTGAGCAGTTCGACGACAAAATAGCGGGGCGAGATCGGCGCCCCGCAATTTTTGCAACGTCCCCGCAGCGCCAGCCACGTCAACAGCGGAATGTTCAAATACCAAGGGATGGAATACTTGCAATACGGGCAATGTGACTTGGGAGTGACAATGCTCAACCCCTGCGGCAGCCGGTGGATGCACACGTTCAGGAAGCTGCCGGTGATGCAGCCCAGCGCGAAGAAACACAACGACCAGAAATGGAATGGAACCAGCGCCCAGTTATGCAGGTCAAAAATCGCGTCAATGCCCATAAATGTTTTGTTCGAGTGCCCGGCGCATCACGTCCAGCGGCGCCGTTTGCCCGGTCCAGATTTCAAAGGCCTTTGCGCCCTGGTGCAGCAACATGCCCAGGCCGTTGGCGGCGCGGCAGCCGGCGGCCTTGGCCGATTGAAGCAGCGCCGTCTCCGCCGGGTTGTAAATCATGTCGTAAACCGCCCGCGATTGATGCAATAAAAATTGCTTTTGATCCAGCGGCGACGGATCGCCGGGCTTCAGGCCAAGCGACGTCGCGTTCACCACCAGGTCCACTGCGGTCTGCGGATAGGCCGCCACCGTGCGCACCGCCGGAAAGCGTTTTTTTATTTCCGACGCGATTTCGTCAGCCTTGCTTCGCGTGCGGTTGACCAGAAACAACTCCTCGACTCCGCCCGCCGCCAGCCGCAACGCCGCCGTTCGTCCCGCTCCGCCCGCGCCCAGCAACAGGACTTTGGCGCCGCCCAGCTCCAATCCCAAATCCTCGCGCAATGCGGAGGCAATCGCATCCGCGTCCGTGTTGTATCCCACCGCCCGCAGTTCCCCGCCCGCGCCGGCAGGTTTAAAATGGATGGTGTTGACCGCGCCCCAGGTCTTGGCCGACTCGTCGAGCACGTCCACCAGCTCCAATGCCAGCAACTTGTGCGGCACGGTCAGGTTCAGGCCGGCAAATTGCATCGCCCTGGCCCCGGCAATGGCCGCCGCCAAATTATTGGGACGAACCTCGAACGCCAAGTAACGCCAGTTCAGGCCGAGGGCGGCAAACGCGGCGTTGTGCATCGCCGGCGACGCGGAATGGCGGATGGGAAAGCCATAGACCGCGCAGCAGCGCGTAGCCGCATCGATGGCGGTTTGAACCGGTTCAGGCACGGGCAATTTATATGCGGCCAGACCGCCAGTTCAAAGCGCAAAGTCCAGGCCGCGCCCGCAAAGTTTTGCATGTGCTGCCCCAAAATTTTCCCAGCCGGAACCAAAAAATTAATATTGAGCCGGAGCCGCGGGTGATTACATTGTCCCGGTCTGCGGGCGGTAGCCGGGTGCAATTCGTTTCGGGCACCACTTGTATTGCCGGTTCCAGCCATGCGTCGCGGACGATTCACAAACGATCTTGAAGGATTTTAAATTCATCATGATGCGCCCAATGCTGCATTGCGTCCGGCAACCCGGTTTGCTTTTCGGGAACAGGAGTTGCTTACCATCCCGTCAATGAAGGGTGGAACTCTATATTTCGAAACCTCTGGCTCAGGGGAAATCCCGGTAATTTGCATTCATGGGTGGGCTTGTGAAGGTGCGCAATTCCTGGAATTAAGCCGGCTTTTGGGACTCCAATTCCGGGTCTATCGTCTGGACCTGCCCGGTCATGGCCGGACCCCGCTGGGGGATTTTGTTCCCAGTTACGAAAATTACACCGACCTGATACTGGATTTTGCCCTGGCGCATGGACTCGAGAATCCGGTGCTGCTGGGCCACAGCATGGGCGGCGTGCTGGCGTTGATGGTGGCGGCAACCGGCCGGCTACAACCCCGGGCCGTCATCAATCTCGACGGCAGTTTGCCGCCGTCGGGTCAAACCCTCGCCGGCCTGGCCATGGTGCGGAGCTGGCTGGACAAGCCGGACTTCCGCGAACGGCTGGCGGTGGCACTGCGGAGAAGTTTTTTTCTTCTCCACGAGCGCGATGCCCGGAGTGAAGCCATCATAAAAAAAATGTGCTCGGCGCCGGAAGCCGTGCTCCGTTTTCTCCCGGAACAATTTGACCGCTTGAACGCGGCCCGCATCCTGCCAAAAGTTCCGGTCCCGACCCTCTACATCGGAGCCGCGTCCCCTCATTTTGATGCCAACGAGGTGGCCGTGGCCCAATTCCGCATCGAACACATCGCCGGCTCCGGTCATTTTCTTCATGTTTATGCCCCGCAGCAGGTGGCTGACAGTGTGGAGGAATTTCTCCATTCCGCACCCCAACTGGCTTGAATCTGGGATTCCGGATCCGCCCGGCATCCCCCCATTACCGGCCCGTTCCAACCTGGCTGCCGGGTGGAAATCCTCATCCTCTTTCATTGATTAACTTCACCGCTGCAATAAAGTATGCGGGTGAAATCCAAAGGCGCGGTTTATCTTGTCGGAGCGGGGCCGGGTGATGCCGGTCTGCTCACGTTGCGCGGCGCCGAACTGCTCCGTCGCGCCGATGTGGTGCTCTACGATGCCCTGGTGAATCCCGATTTGCTCCGGCTGGCTCCGCCCTCCGCCGAACTCATCGCCCGCGGCAAAAACATGACCATGCCGCAGGAGGCAATCATCGCCCAGCTCATCGCCCGGGCGCGCGCCGGCAAATGCGTGGTCCGGCTCAAGGGCGGCGATCCTTACATTTTCGGGCGCGGCGGCGAGGAAGCCGAAGCGCTCGCCGCGGCGAAAATCCATTTCGAGGTGGTGCCCGGTGTCTCATCGGTTGTGGCCGTGCCGAATTACGCCGGCATTCCCCTCACCCACCGGGGACACTGCTCGAGTTTCACGGTTTTCACGGGTCACAGTGACTCGGCGGAAACCGCCACCGCCCTGCGCTACCAGCAAATTGCCAAGATTCCCGGCACCAAGGTTGTATTGATGGGAACGGACAATCTGGGCGACTGGACGAAGTCGCTGATCGCCCATGGCATGCCGCACGAAACGCCGGTGGCCATTATCCAATCGGGCACGCTCGGCAAACAGAAATCGGCGGCCGGCACGCTGGCGACGATCGCCAAACTGGCGGCGGAAAAAAAGATTTCGCCACCCGCGATCACCATCATTGGCGACGTGGTGAAATTGCGTGGAAAATTGAACTGGTTTGAACAGCGTCCGCTGTTTGGCCAGCGCATCGTCGTCACGCGGCGCCCGGAACAGGCCGGCAGCTTCGCCCGGCGGCTGGCTGAACTCGGCGCGGAGGTGCTGGAGGTGCCGACCATAATAATCGTGCCGCCAACGGAAAAGGACGCCATCGTGGACGCGCTGCTGGGATTGAATGCCTACGACTGGCTGGTGTTCACGAGTGTGAACGGAGTGACGGCATTTTTCGAAATTTTTTTCCGCCGGTTCCAGGATTTGCGCGACATCGGCGGCGCGCGCATTGCCGCGGTCGGACCGGCCACGGCAGCCAAATTGCGCGAACTGCATCTCCAGGTGGATTTGACGCCGGACGAATTTACCGGCAAGAAGATTGCCGCTGCGTTTGAAAAGTACGAGACCATCGAGAACTTGAAGATGTGCCTGATGCGCGCCGAGGTGGCCAGTCCCGATCTGCCGCATGCGCTGGAGGAACTCGGCGCCATCGTGGACGACATCGCCATCTACAAGACCGTCGCCGAACCCGAGGACTTGACGGGCGCCGGCGCAAGATTGATTGAAGACGGCGCCGATTGGATCACGTTCACCAGCAGCTCAACGGTCGAACATTTTCATGTGCGTTATGACCTGACCCAGTTGGTGAAGACTTTCCCGCAGTTGAAACTCGCGTCCATCGGACCGGAAACAAGCAAGACCATCCGTGTCCTGGGATTGGAGCCCGCTCTGGAGGCGAAAACACATACAACCGAAGGCCTGATTGACGCGCTGTTGAAGGCGATTTGAGGCATGAACATTTTTACGCCTGCGGTTGTCTATTTTTTGAAAATTTTGAATGATTTTGGAAAAATGGAATACCGGTTGAAAAACATTTTCTGTCCCGGACTGCTGCTTTTGGCCGGGTTGTGCCTGGGTGATGCGCGGCTGCACGCCGCCACCTTCACGGCATCGCTCGACCGGGACACGCTGGCGCTGGGCGAAAGCGCCACCCTGTCGCTGACGTTTGAGGACGGGTCGCCGCGGAATGTCCCGGCACCCCCGAACGTCCCCGGCCTGCAAATTGCCTATGTCGGACCGTCCAGCCAGTTCAGCTTTGTCAACGGCGAAACCAAATCCACGGTCACATATAATTTCACACTGAGCCCCCGACAGACCGGGGATTTCTCGATCCCGGCGCTGGTCGCCGATGTTGGCGGGCAGGCGTTGAGTTCTCAACCGCTGAAACTGACGGTGACGCAGCCAAACGCGCCGCCGCCAGCCGCCGTCAATTCCGGTTCGGAAATCGCGTTTCTAAAGTTGTCTCTACCCAAAAAGGAAGTTTATTCCGGGGAGGTTATCATGGCCCGGCTGGACATCTATCTGCGTGATGACGTGCAAAATTTCGGCAATTTCCAGTTCACGGGTACTCCGGCCAACGGATTCACCGTCGGCAAAATGGTCGAGACCTCCAAGCAACGGGCACAGATTGGCAATCGCGTTTACACGGATGTTCCGCTGGAATTTGCCCTGACGGCCGTCAAGACCGGCCCGGTCAGTGTCGGGCCGTTCACGGCCAATGCCGTGATCGTCCTGCCCTCGTCAAACCAGGGTGGCGACCCGTTCTTCCGGCAATTTTTCAACTCCGGCGAACAGCGACAGGTCTCGCTCGTCACGGACACCGTGAACGCGGAATCGCGGCCGCTGCCTGCCGAAGGCGTGCCGCCGAATTTCAACGGCGCAATCGGCAGCTATACCATGACCGTCACCGCCGGCCCGACCAATGTTGCCACCGGAGATCCGATCACCGTGCGCATCCAGATTGCCGGCCGGGGAGCGCTGGACGCGCTTACCCTGCCCGACCAGCCCGCCTGGCATGACTTCAAAACTTATCCGCCCACCGCCAAGATCGAGACCAGCGATCAAACCGGTTTGCAGGGCACCAAGACATTTGAACAAATCATCACGCCGCAGAACACGGACGTCCATGAGCTGCCGGCCTTTTCGTTCAGCTTTTTTGATCCGGATGCGAACGCCTACCGGACCCTCAACCAGCCGGCCGTGCAGCTCGCCGTGCATTCCGGCGGCTCGACGCCGGCCCCGATGATGGCCGCCACGAAGCCGGGCGGCTCCCCGAATTCAGCGCCGCGCCCGGACATCCTGCCCATCAAGGACCAGCCCGGCGCAATGACCCGGCCCGGCCCGCCGCTGTTGACCAGACCAATGTTTCTCGCCGTGCAAGGTGCGCCGCTGCTGGCGTGGTTCGCCGCCTTCGTCTGGCGCAGACGTACAGACAACCTGGCGAACAATCCCCGCCTGCGCCGGCAACGCCACGTCGCCAACCTCGTCCACGACGGATTGAAAGATTTGCGCCGGCTGGCCGCGCAAAACCGGTCGGATGAATTTTTTGCCATGCTGGTCCGGCTGTTGCAGGAACAACTGGGCGAACGGCTGGACTGTCCGGCTTCATCCATAACCGAAGCCGTGATTGACGAGCGTCTGGCTTTGCTGGGCACGCCGGAAACGACCCTCGCCGGCCTACGCGAACTGTTTCAACTCTGCAATCAGGCACGCTATGCGCCGATGCGAACGAGCGGGGAGCTGGCCGCGGTGGTTCCGCGATTTGAAAACGCCATCCACGAACTGCAAAACGTCAAAGCATGAAAGCCCATCTGCACCTTTTGCTCGCGGCCGCCATCTGGGCCTTGGCCGGCCGGGTGATGGCCGTTGATGTGCCGGCTGAATTCAGCGCGGCCAACCGGCTTTATGCCGAGGGAAAATTCGCCGATGCCGCCGAAGGGTACGGAAAAATCCTTCAATCCGGCGGGGTTTCCCCGGCGCTTTACTTCAATTACGGCAACGCGGAATTCAAGTCCGGCAATCTGGGCCTGGCGATTGCCGCCTATCACCAGGCCGCGCAACTGGCGCCGCGGGACGCGGAGGCGCGGGCCAATCTGGAATTTGCGCGCAACCAGGTACAGGGCCCGACCTGCCATGAAAGCCGCTGGGCCGGCTGGCTCGGCATGTTGACCTTGAACGAATGGACGGTCCTGGCCGTGGTCGCGTTCTGGCTGATGTTTGCGGCCTGGACCGCAGTCCAGCTCCGGCCGGCGCTTAAACCGGCCTTGCGCGGTTTCACGTTCGGCGTGGTGCTGGTCACTCTGATGTCGTACGCCTGCCTTGGCCTGAACGCCGCCAGTTATTTTTCACGGCAGATGGCCATCGTCATCACCACGGATGCCACGGCGCGCAGCGGGCCGTTTGACGAGGCCCAGAGCGCGTTCACTGTCCATGATGGCGCGGAACTGGCCGTGCTGGATCGCCGTGACGACTGGTTGCAGGTCACCGATGGTTCCGGACGAATCGGCTGGCTCCCGACCAGGCAGGTGGACGTCTTGTCCGGCAATTAGAATCCAATCCGGTCAGACATTTGATTTCCGGAAAGACGGAGGCGCGGGCCCTGGCACTGTGCAGACAGACAAACCGCCCGCCGATTTCCCGCACGAACTTTTGAGCGGCAATGCTGATACGAATTGCTATAACATCCCGACATGAATCCCGTTCGCATCTGGACTGAGGACACCGTCATTCCAACCTATCTGCCGGCCGCGCCGGACAAGAATCCGATGTTTCTTGAAAAACGGGTTTATCAAGGCAGCAGCGGCAAGGTTTATCCCCTGCCCTTCACCGACCGGATTGCCGATCAGAAGACCGACCGCGGGTGGAAGACGGTCTGGCTGGAAAATGAGTTTGTCCGCGTGATGGTGCTCCCGGAAATCGGCGGACGCATCCACGCGTTCCAGGACAAGACGAACGGCTACGATCTCATCTACCGCCAGCCGGTCATCAAGCCCGCCTTGGTGGGGCTGGCCGGACCGTGGATTTCCGGCGGCATCGAGTTCAACTGGCCGCAACATCATCGGCCGGCCACGTTCCTGCCGGTGGATTTTGAAATCGAGGAGCATGCCGATGGCTCAAAAACCGTCTGGTGCAGCGACCATGATCCGATGGCCCGTATGAAAGCCATGCACGGCATCTGCCTGCATCCGGGCCGGTCCTGCGTTGAACTCAAGGTGCGCGCCTACAACCGCACCCCCCTCACGCAAAGTTTCCTGTGGTGGGCCAATGTCGCCACACGCGTTCACGAAGGCTACCAGAGCTTCTTCCCGCCGGATGTTTGCTGCGTGGCCGATCACGCGCGCCGGTCGATGAGCGATTATCCGCTGGCCAGCGGATTTTATTATGGCGTGAACTATGGCGGGCGCGGGCGCAAAGGAATTCCGCCATGCGAAATTCCGAAACAATTCGTCCCGCTGCAGTGCGCGCCAAACGACCTCTCGTTTTATGCGAACATACCGGTGCCGACCTCCTACATGGGCATGGGTAGCCAGGAGGATTTCTTTGGCGGTTATGATCACAAGGCCCAGGCGGGCATCATTCACATCGCGAACCACCATATTTCACCCGGAAAAAAACAATGGACGTGGGGCAACCATGAGTTTGGTTACGCCTGGGACCGCAATCTCACCGACCCGGACAGCCGGGGAGAATATGGCCCCTACATTGAAATCATGGCCGGGGTCTATACGGACAACCAGCCTGATTTCAGCTTTCTCCAACCGGGTGAAACGAAAACCTGGAGCCAATACTGGTATCCCATTCAAAAGATCGGCCCAGCCCAACACGCAAATCTCGAAGCCGCCGTCAGTTTGAAAATTGAAAACGGCGGAATTTACATTGGAGTTTCCGTCACCAGGCCCTTCAGCAACGCAACCATCAGCCTGACAGAAAAAAACAGGGCAATTGCCGTGTTCACCCGTGAATTGGCACCAGGCGCGCCCTTGCTGGAGCTAATCAAACTGTCGAAACCCCCGCGGGAGATGGATTTGCGACTCTGCGTCCTTGACCGCGACGGCAATGAAATCATTTCGTACCAGCCCAAACCGCGTCAAAAGAGGAAGGTCCCGCCACCGGCAACCGAACCGCCAGCGCCGGCAAAGGTTGCCAGCGTTGACGAATTGTACCTCACCGGTGTGCATCTCGAGCAATATCGCCACGCCACCCGGTGTGCGACACTCTACTGGCGGGAAGCGTTGCGACGTGACCCCCTTGACGCCCGCAGCAACAACGCCATGGGTTTGTGGCACCTCAAGCGCGGTGAATTTGCCGTGGCGGAAAAACATTTCCGTCAGGCCATCGCCCGGCTCACGCAACGCAATCCCAACCCCCGTGACGGCGAGGCCTATTACAACCTCGGGCTGTGCCTCCGGCATCAAGCCGAATTTCAGGTGAAATCCGAAATCCGAAATCTGAAATTGGATGCGGCCTACGCCGCGTTTTATAAATCCGTCTGGAATCAGGCGTGGATGGCGGCCGGTTATCACGCGCTTGCGGAAATCGACGCGCTCCGCAAGCACTGGGACTTGGCCTTGGATCACCTGGACCGGTCACTCCGCTTCAATACGGACAATCTGCGGGCCCGGAATCTTAAAGTGATGGTCCTGCGGGTTCTTGGCCGTGAAACCGAGGCGGACCGGCTGTTGCAGGAAACGCTCGTACTGGATCCACTGGACTGGTGGGCCAGATTGTTAAACGGAAAAAAACTCGATTGCGACCTGCAAATCCGGCTGGACATCACCCATGATCTGGCGCGTGCCGGTTTTGAGGCCATGGCCATCGCCGTGCTGGACACAACCTCAAATGATTGCCCGGACCTGCCCACGCCCAGCTTGGGCGCCTTGCCCCTGATCGAATACACGCTCGGCTGGCTTTGGGAAAGATTGGGGGACAAAAAATCCACGTTGAAGCATTACAAACAGGCGGGGGCATTGTCGCCCGATTATTGTTTTCCGGCCCGGCTAGAGGAAATCATCGTGCTCCAGGCCGCGATGCGTACCGATCCGCAGGACGCCCGGGCGCCTTATTACCTTGGAAATCTGCTTTACGACCGCCGCCGCCATGATGAAGCCCTCCGGCTCTGGGAAAAATCCGCCAGGCTCGACGGAAGTTTTTCCGTCGTCTGGCGCAATCTCGGCATCGGCTATTTCAACATCCGCCGGGACGCCCGCCGGGCGCGCAGGGCTTACGACCGGGCCTTCCAAGCAAACCGCACGGACGCACGGTTGCTATATGAGCGCGACCAGCTTTGGAAACGGCTCGGCGAAACACCCGCGCGGCGGTTGCGCGAATTGGAAAAGCATTCGGCCCTGGTCAGCCAACGCGACGATTTGAGCGTTGAACTTTGCGCGCTGCTCAACCAAACCGGACAGCCTGCCCGGGCCCTCCAGCTGCTGGCCGGCCGCCGGTTTCAGCCATGGGAGGGCGGCGAAGGCGGACCGCTGGGCCAGCATGTCCGTGCCCGGATTGCCCTGGGCCGCGAAGCGCTGGCGCGCCATGACTATCCGGACGCGGTCAGCCATTTCGAAAACGCGCTCGCCGCACCGCCGAACCTTGGCGAAGCGAAACATCTGCTGGCAAACCAAAGCGACATCTTCTACTGGCTTGGCTGCGCCCACGAAGCTCTGCGGCAAGGCGGGAAGGCGCGGCAATACTGGCTCGCTGCCGCGAAGTTCAAAGGCGATTTCCAGGAGATGAGCGTCCGTCCTTTCAGTGAGATGACCTGTTATTCCGCGCTGGCGTGGAAAAAACTCGGCCGGCCCGCGAAAGCTGAAAGGCTTTTGCGCGACCTGCTGGCTCATGCACGCAAGCTCGAAAAATCGCAGGCAAAGATCAATTATTTTGCCACGTCGCTGCCAACCATGCTGTTGTTCGACGATGACCTCCAATTCCGGCAGAAAACCACGGCGCTGTTTCTGCAGGCGCAAGCCTGGCTCGGCCTCGGCTACCGGGCACGTGGTCGCGCTCTGCTGAAAAAGGTAATGCAGCGCGATCCCAACCATGCACTGGCGGCGGACTTGCAAAAGGGGCATACTCGGATTCAACCCATCACGCCATGATCATCATCCCCAAAATGGAGTCTTCAAGTTTGCAGGCCAAATACAACTTCGGCTACATCTGGCTCATCTCCTCGGTCGCCGCGCTGGGAGGATTGCTGTTCGGCTGGGATTGGGTCGTGGTCGGCGGCGCCAAGCCGTTTTTTGAGCGGTATTTTCACCTGGCCGACGCGGCGCAGTCCGGATGGGCCAACAGTTGTGCGCTCGTGGGTTGTCTCATTGGCGCAATGGTTGCCGGCGCGTTAAGCGACAAATTCGGACGCAAAAGGCTGTTAATCGTCGCGGCATTCCTGTTCGCCCTCACCTCCATTGGCAACGCCCTGGCATCGAGCTTCGCGATTTTTGTGGCCTGGCGGATTTTCGGCGGCGTGGCCATCGGACTCGCCTCCAACCTGTCGCCCATGTACATCTCCGAAATCGCCCCGGCCGGGATGCGAGGCCGGCTGGTTTCCATCAACCAGTTGACCATCGTCATCGGTGTGCTGTCGGCCCAGTTGATCAACTGGTGGCTCGTGCGCAACCTGCCGGCGGGCGCAACCGATGAATTCATCGCCACTTCCTGGTTTGGCCAGTCCGGCTGGCGCTGGATGTTTGGCATCACCGCCATCCCGTCCCTGCTGTTTTTTGCGGGCATGTTTGCCGTGCCGGAAAGCCCGCGCTGGCTCGCGAAAAATGGCCAGCCCGGCCGCGCCCGCGGCGTGCTCGCTAAAATCGGCGGCGAAGGCTACGCCGTGGCGGCGCTCGACGAAATCGAGGCGACGCTCGTGAACGAGACCAAAAAGGTGGACTTCCGGGAATTGCTGCAACCGAAGATGAAAAAAGTCCTGCTGCTGGGCGTGGTGCTGGCGATGTTTCAGCAATGGTGCGGCATCAACACGATTTTCAACTACGCCGAGGAAATCTTCCATGCCGCCGGTTACGACATTTCAACAGTGCTCAAGCACATCGCCTGGACCGGCTCGGTGAACCTGGCGTTCACTTTCGTCGCGCTCGGCACTGTGGACCGGTTCGGCCGCCGGCCGCTCATGCTGATCGGCGCGGCGGGGCTGGCCATCATCTACACGGCGGTCGGCCTTTGCTACCATGACGGCGTCCAGGGATTGCCGGTGTTGTTGCTCGTGCTGTCGGCCATCGCCTGTTATTCCATCTCCCTTGCGCCCGTCACCTGGGTCATAATCTCGGAAATTTTTCCGAACCGCATCCGCGGCGCGGCCATGGCCGTGGCCGTGGCGGCCCTCTGGCTGGCGTGTTTTCTCCTGACCTACTCATTTCCGATTTTGAATCATGGCTTCGGAAATTCCAGCGGCGCGTTCGCACAGTTTATGACGGGCATTCTGCCGTGGCTGAAACACGGGCTCGGCCCCGACGGCACGTTCTGGCTTTATGCCGTGATTTGCGTGCTCGGTTTCGTCTTCATCTGGTTCAAACTCCCGGAAACCAAAAACAAGTCGCTCGAACAAATCGAACACGATCTTGTTGACGAAAAATGAAATCCAGAAACCATCTCCCCGCCACCGGTTTGGTTGCGGGATTGTTCATACTGATCTTCCTCGCCATAGAACGGGTGGGAGCCGCTGAAACCATTCCGCTCGCCGGCGACTGGCGTTTCGCCCTCGACCGCAACGACGTTGGGACGAACGAGCAATGGTTCGCCAATAATCTGCCGGAAAAAATCAAATTACCCGGCATTCTCCAGGCGCAAGGCTACGGCGACGACATCAGCACGAACACGCCGTGGGTGCTGACGCTTGGGGATGCGTGGTGGAAAATCCAGCCCGCAATTTTGCGCGACCATTTTTCCCAGCCGGGCCACGTGGAAGTGCCGTTCCTTTCCCAGCCGCCCAAGCATTATCTCGGCGCCGCGTGGTATCAGCGTGACATTGACATTCCCGCGAACTGGAAGGGCCGGCACTTCACGCTTTTTCTGGAACGCGCCCACTGGCAAAGCACGGTCTGGGTGGACGACCAGGTATATCCCGCAAACAACAGCCTGGTCGCGCCGCATGTGACCGACCTCGGCATGCTGGCGCCCGGCAAGCACCGTTTAAGCATCCGCGTGGACAACCGCATGCAACTGCCGGCACGCGGACACCTGGTTGACTCTCACAGTGTCTCCGACTCGCTGGGCGCGGCGTGGAACGGCATCGTTGGAAAAATGGAATTACGCGCGACCTCGCCGGTGTGGATTGACGACGTGCAAGTTTTTCCGGATGTAATAAACAAGAGCATTCGTGCGCGGATGATGCTTCATAATTTGTCCGGCAAGGAAGCCAGCGGCAAAGTTTCCTTCTTCATCGAATCCGCTTCCGGAACCAAGCCGATGGAAGTTATTCCGAGCAGCGAGAATTTTAACAATTGGTCTGCTACCAATGCGGCGATCGAAGCCGACATTGATCTCGGCAATCAGGCAGAACTTTGGAATGAGTTTTCGCCCGCACTTTATTTCCTGCGAGTTGAAACCGCCAGCGAAGTTGGCACATCGCGTTTTGACGAAAGGACGACGAACATTTTCGGGCTCCGCGGAATCACCCACAACGACAAGGATCTCCTCATCAACGGTCATCCCGCCAACTTGCGGCTCACGCATGACGGCGGCGAATTTCCGATCACGGGCTATCCGGCCATGGACGTTGAATCGTGGAAAAAAATCATCCAGACCTGCAAAAATTACGGGCTCAATGGCATTCGATTCCATTCGTGGTGCCCACCCGAAGCCGCGTTTGCAGCCGCCGATGAAACGGGATTTTACCTCCAGCCCGAATGCGGCTTGTGGGCAGATTTCGGCAGTCCGGAGATGCAACAGTGGCTGAACGATGAAACCGCACGCCTGCTTGCGGCCTACGGCAATCATCCGTCGTTCATTTTGCTTTCGCCGAGCAACGAGCCGCGCAATTACTCGCGTTTCACGCCCCAGTGGGCAGCCACCAATTATGCGAAGGACAACCGGCGATTGTATTCCGCCGGCACCGGCTGGTCGGACCCGTCGCAGGTGAACGGCGGCGCGCAATACGCCACGCTGGTCCGCTTCAGCGGCGGCGATTTGCGCAACCTCTCCGGCTGGTTCGGCAGTGATTATCACGACGCGCTCGAAACCATCCACATCCCCGTCCTCGCGCACGAGGTCGGCCAGTGGTGCGCATATCCTGACTTCGACGTGATGAAGAAGTTCACCGGCTACCTGCAACCGGGCAACTACGATATTTTCAAATACATCGCCGGACAGGAAAACGTCCTGGATCAGGATCACGCCTTCGCCTGGGCGTCCGGCCGTTTTCAGGTCGAGACGTACAAGGAAGAAATCGAAGCCAACCTGCGCACGCCCGGGCTCTCCGGTTTTCAATTGCTCGACCTGCATGATTATCTCGGCCAGGGCACTGCATTGATCGGCGTCCTGGACGCGTTTTGGGAACCCAAGAATTACGTGACGGCCGCGGAGTTCCGCCGTTTCGCCGGCCCGACCGTTCCGCTGGCGTGGCTCAAACAGCGCATATTCACTGCAAATGAAAAACTTGAGGCGGACATTGGCGTTGCACATTTCGGCCCGGAAACGCTCTCCAATGCGGCGGTCCGTTGGGAAATTCGCGACGAAAAAGGGGACATTGTCCGCTCGGTGCCATCCAACCCGGTCATTGACATCCCGGTTGGCTTTAAAGGCAGGCGCTTAAGTTTCAGCCTGGACCTGGACAAACTTTCTGCACCCGCGCAATACAAACTGGTCGCCATGGTTGATGCGCAAAACGGCCATTTTCAAAACGATTGGAATTTCTGGCTGTATCCGGCGCAGGTGGATACGAACACTCCATCCGATGTGATGGTGACGCGGACCTGGAGCGACGCCGCAACCCGGCTCGCCGCCGGCGGCAAGGTGCTGTTCCTGCCGGGCACCGGCGATCTTGATCCCGCGAAATGTCCGCCGATGAAAAACGTACCGGTCTTCTGGAACATCCAGATGACCGTCCGTCCGCCGCAAAATCCGAGGCCGAAATTCGACGCCATGCTCGGCCTGCTCTGCGACATCCATCATCCGGCGCTGGCAGAATTTCCCACCGAGGCAAATTGCGACTGGCAATGGACCCAGCTTGTGAACAATGTGCGCCCGGTCAATCTCTCCCAAGCCCCGGCATCGCTCCACCCCATCGTCTCGGCGATTGACGATTGGAATCGCAACTGGCGGCTGGGCGTGATTTTCGAGTGCAACGCCGGGCCGGGCCGTCTCCTGGTTTCGGCCATTGATCTGAACAGTGACCGTGGTGGTTCGGAGCTGCAGCAACTGCGCCGTTCCCTGCTGGATTACATGGCGGGCGACCGGTTCAAGCCGGCAGCGACGCTCACTCCGGAGCAGGCTGGCAGCCTCTGGGCAAATGAAAACGGAACCTCCACATCGGCCGGGCCGGGCCGCGTGTTCGATCCGGACTTGAACGACGGGACCATTCCAACTCAGGCCCAACCAAAGCCTTAAACATAGTTGAGCCGGCCAGCGCAGGGATCAAGCCTTCCAGCAGAGGCAAAATCCGGATGGGCCGGGCACCAACTTCAAGGGGCCGGCGGCAAAATCCTCGGACAAAAAAACAAGGCCCGACCTTGACTGGATTCAATTCCGCCCAATAAACTTGGGCATTCTAATTCGCCGCCTTTAAAACAATTTCATGAGCCATCCGGATCACGCCAAACCAGTCGCCAGCAAATTCCGTTGGGTCATCTGCGCGCTGCTTTTTTTTGCATGCACGGTCAATTACATGGACCGGCAGATTTTGGGCCTGCTCAAACCGCAGTTGTCGGAGCTGTTCAAGTGGACAGAAACCGATTATGGCCGGATGGCGATTGCCTTTCAGTTCGCCTATGCCATCGGCCAGACGTTGTTCGGCCCGTTCATCAATTGGATCGGCACGAAAAGCGCGTATGCCTGCTCGGTCGTCTTCTGGAGTTTTGCCGCCATGTCGCACTCGCTCTGCCGCACGGTCGCCGGCTTTTCGCTGGCGCGTTTTGCCCTGGGCCTGGGGGAATCGGGCAATTTTCCGACGGCCATCCGCACAGTGACCGAGTGGTTTCCGCCCAAGGAGCGGTCGGTGGCCACGGGCATTTTTAACACCGGCTCAAACATCGGAGCCATCTTCGCGCCGCTGCTGGTTCCTTTGATCGTATTGAACCTCAACTGGCAGGCGGCCTTCATTTTGCTCGGCATGACCGATCTGGTCTGGCTGGGCTTCTGGCTGGGCCTGTATAACTCGCCGGAAAAATCCCAACGGGTCAGTCCGGCGGAACTGCTGCACATCAAGAGTGGCATGACAGCGGCGGCGGAGCAAAAAATTCCGTGGGTGAAACTGCTGGGATACCGTGAAGCGTGGGCTTATTACAGCACGTGCGTGCTGGTCGGACCGGTCTGGTGGTTTTATGGTTTCTGGCTGCCTGATTTCTTCAGTAAACAATTTCACCTGAGCCTGAAACAATTCGGCCTGCCGCTGGTGGTCGTTTATACGGTCACCGCCCTGGGCAGCATCGGTGGTGGCGGCTTGTCGGCGTTCTTTTTAAAACGGGGCTGGTCGGTGAACCGGGCGCGCAAGACCGCTTCCCTGCTGTGTGCCGGTTGCACGTTGCCGGTGATTTTTGCGCCGCGCGTGGACAGCGTGTGGCTGGCGACGGCCTTCTTCGCCCTGGCCGCTGCTGCGCATCAAGGCTGGTCGGCGACAATGTACACGGTCGTTTCGGACCTGTTTCCCAAACCGGCCGTAGCATCGATAGTTGGTTTCGGGGGCACGCTGGCATCGCTCATGTCCATGGGATTTTTCTGGCTCGTCAGCCACATCCTCCAGGGCGAAGGCACCTACCGCAACATCATGTTGATTTGCGGCAGCGCGTATGTCGTGGCCTGGCTCCTTTTCCACCTGGGTGTGCCGCGCATCAAACCCGTCCGGGTTGAAATGGCTAACGCGTGAACCCGGCCATGCCATCGAACCCGTGAACCTGCCGGCACACTTCAAGCATCCATGGTTTCCCGACCAAAGGGACGGGACCTTCTGCAATCCGATCATCCATGCGGATTATTCCGACGCCGATGCCATCCGCGTCGGTGAAGATTTTTACCTGGTCGCCTCCAGTTTCAATTGCACTCCGGGGCTGCCCATCCTGCACTCGCGGGATCTGATCAACTGGACGATCATCAACCACGCCATCCAAAATGTGCCGCATCCCCGTTATGCGGAGGTACAGCACGGCTGCGGGGTCTGGGCGCCGGCCATCCGTTTTCACAACGGCAAATTCTGGATCTTTTTTCCCACGCCCGATGAAGGCATTTACGTGATCACCGCCGCTGATCCGGCCGGCCGCTGGTCCGAACCTCATCTGGTGCAGGCAGGCAGAGGTTTGATTGACCCTTGCCCTTTTTGGGATGACGACGGCCGGGCCTATTTGGTCCACGCCTACGCCGGTTCCCGGGCAGGCATCAAGCATGTGCTCCGGGTATGCCCGATGGCCCCGGACGGCACCCGCCTGTTGGGCGAAGGAAAAATTGTTTTCAATGATCCCAAGCGGCACCCGATCCTCGAAGGTCCGAAGTTTCTGAAGAAGGATGGCTGGTATTACATCCTCGCCCCCGCCGGCGGCGTGCAAACTGGCTGGCAGGTGGTGCTCCGTTCACGAGATATTTTCGGCCCTTACGAGGACAAAATCGTGTTGGAGCAAGGCAGCACCTCCGTCAATGGACCGCATCAGGGCGCACTGATTGACCTGGCAAACGGCGAGTGGTGGTTCCTTCATTTCCAGGATCTGGGCGTCTATGGACGAATCCTGCACCTGCAACCGGCAAGCTGGCAGGACGGCTGGCCGCTCATGGGACAGGATCAGGATGGCAATGGCATCGGTGAACCGGTTTGGTGCCACGCCAAACCCCAGCTTGCACCCGGTCCGGTGACGGCTCCCCAAACCGGCGACGAATTTGATTTTACCACCCTCGGCAGGCAATGGCAGTGGCAGGCCAATTTTTCCGAAAAATGGTTTTCACTGGCGGCACGCCCGGGCTGGTTGCGCTTGTTTTCCCAACCCTCAACCAACCGGACGAGCAACCTGGCATTCATTCCCAATTTGCTCGCGCAAAAGTTTCCCGCGGCGGAATTCACCGTCACCACCAAGTTGGACGGCAGCCGGCTTGCCGTCGGCGAAAAAGCCGGCCTGGCAATCACCGGAGCAGACTATTCGTACCTGGCCGTGGAGCGGACCGCGGCCGGCGGCCGGCTCGTGAAAGCGGCTAATCGGGAAGCGCTGGATGCGGGCGTTGAAAAAAATGAAGCAACCGTGGCCAGCCCTTCCGATTCCGTCTGGCTGAGGATACAGGTTCGGGCCGGCGGCACGTGCCATTTCAGTTTCAGCCACGATGGGCTGGCATTTCACCCGCTGGGCAAATCATTCACCGCCAGCGCCGGCAAATGGATTGGCGCGAAGGTTGGATTGTTTTGCCTGGCAACCGGCGCAACGGAAAACTCCGGTTACGCTGACTTCGACTGGTTTAGATTTGAAGGATGATTGTTTCGACCGGTGACCGGTTTTTTGGCCGCAGCGCCAGCGACAGGCCCGCAAGGCCAGCATTCGGACAACCGCACTTTTGTCCGCAGGCCGATTTTGCAATTCATCCCGGGAAGCCGCCGGCGCATACTGCCGGCTGAAACCACGCTCACCTGGTTCTTGCGAACTTCACTTTTCTGGGTTATGAATTTTATCATCTAACGTGATACAGACATTTAATAATACTTTTGCCGGCGCCCGCCGCCGGCGGGTCATGTTCCTCGTCGCTGTCGCGTGGAGCTGGTTGAGCCTGGTTCATCTCCCGGCGCAAAGCATCCGGGTTCCGTGGAGTGGTTACAGTCACGAAGCACAACATGACGCCATCGCGTCCGTGGCCTCGCAGCCCCTCAATCGCATCCTGTGGCACACGCCGGTGGATTTGAGTGTGCCCACCAACAACACCGGCGAACTGTTCATTCACTATGGTTCACCTTTGATCACACGTTCCAACACCGTCATCGTGCCGGTGAAAACCGGCGCGGCGGGCGGCTTTGAGGTGGAGGCGCTGGCGGGTGCAACGGGCGCCACCAACTGGGTCATCGCCACGGACTATATTTTGCCGACGCACGGTTGGATTCCCAGTTTTTCACCCACGCTGACGCCCAAGAACCGGCTCTATTATTCCGGCGGCGGCGGGACGGTTTATTATTGCGATGCTCCGGACACGACGAATGCCTTTCCCGTGGTCGGACAAACGGCCTTTTACGGGCTGACCAATTACATCGCCAATACGAACGCCTATTTGAACAATGTGTTCATCAGTACACCCATCACCACTGATCGGTATGGCAACATCTATTTCGGTTTCCAGGTCGCGGGATCGACGCCGCTAAACCTCCAAAGCGGCATCGCCCGCATTGACTACAATGGAACGGGCACCTGGATTGCCGCCAGCAATGCCGCAGGCGACGCCGGGATTCGCAAAGTTTCACAAAACTGCGCCCCCGCGTTGAGCAACAATCACAAAATGCTGTATGTCGCGGTCAACAACAGCTCAACCCCATCTGATTTTTCGGATTACGGTTATCTCGTCGCCTTGGACAGCCAGACCCTAGCGCCCCTGGCCAGTGTCCGACTCAAGGATGCAAAAAATCCCGCCAACGATGCCTTGTTGCCGGACGACGGCACCGCGTCGCCCACGGTCGGGCCGGATGGCGATGTTTATTATGGAGTTTTGGAAAATCCATTTCCAGCCAACAATGACCGCGGCTGGCTGCTGCATTTCAACAGCACGCTTACTCAAACCAAGCTGCCCGGCGCCTTTGGCTGGGATGACACGGCTTCCATTGTACCCGCTTCCATGGTTCCCGCCTACCGCGGCACTTCCCCCTATTTGCTGATGACCAAGTACAATAATTACGCCGATCCCGGCCTTAATGGCGACGGCGTCAATAAAATTGCCATTCTTGACCCGCAAAACAGCGAGACGGACCCGGTTACCGGAGCCACGGTGATGAACGAAGTCCTGACCATCGCCGGCCCCACGCCGGATCCGGAACTGCGGAACGCGGCACATCCCAACGCCGTGCGCGAGTGGTGCATCAATTCGGCGGCCGTCGATCCCTTCACCAAATCCGTGCTGGCCAACAACGAGGACGGCCGGCTCTACCGCTGGGATTTGACCTCCAACACGCTCTCGGAAACGAACGTGCTGACCGCGGGTGTGGGCGAGGCTTACACCCCCACCGTCGTCGGTGTCGATGGAATCGTCTATGCGATCAACAACGCCATTTTGTTCGCCATCGGTCACTGACGAATGCTCGCCATGCGCCTGAAATTCCCCACTTTTTTATCCGCCTTGGCCCTGCTGCTTGCGTCCGCACCGGCGCAGGCGGATCTGGCATTTGTCCTGACCCCGGCAACGCAGTCAGGTGTCGGCAGCAACGAGGTTGTGTTCACGGGCACTTTGACCAACACCAGCCAGACCGACAACCTGTTCCTCAACAACCTTCAATTCAGTTTCACCGGCGCGGCCACCAACTGGCTGACGGGCGACACGAATTTCTTTTTCGAAAATGTTCCCGGCATTCTGCTGCCCGGCGAAACCTACAGCGATATCGTCTTTGCAATCGCACTCAACCCCGCGACCCCGCCCGGCGTTTACTCCGGCACGGCCACTCTTCAGGGCGGTACGAACATTTTTGCGGCCACCAGCCTTTCTGGCCAACCGTTTCAGGTTTCCCTGCCTCCGGCGACCCTGGCCCTCGCACTGTCCGGCACCAACCGGATCCTCTCGTGGGGGGCACCGCCAGCCGGCTTTGCGTTGCAGCAGGTTTCTGATTTGACAACGGCGAATTGGGTGACGGTGACCAACACACCCAACGCCACCAACGGAAGAAATCACGTGGTCCTATCACCCACCAACGGCATTGAGTTCTACCGGCTCAAATATCCCTGACCGGACCATAGCCGGTCCGTGCCAAAGTCGCTGGATTCGCCAATATCAGACCCATCCAATGCCGACAAACATACGGCCAAGCATGGAATCACCATCCTTTTCTTTTCGTTAGCTTGCGGTTTAATCTGCGATATTTGGCCCGTCACCTGCTGTCTCTCATTGTCGGCTTGGCTTGAAAAAGTTCAAGACGCTGAAAATTTATGACCGCTCAACCACAACCTTTACTGGATTTATGCTGGTTTTTGCCGCTGTTCGTGGGCGGTTGCTGCACGGTTTTGTGCTTTATTTCCTTCATCGGCGGATGGCACGCCCTGTCCAAACGATACGCCAGCGCTGCGGCAGTTTCCGGCCGCGCCATTCCATTTGCCTCCGTGTGGCTTGGCCCTGGAATGCTTACCGTGGGTTATTCAGCCTGCCTGTTCGTCCAGTGTAACGCCGACGGCATGGCGTTGAATATTTTTTCGCTGTTCCGCCCTTTTCATCCCAGACTGTTTATCCCCTGGGCCGTTGTGGCCGACTGCAAAAGGCAGCGGTATTGTTTTCTAAACTGCACCGCGGTTTATCTGTCTGAGCCGCGGCAGAGAATCCTGTTTCGTGGAAAAGCCGGACGGGAAATCTACGGAGTTTGGCAGCAGTCCCGGCAGTCAACCCCTAAATGAAACTCCTCGGCGCCCGGTCAACAACCGGAAACGCCCGCAGGAAGGTTTTTGTTCGGTCATCAGTCAGACCGGGGTGAACTTCCTTGCTTCGGCGTCTCCGGCAGAAACCGCTGTTTCCATTGGTTCAACCACCACCGGCGTCCGCCAGCTGTAACGTTCGCAATTGGCCGCCACCACCAGACCGATGACGGCGATGCCAACGCCAGCAATCACATCCACGCAATAATGGTAACGCAGGTAAACTGTCGAAATCCACAGCGCCATGCAGGGAACCAGCACGCGCCAGAAACGACGGCGATAATACCACCAGTCAAAGACCAGCAAATATACCGAGACGGCCACATGGATGCTCGGAAACGCGTCCACCCGGTTGCTGTAATAATCCAGAATCGGTTTTGCCGAATGAGTCAGCCAGCCGCCCGCCAAAGGCTGGTCAAAATGCAAAAACCGGTGGGGTCCGCCGGCCGGGAAAAATGTGTAGCCAATGAAACCGAGTCCATACAAGGTGAAGAGGCCCGCGAAACATTGCCGGAACCGGGGCAGATCGCGAATGCAATAATAGGCCGGCCCGGCGATCAAATAGTAAAAGAAAAAAACGTAGGCCAGCATCAGCAGGTCGGTCAGAAAAGGAGACTCCCAGGATTGCATCACCAGGTTAATTTGCACACCCGTCCAGTCTCTTTCCAATTGTACGAGCATCGCATCCGCCCGGGGCAGACCCAACCTCGCAACGGCCGCCGGCATCATAAAAAAAGACAGCCCCATCAGGGCGGGATAAAGCAACAACCGGACCCGCCACCGCCAGGGTGCCGGGCGCCGGCTGGCCCATAATATCACCCCAAAACTGGCAACGAGACAACCGAGATAAACCAATGCCGGCAAATTGATCCACCCCGCACGGAACACCAGACGCATCCAGGTAAGAACCAGGAAAAAACCAAAAACATATTCATGGGGCAGGAATTGAACCCGGACGCCGGCGCCGGAACGAACCGGCATCCCGGAACCTTCGCTCGGAAGTGTTGTTTCACGACCCGCCATGTCAGTCTGTTTGGTTTTGAAACCGCAGATGTTTTTCTGGTCCGTTCGTTGGCCCGCCCGGACAGCTGATACAAGCCTAGCTTATCATTTTCATATAAAAATGCAATTGAACGCCGCGCCCAGGTTTGAGCTGCAACCGAGGCGATGCGGACAGGGGGTTGTGCGGGTCCCAGCCTTCAAAGATCAGCTGCCCGCGACCGTGTATTTGATCGCCACGCCGATGATGACGCGGCCGGTGGTTTGTGGGATGGTGCGGCCGTACCATGGCCCGGTAATGACGGCGCCCGTCACCTGGGTCGGGTCACATACAATGACAATGGCGTCGGCGCCCATTCTGGCCGCCGCGTTGCGCAGCGCCTGCTCGATTTTCGGCACGCCCACGCTTTCGCTCGAAGATTCCGCCCGCACCTCTCCCAGACGCGCGTGCGGCCGGGTCGGGGGCTCGCGGAGGATCTGAATGTCCGCCGCGTTTGAAGGCGCAAACTGGGGACCGCCGATATATTGGCTGGAGCTGATGGAAACGGTGCTACAGCCAGCAACAAAAAACAAGGCCGCCACGGTAAAAAAGGATGAAAGGTAACGCAGTATTGTTTTCATGTTCATTATTCATCTTCAATGTTTGCGATGTACCAGCCCCCTCGGGATCAACTTTTTAACAATATTCGCGCCAGCTGCGGCGTCAAGTCACAAACCGTCAAACCTTCGTTTCGGTCGGCCCGTTTCCTGGTTCGCTTTCTCGGCTGACGAGTTGCCCATCCGGCGGTGGCCGACTTTTTTAGAAAAATTCTTGCATCCCAAACACCAGGAACGGCAAACCCAAGGTTAAATTTGTGGGCTGTCATCCCGGCAGCCATAAAACAAGACCGAGTCCCATGCAACAATTAGGGATGAAACGCTGCAGCGATAAGGGCGGCTTCCCCAGTCATGGTCCACAAACCAGTCCCCTTAAAACAAATCGGCACGCCTCAAAAGCGAGGCGTGCCGGTGCAATCAAAAATGTCGTCGGCTCCGACCACTAAAAGCCATTGGCCGGTTCGGTGACAACATAATTTCTTGGCATTACTTCTGCGGGCGCAGTCCGGGTCGCGACATTTACTCCGTTTATTTCATCGTAGCTGAAAACGAGCTTGTCGTTCGGCTTCAAGTCGCTCAATTTTCCATCCGGTTTGCCGTTGATCACAATGGTGCAATTGTCGCCCAAGTTAAATTTCTTCGTTTCGAAAGCCTCCTTGGCCTTGACCGTTTTGGCATCAAGATCCACTGCCGTCAACGTGCCGCTGAAACTGGCGCTGGTCTGCGCGATCTGCCAGTTGGGGTTTGCTCTATATCGGTCACGAACCATGGCAATGATTTGACCATCAATAGTTGGAACACGTCCTGACGGTGGCATCATAAAATGGTGTCTTGTGGAATGTTTGCCAAGCACGATTCGATCCCAGTGACAATTCTATATTAATCCGGTAGAGTTGCCGGGTTCCATGCGTTGTCCCATTTTGATTTTGGCCGTGCTGTGGGGTCTGGGCATTTGCACCGTCCGGTGCCGGTCTGGCGACACGCCACTCGTGCAACGACCGTGGTTTGAAACCCGCACGGCCCATTTCAACATTTACAGTTGCGGCACTCCCCGGGAGGTTTACAAGCTGGCCGCGCGTTTGGAACAGTTTTGTGAAGCTTACACCATGCTGGCCGGAGCCCAAGCGGTGGCTTCCCCGCCAATTGTGGTGCTGGCCTTTCCTGATCACGAATCATTGATGCCATTCCTGCCTCTCTATCAGGGGAAACCCGCCAATCTGGCGGCCTTTTTTCAGCGAGGCAGCGATGAAAATCTGATCGTGCTCTCCCTGCCTGGCAACGACTCGGCCTATACGGGCATGGAAGTCATCTTTCATGAATATACCCACCTGCTGTTCCGGCACAACGACCCGGTCTGGCCCCTCTGGCTCAAGGAGGGAATGGCCGAGGTTTATTCCACCTTTGAAACCACCGGTTACCACATCCGGATTGGCAAACCGATTGATCATCATTTGCGCCTGCTGGCCCAGCAACCCCTCATGCCGCTGTCCGAACTGTTTGCCGTGGCACACGACTCGCCCCAATACAACGAGAGCAGCCGCCAGGGAATGTTCTACGCCGAATCCTGGTTGTTCACGCATTTCCTGATGGCCGGCGACATTCCCGCGTACCAAGCCCGCTTCGGACAGTTTACCCAACTGCTCCGGGAGGGCCAATTGCCCGTGCCAGCTTTTACCAATGCCATGCAAACAACCCTGCCGACGATGGAAATTGAGTTCCGACGTTACCTCAAGCAGGGCCGCTTCACGCCTGTCGAACTGTCATTGCCGGCTGATATCTCCGCTCCCATCGCCCTGACCACGCGAGCCATCACTCCCGTGGAGAACTATTTCCGGCTCGGTGACGAACTCCTCCGGGTTGACCGGTTGGACACCGCCAATAAATATTTCACCGAGGCGCAAAAACTTGCGCCGGCCAGTCCCCTGCCCTACGAAGGATTGGGCCTGCTCGCGGCCCAGCAAAGCCGGCAGGGTGAGGCACTGCGCAAATTACAGGAGGCAATCCGGCGCGGTTCGACCAGCTTCCTCGCCTATTATGTTTATGCGCGGGAACAGTACCAGCTCACGGCGGATTCCGAGGACCGGCATGCGCCGCTCAGCGGCGCGGCAGCGGCCGAGATTCGTGGCGAACTTCAGAAATCGCTCGGGCTGATGCCAGACTTTGGTCCGGCGCATGAACTTTTGGGCTTCTTCGAGATGGTCCAGGGCGAAAATCTCACGCTGGCCGCGCAACATCTGCAACGCGCCATCGAACTGGAACCCGAAAATCGGTCGTATCTGTTTTCGCTGGCACAGGTGCAATTGAGAAATCACGACCTTGCTGCCGCGCGCCGCACCTTGCAACCGCTGTTGCTGCCGAACGTTGACGAAAAACTACGCGCCCACGCCGGGGAGATGATCCAGGGAATCAACCAAAACCATTTGGTCTATTGATCCCGGACATTCAACATTACATTATGCGGGACTGGCCCCACTGGATTTATTTTTCTTGCCCACTAGTACCGCTGCTGAAATGTTTCGCTTCACATAGCTGGGATGGTCGCAGCCATGACCGAAAGCGATCCGGGTGTTGCGAGTGAAAGAGCCTCCGACAACACCCCTGGTTAACCGGGACAGCGCCACGAGGCGGGCAAGGCGTTTGGCTGTTCAGTCAGTCTGATGTAGGCGAGCTTTCTCATCGTTCGTAGCCGAGAAGCCAACCCAGCGTTTAATTTCCATTGGCACCATAGGTGCTATGGTTGGCGTGTAGGGTTCAATTCAAGCTGATGAGCGATGGCACCGGTCAAAAAAAACGGCATGGCTCGTTGATCAGCGCCAGACCGGCTCAACCCTTCGGACGCAATTTCTTCCACAGCCAGCCGAACGGATCGTAAAATTCATCCACCACCCGCTCTTTCAGCGGAATGATGGCGTTGTCGGTGATGGTGATGTTTTCCGGGCAGACCTTGGTGCAGCACTTGGTGATGTTGCAATAACCGATGCCGTGCGCCTGCTTCAGTTCTTCCAACCGGTCCTCGGTGTCAAGCGGGTGCATCTCCAGCGCGGCCGTGTAAACCAGAAAGCGCGGACCGATGAATTCATCGTGCTTGTGGTGATCGCGCAGGACGTGGCAGACGTCCTGGCAGAGAAAACACTCAATGCATTTGCGGAATTCCTGCACACGGTCGATGTCTTCCTGCTGCATCCGCCAGGTGCCGTCCGGCGCATCGGGCTTGCGCGGATTGAACTTCTTGATCTTGGTTTTGACGCGAAAGTTCCAGGAAACATCAGTCGTCAGGTCGCGTATGCTCGGGAACGCGCGCATCGGCTCGATGGTGACGGGCTTGTCAATCGGGATCATGTCGAGCCGCGTCATGCACATGAGCCGCGGCACGCCGTTGATTTCCGCCGAGCAGGAGCCGCACTTGCCGGCCTTGCAATTCCAGCGGCAGGCGAGGTCGTTGGCCTGGGTGGCCTGGATCTTGTGAACGACGTCGAGCACCACCATTCCTTCGGAGACTTCCGTGGTGTAGTCCACCAGCTTTCCGCCGTCCTTGTCACCGCGCCAGATTCTGAAAGTGACCGTCTTGTTCATTTCATCTCCTCGATGACTTGTTTCAACTCCGCCGGCATTTCCGGAATCGGCTCGTGGCGCAACCGCATGGAACCATCCGCGCTTTTCACGATGACGTTGTTATATTTCGCCGCTGCCTCGTCCTTGTTCGGGAAATCCTCGCGGAAATGACCGCCGCGGCTTTCCTGGCGGTCCAGTGCCGAGCGCGTGATGGCCTCGGAAATCGTGAGCAGATGTTTCAGATCAATCGCCGTGTGCCAGCCGGGGTTGTATTCCAGGTGGCCGTAAACGGCGACCTGGCCGGCGCGCTGGTTGAGCTTGCCGATGCCGTCCAGCGCCCGGGACATTTCATCTTCGCGCCGCACAATGCCGACCAGCTCCTGCATCATGCCTTGCAACTCATGCTGGACCTGATACGGCCCGTCGGCCGTGCCACCGGTTTTTGCACCACGCTCAAACGGGGCCAAAGCCTCGCGGGCGGCCGCCTCGACCTGCGCCTCGTTGACTTGGCCGGCGCCATGTTCCTTCGCGTACTTTGCCGCATATTCGCCCGCGCGTTTGCCGAACACGATCAAATCGGAAAGCGAATTGCCGCCGAGACGGTTGGCCCCGTGCAAGCCGGCGGCACACTCGCCGGCCGCGAACAGTCCGGGAATATTGGTCATCTGCGTATCGCCATTCACCCGGATGCCACCCATCGCGTAATGCGTCGTCGGCCCGACTTCCATCGGCTCCTTGGTGATGTCAAGGTTCGCCAGCTGCTTGAACTGGTGGTACATCGACGGCAGCTTCTTTTTGATGTGCTCCGCCGCGTTTGGAATTTTTTCCTTGATCCAGGCGATGTCGAGAAACACGCCGCCGTGCGGACTGCCGCGGCCGGCCTTGACCTCGCGGTTGATACAGCGGGCCACATGATCCCGAGTCAGCAGCTCCGGCGGACGCTTGGCATTTTTATCGCTTTGCGTGTAACGCCAGCCCTCCTCCGGATCGGTTGAAGTCTGTGACTTGTAATTGTCCGGGATGTCGTCGTACATGAACCGCTTGCCGTCCTTGTTGCGCAGCACACCACCTTCCCCGCGCACGCTCTCGGTGACGAGGATGCCGCACACGCTCGGCGGCCAGACCATGCCGGTCGGATGAAACTGGATGAATTCCATGTCCAGCAGTTCCGCGCCCGCGTGATACGCGAGCGACACGCCGTCGCCGGTGCCTTCCCAGGAATTGCTCGTGATTTTGTAGGCCCGGCCGAGGCCGCCCGTGCAGACCACCACTGCTTTGGACCTGAAAATCTTGAAACGCCCCCTCTCGCGGTCGTAGCCAAAGGCGCCCACCACGCGGTCAAATTCCTTGAGCAGCGTGACAATGGTGTATTCCATGTGGACGGTGATGCCCTGATGGATGCCATGGTCCTGCAATGTGCGGATCAATTCCAATCCGGTGCGGTCGCCGACGTGAGCCAGACGCGGATAGCGATGGCCCCCGAAATTGCGCTGGAGAATCTTCCCGTCCTTGGTGCGATCGAACACCGCGCCCCAGGCTTCAAGTTCGTAGACGCGCGCCGAGGCCTCCTTCGCGTGCAGCTCGGCCATGCGCCAATTGTTGACGTACTGGCCGCCGCGCATGGTGTCGGCAAAATGGACCTTCCAGTTGTCGCGGTCATCCACGTTGCCCATCGCCGCCGCCATGCCGCCCTCGGCCATGACCGTGTGCGCCTTGCCGAGCAGCGATTTGCAGACGAGGCCGACCTTCACGCCGGCCGCCGAGGCCTCGATGGCCGCGCGGAGACCCGCGCCGCCCGCGCCGATGACGAGCACGTCGTATTCAAAGGTTTCGTAGTTGGTAGCCATTTTTTATCCGTTACAGAGTTGAAGAGCGATGAGTTGAAGCGGTTAAACCGTGAACGCTTCAACACTCCATCCCTTTAACTCGTTACAATATTCTCCAATCATGCAACACGCCCGTCGCACAAAGACGGACATAGACATCGGTGAACCCAACCCAGAACAAACTGATCCAGGCCCACATCATATGGCGGTGGTTGAGGCAGCTCACGCAATTGTAGGCTTTCGCGCAGGTCGGGGCCTTCGATTTGGAATCCAGGAAACCGCCGATCAGATGCCGCAACGAATGGCACCCAAACGTGTACATGGCCAGGAAAACCGCGTTGAGAATCAGCACAATGGTTCCCACGCCCATGCCGAAATGTTCCCGGCCGACGGCATCTTTGAACCACATGCCCAACCATGCATCATACGAGAGCAGGATGATGAACAAAAATGCGAGATAGAAAAAGTAGCGGTGAACATTTTGCATGATCAGCGGGAAAGATTTTTCACCAAGAAATGATTTGCGCGGTTCGCCGACGGCACAGTTGATCGGGTCGGCCCAAAACGCCTTGTAATAAGCGCCCCGATAATAATAACAAGTGAAACGAAAGCCGGCCGGAATCCACAAAATCAAAAACGCGGGCGAGAACGGCGCCCAGCCGGGCCACCACGCCGGAAGTTTGCCAATCGCGTGCGGCGAGTTGCCCCAGAATTCGGGCGAGAAAAACGGGGAAAGATAATCGGCGCCATTGCCGCCATACCAATAACTGCAATGGCCGCTTTTCAAGTCGCTCACCCCCTGAAAGGCCGCCCACGTCGAATATAGGATGAAAGCGGAAAAACCGAGAAACACCACCAGCGGCTGAAGCCACCAGGCATCGGGACGGGTCGTCGCGCCAAAATCGCGTTGCTTTGGAAGAGTGTCAGCGTAAGCCATGGCAGAAGCCTACCGAATTTGTTTCGAAAGCGTCAATAGAAGTTAAGTAAATATAAGTGACGCTACGTCTTCGTTTCAAAAATTATTATCTCCGGACCGGTGCCGGAGGCGAGGCCGCCTGCCACTCGTTCAAGGCCCGCTCGCTTTTGCCGGCCGGCGCAAGGCCCAGAAGCTCCAGCGCCTCGCCGACCAGATAAAGTGAACCGGCCACCACCACAAACTCATCTTCAGCACTTTTTTCCAGCGCTTCGGCCATGGAATCGACCGCTATGACTTCCGCCGAGGCATTCGCCCCGCGGCAGGCCGTCGCCAGTTCGTTGGCGTCGGCGGTGCGTTCGCTGGAAACCCGAACCGCCACAATCCGCGCCGCCAGCGGCGCGAGGATTTCGCACATGCGACGCCAATCCTTGTCCTGCAGCACGCCCAGCACCAGCGTTCGTTTTGCCGCCGGAAATTCGTTCTCTAGGGTTTTGCGCAAGGCCGCCACCCCGGCCAGATTGTGCGCTCCGTCCAGGAGGATTTGTTGGCCGGACGGGCGCGTAACCAGTTGCAGGCGGCCCGGCCAGTTCACCTCCGACAAGCCAGTCCGAATGGCCTCATCGCCCACTGGGATTTTGTTCTGCAACACTTCGACTGTTGCCAGCGCAAGGGCGGCATTGATTCGCTGATGATCGCCCGGCAACGGCAGCGTGGCGGCGGCTCGTGAGAGCGCCGCTGAAATTTTGGTGGTTTGCGGCGGATTCACATCCACCGCCACAACAATGAACGGCGCCTGGTTATCCCGCGCCGTTCTTTCAATCACCGCCAGCACCGCCGGTTCCTCGTCGGCGGTGATGACCGGCACGCCCGGCTTGATGATGCCCGCCTTTTCCGCGGCAATTTTTTCAAGCGTGTCGCCGAGCCATTGCTGGTGGTCAAACTGCACATTGGTGATGACGCTGGCCAGGGGCGTGACGATGTTTGTGGCGTCCAGCCTTCCGCCCAGACCGGTTTCCCAGACCGCCAGATCACATTTTTGCTCCGCGAAAAAATTCAAGGCCATCACGGTGACCACCTCAAAAAAAGTCGGGTGATGGTCGGTCGGGAAGGTCTTGAACCACGGTCGCAACTGTTCAACCAGCCGCACCACATCAGCCTCGCTGACCAGTTGCCGATTGACCTGGATTCGCTCGCGGAACGAAACCAGGTGCGGCGAGGTGAACAACCCGACTCGCAATCCGGCAGCACGATAAATGCTTTCCAGCATCGCGCAGGTCGAACCCTTGCCGTTGGTGCCGGCGACGTGGATGAAGCGGAGCCTTTCCTGCGGATTGCTCGCGAGCGCAGCGAGTTTAAAGGTGTTCTCCAATCCGAACTTCGCGCCAAAGAGCCGTAGGCCGTAAAGAAATTGAATGGCCTCGGCGTAACTCACAGCGGCCGGTTGTGAATATTCGCGTGCGCGGCGGCAATGAAACCCTTGAACAGCGGGTGCGGCTGGTGCGGCTTGCTCAAAAATTCCGGGTGAAACTGGCTGGCGATGTAAAACGGATGGTCCTTGAGCTCGATGATTTCAACCAGCTTGCCGTCAGGCGACAGGCCGCTGAAGACGAAGCCGGCCTTTTCAAACTTCTCGCGGTAGGCGTTGTTGAATTCGTAGCGATGGCGGTGGCGCTCGTTGACCACGAACGAGCCGTACAGTTCCGCTGCCTTGGTGCCCAGCGCCAGCTGGCAGGGCTGCGCCCCCAGCCGCATCGTGCCGCCCTTCTTGGTCACGCGCAGCTGTTCGTCCAGCATGGCGATGACCGGGTGCGGCGTGCCCGGCTCGAACTCGGTGGAATGCGCCTTCTCCAGCTTCAAGACGCTGCGCGCAAACTCGATGGTGGCGATCTGCATGCCTAGGCAGAGGCCGAGATAGGGAATTTTATTTTCGCGGGCGTATTTCGCCGCGAGAATTTTGCCTTCGATGCCGCGCTCGCCGAAGCCCCCGGGAACCAGGATGCCGCCGAGACCCTTGAGGATTTTGCCCGGACCTTCCTTTTCAATTTCCTCGGAGTCCACCTGCACGATTTCCACGCCGCAATCGTTCGCCACGCCGCCGTGGATGATCGCCTCGTACACGGATTTGTAGGCGTCCTGCAGGCCGATGTACTTGCCGACGACGCCGACGCGCACGCGATGCTGCGGGGCAATGAGCTTGCGGATGATCTCCTGCCAGTGCGCCATGTTCGGCACGGGCGTGGTGAGGTGCAACAGGCGGCACACCAGGTCGTCGAGCCGCTCGCGCTGGAGCATGAGCGGCACCTCGTAAATGGAATGGTCCACGTCCTTTTCCTCGATGACGCCCTCGAGCGGCACGTTGCAGAACATGGAAATTTTCTGGCGTAATTCCTTGTCGAGCGGCCGCTCGCAACGGCAGACCAGCACGTGCGGCATGATGCCGATTTCGCGCAGCTTGGCGACGGACTGCTGCGTCGGTTTGGTCTTCAACTCGCCGGCGGCCTTGATGAACGGCACGTAGGTGACGTGCAGGAAAATCGCGTTGTTGTATCCGACTTCCAGCGCAAACTCGCGGATGGCCTCGAGAAACGGCAGGCCTTCGATGTCGCCGGTCGTGCCGCCGATTTCCGTGATGATGACGTCGGCCTTGGATTTTTCGGCGAGAACGTGGATGCGGTTTTTGATCTCGTCCGTGACGTGGGGAATCACCTGGACGGTCTTGCCGAGATATTTCCCCTCGCGCTCGTTGTTGAGCACGGTCTGGTAAACCTGGCCGCTGGTGAGGTTGTTCAGCCGCGACAGCTTGACGTTCGTGAACCGCTCGTAATGGCCGAGGTCCAGGTCGGTCTCCGCCCCGTCGTCGAGCACGTACACTTCGCCGTGCTGGTAGGGCGACATCGTGCCCGGATCCACGTTGAGATACGGGTCGAATTTCTGCAGCGCGACCTTGAGCCCGCGGTTTTCGAGCAGGGTCCCGAGCGCGGCCGCGGTCAGGCCCTTGCCGAGCGAACTCACCACCCCACCGGTTACAAATATGAATTTCATTTCAATTTCTGTGGCTGCGAAATCGAGTTCGCAGCCGGTTTTGCAAATCATTTCACCGCGCTCTCACAAGGCGCGGCTACGAGTTCAAAAGTTTTTCCACCTGCATCACATCCTTGGGCACATCCACGCCCACGCTGTCGTAATCAACCTTGACGACGGCGATTTGGATGCCATTGTCCAGGGCGCGCAATTGCTCCAGCTTCTCCGCGTTTTCAAGCGGCGACACGGGAAATTTCACCAGCCGCAGCAGTGTTTCGCGGCGGTAACCGTAGATGCCAAGATGCTTCAAAAAAGCAAACGCCGCCAACTGTTCGCTCACCGAACGACTGGCGGCCTCGCGCAAATAAGGGATCGTGCGACGGGAAAAATATAACGCCCGGCCGGCGGCATTGACAACGACTTTTACGACATTCGGATTGTCGAATTCCTCGGGATTCCTGATGGGCGTGGCCGCTGTGGACATTTCGTCGCGCGCGAGCGCGCCGGCCACCGCGTCAATCACCGCCGGATCAATCAGGGGTTCGTCACCCTGGATGTTCACCACCGCGTCGCAGCGGCAGCGCCCGGCGACCTCCGCGATGCGGTCCGAGCCGCTGGGATGCTCCGGCCGGGTCATCTCCACCCGGCAGAAATTCTGTGCCACCTCCCAGATCCGCGTGTCGTCCGTGGCCACGATGACTTCGCTCAGAAGTTTCGCCTTCTGGCATTGTTCGACGACGTGCTGAATCAGGGGCTTGCCGGCGATAAGAGCGAGCGGTTTGCCGGGAAACCGCGTTGAAGCGTAACGTGCGGGAATGATGCCAATCGCGTTCACGGGGACTCATTAAGCCACAAACAGCCGCGTTGAGGCAAGCTGCGATGGCAAGAACCCGCATTTGAAACAACACCCCGGCTGGCTATTGGCCGGCAGGTGCGTCGGAATCCACCAACGGGACGTCCTTGTGGGGCACCTGAGTCCGAAGCCGCGCGGAGTCAATGTCCGTGGAATTGCGCAGGATCAGGGCCGGACCGGCATCCGTGTTGATGACGACGTCTAGAAAGGAAATTTCCCTGGCATTGGTGCAGGTGAAACCTTTGGCAGCCTGAATATGAACATGGCTGAATGAGATGCCTTCAACGGGCAGTTCGCGGAGGCCGGTGATGCTGCCGGCGTCCTGGGCGCCCCGGGCGGTGATGTTGCTGAAAAGAAAATCGCGGAAATGCGGCGTGCCCTCGTCCACGGGAAAAACATCGCCGGGCTTGTCGTTGCCCTGGTAAAACGTCGTGATGGTGAACGGATGCGGCACGTCCTGCATTACGACGTTCGCCACAGTCAGGCCTTCGACCACGCTGCCGCGGCCGCGCTGTGCCTTGATGCGGATCCCGATGTCCGTGCCTTGAAACACGCAGTTGGCCACGGTCACATTGTGCACACCACCGGACATCTCGCTGCCGATGGTCACGCCGCCGTGGCCCTTCTTCATCACACAATTGGCGATCGTGATGTTCTCGTCCGGCCGGCCCATCCGCCGGCCGGCCTCGTTGATGCCTGATTTCAAGGTCACGCAGTCATCGCCGGTATCTATGCGGCAATTCAGGATCTGCACGTTCCGGCAGCTTTCCGGATTGATGCCGTCCGTGTTCGGCGACGGCACCGGCGTGGAAATCGTGACGCCATCCACCCGCACAAAGTCGCAGAAGATCGGATGGATGTTCCAACTGGCCGAATTGGTCAGGTTCAGTTGTTCGATCACCGCATCGCTGCAACGGACCAGCCGGATCAACTGGGGCCGGCCGCGGGAAATTTTTTTCACCTCGGCAAATTCCTCGGGGGTGGTTGCCCCGGTCATGCCTTTCTTCGGCGACATGAGCCACTGCCGTTTCCACCAGACCTGGCCCTGACCGTTGAGGGTACCGCGACCGGTGATGGTCACGTTTTCCGCGTCTTCGGCGTAAATCAACGAGGATATTTCCCCCTTGTCGCTGCCCCAGGGATCCTTGCACGTCAGGTAATCGTCCGGATTCTCGCTGCCAAGAATCGTCGCTCCTGCATCCACGTCGATTGTGACATGGCTCTTCAGCACAATCGTGCCGGTCAGGTATTTCCCGGGCGGCAGATAGACCGTGCCGCCGCCAGCCTTGGCACAGGCCGCGACGGTCTTGTTGAGGACATCGGTTTCCAGATGCCGGCCGTCACCGACCGCCCCATAGTTGCGCACATTGAAAAGCGAGGTGGTGTTTGCCGCATCCATGGCAAACGCCGAGAGCAGTAAAATTGTCAGGAATGAAAACCGGCTGGCGGAACGAAATGTGATCATAGGTTGTAGTGGTTCTCGAATGAACGGATTGGTTACTGCACTATCAGGGGTTTGGCAAGATTTCTCGGCGTGACGATGTGCCGTTGGAGCCCGGTTGAGGCGGCGTTGCCGACACCGAACAGGTCATTCAAGGTTGTTGGGATTGTTGGACCTGGCCTGCTGGCGGAGCAGCGGAACAGGCCATGCGGGCGGTCCCCTGCCCGTCTGATTCCGACAGCCACGCCAGCACCGGCGGCACGAGGTCCGCAAAAAAATAGGTCACAGCTTCGTGAGTGGCCTCAGGCACCACAATCAGTCTGCTTCCAGGAGCAGCCAGCGCGCTTAATTCTTTGACGTCAGCCACCGGGGCGATTTTGTCCTCCGCCGCTGCCACAAAAAGCGCGGTGACCGGATGCCGGGCCATGACGGTGGTCGGATCGAGTTCGCCAGCGGGTAGTTTCAAAACCGAAGGCAGCTTCCTTAACCCGGCCCGGAGGAAAATTTTCGGCATCCAGCCGGCATATTCGCTGCCGAGATTGAGGACAACATTGGACAAACCGGCATACGGCGTGATGGCCATCGTTGTGACCACCCGGGGTTCGACCGTTTCCCACCGCAATGCAATTACCGCGCCATAGGATTCACCGAAGGCCGCGACCGGTGTCTGCAGCCGGCCGGCCTGTGCCAGCTCATCCAGGAGCTGGCTCAGGTCGTGGGTCTCCTGGACGCCGTAATAAATCTGTTTGCCGGTGGATTTGCCGTGACCACGCAGATCCACCAGCACGCAACGCCAGCCTGCCTGCGCCAGCCGCACCGCCCAGGGCGCCATTGAAAACTGGGCCAGTGCGTAACCATGCAGCAGCACCACCGTGCCACGCGGCGCCGCAGTCCAGCGATTCGTCCGGCCCGGCAGGTCGGCGCGAAAATCAAATTCAAACTGCTTCCGGCCGTGTTCCAGCCAGTTGGTCGAGGAAATCGTCAGGTTATAATCCGCCGGCTCGATGACCCGATAACATAACCTTGCCGCCGGCGGGCCCACCTCCACAAATTGCCGGGAAAAGTTCGTGAGAAATTTCGGACTGAACGCCAACGTTACCGGCGCCTTGGGGGCAAACCATTGGGGATACGTGTTCGGCGCCTGGACCATCCGGTGTGCCATGTAGGTGCCACAACCGGTCGTCCCCAAGACGAGCAGGACCGGCGGGAGCAACCAGTACAATTTATTCACCCTATTTGCTTAACCTATTTCCAACGGTTTGCCATAAAAGTTCAGCCGGCAGCCAAACCCCATCATTTCCCAACGGGCGTCTTCCGTTAAGATATCTCGTCATCTTTGTGCTTCAGGCGGTCGGCGATGATCAAACTCAGGTCCGAAACAAAGATCAGGACCACCAAACTGTCCATGACCGTCACCAGCGGCCCCGGCGGCACGAATTGTTCGCAACCCCAGAGAAAAAAGCCGGTGCCGAGCAAAACACCCTTGAACATCTCCCGCCACCGCCGGCCGGTGCTCAACTGCAGGCTGATGTAGGAGGCGCCAATCAGCATGAACGACAACGCGCCCATCCGCTGATGAATTGAAGTCAGGCGCAGATGATTCAAGGCGTCAAAAAAAAGCAGCGTCGCCATCCCGGCCAGCGCCGAAACCAGCAGCAGGGCACTCAGATTGCGCAGCGGCTTTTTCATCAGCTAAGAAGATTCTTTACCACGGATGAACACGGATTCACACAGATGGGAAAGAAGAAGCCGCAACTTTTGAAACAACCTGTAAGAGTTATAGCCACCCGAATGCTTATCCCGGTTTTGTCCGTGTTTATCCGTGTCCATCTGTGGTTAAGGAAATTTTTGCGCATTTTGGCGGCAATTCCTTTCAATCCCAGAGCAGCAGACGCACCGGCGTCGGGTTGTAGGCGTTGCAAGGATTGTTCAATTGCGGACAGTTTGAGATCAGACAAATCAAATCCATCTCCGCGCGCATCTCAACATAGCGGCCGCCGGCACTGACGCCGTCCTCGAACGACAGGCCGCCCTGTGGTGTCACCGGCACATTCATGAAAAAGTTGATGTTGTGAGTGATATCGCATTTCGTCACACCCCGGCCCCAGCGCGAGATGGCCAGCATGAACGTGTCGCGGCAGCTGTGCATCGAGCGCTTTTCGATCGCATATCGCACCTGGTTGCTCTCCGCCGCGCACGCACCGCCGATGGTGTCGTGCCGGCCGCAGGTGTCGGCGACAATGGTGGCCAGCACGTTGCCTTCGCTGGACATCAGTTTCGTGCCGGTGGTGAGATAAATCGAACCTTGCTCGCGGATGGTGTCCTGCGCCGAGTAACGGTCAGCCATGTCATGCGCATTGTAGAACAAGGTGTCCACCGCCTGATTGCCTTCCAGGTCCACGATACGGAAGGTCTGGCCGCGTTTGATCTCGTGCATCCAGCCGTCACCGGCCGGCAAGGTGTGGTCATAGACGGCGCTCGCCGGGTCCAGTTTGCTTTCGGTCAGAATGAAGGTGCTCATGTTCAGGCTCCCAGAAAAAGACGTTCGGTTAAAATGAAGCTGCGTTGATTTTCCTTGCGGAGATTGCGGCAGAAATCATCCGGCCCGGGCGCGGGTGTCTGCAGCACGGTCAGCTTGACCGGTTTCGGCGTGTATCTCGGGTTCGGATCAAGCGGATGCTGGCAGGTGTTCAACACCACCAGCACGTTCATCTCGGCGCGGAGGTCAACTGAGTCGCCCGCCTTGGAATTGCCCGGGTGAAACTGCATCCTGCCCTCGGCATCCACGTCCAGCCGGCTGAAAAAATTCACGTTCGCCACCAGGTCGCGCTTGCCCAGTCCGTGTTTGCCGAGCTCGATGAGGAAATTGTCGTGCGCGTTGCGATACCAGTCGTTGCGTTTTTCCTGGTAGGTGGCCGTGCCGTATTTGCGCCGGACGTGTTCCGCATTGCCGTGGCCGCCCAACGGATCGTGCCAGCCAGTCGTGTCGGCGGTGATGGAGAGCAACGCGTGGCCCATGTCGCTCATCAGCACGTGACCACGGTTGAGTTTGGCGGTGTATTGCGCCTTGAGCGTGTCCGGCAGGTTGAGCCGGTCGAGCGGCTGGCCGGCATTGTAGGCCATGAACCCGACATTGGCGCCGCCCTCAAGGTCGGTGATGCGCAACGTCGTGTGCCGCCGCAGCCGCCACGACCAGAGGCCACCGCCCGGCAATGTTTCTTCGAACAATACGATTTCCGTGCTCATTGAATTACTTTCACTTGCCGGCGGCCTGACGATAGGCCAGCCACCCGCCAAATCCGGTGATATCCCGCGCGCCTTCCAGCCCGATGGGTTCGCAGACGAAACCCTTCACGCTGCTGCCGTCTTCCAGTTCCAGGGTGCCAATGCCAAGCGGCGGTGGAATTTCGGCGACGAAGGAACCGAACGCGGCCTCGTCGAGCGCCCAGACTTCGATCTCGATGCCCTGCGGCAGTTTTTCCGCCACCCGACGCAGTCCCGGCTTGGGCGGTTGCGTGTTGGCCAGTGCATAAAGGCGATAACACGGGGCGGTGCGGGTGCGACGCACAAACCGGGCACGGCGCGAGGTCAGCTGATGGTTGAGCGGTTGTCCACGGAGATGCGCCCCCACGACGGCCAGCGGAATGCCCTCGTTCTTCATGCTCGGGAGCGGCTGTTCGGTAATCTTTGCCGGAGTCGCGCCTAGGTTTCCCCCCAGGGCGCAATGACAACGCGCACCCAATGCCAGCAACGCATTGTCGGAAAATGCCGGTCCGACAAGTGTGACGCCAAACGGCAGGGAATTTGATTTGCGGAACCCGGCAGGCACCGCCACCGCTGCCAGATCGAGCAGGTTCACAAAATTGGTGTAATAGCCGAGCTGGCTGTTTAACCGGACGGGATCGGCCAGCACTTCCTCGATGCGATACGTCGTGCCGGCGGTCGGCAAAAGCAACACGTCGAGCTTTCGCCAGATTTCACGGACGGTTTGGGACAGGGCTTGCAACCGGTATTGGCCATCAAACGCGGCCACGGCGTCGTATTTCGACGCACCACCGATAATTTCACGCACCACCGGGTGGATGCCATCGGTATGCTGATTGAAAAATTCGCCCAAGGCTGCGCGTCGTTCTGCCACCCAGGGACCGGCATAGAGCAGCGCCGCCGCCTGAGCAAATGGCGTGTAATCAAATTCCACCGGTTCGCCGCCGCATTCGCGTAAACGGACAATGGCCTGATCGTAAAGTTCCGCCGCCTCGGCGTCGCCAAAAAATTCCCGCTGCGCCGGGGGCAGGATGCCAAAACGAAACGTCTCGGGAATCGTCGTGCCAGTTTTTGGACGGGGACGGGAATACGGATCGGCGGCATCAAATTCCGCCGCCACGTCGAGAACCGTCTGCGCATCATGGCAACTGCCGGCAAAGATGGACATGCAATCCAACGACCGGCACGCCGGCACCACGCCATGGTTGCTCAACAACCCGCGCGTCGGCTTGTGCCCGACGATGTTATTGAAAGCCGCCGGAACCCGGCCGGAACCGGCGGTGTCGGTGCCCAGGGCAAACGTCACGATGCCGGCCGCCACCGCGACCGCCGAACCGGAACTCGACCCGCCGGAAATGTATGCCGGATTGAAAACCGACTGGCAGGCGCCATACGGCGAACGCGTGCCGACCAGGCCGGTGGCGAACTGGTCGAGATTGGTTTTTCCAATGGGCAACGCGCCGGCGACGATGAGCCGCTGCACAACGGTGGCCGATGCTTTTGGCTCGAAAGCAAAATCGGGACACGCAGCCGTGGTTTTGATGCCGGCCAGGTCAATATTGTCCTTGATGGCAAACGGCACGCCGTAAAGCGGCAGCTTGGCATCCGGTTTGGCCGGCAGGGCCCGTGCCATTTCCAGCAACCGCTCGCGGCTGACCTTGCTGATCCAGACATTGGGAAATCTCGTGTCATCCGCCCGGCGCAGGGCTTCCTCAACCACCTGTTCCGGTGTCACCGCGCCTTCCGCATAAGCGCGTCGGAGTGAAGAAAGATCAAAGGTCGTCGGCACACTCATGTGGACGCCTCCGATTCAATGATTGCCAGCGCCTGCCCCGCGGTGACCAGTTTGCCCGGGATAACGGCAATTTTTTTGACCATGCCCGCCACCGGCGCCTCGACACCCACTTCCATTTTCATTGCCTCGACCACCACGACCTTCTGGCCGGCCGCGACGCGGTCGCCTTCCTTCACCAGCACGGCCCAGACGTTGCCGGTGATCGGCGACACGACCAGCCGGCCGTTCGACGGCGCAACCATTTCATCCGGTGCGGCGTCCGCAACCGTTTCACTGACGGTGAGGTTGGCGGAACCGTCGGCGGCCCAGCGTTCGCGTTCCTCGGCAAAGGCCTTTTGTTGCTTCTGGCGGAAGGTGGCGATTTTGGGCTCATGGTCGTGCAGAAATTTCCGGTAATTGGCAAAGCTGAAAGTTTCCTCCCGGATGTCGAGCTGCGCCCGACCGCTCAGAAACGCCCGCCGGAAATCGAGCAGTTCCTTTTCCGACACTGGGAAGAACCGGACCTGGTCGAAGAACCGCAGCAGCCACGGTTTGCCGGATGGGAATTCGCGCGTCGTCCGATATGTGTTCCAAACCTGCGCCGTGCGACCGACGAGCTGGTAACCGCCAGGACCTTCCATCCCGTAGATGCACATGTACACACCGCCGATGCCGACGACATTCTCCACGGTAAATGTGCGGGCGGGATTATATTTCGTCGTCACGAACCGGTGCCGCGGATCCACCGGCACCGCACAGGGCGCGCCGAGATAAACGTCGCCGAGTCCCAGCACGAGATAACTTGCCGAATAAACCGTCTCGCGCACTTCATCGACGCTGTCCAGCCCGTTCATGCGGCGGATGAATTCGATGTTGCTCGGCAGCCACGGCGCCTGGGCGCGGACGGATTGCTGATATTTCTCGATGGTCAGCCGGATGCCGCTTTCGTCATAGGCCAGCGGCATGCGCACGATGCGCGTGGGCACCTCGAGTTGCTCAACCGACGGCAGTTCGCCTTCCGCCCGGATCAGGCTCTCGAGGAGTTTTTTGATCGGCAGGACGCGGCTGTCGAAATTGATCTGGAGCGAGCGCACGCCAGGCGAAAGCTCGATGATGCCCTCCACCGGATGATCCCGGAACCATTCCATCAATGTGTGAACGCGGAAGCGCAGCGCGAAATCCAGAACCAGCGGGCCGTATTCGACCAGCAGATATTTGTCACCGGCCTGACGGTAAACGACGCCCGGACAAACCGCCGACGCCGGCAGGCTGTGCAACACCGCGCCGCCCATTGACGGGTCGGAAAGTTTGGCAAAAGTCTTTCGGGTGAAAAAAGTTGAATCATCATTCAGCGCGGCAATGGCGTTGTCCTGCCGCACTTCCGTGGCCAGTGCCTCCCCGAACGTGGTGCGTATGAACCGGATGGTGTCGCCGGGCCGGAGCTGTCCCACCTTCCAGAACTCGGCCTTGATGATGGTCACCGGGCAAACAAACCCGCCCAGGCTTGGACCGTCTTTGGCCAGGATCACCGGCATGTCGCCGGTGAAGTTGATCGTGCCGACGGCGTATTCCGTGTCATGGATGTTGGAGGGATGCAGCCCGGCGTCGCCGCCGTCGGTCCGGGCAAAGCCCGGCTTGGGCCCAACCAGGCGGATGCCGGTGCGGCTGGAATTGTAATGCACCTTCCAGTCCGTCGCGAAAAACGTGGCCATGAATTCTTCCGTGAAGAAATCCGGCGCGGCGTGCGGACCGTAGAGAACGGCAATCTCCCAGTGCGCGCCATAACGGGGAATGATCGCCGGCGGCGCCGAGCGCAGCGACGCAAAGGGTTCGACGACCCGATGGACGTGAAGCACGTCGCCGTGGCGCAACGTGCGACCGGCGTGACCGCCGAATTTACCAAGGCCAAAGGTGGCTTTGCTGCCCAGATAATCCGGCACATCAAAACCGCCCTGCACCGCCAAGTAAGTCCGACAACCGGCGTCCGGGATGCCGCGCAATCGGAGCATGCTGCCGGCGCGCACATGCAGATTCTGCCAGAAACCCACCGGATTGCCGTCGAGGTCCGCTTCCATCACCGCGCCGGTGAGCGCAATGGTCGCATCAAGGTTGAACTTCAAGGTCGGCCCGCTGAGCGTCAGTTCAAGGCCGGCGGCCGCGGCGGGATTGCCGACCAATTTGTTGGCCACACGGAAGGCATAATCGTCCATCGGCCCGGAGGGCGGCACGCCGATGGACCAATACCCGACCCGGCCAGGATAATCCTGGACGCTGCTCTGGGTGCCCGGCTCGATGACATCAATGGTGGCCGGCCGGTATGCAAAGGTCGCGAGCCACTTCGTGTGAATGTCGCCCGCGGTGAACTCCCCGCTGGCCACCACCTGCCGGAGATATTCGAGATTGCATTCAATGCCGGCCAGCCGGGTTTCCTCCAGGGCCGATTGCAGCGCCTTCACGGCAACGGCACGATGGTCCGCCTTCACGATGATCTTGGCAATCATCGGGTCGTAGAACGGCGGGATTTCCGAACCGCGTTCCACCCAGGTTTCAATCCGGGCACCTGCCGGGAAAACCGCCTCGGTCAGCACTCCAGAACTTGGCTGGAAATTTTTGTTCGGGTCCTCGGCATAGAGACGGACCTGGATGGATGCGCCGCGGGGCTCCGGATTGAACCCGGCCAGGTCCAGTTCGCCCGCCGCCTGTTTGATCATCCACTCCACCAAGTCAACGCCGGTGACCTCCTCGGTCACGCCGTGTTCGACCTGCAACCGGGTGTTCACTTCGAGGAAATAAAATTTGAGTGCTTTGACGTCGAAAACGAACTCGACGGTCCCGGCCGACTGGTAACCAGCGGCCCGGGTCAGCCGCACGGCGGAATCGAGCAGCGACCGGCGGAGTTCCTCCGACAATCCCGGCGCGGGTGTTTCCTCGATCACCTTCTGGTTGCGCCGTTGGGCCGAACAATCGCGTTCACCGAGCGCCACCACGTTTCCTTTTCCATCCCCGAAAATCTGCACCTCGATGTGCCGGGCCACGCCGACGAATTTTTCGAGATAGACGCCGCTTTGTTTGAAGGCGCTGGCCGCGAGGCGTTTCACCGATTCGTAGGCGTCCAGGAGCACAGCCTCGTCGGGACACATCCGCATGCCGATGCCGCCACCGCCGGCGGTGCTTTTAAGCATGACCGGATAGCCAATCCGCGCCGCCTCGGCCTTCGCGTGGTCGAGGCTCTCGAGAAGGGCGCTGCCCGGCAGCATCGGCACGCCGTTCGCCTGGGCGATGGCGCGAGCGGTGTGTTTGAGCCCGAAATCGCGCATCTGTTGCGGCGTGGGGCCGATGAAAATGAAACCTTCCCGCGCACACGCCTCGGCGAAATCGGCGTTCTCGCTCAAAAAACCGTAGCCGGGATGGATGGCCTGGGCACCGGTCTGGCGGGCGGCGGCAAAGATTTTGTCAAAATTGAGATAGCTCTCGGCGGCCGTCGAACCGCCGATGCCCACCGCCTCATCCGCCTGCGTGACATGCAGCGAATTCGCGTCGGCATCGGAATACACGGCCACGGACCCGACTCTGAGTTTCTTCAAGGTGCGGACAATCCGGCACGCAATGGCGCCGCGGTTGGCGATGAGCACTTTGTTGAACATGATTTGTGGTGAATCTTTTTTTCAATGGACCAGCGTAACGGGTTCCGATTGTGACGTCAGCCGGTTTGGGGGCGCAATCATCGTTTCGGCAAACCGCTGTTGCTGGCGTTTCGCCATCCAGGTGTTGATCTGCGACAGATCCGCAACCGGGACGCTCGTAAACGGCAGGCAATGCAGGTAGCCGTCCGGCCCGAATTCCGGCGTCATCGTGCTGACGGACTTTCCGCGCGCCGACTGGCTGCGCCAGATCTGGGTCCACCAGCGTTCATGGGCGTCCAAGGCCGCCTGATATGGCGGCGCGGCGGGATGCGGAACCTGCGGTCCCTGATCGTAGCCGACCCGCGCATGCACGTGCTGGGCGCGTTCGGCACAGAGTGCGAGCACCTCCGGTTCGGTGTCAATCAGCCGCTCGCACACCACGCACCAATGCGAAAAATCGCAGGTGAGCTTGAGCGCCGGAAGCTGGCGCAAAATGTCGCGGGTCGTCCACGGATTGAAAAATGAACGGCTGCGATGGGTTTCAAAACTCAGCGTCGCCCCGAGTTCCTCCCCGATCGCCAGCGCCCGGCCAAAAAAATCCACGCTCTCGCCGACGCTCCACGCGTCACAGCCCGCAATGACCGTGAGGAACCGCGGCTGACACTCCAGCGCGGTCAACGCCTGGCGGCGCAACGATTCGAGGTGCTGGGCGGGCGATGCCTCCCGGTCGGGCACATAACTGCCGGCGGTGCAGATTTCCGCGATGAACCCCAAGCCGGCCTGGGCCAGTTTCGTCCGGAATTTTTTCCGTTCCGCCGGACTGTCCGGCGCCGGGCCTTCGAGGCCGGCGAAATCATGTTCGCGGCACTCGGCCACCGCCTCGCTCAGACTGCCCGTGTGGCCCCAGAGTGTTTTGAAAATATGAAGTTCCATGGTCATGGTTCGTTGACTGTCTTCAAGTCACTGGTCGCAACGCGGAAACCGATGTTGTCCGCGCGCTGGTCCGCGGCGCGCCAGTCCCGCCAGGAACTGCGCAACAGGCGCGGCAAATAGTCCCATGCCCCGCCCCGCACCACCTGGCGATTGTCTCCGGTTTGCACCCAGGTCCGGCCATCGTCCGGAGCGCCGAAATAATCCGGGTGCCAGGTGTCCGCCACCCACTCACCAACGTTGCCGTGCAGATCGCAGAGACCAAAGGCATTGGGCGAATAACTGCCGATCCGAACACGGTGACCTGCTCCCGTGCGGAGGCCATTTTCATCGTAAAGAAAATTGGCCTGCGCCGTTGTGATTTCGTCGCCAACGGCAAACGACGTGCGCGAACCGGCCCGGCAGGCATATTCCCATTCCGCTTCGCTTGGCAACCGGTATTCGCGGGTGGTTTGTTCAGTCAACCAGACGCAAAAAGCCACGGCATCCGGCCAGTTCACCCGCACCACCGGCAGATTGTCATCCTCATCCTGCGCGTGGCCGGGACAAAAACGCCGGAATTCACCGACGCTCACCGGAAAACAGCCCATCGCCAGACCCGGTTGAATGCGGACGCGATGCGCCGGACGTTCGGTGTCGTTGGCAAATCTGTCAGCGGTGTTTTCGCCCATGATGAATTCACCGGCGGGCAATTCATGCATGAGCGGCAGACCGTCGGCGTCCCGCCAGCCGTCAGGAACACAAGCTGATTGAAGGCAGGGCGCGCCACTCCGCGTGCGCCGCTTTGAAACAATCGATTCTGGGTTCACGATGGCCAGTCCAACACCGGAACCGCCGCCGGTGACAATCGCCGCCTTGCCGGCCAGCGAAAACGTGATGGGGTTTGTCGGATTCAATGGCGTTGGCTGGAGGCGGGCTCATAGTCGTCAGTCGGCCAGGTGCCACGAATGCGCGCGGCGAGGTAACGGTGAAACAGCCACACGGTCATTTCAAGGTGGCTCAAGCGTCCCGGCTGCCAGCCGCTGGCGTAAAATCCGCGCTGCACCGCCGTGCAGACCTCCATGTCTTCGAGATGAAAATCCACGAGCTGCTTCATGGTGTTTTGCCGCAGCGTTTCAAAATTGTCGCGCTGTAAAACTTCCGGTGAAACCAATGTGGTCGTCAGCAACTTGAGCCGGTCCGGCCCCAGCGGTTGCAGGCGGTACCAGATGACCCGGTCCGGCGCGGTCGCCAGCAGGAAGGTCGGATGAATCAGAAACAATCCCCACTCGGATTTTTGCACCGGGTTCAATCCCGGCAACGGCGGCAGCGCGGTGGAGAAATCACCCTTCGCCTCGAAGGCCAGATAGTCGTCGCGCACGGAATCCTTGTACGGCAGATGCGAACGGACGTACTGACGCCGCTCCTGCTCGGCCCAGGTGTCGCGTGCCGGCATCATCGGCTGGAGCGATTTATGATGGATGCCGAGATGGTGGTAGCTCTCCATGAAATTCTCCACGAGCACCTTCCAGTTGAACGGGCAGTCCCACTCGCGCGCTATAACCAATTTCATTTCGCCCAGGCGGAACGCGGCCAGGTCGGCGGCCATTTCACCGAGCCCCTCGGACAACGGCGGGGCGTGGCCGTCGAGATTCACGAAAACGAATCCCTGCCAGATTTCGCCGCGGAACGGCTTCAGGAAAAAATCGTCCCGGCAAAAACCCTCGGCTTCGTGCATTTCCGGACAAGCCTTGAGCTGGCCGTCCAGTTCAAAGGTCCAGGCGTGATACGGGCAGAGAAACAACCGTGTGCGGCCGCAGTCCGGCCTGCCGGCGCGGGCCTCGGCCGGCGAATGCCCGGCATAGCCAAAACCTTCCGGCATGATGTCCATCGAACGATGCGGGCATACGCGCGACAAAACCCGGACGGTGCCGTCCTTGCCGTGCACGACAATGAGCGGCTCGCCCAACAGGTCGAGGTTCAGGAAATCGCCCGGTGCCGGAATCTGGGATATGTGCGCGACGCATTGCCAGCCGGATCGCAATACGTGGTTCAATTCCCACGCAAAGAATTCCTCGCTGGTGTAGGCCTGCGCCGGAAGCGTGGTGGCGCGGTTCAGCGGGCGCGCTGCGGTCTCCGAAACCCCGCGCTGGATTTCGGCGAGCGACAGCGGTGGCTGTGCCGTCCGCGTGCTGAGCTGTCGCGCGAAGGCGAGCGGCTCAAACGTCGGCTTCCATTCAAAGGCCGTGGAGCTCATGATTTGACCGGGGTTGAGGTTTCCATGGCATCGAAATCAATCTCCCGGCGCGCCTCGGGATGGGCGCGGACGTAGTCGGCGATTTCGTGTCCCCGCGCAAACCAGACGCCGCCCTTTTCGCGCATGGCGCCAACCAGATCCTCCAGCAATCGCACCCGGGAGGGCCGGCCGCTAAGCCACGGATGCAGTGTCAGCACAAAACAGCAGCCGAAATCGTGCATGGCCTCAAACTCACGCCACCAGAGATCGAAAACCTTTTCGCAATTTTCCGGCATGAAGCCCCAGGCCGGATCGGCGTTGAAGGCGAATTGTTCCCAATCTTCGAGCAGCCACTGGCCGGGGATTTCCACCAGACCGTTGTCGTGGAAATACGGCACGTCGTCCCCCATCTCGCTGGCGCAATATTCGACATTGTGCTTCGCCAGGAGTTCCGGCGTCCACGGATTGATCTCGAACCAGGGCGCGCGAAAACCCACCGGCCGCTTGCCGGCAATGCGCGTCAAAATATCAATGCTTCGGATGAGAATGGCGTCCTCCTCTGCCTGGCTCAAATACGCGAGTTTTTCGTGCAGGTAGCCGTGCAAACCAATTTCATGGCCGGCCGCGACGATGGCCTCGACCATGCGCGGATGATGTTCCGCAATGTAGGCGGGAACAAAAAAGGTCGCGGGCACTTCGAGATGCTTCAACAACCCGAGCAGGCGCGGCACGCCGATGCGCGGGCCGTATTCGCATTGCGACATCAACGTGCGGCGCCGGGCCAGCGCGGCGTCCTCGGACAGCGCCGTGGTCTCGCCGTCCACGTCAAAACACAGCATCGCGGCGCAACGTTGTTCCTCCGGCCATTTGAAACGCGGCGGCGGAAGGAAACGGGCGGCGGGCGTTTCATGTTTATTCAACTTCATCACCAGCCTCGGTCAGTTTGATCATGGGCAGTTTTTCCGCCGCCTCCTCGAGGGGCGGATGGATGTGTTCCTCCAGGCGTTGCTTGAGCGCAAGAAATTCGGGGGTGATGAACTGGGCGGAAGTGCGCGGGCGCGGCACCGGGTTTTCGATGAACTCGACGACGCGGCCTGGATTCGAGCCCATGACCAGGATCCGGTCGGCCAGATACGCCGCCTCGTCGAGGTCATGGGTGATGAACAGGATGGTCGCGTCAACCTTCTTCCAGATCTGGAGCAGGTACGCCTGCATCTGGCAACGGGTCTGCGCGTCAAGTGCCGCGAACGGTTCGTCCATGATTAGGATGCGCGGATTGTTCGCCAGCGCCCGGGCGATGGCGACGCGTTGTTTCATGCCACCGGAAAGTTCGTGTGGATACAGGCTCTCGAATTTGGCCAGGCCGACCATGTCCAGCCACTGGCGGGCCTCCGCTTCGGCGGTGTTCGGATCCTTGCCCTGCATCTTCAGGCCGAACATCACGTTGCCCTTCACGGTGAGCCAGGGAAACAGTGTGTAACCTTGGAACACCATGCCGCGATCGGGCCCGGGCCCGGCGACCGCCTTGCCATCGAGCAGGATTTCACCGCCGGTGGCCTCATCCAGTCCGGCGACGATGCGGATGAGGGTGGACTTGCCGCAGCCCGACGGGCCGACGACACAGATGAATTCGCGACGGTGGATTTCGAGTGAAACGTGGTCGAACACAACCTGTGTGGCGCCGTTCGAGCCAAACGACTTCTTCAAGTCCCGGACGCTCAGGATGACCGGCCGTTCGTGGATGCGTTGGAAACGCGCGGCAACGGGGGGCAACTGCTCCCGGTAATCAGGAAGTTTTAATTCACCGGATGCCATGCAATTCAATCTCCGGTTTGACCGGGACAGGCCGGTTGATTTTTTTGGGTCGGTCCAGCAAGCCGGGACTTGTGCTGGGCCGGAACCAGGCGAGCCAGGCCCAGCGGTCCTGACGGCCCGCCGTTCGCGACCGGCGTTTCCACGGAAACAGAATGCGGCTCAACCAGGCGAGAAACATGTCGGTGGAAAGGCCGATGATGCCGATCATCGCAATGGCGGCGTAGACGTTGTCGAAATTGCGGTAGCGCGCCTGCTGGTTGATGAACAGGGTGATGCCGGACATCGTGCCCACGACCTCCGCCACAATCAGATACGTCCACGCCCAGCCCAGCAGGATCCGCATGTCGGTGTAAATGTCGGTGATGGACGCGGGAATGACCACCCGGCTGACCAGCTTCCACTTCGATGCGCCCAGCGTTTGGGCCGCTTCGACCAGTGCCGGATCCACCTTGCGCACGCTGTTGGCAATGACCAGCACCTGTTGGAAAAAGGTGCCAATGACAATGATGGCTATTTTCGGCGCGTCTTCAATGCCGAGGATCGCCACGCAAAGCGCTCCAAACGCCGGCGCCGGCAGGTAACGGAAAAACTCGATGAATGGCTCCTGCAACCGGGCGAAGAAACGGTAGGTGCCGGACAAAATACCCAGCGGCACGCCGAGCAGGGATGAAAAAAGAAAGCCCAGAAAGATCGTGCGAATGCTGCGACCCAGGCTCTGGTGCAGCCACGGTTCGTCCTGCAAACGCGGCGGAGTTTTGAATGCCGTATAAAAGGCGCAGGCCACCTTGTGCGGTGCGGGCAGATAAACCGGGTTGACACGGTAACCTTGCGGCAGCGGCTGGCCGGCCGCCTTTGCCTTCGCCGCCTCCCGATAAAAATCCGCCCGCGGTATGTCCAGACCTTCGCTGAAATAATCCACGCTGCCCGGATCGGTCACGTGAATCAGCGGATGCCAGATCCACGGCACGTAGCTCAAGATGCACCACACCACCAGCGGCAGCACAAACGAAAGCGTGGTGAGCAGGAGCCGCCGCCGCTGCGGCAGCTCCTGCTTCAATCCCAGCCAGTCGTGATGCGCCATGAGCGTTGGTGATTTCCCGGCTTTACTTCAATCCCATGACGATGCCTGGCGCCAGGTAGTCCGAAGGCTTCTGCGACAGCTTGTACACCGCGTTGTCGAGGTTGAATTTGTCGCTCAGTTCCATCGAACCATAGATGGACATCATGTCGTGGCTTTTCTTCAACGCCGTCTTCGCCTCGGCCAGCGTCAGGAAATGCGTGCCGGGAACGTTCTTGGCATATTCCACCGGGTCCGCCCCGACCTTGGCTGCCATGATTTTAATGGCGTCATCGCGCGTTTTCGGGTCCATCAAATAATCCACGCACTTGTAATAAATGGCGGTGATTTTTGACCAGTCCTCCTTGTTCGCCGCATAACTGGTGGGACTGACCGCGATCACGTCAAAGATCAGCCCTTTGGCGTCAGCACTGGTGAACAGTTTTTTTGAACCCGGGACCTGTTTGAGCGCCTGGCCGGAAATCGGATACCAGGCCCCGATGGCGGAAACCTGTCCGGAAGCGAGCGTCTGCGGCGTCTTGTCCGTCGCCGTGCCCACAAGCGTCACGTCGGACTGGCTCATGCCGTTGACCTTGAGCGCCTGAAGCAGGAGTTCGTGCTCCACCAACGTGAGTTCGACCCCGACTTTTTTACCCTTCAAATCCTTGATGGAATCAACCCCCGGTGCACCGACGATCATGTCGCTGCCTTCGCTGTAATCCACCAGGCAGACGATTTTGCTTTTCGCGCCGCTGGCCCCCGTGACCATGTCGTCGCCGGCCACAATCATGTCGGCATCAATCTTGCCGGCGGCAAAGGCGTCAATGGACGGTGAATATTCGAACCAGACCATTTCCACGTCCAGACCGGCGTCCTTGAACCAGCCCTTTTGTTTGGCGACTTCCATGACCGTGTAGCCCGGCCAGTCGCTGTAGCCGATTTTGATGGTCGCCGCCTTCACTCCGGCCAGACTGGCCAGACCGATTAACGCCATAACGAGCAGTTTCTTCAGTTTCATTTTCTCCTCCTTGGTTTGGGTTTTGAGTTGTTGGATTTTATTTAATTTACGACCTCCGCAAAAATGTCCGGGTCAGAACAACCGCGCGTACCGGTTGATCTCCCATGGGCTCACGCTCTGGTGGTATTCGTCCCATTCGGCGCGTTTGTATCGGATGAATTCATTCCGCAACTCCGTTCCCAGGACCTGTTCTACGAACGGATCGGCCGCAAACGCCTCCACCGCCTCGCCCAACGTGCGCGGCAGTTCCTGAACGCCGGCCTTCGCCAGTTCGGCGGGGGAAAGTTCGTAAAGGTTCTCGTGGTGCGGATCGCCCGGGTCGAGTTCCTCGCGCACGCCTTCCAGTCCGGCCGCCAGCACCAGCGCCGCGGCAAGGTAAGGATTGCAGGACGAATCCGCGTTGCGGCTTTCGCAGCGTCCGCCTCCCATGGGAATCCGGACGGAATTGGTGCGGTTGTTTGTGCCGAAGGAATTGAACACCGGCGCCCAGGAATAGTAACTCATCGCGCCGCGCCGAATCAGCCGCTTGTAACTGTTCACCGTCGGCGCGAGCACCGCGCACAAGGCGCGACCATGCCGGAGGATGCCGGCGACGAACGAATACCCCAGCGGCGACAGCCCCAGCCCGCGCGGGTCCTCTTCGGGCGGAACAGCAAACAGGTTTTTGCCCGACTTTACGTCGGCCAGCGACATGTTGAAGTGCGCGCCGTTGCCGGTCTTGTCCGCAAACGGCTTGGGCATGAATGTCGCCAGCAACCCGTGCTTCCCGGCAATCGCCTTGGCCATGTGCCGGAAGAAGATGTAGCGGTCACCCATCGTGAGCGCGTCGGCATATTTGAAATCAAACTCGAACTGCGAATTGCCGTCCTCGTGATCGAAGGAATAGACGTCCCAGCCCAGCCCGTTCATGGTCCCGGCCATTTCATCCAGCCACGGGAAAACATCCATGAACCGTTTTACGTCGTAACAACTCTTTTCGAGGTTGTCGTCGGAGTTCGGCACCACCAGCCGGCCCTGGTCGTCCTGCTTTAGCACGTAGATTTCGCATTCGATGCCAAGATTGAACGTGAAGCCCATTTTGGCCGCGTCACCCAAAACGTTCTTCAACAACACCCGCGAGTTGAGCGGATACGGTTGGCCGTGGAAATGATTGTCCGCCGGCATCCACGCGACTTCCTTCTGCCAGGGCAACTGAATGATGTGGCCCAGGTCCGGCACGGAGGAAATTTCGTCGTCATTGGGCGCCTGGCCGAGGCCATCCAGCGCGTAACCGGTGTACAGTTCCGAGCCATGGGCGAAATGCTCGAAATGTTCAATGGGCACAAACTTGCCCTTGGGCACGCCGTGGATATCGACGTAGGCGCCAACGCAATATTTCACGCCCTGTTTGATGAGCTTCTGCTTGATAGCCTTGAGTTCGGGCGGGGAATTCGCACGGGTGGCAACAATGATCGGCGTCGGCAGCCCGTTTGTTCCGGGAATCCGGCGGGGCGGATTCAACCGGCCGACCTTGCCGTTACTGGATTTGGGCGTGGCCTTCATTGGATCGTGGCAAAATAACTATGTTCGAGCGGTGGTTTTTCCGTCAGGGCGCGCCGGACCAGCACGGTGAGATCCTCCACCATGAATTGAAAAAGTTTTTCTCCCTGCTCGCGGGTGGCGCGGCTGGGGAATCCGGTGACACCGTTCCGGCTGGTGCGGTTCACCGGATGCGGAAAAACCAGTCCGCCCGTCCGATCCTCGTCATCGGCGGTGGCGAGTTTTTCCGGCCGCACCAGCCCGGGGATCCGGGCCAGCATCAGGGACGTTTCGGCGGCATTGGCATGCCAGTCCTCCGCGTCGGCAAAAAATTCATCGCGCACACGCGGGCTCAGCTCGGCCACGTTGCAGACGCGGACCAACGCGTCGTCCCAGCGGCTGCGGATGATTTCGACCGCGCAACGCAGGGGGGCGGCATTGCCCACGTGGCCGTTGACGAGCAGCAGGCGCTTGAATCCCGCGCCTTGGAGCCAGTCAAAAATTTCAACCACGGCGGTCGTGAGCGTCTGCGGTTGGAGGGCAATGGTGCCCGGCCAGCGGCGGGAATGACCGAGCGAACAGCCATAAGGCAGCGGCGGCAGGACAGGAACCCCGACCAGCTGTGACACAGCCTGACACAAGACCGAGGTGTTGCCGGTGTCCATGCCCACGCCCAGATGCGGCCCGTGTTGTTCCGTTGCACCCGCGGGCAGCAGGCACAGATCCACCCCGGTACGACGCAACGACCCAATCTCCTCCCACGTCAAAGTTTCCCAGAGCAACGGTCTTTGTTCGAGCGCATGCATTCCTTGAACGGTTCTACTTCACCTCTCGTCCTGACCCGCATTGCCTGGCAATGACAAATAGTGCGGGCTGACTTCAATCTGTTTTCTACATGGGTACGGCCAAACCCCATAACGGCTAAATATGATTAAAAAGAAGCTGCGTCCGGGCTCAAAAACAGGGGTTGTTTCGAGCCCGAACATACAGAAGTCACCTGGCCGCGGGTGGCCCGCAGCAGATGTCGATAAGGGTGAGCCGCTGGAAGAAAAGACTATCGTCAAATTCTTGCGAACCTGAATTGATGACCTCGATAATCATTACTCATCTCATCAAGCACCCCCGATGCCAGCATCATTCCCGCTGACATTGACCGGCCGTTTTCGATTTCCGTCCGGACGGCGCGAGCGGTTTTAAATGCAATGTTGACGGTGTTTTGCTCCACCGGATGCGCTGCCAGAATTCGGGCAAATTAATTTTATTCACAATCGAACCCGGTCCTCCTCGCTGGTCCAATTTGAACAACTGGAAAATAAAAAAACACTTGGCGATGCCGCGTCCTGGCCGGTCCAAACATCCGAGGAAACGGTGGATTGAAAAGTCGCCTTCGGCCGACTTAGACTGCGGAGAGCCGTGGTTGTTCCTCGTTGACGTCCGGTCGCCGCTGGAACAAATTCTGAACTCACACATCTAATTTTAACTATGAAAAATATTTTTGCTTCCGCGATCATGGGATTGGCGCTGGCCGTTTCGGTCCGGGCCGCCGATGTTTCCGTCAAACTCACCGATGTTCACTTGTGCTGCCAGAGCTGTGTCAAAGGCGTGCAAAAGGCCGTGGGCCAGGTGCCGGGCGTGACCGCTGAGGCGGACATGGATGAAGGCACCGTCAACCTGGTGGGTCCGGACACGGCCACGGTGCAAAAGGCCGTGGACGCACTAACCGCAGCCGGTTACTTCGGCAAGTGCAGCGATGCCAGCATCAAGGTCAACACCGATACCGGTGCCAAGGACCAGAAGGTGCACTCACTTCAGGTGGATGGCGTGCATCTGTGCTGCGGCAAATGTGTCAAGTCGGTGAATGCCGCGCTCAGCACGGTTTCCGGCGTGACGACCAACACGGCCACCAAGGGCGCCAAGTCTTTCACGATCACCGGCAACTTCAATGACAAGGAAGCGTTTACCGCCCTGCAAAACGCCGGCCTCACCGGCAAGGCAGGACAATAAACCGTTTTTCATTTCAAACACCCCTCGCCTGTTTTTACAGCGAGGGGATTTTTTTTGGCGCGGATTTCACCAGCAACCGGGTTCAACCGACCGCGCTGCGGATCACGTCGAACATTTTTTTGCCGGATTCCTGGGTCACCGCCTCCTTGTCCCCCGCTTCCCCGATGAGTTCCGGCGGCAGTTCCTTCAGAAACCGCGACGGGTGACAAGGCATGAGCTGGCCGTACTTCTTCCGCCCCGCGCAATGGCTGATGGTCAGCAATTGCATGGCGCGCGTCACGGCCACGTAAAACAGGCGGCGCTCCTCGTCGAGCGTGCCTTCGGCCGCCGAGCGCGAGTGCGGAAACAAGCCCTCCTCCAAGCCCACGATGTAAACGCGCGGAAACTCCAGCCCCTTGCAACTGTGCACGGTGATGAGGGTCACGGCGTCGCCGTCGTTTTCCTTCTCCTCATCCCGTTCCGAATCGAGCGCGATGTTTTCCAGAAATACGTTCAACCGGTCGGCCATCGGCGCGCCCGATTGGCCGAAGGTGTCCAGCGTGGCCACCAGCTCGCGCAAATTGCGGACGCGGCTTTCACCGGCCTCCGGGTCCTTTTCCGAACGCCGCAGCTCGTTGAGATAACCGGTTTCATTCAAAAACCGCTCGCCCCAGGCCTGGAGGCAGCCCGGCGCGGACGCCACTTCATGTAGCTGCGCGCGCGTCCGGTCAATCAGTTCCAGGAAGGCCTCGATGCTTTCGCGGGTCTTGGCTTGAAAATCCGTCTGCACCACCGGGCTTTTCATCGCCGAATAGACGGAACTCTTCCGCTCGTGACTCGCGCCCAGTAGTCGTTCCATGGTCACATCGCTGAGCCCCCGGGCCGGCACATTCGCGATGCGCAACAGGCTGACATCATCGTGCGGGTTGATGAAAACCTTCACGTAGGCGAGAAAGTCGCGGACCTCGCGCCGGTCAAAGAAACTTTGCCCGCCGATCAAGTGGTAGCGGACCCCCGCCGTACGCAATGCAGTTTCGAGCGGACGCGACTGGATGTTGGTGCGGAACAGGATGGCGTTGTCCGACCACGGCACCCGGTAGGCGCGGCGGGCAAACTCAATCTGCTCCACCACGTTGCGCGCCTCGTCCTCATCATGGGGATAGGCGCACAGGGAAATCTTGCTCCCCTGCCCCTTGCTCGACCAGAGCTGCTTGGCGCGCCGACGCGCGTTGTTCTTGATAATGGCGTTGGCTGCCTGAAGAATGGTGGTCGTGGAACGGTAATTCTGCTCCAGCTTGATGATTTTGACCTCGGGAAAATGTTTTTCGAGGTCCAGCAGGTTGCCCACCTCCGCGCCCCGCCAGCCGTAAATGCTCTGGTCATCGTCACCCACCACGCAAAAGTTCCGGTGCTTGGACGTGAGCGCATGGACGAGTTGAAACTGCGCGGCGTTGGTGTCCTGATATTCGTCGGCCATGACGTAGGTGTACTTCGCGCGACAGGCGTCCAGCACGTCCGGATGCTCGGTAAAGAGCCGCAATGTAAGCAGGATCAGATCGTCGAAGTCCACGGCGTTGCAGGCGTGCAGGGCTGATTCGTAGCGGGTGCGAATGTGCTGGGCCAGCGCGCGGACGCTTTCATCGGCGAACATCGCGGCCCGCTCGCCGCCGTTCTTGAACCGGCTCAACATCGCCAGGACCTGCCCCGGGTCCGCCTTCTCGCCCTTGGCAGAAATCCGCGCGAGAATCTTTTTGATCGCGCTGAGCTGCTCGGACTCGTCGTAGATCACGAAATTGCGCTTGTAGCCGAGCCGGTCGATGTGCTGGCGCAGGATGCGGACGCAGAGCGAATGGAACGTGCAAATCGTGGGACGGTTGGATTTGTCCTCCGGCGCGTTGCGTTTGGGTGCCGGAATCAATTTGGACACGCGCTCCTGCATTTCTCGGGCGGCCTTGTTGGTGAAGGTGACGGCGAGGATGTTGCCGGGCGCGATCCCCTTGGCGATCAGGTGGGCGATGCGGAACGTGATGACGCGCGTCTTGCCCGTGCCGGCGCCGGCCAGGATCAGCAGCGGACCGTGGAGGGTTTCCACCGCCTGGCGTTGTTCGGGATTAAGCGAATTCAGGTTCAACACGCGCGCGGAGTTTAGTTTTCAGCTCGCACAATGCAAGCCCGCGGCTACGGGAATTGATGCCCGCCGGCCAGCATCGGCCAACAATCCGTCACTCGTCGCGGGGAGGCGGCGGTTTACGCGGGCTGATGAGCCGGGAAACCTCCCCATGCGCCAGCACCACGTCGGGGTCGCGTTGCAGCGCGGCGAAATAATGCCCGGAAAATCCCTCGCCATTTTCCGACGCGACGAGCAGCTGCCGGGTCTGTTTCACCAATGCCTCAGCCCCCGCCAGCGTCAGCGGCTCCTTTTCCTCCAACGCCTCATCCATGGCGACGATCAGCTGTGAAAAGGGCTGCAGCCAGGCAAACCAGGGATCCCCGGTGAGCAGTTGCAGGAAATGGTTCGGCGATTGAATCTGGCCTACCGTTTGTTCATAACTGACGCGCTCGGAATCAACCAGCGACTTGTGAAGGTTGAGCAGCGCATGGCGGAGTTCGGTCAATCGCAGCCGGACCCGTTCGTGCTCCGGTGAGGATGGGGTTGGATTTTTATTCTTCACAAGGTTTGAGCCGGCGCCTTTCCATGCGCCAAGAATATACCAGAATTCAGATTTGTCGTCGGCCACAACGCTGGTGTTTCACTCCACCGTCACGCTCTTGGCCAGGTTGCGGGGCTTGTCCACGTCGCAGCCGCGCGCGACGGCGATGTGATACGCGAACAATTGCAGCGGCACGCTGGCCAGGATCGGATTGATCAGCTCCAGCGCCTTCGGCAGGTAGATCACGTCGTTGGCCACCTTCCGGATCTGCTTGTCGCCTTCAGTGGCCAGCGCAATGATCGGACCCTTGCGCGCCCGGATCATTGCCAGGTTCGCCATGGTCTTGTCATACATCGAATCCTGCGGCACCAGAAACACCGTCGGCGTCTTCGGATCAATTAACGCAATCGGGCCGTGTTTCATTTCCGCCGCCGAATAGCCCTCGGCATGGATGTAGGAAATCTCCTTCAGCTTGAGGGCGCCTTCGAGCGCAATCGGGAACGTGTAGCCGCGGCTGAGGAAAAAGAAGTCGTCGGCTTTCGCATATTTCTTCGCGATTTTTTTGAGCGCGTTGTTTTGGGCGAGAATGGATTCAATCTGTTTGGGCACGGCTTCGAGCGCGTGCATGATCTCCAGCGCCCGGCGGGCGGAAAGATTCCGCAGGCGGCCCAGATGCACCGCCAGCAGGGAGAGCACAGTGAGGGTCGAGACAAAAGCCTTGGTGGAGGCCACGCCGATTTCCGGACCGGCGTGCATGTAGATGCCGCCGTCGGATTCGCGCGCGATGGTGCTGCCGACGACGTTGACGATGGCCAGCGCACGATGGCCGCGGCGCTTGGCCTCGCGCAACGCAGCAAGCGTGTCCGCGGTCTCGCCGGATTGCGAGAGCACGAGCAGCACGGTGTTTTTCTCGAGCGGGGCGTTGCGGTAACAAAATTCATGCGCGAATTCGACCTCGACCGGGATTTGCGCCAGCTCCTCGATCAAATACTCGCCCACCAGCGCCGCGTGCCAGCTCGTGCCGCTGGCCGCAATGACAATGCGGTCAATGGAACGCAACTCGGCGGACGTCAGGTTCAGGCCGCCGAACCGGGCCGTGGCCCCCTCGTTGTCCACGCGGCCGCGCAGCGCATTTTCCACGGTGCGCGGCTGCTCGAAGATTTCCTTGAGCATGAAGTGCGCATGTTTTCCGCGCACGGCGTCCTCCTGGCTGAATTCGAGGTTGCTGACCTGGACATTGGCGGTGTCCGCCCCGAGGTTCATCACCACAAAGCGTTCGGCGGTGATCGTCGCGACATCGTAATCGTTGAGATAAACCACCTTTTTTGTGTGGGCGACGATGGCGTTGGCGTCGCTGGCCAGGAAATTTTCGCCATTGCCAATGCCGATGATGAGCGGTGAACCGCGCCGGGCTCCGACAATCGTGCCGGGCTCCGCCGCGCCAATGACGGCGAGGCCGTAGGTGCCGATGACCTCGCGCAACGCGTCGCAAACGGCCTGGGTCAACAGACTGGCATCGCCGGTTCTGCCGCCGGCGGCGCGCCGCTTCGCATGGTAATCGCCGATCAAATGCGCCAGCACCTCGGTGTCGGTGTCGGATTTGAAACTATGCCCGGCCTTGAGCAGCTTCTGTTTGATCGCGTCGTAATTCTCAATGACGCCGTTGTGGACGACGGCGATGGTCCCGGACTGGTCAAGGTGCGGATGACAGTTCTTGTCCGAGGGGATGCCGTGCGTGGCCCAGCGGGTGTGGCCGATGCCGAGATCTCCCGCGACCGGCTCGGACTTCAGCACGCGGGCGAGGCCTTCGTCAATTTTGCCCTTTTTCTTGCGAACCAGCAGGTTGCCGTCGTGCAACAGGGCCACGCCGGCGCTGTCGTAACCGCGATATTCCAGCCGCCTCAATCCCTCGAGCAGGATGGGCGAAGCCGCCTTTTTGCCAACATAACCGATGATGCCACACATAATTTAAAATCCGAACACCGGAGTCCGAAACCAAGCAGGCCGCCTGACATCGGCTCCTACAAATTCTTCAAAATCCAGTCCGCCGCGCCCGGCAAATCGTTCACCACCACGGCGCGCGCCAGCCGGTCCGCCTCCGTGCGTTCCAGTTCCGCGCCATAGCCGGTGCGGACCAGGATGCTTTTTTGAACCCCGGCATTCCAGCCGCATTCCAGATCAATCCGTTTGTCGCCAATCATGTAACTCCGCGCGAGGTCCACGTCAAATTCATCGCGGGCATCGAACAAAAACTGCGGCGACGGCTTGCGTCCGCTGCTCGGCTGGCCGGGCGCCTCAGGGGCGATGTAAAATTTCTCCAGCCGCACCCCCGCAGCGGCCAGTTCGCCGCGCAGATGCTCGTTGACGCGCTCGACATCCGCAAGCGTGAAGTAACCGCGACCCACCCCGGACTGGTTGGAGACGATGAACAGCCCGAACCCGGCGTCGCCCAGGCGCTTCAAGGCCGCCGGCACGCCCGGGAAAATGACGACCTCGCCGGGCTGGCACAGGTAATTTTTTTCCGCGATGAGCGTGCCGTCGCGGTCAAGGAAAACAGCCGGTTTCATATCCGCAAATTGTGGTTTGAATATGGCAAGAATGGAATTGAATTCTTTCCGGTGCTTGCGCATCCTGTTGCCGTTCCGTTTTTACAATTAACGCACCAATTACATGAGCAAAGGCAGATTAGGAATTCTGGTTGGCGGCGGCCCGGCTCCGGGTCTTAACGGCGTCATCGCGGCGGCCACCATCGAAGGCATCAACCAGGGTTACGAAGTCATCGGCTTCCGCGACGGCTTCAAATGGCTGGCCCAGGGCGAGGTGCAGTATTGCCGGCCGCTGTCCATCCGCGACGTGAAGGACATTCACATCAAGGGCGGCTCGATTCTCGGCACGGCGCGCACAAACCCGACCAAGTCGGAAGCCCAGATGAAGAACGTCTTCACCGTCTTCGAAAAACTCGGCATCACCGCGCTCGTGACGATTGGTGGCGACGACACGGCATTTTCCGCCAGCGTCGTGGCCAAACAAAGCCAGGGCCGCATCAAGGTCGCGCATGTGCCCAAGACGATTGACAACGACCTGCCCCTGCCCGGCTCGACCCCGACGTTCGGTTATGAAACGGCGCGCCACTACGGCGTTTACATTGTGCGCAACCTGATGGAGGACGCCCGCACCACCTCGCGCTGGTATATCATTGTCAGCATGGGGCGGGCCGCCGGGCATCTCGCGCTCGGAATCGCCAAGGCCTCCGCCGCCACCCTGGCCATCATCCCGGAGGAATTCCGCAACCGCCAGGTGACGGTGGACGAAGTGTGCGACATCATCATCGGCTCCATCATCAAGCGCCGGGCCGAAGGCTCGCAGTATGGCATCGTCGTCCTCGCCGAAGGGCTCATTGAAGCGATGGGCGAGCAGGGTTTGATCAAGGCGCTGCCGGACGGACAGCTGGAGCGCTTCGGCAAGGTGATTCGCGACGACCACGGCCATCTGCGCCTGGGCGAAATTGAATTTGGCCGCCTGATGAAGGAATTGCTGACGACGCGCCTGGAAAAACTCGGTATCAAAATGGCGTTCATCGACAAGGACCTCGGCTACGAATTGCGCTGTGCCGACCCGATCCCGTTTGACGCCGAATATACCCGCGACCTCGGTTATGCCGCGGTAAAATTTCTGCTATCACCCGAAGCCGAAAAATATGGCGCCATCATCAGTTTCGTGGACGGCAAAATGAACCCGCTGCCGTTCGACAAGATGCTTGACCCCAAGACCGGTCGCATGCAAAACCGCAAGGTCAACGTGGAAGGGGAAGCCTATGAATGCGCTCGCGCCTACATGATCCGGCTCGAACGCGAAGACTTTGAGGACATGAAACAACTCACCAAATGCGCCGGCGTGGTGGGCATGACACCCGACCAGTTCCGTGAACGCTTCGGCTATCTGGTCGGACTGAAGTAAAAATTTAAAGACACGAGGCGGCGGAAATTTTCCGCCGCCGTTTTTATTTTTCTGGTGGGACCGGGCGCTTGACGGACCGGATTACTTTCCCTTGCCAGACATCGACCGGATGACCCGGACCAGGTACCAAGTGGTGGCATGCGGGCCGAGCGGGATTTCCCAACCGTCTTCGAGCCGCCGGCCCCGGATGGGTTCGCCGATTGGCCGCGCCGCGCCGTCGAGCGGAATCAATTGCAGGCCCACCGCCCCCTCAATCTCATGCAACGTCACCCAGCCGGTCACCGGCTCGATCAACGTCGGCTCCTTGCCGTATTGGGTCCAGAGCGTGTGCCGCTCGTTCCATTTGGCGCCGCTGTTCTGCCAGCGGGAACAGGCGGTCAGCAGCATCGACGCCGACCGCGTCAGCGGCTGGCCATCCAGCGATGAAACGGTGATGGCGCAGAAATCGTTTTTTACCTCGGCCGACAACTGGCTTGTCCCCCGGGCATTGGCTTTCACAAATCCGACGAGCCCCTGCGTGCGGTCGGTATCAATCGTCACCAGTCCCCCCTGCTCCTTCGAAACCTGCCAGGCCAGTTCCCCGGTGTCGGAAACCAAGCGGTTGGTTTCCTCGGCCGTGAACGTCGCGGTCGGTTCGCAGTCCAGACAGCGGACGCGGGAACCGTGACGCAGAGGCAGGGACAACGGGAATCCCGGCGTGAAATATGGCCGCTCGGATTCCGGCAGGCGCATGCTCTCATTGACCTGCTCCCAGGAATAGCTTCGCAACTCCGTTTTCACCGCCGGTTTCACATCCGGCCGGAGAAATTCCAGCGCCCCGGCCTCCATCTGCACCATCTTGACGGGGTCCAGCGTGATGTCGAAGGGGTCGGTGACGAAATGCTGCCAGCCGGAAATCTTGGGCTCGAACGTGTAAAAGAAAACGCCGTCCCAGTCCTGGAACGCGCCGTAGGCGGCCAGGATTGGGATCATTTCACAGGCGTATTCGTTTGGGTTGGGTTCATTCACTTCGCTCACCGTGAATGGTTTGCCGGCGAAGGCCGAGCGGGTCAGCTTGACCACCGCGGAATGCAGCGGGTCGTTCACCATCGGCATGTTGCGGGCGCCGTAGATGGCCGGATGCTGCCAATAGACATGCGCATCCACGATGTCCAGTTGGGAGGTGGACCAGAGCAACGGCAGGCCAGGAATCCAGTAGGTGTGGTCGGCGGTCCCGGTGACCAGTGATTGCACACCCAAGGTTTCCTTCAGGTAACTTTCCAAGTCATGAAAGTAACCGGTCTCCATGTCGGCATAAAATTCCGCCTCGGCATAAAACTGTTCCTTGGGTGCTCCGCTGAATTCCTCCCGCCGAAGTCGCGGAACCGGCGCGTCACCCTTCACACCGGCCTCCGCGCGCAGCCGGTTCAATTCCTCCGGGGTCTTCGTTTTCGCCAGCCACTCATTGTATTTGGCCGTCAGCAGCTTTTCATACGCCGGCGGCAGATCGAGTTGATAGCGGAGATTGTTGGTCGTGGTCAGCTCACCGCGCAGCCAGTTGCGCATCCAGAATTCCAGGATCGAGTTTTCGTTGGCGATCTCGACGATGGCCACCGCCGGCTCGTTGCAATAGGTTGTGGTCGTGTACGGGTTGAAATGCGTGAGCAACTGCTTCGCATAATCGCGTTGTAGCTCCAACAGGCGGTCCCCGAAATAGGTCATGCCCTTGGCCACGCCGATGAGGTCGTAATCGGGCACGCCGTCGCCCGCCTTGTAGTTGCGCCCAACATTCAGGTTCAGGTCTGAATAGATGCCCCGCTTCTTGAGTTCAGCGATGAAGAAATCCAGCCGGTTGAGGCGCTCCGGATCCAGTTTCAACGAATCATTGCGGTTTCCGTCAATCAGTCCTTGGGGACGTTCGTGGGTCGTCCGGTCCAGAAAATGGAATCGCACGCAACTGATGCCGAACCGCGCCAGTTCCGCCGCCCAAGCCGAAGCCGCATTCGTGGGCGGCAACATGGTCGAACCCTCGGTCCAGCCGGTCAGGTTGACGCCCCAGATGCGGAACCGTTGGCCGTCGGGCTTGACCAGATGCCCGTCTTTGACCCGGATGAAGCCGTCCCGGCCTGCCGGGACATCGAGTAAAAAGGAAACATCCGCCGCCGAATTTGTCCGGTCCTCATGATCCATGACGAACGGTTGCCAGGGAATCTCCTCAGCGTGCGTCATATCAGCGCACAATATCGCCACCAGCAACGGCAGAAAGAGGTTGGAAAATTGATTGGTCCTGTTCTTAACCATCGTCGGCAGCACTATGCAGGCTGGCCATAGGGGATCAAGCGGAAAGCTTTGAGTGGGCCATGCTTGTTGGCGTCCCTGATGGTTCTTCAAAGTTCTGAGGAAAATCCACGAACTCTTTCGTGCATTTCGCGCGGGTTTTGTGGTTAAATTAAATTTGTGAAACCGCTCGCGAACTGCCGCCTTTACACGTTCATTGACACGGCCTACTTCCATGGCCGCGCGCCCGAGGTCTTTGCCCAGCAGCTTTGCGACGGCGGCGCGGACCTGATCCAGCTCCGCGCCAAGAATTCGTCGCCGGATGAAGTCCGCCGCATGGCCGAGGCGATCCTGCCCGTCACGCGCCGCGCCAATGTCGCTCTGGTCATCAACGATCACTTGGACATCGCCCGTGAAATCGGTGCGGAATTCTGCCACCTGGGCCAGGAGGATTTTTTTGAGGCCGGCCACAAACACACCTCCGAAATCCGAAGTCCTAAATCTGAAATCCGAATTGGCCTTTCCACCCATGCGCCCGAACAGGCCAAGCGCGCGCTGGCGGCCGGACCGGATTACATCGCCATCGGTCCGGTTTATGCGACCGGCACGAAGCCAACGGCAAAGCCGGTGACGCTGGAATACGTCCGTTGGGCAGCGGAAAATGTGAACATCCCGTGGTTCGCCATCGGCGGCATCAATTTGCATACGCTCGACGATGTGCTGGCAGCCGGGGCCACGCGCGTTTGCATCGTGTCGGCCATTCTGAACGCAACCAACGTCGCCAAGGCCTGTTCGGAATTCCGGCATCGGCTGGTGTAACATTTTGCAAGTCAACGCGTCTGGCTTGTGTATCCGGTACAAACTGGCTAACCTCCGCTCACCAACATGAAATTTCCAACCGTCTCCGATTGTCGCTCGGCCTCATTCATCGTCATGCTTGGTGTTGGCGTGTTGGCGGCGATTTTCCAATCCGGGTGCGAATCCACGCACGCCGTGAAGACAACCCCCAACACGGTTTTCAACGTGCGGAGTTTTGGCGCGACCGGCGATGGAACGACACTGGACAGTCCGGCCATTGACCGGGCGATCCAAGCCGCGGCGGCGGCGGGCGGCGGCACTGTTTTTGTTCCGGCCGGCACCTATCTGAGCGGGAGCATTCACCTGACGAACAACATCGACCTGCACCTTGGCGCCGGGGCGGTCATTCTCGGCGCACCGCAAGCCCTGAACGCCTACGACGAAACCGAACCGTGGACGCCGCCCGCCTATCAGGACGGCGGACACTGCTACTTTCACAACAGCCTCATCTGGGGTGAAAACCTCACGAACGTCTCCATCACCGGGTTCGGGACCATCAACGGCGGCGGGCTCGTGCGGGCCGACCGGATTCTCGACGAGACGAGCGGCTACAACATCTGGAACAAACCCGGCGCCGAGCGGACCAATACCAGCCCGGTGCGCCTCGGCAACAAGGCCATTGCACTGAAACTGTGCCGCAACGTTCTGATCCGCGACATCACGATCTTCCACGGCGGCCACTTCGCCATCCTGGTCACCGGCTGCGACAACATGACCGTGGACAACGTGACAATGGACACGGACCGTGACGGCATCGATATCGACTGCTGCCGCAACACGATGGTGTCCAACTGCCGGATCAACTCGCCCAATGACGACGCGCTGTGCCCGAAGAGCAGCTTCGCTCTCGGTACCAACGTCATCACCGAAAACCTGACAATCGTGAACTGCCAGGTGTCCGGTTTCCAGGAAGGCACACTGATTGACGGCACCATGCAGCCGAGCCGGACCAAAAACGGCCGCATCAAGTTCGGCACCGAGGCCAGCGGCGGTTTCCGCAATTGCACCGTCGCCAACTGCACCTTCCGCGCCTGCAAGGGCCTGGCGCTGGAGGAAGTGGACGGCGGCATCATGGAAAATATCACCATCAACAATCTCACGATGATGGATGTAGCCGCGTATCCGATTTACATCACCACCGGCAGCCGCAATCGCGATCCCCAAATAACCGAGCCGAGCCGCGCCCGGAACATTTTCATCTCCAACGTCATCGCGACCGGCATCGACCCGATGAGTGGCATCCAGATAACCGGCATCCCCGAACAGCCGATTGAAGGCGTGCGTCTGGACAACATCCGGCTCGAGTTCAAGGGCGGTGGCACCAACATGGGCGCCGGGTACATGACCAAGGAACTTGGCCCGATCTATCCGGAACCAAGCCGGCTCGGTATCATGCCCGCCTACGGGGTTTTTGCCCGGCACGTAAAAGGACTGGAACTGGCGAACATCAACCTGAGTTTTGCCACCAACGATTTTCGCCCGGCAATGATTTGCGCAGACGTGGACGGACTCGACGTGGACAATTTCAAGGCACAGCTCGCCCCCGGCGTGACGGCCGCAACCTTCGCCGACGATGTGAAGGGAATCACGATCCGCAATTCACCCGTGCTGGACGGGATCGGCGCGAAGTAAGAATTCGCACACGGCCAAAACTAGCTCAGAATATGGCCCAAGCTTAAATCACCAAACCGGATTTGATCAAATGTTCCATGAGCTTGCGATAATCTGCCGGTTTTAATCCGTCTTTGAGCACGCCGACAAGTATCCGTTGGTTCTTTCGCAATTGATCTAATTCCTTCTGCAACTGGATTAGCTGGTCGCCTTTCGAGTGGCATCCAACCGGCGTTTGTTTCTCTGGCGGCAGTTCGGGCGTAGTTTGCAGATATTTTGTCCAGTGTTCCTCGGAAATGATTTTGCAGTTCGAGCCGTGGAATTTCAGTTCAAGAGCCGTCTCAATTTTTCTTCCGTAACTTTGGAATGCCCAGGCAGGTTCGGCAAAACTTCCCACCACCAGAAAACTCAAGTCGCGCGTCGGGTGGCTGTGACACAAACCACCTCGCGCCCGAACGGCGGCTTCGCATTGATCCCGGTCGCCATCGCTGAAAATGAAAACTCCAGTGAAACAAAAGGAGCGTCCTTCAAACACGACTTCGGGAGCGGGATTATCCAGCATCTCCTTGGAGGTTGGAATCTGGCTTGAAGATTTGCGTTTGGCAGAAGTCTTGTAGGGCTTCAACACATAGACTGTTGTTTCCTGCGCGCTCATCTTAAAGCAATTCCTTCTGCGTTTGTTTGTCTTTTGGTTCGGATTTTGGTTTTGAACCAAGCATATCCAAAAACTCTTTCTCTGAGAGGATTTTAACGCCGAGTTCTTTTGCCTTTTCCAATTTTGAACCGGCTTCTTCTCCGGCGAGGAGAAAATTGGTGTTCTTGCTGACCGAGCTGGTCACATTGCCGCCGGCATCACGGATAAGTGCCGAAGCTGCGTCACGGGACAAACTCGGCAGCGAGCCTGTAAGCACGAATGTCTTCCCTGTGAACGGTAGTTGAGTCGAAGAAGTCAGAGCTTCAGTGGTCAGTGTTGAACCACCGACAGGAGCGATATTCAATTTGGCCAACCGCTGGAGGATAGCTTTTCCGCTTTGAGAAGCAAAAAAACTTAAAACGCTCTTGGCGACGACAGGACCGATTTCTTCAGAGATCCCGGCTTCGCAGATACGTTCTTCTAGCCTTAATATTTCAGCCTTTAATTCGGTCTGCTTAGGAATCCAACCTGTAGGAGGTCTTTTCCCAGTGGTCGCTTTGTGCTTTTCAATTTCGGCGCTTATTTTTTCGTGTGCGAGTTTGGCCGTGGCCAATTTCTCTTGGAGTTGTTTTCGCTCTGCATCAACTTTGGCCTCTAGTTGAACATTGTGGGACAACCTGTGGTCAATCTCTCTCTTGATATTGCCCAAAGCCACAAAAAACTCATCTTTCCGGTGACTAAATTCCAACCTCTGCCGGTCTTTGGCTTCCCCAGTTATTCCTGAGTGCTTTCTTCCACGAGGGTTTGCTTCAATAAGAATGTTCCGCAGTCGCTCAATTTCCAAAATGCCGCTTAAAATCTTTGACTGGGCCACATCTTTCAGGTCATGGTGCAATCGGGCTAATTCGTATGCAATAGTCTCGCCGACGTCAGCGATTGCAAGCGCTTGAATCCAGCGGGACAATGGCGCGGTCTTAGCGCGTTGAAGGGCTTCCAGTATTTTCGTCGCATTCTTTTCTCCAAAGCTGCGCGGTTCGTCGTCCGTGCCGAGGTTCAATTTGCCGAGCTGTTCCAATCGTAAATCGAACAGGTCGAGCGGTTCCTTGACCAAGCCGCGTTCGACGAGTTTTTCCGCGACAATACCGCCGAGCGATTCGAGGTCGAGCGCCTTGCGCGCCGAAAAATATTCAATTCTGCGATAAAGTTGCGCAGGACAAGTTGCGATATTGTCGCAAATCCAATCCGCGTATTTAGCAGCGCGAATAACTTGCTCGCCACATTTCGGACAGGGCGCGCCTTGGAATGATCTATCAAAGCTTGGATCGCGAATTTCGTGGCGACAGTTCTTGCAAGTTGCTGCAATGAATCTCTCATCGCGATGAATCGGCCCGCCGCACGCGGGGCATTTGCCACCGACATGCTGGAACAGGTCAAATTCCTTTGCCCCGGCCGGGCGTTTGGTTTTCACCACCTCGAAAATCTCCGGGATGACCATGCCTGCCTTGCGGATGACCACGGTGTCCCCGATGCGGATGTCTTTGCGGCGGATTTCGTCCTCGTTGTGGAGTGTGGCGCGCGCAATGGTGGAGCCCTGCACGAAAACCGGTTCGAGCTCGGCCACCGGCGTGAGCACACCGGTGCGGCCAACCTGCACGGTAATGGCCTTCAGGACCGTTTCCGCCGGCGTGATCCACGGGACGGGTTTGTGGACGATGGCGTAACCCGGCGCGCGGCTGCGACCGGGAATACGCAACCAATCAGCAAGCGTGTTCACCTTGAGCACGATGCCGTCAATCTCGTAGGGCAACTGCCGCCGCAAATCACGGTCCTCGTCGTAATGCGCCACCACCTTGTCCGCGTAAACTTTCAGGACCTCGTCGATGCCGTCGCAGACCCACCAGAGTTTTTGCGTGGGCAGGCCAAACCTGGCGAGCGCCTCGAGCATTTCGGAATGTTTTTTGAATTCGATTCCCTCCACCGCACCGGTGGCATAAAACACGGCGCGGATGGGCCGCTGCGCAACCAATTTGGGATCCAGTTGTTTCAGCGTGCCGGCAGTGGCGTTGCGGGCGTTGGGAAACGGTTTTTCGCCGGCGGCGGCCATCCTGGCGTTGACGGCATCGAATTCCTTGATCGCCATGTAGGCCTCGCCGCGCACTTCGAGCAGCGCGGGGGGATTTTTCAAATTCAACTCCAGCGGAATGCCCCGGACCGTCTTGAGATTGGCGGTGATGTCGTCGCCCGCAGTACCGTCGCCGCGCGTGACGCCGAGGGCAAGCCGGCCGTTGCGATAATGAACGCTGATGGACACACCATCCACCTTGGGTTCGATGATGTATTCGACCCGATCGCGACCCAGATGCTTGCGAATGATGGCATCAAACGCGCGCAATTCGGCCAGCGTGTTTTCGTCCTGCGCACGGTTGCGTCTGTCGCGATCGGGCTCCTCGTCCTTGGTCGGATGATCGCTGGCCTCGACCTTGTCGAGAGAGAGCATCGGCACTAGGTGATTAATGCGGGCAAACTTCTCGCTGGGCGCGCCGCCGACGCGCTGCGTGGGCGATTCGGGCGTGACGAGATCCGGGAAGTTTTTTTCCAACTCCTGAAGTTCTTTGAAAAGCTGGTCATACTCCGGGTCAGTGATGATCTGACGGCCCACAACGTAATAGGCATGGTCGTGCTTACGAATTTCCTCAACGAGCTGGGCTTGGCGTTTTTTGGCTTCGGCCGGTGTCACACCGAAATATTTATCGGCAGACGGATGAAAGGACAGCTTTTTATCTGACCGCAAGCAATTCGGAAGCTGGTGTCATGCTGGACGGACCGATTTCCAGGCAGCGGCTTACGAGGGCCTCGATTTGCGGCAGGGCGGCGGCAACCGGCGGGGACAGTTCCATGGTCATCTCGCCCAGGTCTCCAATCGAAATGGTAATCAAGTCCACCTGCGGCCAGTAATCGAGCAGCGCGGCCGATTCAATCAGATCTTTCAGTCCGATGTCATGCGCTGTAAGCGTCGGTGGAAAATCACTGGCGTAGCGCGGATGGATGAGTGAAACGGTGCCGATGGGTTGGTTGTCCGTCGCAGCGTCAATGAGGATGAGGTGCTGCTGGTTCCGGAACAGGCCGAGCAAATGAAATCCGCTGGTGCCGCCGTCCACCAGTTCTGCGTGTTCGGCAAAGCCCATTTTCTCCAGGTGCCCGATGGCGGCCACGCCAACGCCTTCGTCGCCCATCAGCAGGTTCCCAACACCGAGAATGAGCGGTTTGGCTGGAACAACGGAGGATTTCATTTTTTTTGTTCGCCGACGATTTTTTCGTCTTTCAAAATGGGGTGGTATTCCTTCTCGATGAATTTCCAGCCGCTGCTCATCGAGGAAATCTCACCGCGCCCTTCGACGTAATCGTGGTAAAACACGAGGTAAACATGGACCAAGGCGAATAGGATGAAAAACCACATGAATGCATGATGCCACTGGCGCACGGCGAAATCGCCGCCCATCAGCGGCACAATCCAAGCGAACAGGTGCGGGAACCACGCCTTGCTCATGGCGGCGTAAAGACCAAAACCGGTGACGCACTGGAACAGAAACGCGAGGAACGTCATGAAATAGGTAAACCCGGCGACGGCATTGTGGCCGATGGTTTCAATCGGCTGGTTGTCCCGCTGCAAAATATCCACGGCGATGACCTGTTTGATTTCCTTCCATTGCTTTTTTCGGAACGGAATAAAGTTCTTCCAGTTTGCGTAACGATTCCCGACAAAGCCCCAGTAAATACGGAACAGGAAGTTGAAAAAGAAAATGTAGGCAAAGACAAAGTGGAGAAAGCGCACTTTGCCGAACCAGTAGGAAAACGACGCCTCGGACGCCTGCTGGATGGCCAGCGGGGCGCCGATGAGATAACCGGTCACACACAGCACAACCAGGCAGAGTGCGTTGAGCCAGTGATAAAACCGCACGGGAATCTCCCAGACGTAAACCCGGCCAAGGGTGGTTTTTTGCATAATGCCTCCTAGCCGCCGACGGTGATGCGGTTGAGCGTGCGGCCCTGCGGGTCGTAAAGATGCACGGCACAGGCCAGGCACGGGTCAAACGAATGAATCGTGCGGATGATTTCGAGCGGTCGTTCCGGGTCGGCCACCGGCGTGCCGATGAGCGAGGATTCGTAGGCCGAACGTTGTCCGGTCGCATCGCGCGGCGACGCATTCCAGGTCGAGGGCACCACCAGCTGGTAGTTGGCGATCTTTTTATCCTCGATGACAATCCAGTGCGCGAGTGCGCCGCGCGGGGCCTCGCTCATGCCGACGCCTTTGGCCTGGGTCGGCCAGGTTTCCGGCTCCCATTTTTCGCCATTGAACGTGCGGGAGTCGCCGTTCTTGATGTTTGCGAGCAGGTCGCCGTAAAACTCCTGCGCCCATTGCGCGACGAGATAGGTTTCAATGCCGCGGGCCGCCGTGCGACCGAGCGTGGAGAACAACGCCGCCACCGGCACATCCAGTTTTTTTAAAACCATGTCCACAACATCCTTGATATCGGCGCGCCCGGTGCCATAACCGACGAGCAAACGTGCGAGCGGTCCGACCTCCATCGCGTGGCCATTCCAGCGCGGGGTCTTGAGCCAGGAATATTTTCCGTCCACGTTGAGCTGGTCGTAAGGTGGTTTCGGGCCGGTGTAGTTGAGTTTCGTCTCACCGTCCCAGGGATGCTTCGCCGCTCCGTCGCCGTCGGAATATTGATACCATGAATGCGCGATGGATTCCTTGACCTGTTGCGGATCGTGCGCGTCCACCTCGAGAATCCGGCTCAAATCGCGGTCCAAAATCACACCGCGCGGAAACTTGAATCTGCCCGGATCCGCGAAACCATGGGTCGGCAGGTCGCCATAGGCCATGTAATTTTTCAATCCGCCGCCGATGGAGCCCCAATCCTTGTAAAAGGATGCGATGGCCAGCAGATCGGGTATATATACCTGTTCCACAAACGTTTTTGCGTCCGTCAATAGCTTGCCGACGTAGGCCAGACGCTCGGCGTTGATGGCGTTGGCTTCGTCGAGGTTCAGCGAACATGGCGCACCGCCGACGAGATAATTCGGGTGCGGATTCTTGCCGCCGAAAATTGCATGGACCTTGACTATTTCCTTCTGCCAGTCGAGCGCCTCAATGTAATGCGCGACGCCCAGCAGGTTCGCCTCCGGCGGCAGCTTCATCGCCGAATGGCCCCAGTAGCCGTTGGCGAAAATGCCAAGCTGGCCACTCTGGACAAATTTCGCGATGCGTTTCTGCACGTCGGAGAAATAACCAACGGAACTCTTCGGCCAGTTGGAAATGCTTTGTGCCAGTTCGGCCGTCTTGGCCGGATCGGCCTTGAGCGCACCGACCACGTCCACCCAGTCCAATGCGTGCAGATGATAAAAATGCACGACGTGGTCCTGCATATATTGCGTACAGAACATCAGGTTGCGGATGAGCTCCGCGTTGGGTGGAATCACGATGCCCAGCGCATCCTCGACCGAGCGCACGGACGCGAGCGCGTGAACCGTGGTGCAGACGCCACAAGTGCGCTCGGCGAACGCCCAGGCGTCGCGCGGATCACGTCCGCGCAAAATGATTTCCAGCCCGCGCACCATGGTGCCGGAACTGAACGCATCGGTGACCACTCCGTCATTGACTTCCACTTCCACACGGAGGTGGCCTTCAATGCGGGTGACTGGATCAATGACAATTCGTTTTGATGCCATAAATTTTTCCTCGCGTTAGGAACCGCCCTGTTCGGTGCGGCCATCATGCACGTCTTCGCTTGCCGCCTGTTCTTCCTTGATCAAATGGCGTTTGCGGATGTTCGTGGAAACCGCATGGGCCGCGATGCCGATCACCGTTGCCGCGCCGACCGCGACGCCGACCTTGTCCGCCGTCGTTTCGATGCCAAAGCCCGGGAATGACGGCAGGTGGCGGTAAAACGGGCCGTTGTCCCAGAAATTTCCTTCGCTGCAGCCGATGCAGCCATGGCCGGACTGGATGGGAAAACTCACGCCGCCGTTCCAGCGCATTACGCCGCAGGCGTTGTAGGTCACCGGTCCGCGGCAGCCCATCTTGTAGAGGCAATAACCGCGCTTGGCATTTTCATCGTCAAATGAATTGACGAACAAGCCGGCGTCGTAATTTGGCCGGCGGTAACACGTGTCGTGAACGCGCCGCGAATAAAATGCCTTCGGCCGGCCCAGGCCGTCGAGTTGCGGAATACGGTCAAACGCGAGCAGGTGGACAATGGTGCCCGTCATCACCTCGGCGATGGGCGGACAGCCCGGCACCTTGATGATCGGCACGCCGGTGACGAGTTCGTGAATCGGCGTGGCCTTGGTTGGATTCGGCTTGGCCGCCTGCACGCAGCCGTTGCTTGCGCAGCTGCCCCAGCAGATCAGCGCCTTGGCGCCCGCCGCCGCCTCCTGCACGATGTCCAGCGCGGTGCGTCCGCCAATACAACAATAAATGCCGCCGTCCGCCGTCGGCACGGAACCTTCGACGAGCATGAGATACTCGCCCTTGTATTTGGTCATCGTGTCGCGCAGGGCGTCCTCAGCCTGCTTGCCAGAACCGGCCATTAGCGTCTCCGTGTAATCGAGCGAAATTTTGTCGAGGATGATGTCCGCCACCCCGGGATGCGAGGAACGGATAAACGATTCCGAGCAGCAGGTGCATTCCTGGAAATGGAACCAGAGCACGGGCAGGCGCGGTTTGGTTTCGAGGGCCCTGGTGACCTGCTCGACGGCGCTGGCGGGGAGACCGAGCATGGCCGTCATCCAGGCGCAGGCCGTGAGAAAGTCACGACGCGAAACGCCTTTGGACTGGGCATGCCCCCAAATGGTCGGTCGGGTGTTGGTGGTCATAATTCGACGGGATGGTTAAGTGCATTAATTTGTGTCTTCACAACGACTTTCGTCCTCGGTGGACGATTTAACCAAACTTATTTGGCCATTTGCTTTGCTGTTTTTGGCCAGCATTAGGAGCGCTGCGTTTTTCATTAATCCGGCTGGACAAGAGGGAAAAGGACTTTGACCGGACGATGGCAGGATTCTACCTTGCGGGTATGCGCGGCATTTGGTCCAGGACATTTGAGCTATCGAACACCCAGGGATTCGGCCGGGCGCCGCTGCCCAGGTCCTATACGGATTACCTGGGCCGCAAATTATTCCTCTTCCTGCTGACCGTTCAGGGTCTGGGGGCGTTTGCGTTGATCACACTCGGGGTCATTTTGCAGAAGCGCGGCGTGGCGCGAAATGTCATCGGCCCGCGCATCCGGCAGGAGACGGCGCGCGCCGGCGTCGCGTTGCTGCCAATGTTTTCATTCGTGGCGCTGGCACTGGGATTTCTGGTGATCGGCCAGACGGTTTCCGTTTTGGCCAAAGTGGGGGCGACCAACTATCTCGGTTCGACCATGGTCATTGTCATCGTGCGCGAACTGGGCCCGCTGCTCGCGGCCTTTCTGGTCCTGGCCCGGATTGGCACGGCGCACGTCATAGAACTCGGCACCGCGCGCGCGATGGGCGAAATTGAATCGCTCGAAGCATTGGGGATTGATCCGGTGCATTATCTGATTGTGCCGCGCGTCATCGGCATGGCGGCGGGCGTTTTCACGCTGACCGTTTTTTTGGTCGTCGGCGCGCTGGCGAGCGGCTATCTGTTTGCATTTTTGCAGGACGTGCCGCTGACGCCCGGCGATTATTTCAAAGAAATCATCAATGCCCTTGGCTGGCTTGATTTTGCGCTGCTCGCATTGAAATCGCTCGTTGTTGGATTTTTCATCGCCATCGTAACGTGTTATCATGGCTTGGCACAACCGCTGCGGATCGAGGAGGTTTCCCGCGTCACCGTGCGCGCTGTGTCACAGGGAATCATAGTTTGCGTCTTCATCGACGCGCTGTTTATCGTGCTCTATCTGCTGGTGTGAACGACCATCCCAATCCAAACCATGCCGAAACCGCGCTCATCGAGATGCGTGATGTCACCGTTGCCACCATGCGCGACAGCAGTTTCGCCGTGCTGGAAAACGTGGACTGGAAGGTGACACCCGGGGAATTCTGGCTGGTTGCCGGCCAGCAGCATTCCGGCAAGAGCGATTTGATTCTGCTCGCCGCCGGACTTATGCCACCCGCCCGGGGCGAGCACACCCTTTTTGGAAAAGATCCGCAATCCTTCGGCGAGCAGGATTTAACGCAGCGTTTACGCGTCGGGGTCGTGCTGGAAGCCTCGCAGCTTTTCAGCCACCTGACCATCGCGGAAAACGTCGCCCTGCCCCTGCGCTACCACAAAAATTTGACCGAGGCCGGCGCTGCCGACGAGGTGAGATCGCTGCTGGAACTGATGGAGCTGGCCCCGCTGGCTGACATAACGCCCGCCAATGTTCCGGCCAACTGGCGGCGCCGCGCCGCGCTGGCCCGGGCGCTGATTTTGAAACCGGAAATGCTGCTTTTTGATAACCCGCTGGCCGGCCTCGCCGCGCGCCATGTTTTCTGGTGGACAAGCTTTCTGGACCAACTCTGGCACGGGCATGACTTTTTTGGCGGCCGGCCCATCACCATAGCCGCCACGAGCGATGATTTGCGTCCGTGGCAGAACCCACGGCGGAAATTTGCATTATTGAATGAGAAAAAATTTGCTCCGCTCGGTTTTTGGAGTGATGTCGAGTCGAGTGGCGATCCGGTTGTAAAAGAATTGCTGGCCGTCCATCCAGAAACCGTAACCTGATAAAAAATATGGCATTGCAAGATTTGACCCCGCAATTACGCACGCGCTTGAGCCGGATGGAGCGAGCCGTGGGCTGGTTTGTGTTTCTGGCGACGGCACTGCTGTTGTTCGGCTTCGGTTATTACATTTATAGTACGGCCGAGCGCAAAGGCTGGTTCAAGATCAAGGCCCCCTTCCACGTTTTTGTTGAAAGCTCGGCCGGATTGGGTGTGGGCGATTCAGTTTACATGATGGGTTTTCCGGTCGGGCAGATCACCAGCGTGGAGCCGCAGAAGCCGTATGAGCCGCACAACGTCGAAGTTAATTTTGAAATCCGCGACCCGTTCTTTCGCTATCTCTGGACCGGCGGTTCATTTGTGAAGGTCAACGCCGCGGGATTTCTCAATCAGCGACAGCTCGAGGTCACCCGCGGGACCAACGGCTATGCCATGGTCGTCACGCAGCCGGTGACGATGTTCACCAATCTTGATGAGCTGATGCAGGATGTGGTGGCCGAACCCGGCCAGTGGCAGCTCTCCCAGGAGGTCTTCGATGCGGACACCAACCTTCTGTTCCACGCGTACGACACGTTGACCGCGTCAAACTTGCAGGTCATTGCGGCGCTGAAGCCGGCTTCCGTTTATGCCTACAACAATGCCGTCAACCGCAATCGCATCGTGGCATCGTGGGACGGGCGTTTCCACCGTTATAAAATTTTTAAGCCCGGCGATGACACCGCCTGGCTCCGTGCCGTGGAGACGCCGCCGGTTTCGGACCAGTTGCAGGCGATGGTCACGCAGGTGCAAAATGCCTTGCCGGGGATCCTTTCGTTGACCAACAAACTATCCGCCGTGCTGGACAACGCGGCGAATGCGACCTCCAATTTAAACACGGCCATCATTGCCGTGCAGCCGCTGGCGACGAATTTTGCCGTCATCAGTGACCAGTTGCGCGCGCCGGGCGGCCCGCTGGTCTGGGCGCTGGGAACCAACAGCAATGAACAGATTCAAAGCAGCCTGACCAACGTGGATGCGTTGCTGCTGAACCTGGCCGGCATCACCAGCAATCTCAACACCCAGGTCCGGACCAATACCAACATGCTCGCGGGCATTTCAAAAGCCGTCGTGGATGCGGATGACCTGGTCCAGGGATTGAAACGACACTGGCTGCTCCGATCGGCCTTCAAAACCAACGCGCCGTCAAAACCGAAAATCAAAAAGTAAGTCCGGGACGATGGCCATCCAAAACGCCGTCAGATCCCGCCCGTCCGGATCAAGACAGGCTTCTTTGCCATCAACCTAAAACCGGTACATCAAATCAGAAGAAAACACAGCAAGCCCGCGACGCAGATGAGAAAAAAGACAATGACTGCGCCATCCAACGTTCCGAATCGGGCTTCCTCCGAATGATTGGTCGGAATCGCGGCATGCAATCCGCGAATTTTCCTGTTCACATTGGGTGCAATCTTGGTCATGCCGGGAGTTAAGCATGGAACAGACCAACCCGGACGGGCATCCGAGCCGGTGAAAAAACGGTTGAAAAGGCAGGTTTGAGGAGCCGTTTGTCCCGGGATTTGACACCGGGACCAGATTCTGCCCAGGCTTTAAGCCGGCTGCCCCAGGAGCCGGCGGAGGCGGCCGAGCATCGCAGTAGCCAGGCGTTCATAGGGAGCCAGCGCACGACCATAAACCTTGATTTCGTCAATCGATTCCAGCGCCATGCAAAAATCCAGGTCATGAAACGCCCGGTCGCGTTTGACCCGGCGCAACCAGCGGGTCAGATCGGTGACCTCATCAATTTCATCCTGCTGGCCGGGATGAAATAAAATCCGCCAGTCATCACGGCGCATAAAACCATCCGCCACGGTTCGATTGTCAAACCAGGAATCGCAGAGCAACGCGCAGACGGACTTGCCCGGACGGCTGCCGAGCCGGTAAAAAACCAAAGGGTCTTCAGTGTCAGAAAAATGACTGAAGGCAATGTCAATGGCATCCTCGGGCGGCGGCGTGAACCGGGTTTGAAAACCGAAACGGAAACCGCCCGGCTCGGTGTGCGATCGCTCCACGCAAAGGTTTTCGGCAAAAATCCAGATGATGTCCGTTGAAAAACCGCGCTCGGCCAGCAGCTTTTCCCAGGCATCGAAAGCTTCCTTCAACGAGGGCCGTGTGAATGGCGCATCTGACTTCATGGCGGGTATTCTATACAGTATTTTTCCGAAACCAATCTATAAATAATCTAATACCCGACTCAATGGCGACCTGTGGCTGATAGCCCAGCCGGGCCCGGGCCTTGGAGATGTCGGCAAAGGTGACCGGCACGTCGCCAGCTTGCAGTGGCAGGCGGTCAATGACCGCCTTTTTGCCGAGCGCAGCTTCAAGCAATTCAACGAGGCGACCGAGCTTCACCGTCTGCGATTCGCCCAAGTTGAAGATTTCAAAGCCAAATTCCTTCTGCGTGGACGCCATGATGCCGTCAACCGTGTCCGTGATATAAGTGTAATCGCGCGCCAGACTGCCATCGCCGAAGACCGGAACCGGCCGGCCGGCCTGAATCAGCGTTGCGAATTTGCGGATGGCCAGGTCGGGACGCTGGCGCGGGCCATAGACGGTGAACAGACGGAGCACGGCCACGTCCAGGCCGTAAACATGGTGATAGACGTGTCCGAGCGACTCGCACGCCAGCTTGCTTGCGGCGTAGGGCGAAATGGCGGAACAAATCGGGTCGGTCTCGCTGAACGGCACTTTTGAGTTCACACCATAAACTGACGAGGACGACGCAATGATGATTTTTTTGACGCGATTTTTTCGCGCCGCTTCGAGGAGGTTGACCGTGCCCTCGACGTTGACGCGCTGATAAAGCGCCGGGTCGATGAGGCTGGGCCGCACGCCCGCACGGGCGGCGAGGTGAATAATCTGATCGAACTTCACCCTGCCAAATAATGCGTCGAGCGCGGCGCGGTCGTTCAAATCGCCCTGGACGAATTCAAATGGTCTGGCGAGCGATTGAATATCGCGGAGGTTCTGGCGTTTGAGCTGCGGATCGTAAAACGGGTTCAGATCATCGAAGGCCCAGACCGCGTGGCCATCATTCAGCAAGCGTTCGCAGACATGCGAGCCGATGAAGCCGGCCCCGCCGGTGACCAGAAAGTTCATGGCCGAACGCTAGCAATGAGCGGGTCCAGTGTCGAGTTTACAACCCGTTCAGCACATCAATCATCTGCCGCAGACGGCCGTAATCGCGGCGGTTGAAGCCCAGGGCGACCCGCGCCAGGTCCAGGTTGTCGTTGTCCTCGACTTCTTCCGGAGTGGGCTTGATGTTTTTGATGGGTGTTCCGTTGACAATGTCCGCAAAATCCTCGTTGATGGCGGCAAGGGCTGACATCGACGGCGCGTTTTTGAGCCGGATGACCAGCAGATCCTTCACAAAGCGGGTCGATTGAAAATTCCGGTAGAAGCGCGTGATGATTTTTACCGCATCGTCGGCGTTCTGGGTGATCTGGTAAAAATTCAGGTCCTCGGGCGAAATCAACCCGTCGCGGAGCAGATGTTCGCGGATGTATTTGTCCCACGCCTTCCAATAGGTGCCGCCGGGAGGTTCGACAAGCACGAGCGGCATGAGCAGACCTTTGCCGGTTTGCATGAGCGTGAGCGCCTCGTAACCCTCATCGAGCGTGCCGAAGCCGCCGGGAAACAGCACGATGGCGTCCGAGTGGCGGATGAAAATCAATTTGCGCGTGAAAAAATATTTGAAGGTGACGAGTTTCTCGTCCTCGGCGATGATCGGATTGGCGGATTGTTCCCACGGCAGGCGGATGTTCACGCCAAAACTTTTTTCGGGCCCGGCCCCTTCATGCCCGGCCTGCATGATGCCCGGTCCGGCGCCGGTGATGACCATGAAGCCGGCCTTCGCAATTTTGCGACCGAAGTCCACGGCCTGCTGATATTCCGCCTGGTCGGATTGCGTCCGGGCCGAACCGAAAATCGTGACCTTGCGGGTGCGCGCGTACGGCGCAAAGAGCCGGAAGGCATAGCGCAGCTCGCGCAATGCCGTTTGGATCACCCGCACGTCGCCGGTGTCCTGCACGTCGGCCAGCAGCTTGAGCGCGTTTTCGATGATGTCGGCAACCTGGGCTTCGTTGTGTCCCCCGCCCTTGAAATCAATCAGATTCTGGATCCGCTTGCTCAATTCTGGATCGGTGGCGGGTCGTTTGCCGTCTCTTTGGTTCATGCGGGCAGAATAACTTTGCCGCAGGCAAAAGCAATCGCAGCCTCGGGAAACACCGAACATATTGAAATCCTGAACAGTTGTTATTAGCCGCCGTTGCCCCAGGTCTGGTGGCGGAAAAACGGGAAAAGACCCGCCGGCTTTTACGCATTGACAACGGCGGTGGACAAACTATGCTGCGCACCCATTTGCGAGCCCCGCCGGTGAGCGGACTTTCTCGCCCCCAGAAAGGAAGTGAGTTGCGTTGACTGAGATCAGATTAAAAAAAGGCGAACCCGTGGAACGCGCGTTGCGGCGACTGAAGAAAAAAGTCGACCGCGAAGGAACCCTCAAGGTCGTGCGCGGCCACCGGCATTTCGAAAAGCCGAGTGAAAAGCGCCGCCGCAAGGAAAAAGCCGCACGCTTTTCCGCCATGTTGACCGCGCGTTACGCCGACCTGTAATTTTGCAATTTCCAAAGCCGGGCACATCGGACTACGATGTGCCCGGCCTTTTATTTTTAACCGCGCATGTATTCGCTTTCCACCTGCTGGAATTCCAAACGCCACACCGACGGCCGTGCCATGCTCCGCGAAATCCGCGAACTCGGCCTGACCCATGCCGAGCTCAGCCACGGCATCCGGCTCGGCCTGGTGCCCGGCATCCTGGAAGCCGTGGACGCGGGTGAAATCAGAATATCCAGCCTGCACAACTTCTGCCCACTGCCGATGGGGGTGAACCATGCGTCTCCGAACCTCTATGAATTTTCCGACGAGCGGCCGCGCCAGCGGGAACTGGCAATCAAGCATACGCTCAAGACCTTCGAGTTTGCCGGGCGCGTCAAGGCGCCCATCGTCGTGCTCCACCTCGGGAGCATGGACCTGAAGGACTACACGGACAAGCTGACCGGCATGCTCGAACGCGAGGGAAAAAATTCGCCCAAATACGAGAAGCTCCGCGCCGAGGCCGCCACCAGGCGTGAAGCCGGGAAGGCAAGGGCCGTCGAGCGCGTTTATGAAACCTTGCGCATCCTCCTGCCCGAGGCTGAAAAGCGCGGCCTCAAGCTCGGCATCGAAAACCGGCAGGCGCTTGAGGAAATCCCGCTGGAAGGCGACTTCGAATTTTTGCTGCGCAAGTTCGACAGCCCAAACGTGGTTTATTGGCACGACACCGGCCACGCGCAGATCAAGGAAAACCTCGGGTTTCTTCACCATGCACGGCATCTCGAATCACTGGCCGCACGCCTGGCTGGATTTCACGTCCATGACGTGCAATTTCCCGCGACCGATCATGCTCCGCCCGGCACCGGCACAGTGGATTTTGCCGCGCTGAAGCCGTTTGTAAAACCGGGCCACATCAAGGTTTTTGAACTCAGCCCGTTGCTGACGGTTGAGGAGGTCAGGGCCGGCATTGCCCACGTCAAGTCCATCTGGGGCGGCGAATGATTTTTTGCTCCCGGTTGGGCGGGCATTTGACGAATCCACTCCGGCAGGCTTGACAGGAAACCGGCCAACGCAAAGGATATTGGCCGTGAGGACGCCAGCTTAGCTCAGTGGTAGAGCAACGGTTTTGTAAACCGTGGGTCGTCGGTTCAATCCCGACAGCTGGCTCCACTTCCAAGTGGCAGACTTCCAGCAGGTTGCAAAGTAGCGAGCATCCAGTGCCAGTAAAACTGCCAGTATAAAGGCGGCGGGTGGGGCGAACCACCTTAAGCCGGCAGAACCCGGCACAAACCGCAAACTAACTTCAAACCTAGTGATGCCTGAATGGTTCATACTTCAGAACCATAGGACATCATATGAGAACTCGGTTCATTCTGTATCTGCGCTCCGGCATCTATTACGCCGAGGACACGACCACCGGCAAGCAGTCCAGCCTGCGTACGAAGAACAAGACCGATGCCTTGCGCCTGCTCAACGCCCGGAACGAGGCCGCCCACCACCCGGCCATGAATCTGCAACTCGCCCAGGTGTACCTGCACCACGGCGATCCCGCGCTGGCCGCGCGCACTTGGCAGCAGGTCATGGAGCAGATGCTCTGCGGCAAAGCGGGAAGTACCCTGATCCGCTGGCAATGGGCGATCAAAGACAAAGCCCTCGAATCGCTACGGCAGCGCAAGCTGATCGAAACCACAGCGGACCACTTTCTGGCCGTGCTGAAGATCCGCTCGGTCACCACCAATGTTTACCTGCGTCGCATCCACAACTACGCGGTGAACATGCACTGGCTCCCGTGGCCGGTCCTGCCCAAACCAAATTGGCCCAAGGTCCGGCACCGGGACAAACGCGCCATCACGTTTGAGGAACACCAGAAAATCATTGCCCGCGAACTCAATCCGGCGACCCGCGCGTTTTATGAGCTGCTCTGGCATCTGGGCGGGGCGCAAACCGACATCGCAACGCTCACGGCGGAGGACATTGACTGGAAGGACAAAACCATCGCCTACCGCCGGCACAAGACGGGCGCCATGTCGCTGATTTCGTTCGGCAAAGGAGTGGCCGAAATCCTGAAAACACTGCCGGGTTCCGGCGAGCTCTTCCCTGCCCTGGCCCGGATCCACGAACGGCATCGCGCCAAGATGTTCATCAAACGGTTGAAAACCGTCGGCGTCAGCGGCGTGTCGCTGCACTCGTATCGTTATGCCTGGGCCGAAAGGGCCAAGGAAGCCGGCTATCCGGAACGGTTCGCGATGCAGGCGCTGGGCCACAGCAGCAAGGCAGTGCATCGGGCTTATGCGAAAAAGGCGCAGATGAAGATGCCGGCACTGGAGGACTACGAAAATCGCGAAGACCAACCGGGCCGCTTGATCCCGGTGATGGTGCCTGACGTTTGCAGAAATTAAGCGGCCGCCGACAGTCTAGGGGTGCGAACGTTCGTTGAGCTGGTCAATGAACGTTCGCGATTGGCGGCGTTCTTGTCGTGCCAGTGCTGATAGATGGTGTTAGTGACCCGCACCATCCAGCTGCGGTCTGTCATGCGTTCCAGCAGGTCCTCCGTGGCGAAGAACTTTATGCCGTTCAACGGTGGTCTCCCCAGGGGCTTTATGAGCCCGGCGGAGGCGAGCACGTGCACATCGTGCGGCCGACAATTCAACACCCAGCCCGCCTGCTCCGCCGTGAGCCGGACGGGAAGCTGTTTCAACACCATTAAAAATCGATATTGATCATCGCTCATATCATCGGAACTCCTTCCACATTTGCTCGGCATATTGCGCCGGCGTGGCATTGATACAGCGCTCCTTGATGGCGCTGATGACCTCGGAAATGACCCGGTCGGATTTCTCCGGGTCGCTTCTGATCCTGCCTATCCACTTGCCGGCATCGTTGGTCCATTGGTGCCCGAGAGCAGATTCGATGCGGTCGGCCTGCTCCTTCTCCCGTATTAAAAGCTTGGTCGCCTTTGTCGAAAAAGCTTTATCGATTTCCTGTTTTCCCGCTTTAAGGTTTAAGTTAGTCGTCGGCTGTCCGCCGGTCGTCCGCCTCTTGTCCGCTGTTTGTCCGCCAGTTTTGGGCGGATTGATTTTGAAAAGCCACGTGTCTGTTAGCCAGGCAATCGTTCCCTTGCTCGTCGGTTTAAATGCCGCAAAATTTCCGCCGGCAAGCTGTTTCTTGGCTGTGCGATAATTGCGCTCGCTCATGCCGCATTTCTCAAAGTCTCCCAGAAAGGCTTCCCCAAAATTGCACCCATGCCGATTGAATCCGCCGCGCCAGTTCGCACGAAAGGCAATAACGTAGGCAAGCGTGAACGCGTAAGGGTTCAGACGAATCAGTTCCAGTGCATCTTCGCTGCGGGTGGCTTCAAAGTAGCCTGACAGCTTGGACTCCTCCGACCGAGCAGCCGTCTCGTTGATGGTTCGTACAATTGCTTCCTCTGTGTCCGATTCAAATTTCATTCTCGATATTATATCAATCAAGAATTTGCCTTTTCATCGGTACTAAACGCAGCTTGGGTGGGGAAATCACTAGCTTGGACAGTAAATCGGGGCTACTGGGAAGGAGGCTGGCCTAGCTTGCGTGCCAATTCCGGGCTGCCTGTGCGAACTTTGCGGAATCCAGGCCTGTCAACAGGAATTGTTCAACTATTTTTAGATCGTGCTATTCCACCCTTTCGAGCTCGCTGGCGGCTCAATTCGTCCTTTCGGAGCTGCATGAAGGATTTAAAGGTCAAACCGAAAGCCTTCCATTCCACCGCATCGAATCCATTTTTGTTCAAACTTTCTATCTTCGAAAGTTCCCAATCATTCCATGTCGTCTGGTCCATCGTCTTGCGATAAATGAGCGACAAATATTCTTTGTAAATCTCAAGGCGATCTTCCTGGCTGTGGTTTGGCATGACAAGCCTCAGGGCTTTTTTGAGCGGAACTGGAAATGATTTTGTTTTGGGGAGATTATCAAGCACAGGTTGGTTTATCCGGCGGAAATCTTGTAACCGGATTCGTCTTTCAACTATTTCGTCAATTCGACAATATGCGCTGTAATGAAGATTCCAGGCGGCTTCTACAAAATCGTCAGGGTCGGCGCCCGATTCCAAGCCTGGCACAGCGTGCATCAACTGGGCGGCAAGTGATGCCAAGCAGTGACAAGGACTTGATGAAGCGGCGACAATTGTTTCTCGATAATGCGGCAATGATCGCCAAATATCAAGCGAACCTCAAAGAGGCAGCCGAGACAACTGGTTAATCGTCGACCAAACGAACGTCACACGAGGGCAGGCCACAACCAGGGACAGACGCTTGAAATGGCGATTCAGTTTTGTCCATCCCCGGACCAACCCGGGGATGGACTCGAATAGAGTTCATTAATCAATTCAGCGTAGAACCACTCACGAGCTGGTTATTCTGGCAGTACATTCAGTCTTCCGGACGTCGTTTACGAAGAACACATCTTGCAAATCTGTGAGGCCTTCGCCGGTTTGCCACCCGAGCTGGTATGCACGAACTGGAAGACAACGCTTGTTGCGCGAATATGTCGGAGCGCGATTCCGAGGAAGCCTTTGTGTTAAGCCTGCATTTACGGGTCGGCAGCCGAGCATCGGTTTCGGAAATACCCCGCTTTTCCTTGTTCTCGAGGGGCTGGCCTTGGCGATTTTGAGTTACGTCTATTTAATTGCGTCTTTCCGTCGTCGCATCAATGGCGGGCGAGAATTTCAGATTTACAAGGTCTTCTTTGGCATTCGGTTCGAACGAGATAACTTTCCGCACTGATGGGCGCCTTTTAGGCAAACCTTCTTGGAAACTGACCTGCACCGTCATATCGTGGGCAACGCCTATGCGAGTCGGATCCATATTCATATTCTTGGTTTGGATTACAGTTGTTCTGCCTATCTTCGCAGAGCAAGCGAGCGTTAAAACCGCAGGTGGAGTTCCAGCATTGCGATTGCTTACCAATGCCGTCCAGTTCCGCGAATTGAGCATGCCTCAGGCAATTCAGGGCTGGCCGATTCGGTTGGAAGGCGTCGTCACGCTCGTGGATTTGAAACGTGGTCTGCTGGTGCTGCAAGACGATTCCGGCGCGCTGGCGATCCACGCGGATTTGAATGGTGCCACTGTCCGGCCCGGCCAGCGGATTGAATTGGAAGGCGGAAATGCGGTACCGACCCTCACCGCATTTCCGGATTTCCCAAGCAAACCGACAGGGAGCGATTGGCTCCCTTCATTTTCTGCACCAACGAACTGGAGCAACTACTACTTGGCCCGGATGCGCGCTTATCTGACCCCAACGATGGCTGGCGATTATACATTTTGGATTGCCAGCAAAGGGGCGTCTGAATTATGGCTGAGTACCAATGCCGGTCCAGCCGGCGTTCAGCGAATCGCATATGTTGCGACCGGAAGGACAGCGTCGCCCGGGCAGTGGACTAAATTCCCGACGCAATCGTCCGGCCTGATTCATATGCAGGCGGGCCAAAGTTACCTGATTGATGCCATTCAGGAGCAGCAAGGCGGACATGATGACAACCTTTCGGTTGCCTGGCAGGGGCCGGAGATTGAACGGACGACGATCGATGGACGTTTTCTTTCTCCGTATGCAAGCCGCCAGACAAATGGTATCGGCCGGGAATATTGGAATGACTATTTTGCAGGTTCGGTTGAGTCGTTGACTTCGGGCGGCAATTGGAATTCAGCCATTACGGTGACAGGGCTGCGCATCAAGACGTTGGACGATTCAGAGTTCCCTGAAGCCATGCCGGTCAAGGTTGGCGCCCCGCTTGCGTTGGCCGACAACTATCGTTGGGCCGAGGTGGAAGGCATGGTTGAATTTGCATCGGTTGAAGGAGATGTCCTGACGTTGGAACTGGTAGCAAGTAAGTCGCACGCGCGGGTGCAGGTTTTTGGCTGGGCGGAAACCAATGCAGACCGGTTGGAGAAGTCTCGGGTGCGGGTGCGGGGCGTTTGCGAAGGTGTGCTGGACGGCAAGGGAAACCGGGTGGCGGGAGTGATTTCAGTGCCTTCATCTTGTGAGATCCTTGAAATCGGGTCGAATAACGAAGATCTTTCGGCATTGAAGGTTGTTCCCGTCAGTGAGCTAAATCCGGCCAATCCGGATCTGGCCTGGAACCGGCGAATCCGGGTTCGCGGGACGGTGGTTCGTGAGGGTACGAACGGATTTTTCATTCAAGGTGCGGGCAGCTTCTGCGGTTATCTGTCCACGGATGGGGTTCATTGGAAACAAATCTCGCCGTCCGTCGAAATCGGGATGACTGATGCTGCGCTGGCCGGTCTTTCTGTTTCATCGTTCTCGGCGGATTCATTGACCACGGCGGCTTTTGATTCGTTGACCGGTCTGAAAGGTGTCGGGCAAGGAGTTGACGTGTTCAATGCGACACCCGCGGGCGAGGCAACTTGCGATGGTTCGACCTACACCGTCAAAGGCGGCGGGGTTGGGATATCTTCCAGCTTCGATCAATTTCATTACGTTTATCAGCCGATGACCAGGGATGGCGAAATCATCGCCCGAATCAAAAGTCTGGAAATGGCGAATTCCCGGGCCATTGCTGGAATCATGATTCGTGACTCGGTGGATGCAAAGTCCAGTTTTGCCAATCTTGCCTTGAGCGCTGGTGGCGGGGCGGTTTTCCAGTTTCGCCAGAAAGCGGATGAGCGCGGAGCAACCATCAACATTCCCGGCTATTCGGCTCCGTGCTGGTTGAAATTGACCCGGCGTTATCTCGGCGTTCTGGCTCGGGCGGACAGGAATTTTCCAGTTCACATAGGTCAGGAAGTGGATGTGGCGGGTTCGCTGGAATGGGAGAATGGCCAGCCAATCCTTTCACACATTCGTGGTCTGGTCGAAGCTGCAGTGAACCGGCCTATGATGTCATCCGGCTCCATCATTGGCGCCGCCAGTTCGGCTCAGGAGCCGCCAATGGTTCAGCTCGCGCAATTGATTCCTGAAGAAGGCGAAGGCCTGAAGGAAGGTTCCGGCTCGGTTCGTGTTCGAGGGGTGGTGACTTTCAATGATCGTGCTTTTGACGACAATTATTTGACCGTCCAAGATCAGACGGCCGGGGTCTTGGTCCGGTTGAGCAGTCGTTTTTCCCGAAGTCCGCTGCGCGTGGGGGATCTAGTGGAATTTGATCTCAGAAGTGTAAACGGGACATGGCCGTTACCACTTGAGCCGGTCCGGATTGGCGTGATTGGGACAGCGGAGATGCCCGAGCCGGTGGTGCATCCAGCCGAGTATTCCCAGGCCCGGCGGGGAGAGGGCCACTGGACAGAATTCGAGGGGATTGTTCGTGAGGCAAAATCCGATGGCACCCTGATCGTGATGACCAAAGATGGAAGGATGACGGTATGGGTTGGTAAAAGCACGGTGAAAGCCATGCGTCAGTATGTTGACGCGTTGGTGCGGTTCCGCGGCGTGCTGGTCCGAACCACCCATAACATCCAGACGTTGCTCGTGCCTTCGCCCGATTTCACCGAAATTGGCGAACCGCCGCCGGAAGATCCTTTTATCATTCCATCCTTCGCGATCGCAGACCTGAAAAACTTCAACCGCCGCTCACGGCTGTTTCATCGGGTGAAAGTTTCGGGCGTAGTGACTTATCAGAAAAATAAATTATTACTGGTGCAGGATGAATCTGGCGGTGTCCGGGTCCGAACTGTGGACATGCCCGGAATCCGCGTCGGAGATCTGGTCGAGGCGATCGGTTTCCCTGATGTTGAAACCGGCTTGGTGACCCTGTCAGAGGCCCGGTTGCGCAAAGCCGGAACCCGCGAGCTGCCCAGGCCGGTCCAACTGTCGTCCGTTGAATTCCGGGAGGGCAGCCCTGACGCGGTCGTGGTTCAACTGACCGGCCAGTTGCTGGAACAACAGGCCCTTGGCGACAATCAAATTCTGGTGCTCCAATCCGGAGAACGGGTTTTTCGCGCCACATTGGCGAAAAATCCTGATCAGCTGGAAGCCATTCCGGTCGGCAGCCAAGTGGAAGTGACCGGTGTCTGCTGGACGGAACCGGTTGGAGATTCGTCCGCCGCCATAAGATTGGAAGAACCGTTCACGACCTCCTATGAAGTGCTCTTGCGCACGCCGTCGGACGTGGTCGTGCGGCAACGGCCGCCTTGGTGGACCTGGAAACATACCGCGGCGACGATCGGCAGCCTCGGGTTCGTGCTGGCGGGCGCCTTGGTTTGGATTCGATTGCTCCATCGGAGGGTCGCTCAACGAACCGGTGAACTCGAAATGGCGATGGCAAAACTCGAACGGGAGACGGAGCTTTCCGCCACGCTTACCGAACGCAACCGGCTGGCGGGGGAACTCCATGACGGTTTGGAACAAGGCTTGAGCGCCATCATGATGCAATTGGAGGGATTGGAATCCAAACTGGCCGAGGATCCCGCCGAAGCGGCACGACACCTGATCCTCGCGCGCAACATGATCCGGTTTAGCCGGACGGAAGTCCGGCACAGTCTTTGGGACTGGAAATCTCCCGCGCTCGCGAACAAGGATTTGGGGGCGGCTTTGTCCTATATTGTTGGACAAATGAGCACGGGAAATCATGCGCACGTAACCGTGGAAGTTGGCGGTTCGGTGTTTCCATTGCCGCCCGTTGTCGAGCATCACTTGTTGCGCATCGGTCAGGAAGCCTTGAACAACGCCCTCAAGTATGCGCAGGCCAAAACGATCCAAGTCAGCCTGAACTACGCTGACCAGTCGGTCCGCCTGTCGGTACGTGACGATGGCCTCGGATTCGTTCCGGAAACGGTTTTGAATGGGAGCACAGGTCATTTGGGCCTGCAAAGCCTTCGCAGCCGCGCCCGCAAAACCGGCGGACACCTGACCCTGACCAGCGCACCCGATCGGGGCACCACGATTGAAGTGACGGTGCCGATCAAAGACAGCCATCCCGGCCTGAACAACTCGAACAACCCTGTATCCTGACATGAAAACTGAAACCCGGGAGAAAATCCGCGTCATGGTCGTCGAAGACCACATCCTGATCCGAATGGGATTGATGACCATTTCCGAGATCGAGCCGGACATTACCATCGTAGCCCAGGCCGAGGATGGCGAAGAAGCCGCGGCGATGTTCCGCAAACACCGGCCCAATGTGGTGATCATGGATTTGCGATTGCCCGGAATGAGCGGAATCGAAACGATCGCCGCACTGCGAAAGGAGTTTGGCGACATACCCATATTGGTCCTGAGCAGCTACAGTTCCGATGGAGACATTTCCCGCGCGATCCAGGCTTCAGCTTCGGGCTACTTACTAAAGGATATGCCGATCAAGCGGCTGGTTGAGGCCATTCGTGCCGTCCATGCCGGACAACAATATTTTCCCGCCGAAATTGCGAGTCGGCTGCCGGAACAGCTGCGTCAATCCAAACTCACTCCCCGCGAACTGCGTGTCCTGCAAAAGATCGCCGAGGGCAAGAGCAACAAGGAAGTCGGCAATGAACTGGGGATTGTGGAAGGAACGGTAAAAATTCATGTCACCAACATCTTGAACAAGCTCCATGCCGCCGACCGCACTCAGGCGGTGACCACGGCAATCAAACGTGGACTTTTGGACCTGCATTAAATGTCGATGGTTTGCTGAACGGCACAACTGAGAGCTTCAACGGAAACTGCGGTCGAGTTTCAAGTGGAATTGACCGTTCCCAACGCGTTGCACCAGCTTTGTGTCTATTACTAAAGTCATAGGCAGGGTTATGGCTTTCGAGCAATGTTGCCGCTGCCAATTCTGATTTATCCTGACAGCGTGTTCCACTTTTTAAATGAAGCCCAGTCCATGTCCCGTCTTGGAAACGTCTGGTTTCTAAAAAATAACAAACCCACACACGCTATGCATGACAAAATAAAGCGAATTCTATCCCTGGCATTTATCCTGACGGCGATGACGATTAATGCCGCTACGGTTGTATGGACCGGTGCCAGTGGGACGGACACCAATTGGTCCAACGGCAACAACTGGGTGGGTACCGTCACACCCGGCGGTGGCGATGATGTGAAATTTTTTGACGCGGGAAGCAACCTGGTGTTGGGCGCGCCCAACAGCCTGGTGGACGGGGCTTTCACCGGATACATCGGCTCGCTGCAATTGGGCAATACGAACGGCATGCACACGATTGTGATTGCCGCGGGAACCAGTCTGGGCATCACCAACGGCAATCTGACAGAAGGCACGCCGACCGATCCCGGAGTCATTAAGAATTTCACCAACACCATCACCGGCGCTGGCAGCACGCTTTATATCAGCAACCTTACCGCTAATATTTCAATTAATCAGATCACTGCCCTTACGACGGCCGCCGCGACTCCGAATCGCGGCAATTTGAATTTATCCGGGCTGGACAATTTTTTCGTCAGCGCCAACCGGATTGGAATCGGTGATGGCCAGTTGCCAGGCGTACCATTGAACAATCATGCGGGTGGAAATCTAATTTTGGCCAGGACCAACGTCATCACGCTGGCCTACACCGACACGCTGGCCAACTACCAGACGGCCGGCAAAAGCTCCGCCATCATTCTGTCGAGAAACTCCGGCAATAATCCGTCCATCGTCTCAATCCTGCAGTTGGGCGTCGTCAACACGTTTAATGTGGACAGCATGAACTTCGGCATGGACAAGTCCGGCAACAATAGTACTGCGGCGCATGGAATCATGGTATTCAATCCCGCGTTCGCTGGCCAGAATCCGACCGCCACTTTCAACGGTGCCGGCGGCCCCGGCACGCGCGTGACCTGGTGGTCCATTGGCGATGGCAATTCCAGCGGCTCCAGCTCCAATGGCGGTGGCGGGACGAACGATTTCAGCTTGGGAACGGTGAATGCCTTTGTAAACGTGATGTCACTGGGCCGTGATGCGGCCAACTCGGCTGACGTTTGGGCCGGTCCGCACAAGGGTGTGTTCACCTTTACCAATGGAACGGTTGATGTGAATACTGTGATCCTCGGTAATCAGTCGCTCGAAACCGGCTCCAGCACCACACCCAGCCTGGGCGTTTTCAACGTGTACGGGTCCGGTGCTCTGCTCAAGGTTAACACCTTGATGACCCTGGGCACAGCGACGCTGGCCACTGTCGCCGGCACGGGTACTCGCGGTGTTTTGAACATCACCAACGGAACCGTGTATGCCAACAACATTGCCGTCGGCGTTAACAGCGTCAATAATACGATCAGTCTGTGGAACGGGACCTTGGTGGTCAGCAACACCATCGCCACTAACATCTCCGGTCTCTTCAGCCTGGCCGCCACCAATTCAACGCTGGGCTTGACGGTGCCTGCGAACGGCTCGCTGGTGGGTTTGGTTCAAAGCCTGGCTCCCGGCGGCACCACCAATGTGCTGCAACTGTCTGTGCCGGTTTATAGTTCCTATCCGCAAACCATTCCGCTCATCCAATATACCACGTTGATTGGTACGGCCAACTTCGGTCTGACTAATGTTCCGGCTTCGGCACCGGGTGCCTACCTGACGAACCTGACCACGATACCCAAATCCATAGCGTTGGTTTTGCCGACGGATCCGCGGCCGGTGTTTACCGCCCAGCCATCCAGTTACAGCGGCAACCCGGGTGACAATGTGACGACCAATTTCCTGGTCAGCATCGCCGCCACCAGCGTCACACCGTTGGCGTACCAATGGTATTATTACACCAACGGCGGCACGACCAATCTCCTGGTGAATGGTCCCGGCCCGAGCGGAACTTCAACCATTTCCGGCACGACCACCACAAATCTTCAGACGGCCAATGCCCAGGTGCTTGACAGCGGAAATTATTTTGTGGTGGCCAGCAATGCTTACGGAACTGCGGCGAGCAGCTCTGCGATCCTGACGATCAGCAGCGGGGGCATACCGATCATCAATCCGGTGCCGCTGAACCAGACGGTCATTCAGGGAAACAACGCGACGTTCACCGCGGGTGTGTCCGCAAATCCGGCGGCGACAATATACTGGCAGACGGGTGGGACGAACATACCCGGAGCCAACACGTCCACGCTGGTGGTCAACAACGTGCAGTATCCGGCGAACGACCAGCAGGTGTTTTCGATCATCGCGACCAACTCGTTTGGGAGTGTGACGAACAGCGCAACGCTGACGGTGATTGTGCCGCCGACGATCACGGTACAGCCGGTCAGCCAGGTGGTCACGAATACGCAAAGTGTGTCGTTCACTGTGACGGTGGTTGGGGCGGTGCCAGCGGAAGCGTATCAATGGAAGAAAAACGGGGTGGCGATTCCCGGAGCGACCAGTTCAACCTTCACGATTGCCAGCGCGTCGGCCAGTGATATTGCCTCGAATTATACCTGTATCATCACAAACCTGGCTGGCACAACCAACACGGCGAGTGTTTCACTTATCGTGAACTCGACAATGTCTCCGGTGACTTTATCACCGGCCAATGCCCAGACAGGCGTATGTTATGACACGCCGCTTTATATCACCTTTGACAAGGTGCCACTTACGCGAAATGCTGGAACCATCAAGATTTACAACGCCACCAATCCGGCGACCCCAGTGGATACACTGGACATGAGCCAGAATTCTGTCATCACCCAAATCGGAACCGGCATCGCGCCATATCCGGTCAACGTGCAGCCGCGCACGATCGCCGGAGCCAGCTATGTGACATTCCCGGTCATCATTACCAGCAACACAGCTGCCATTTATCCTCATGAAGGCGTAATGACCTCCAACCAGACCTATTATGTGACCATTGACAATGGGGTGTTTACCGACACCAACGGTGCTTATTTCGCGGGGATCACTGCGAATAATATCTGGCAGTTTACGACGAAGCCGGTCGGTCCGACGCCGGGAACAAATTATGTGGTGGTTTCCACGGACGGCACCGCAGACTTTTGCACGATTCAGGGTGCGGTGGACTTCTTCCCGAACTTCACCAACACCACTTCATTCAACCGCGTGATTTACTTGCGCAAGGGGAATTCCGTGGAAATCGCCCGTATCCCTGTTGGCAAAAACAACATCACCTTGCGCGGAGAGGACCGCCAGCAATCCCTTCTAAGCTATCCCAACAGCAACCTCATCAACCCCAGTAGCCATACCGTGATGGTGCTTCATGTGCTGGCCAATGACATCGCGATTGAAAACCTCACGCTGACCAACAGCGTGCCGCAAGGTGGTTCGCAATCCTTCGCGCTGATGGTTGAGACGGGAGCCAAACGGTTTATTTGCAACAATGCGAATGTCGACAGCTATCAAGATACCATCCTTGTCAACACGATTGACTGCACCGCTTATTTCTACCGGAGCCTGATTCAAGGTGACGTAGATTTTATCTGGGGTGGCGGCAATTGCTACTTCACCAATTGCGAACTGCGCGAGCTGCGGACCGGCGGCATCTATTTCCAGCCGCGTACCCCGGCGGGCAGCAATGGTATCGCTGCTGTGAGGTGCCAGTTGACCCGGTTCAGCGGCACCAACGCCAGCGGCAGCAATTTTAATAATTGCTTGTTTGCCCGCGCATTGGGCAATACCAATAGCAACGTAGGTCTGATTTACTGCAATATTGACACCAATGTGGTTCAAACCGGCTGGACTGCGTCGGATATTGCTGACCCGGGTTTGGCCGAGCGCTGGTGGGAATATGGTAACAGCAATTTGGATGGAACTGCACCGGCAGTTTATAATGGAATCCAATTATCGAATAGTGATCCGCGTTTGCTACCCGCATTGAACGCAACCACCTGGCTATACGGCTGGACGCCGCAACTGGCGCCGAACATCATCGGCCAGCCGGCCAATGCGACCGTCAGCCAGGGCCAATCCACGAACTTCAAGGTGAGCGCCACCGGAATTCCCGAGCCGACCTATCAATGGTACCAGAATGGCCAGATCATATCGGGCGCAACGGCCACCAACTATAATATCAGCAGCGCCGTCCGGACCAATGCGGGTAACTACACGGTGGTGGTGAGCAACGGCTCCGGCAGTGTGACAAGTGCTGTCGCCGTGGTCACCTACGCCGGAAACGTGGCGCCGGTGGTCAATCCGTCCACGTATTCGCGTCCGGCGGGATACCCGTTGAATATCTCGATCGCAGGCAACCTGGCAACGCATTGGAGCGATGCGGACGCTGATCCGCTGACACTGACCGGTTCCATCAGCAGCACCAATGGGGCGATGGTAAACTATGATAGCACATACGTTTACTACACCAATGCCAACAATGTGGCGGATGAGATTGATTACACCGTGGGCGATGGCTTCGGCGGGAACACACCCGGTAGCATCAACGTTCTCGTCGGACCGCCACCCACTAATTCTGTTGTCAGCACGGTCGTCAACGGCAATGCCAGCGTTACCCTGAGCCTTGTTGGTGTTCCCAATTATATTTATCGGGTGGAATCAACTACGAATCTGGCACCGCCGATTTGGATTCCGGTCAGCACCAATACGGCGGATATCAATGGCTTGTGGCAATTCACTGATTCTCAGGCAACAAATTATCTGCAGCAGTTCTATCGCTCGGTTTATCGGCCATGACGAAGGGTGGTTAAGATGGCAGGCAAAAGTTTACCGACGAATTCGCGGTGGGCTTCCGCCCGCCGCGAATTTTTGTAGAAAATAGGAATGAAAAATTATAGGACTGAAATTGATCTGTGAATTTAAACATCAGGCCGCCGGTCATTCGTGTGCTGGCGCCGACTCTTGTCACCCGTTTGACAACGGTAGATTTGCGCGTACCGTCAAAGTTCAACAATTTGGCGAGATGGCCACGTGAGCTACTCGCTATGACCTATTTACAAAATGATTCTGTGCCAATACACGGTGGTACAATTGAATGTCCGGCCGGGATTTATTTAGTTAAACCGGAATGAGTGAACACACGAAAGTCAAGAGTAAGGACGACGCAGAAAGTGTATTATCAAAATTATTCGTCTTTCATGAAAATACAATTGCCTCGTTGCCGCTTTTTTTGTGCGCTGTCTTTACTGGTGGCCCTGGTACTTTTTTTTGGAGTCGAACCTGCGTTGGCAGCGCCGAACTTGCCAGTCATCAATACAGCCAACATTGTCAACGTCACCAATTTTGGTGCGATTAACGACGGTCTGGCGACAAACACGACAGCGATTCAAAACGCGATCAATTCGGCGGCGACGACCAATGGCGGATGCACGGTGGAATTTCCGGCGGGAGTTTTTTTGAGCGGGCCATTTTCGCTGAAGAACAAGATCAATCTGCAGTTGGACAGCGGCGCCTTTTTGCGGATGTTGCCCCTGACAAACTATCCAAAAACTTTTACCACGAATGTCGTCATCACTTTTGTGACCAATATGTCGGTCATTACGACCAACCGGGCCACCAATATCACCTGGGCCGCGCAAAATTTTATTTCCGGTTCGGGATTAGGCGACCTTGAAATCAGCGGATCGGGTTGGATTCAAGGGCAGGGTGAACCATGGTGGCCTTATGCAAATTCCAACGGCTTCACGCGCCCGATCATGATTTCACTTTCTGGTTGCAGCCGCGTATTGATCCAGACCGTCACACTTTCCAATTCGCCCGAGTTTCATATTTCAATTAACGGCACCGATACTACCGTTCAGGGCGTCACCGAGCGCGCCAACTCATCAAGCGACCCCGTCAACCCCGGACATAACACAGACGCCTGCGATGTGAGTGGAACACATATTCTAGTTCAAAACAACGACATCAGCGTGGGAGACGACAATTATACCTGCAGCGGCGGCACTTCGGACGTGCTGATCACCAACAACACCTACGGCAATGGCCACGGAGCTTCCATCGGCAGTTTTACTTCACCGTACGTGTCAAACATGACGGCCATCAACTGCACATTCACCAACGAAGACGCCGGTATCCGCATCAAATCCGACCGCGACCGTGGCGGTTTTGTCCACAATATTTACTACTTCAATCTTACGATGACCAATGTCAAGAATCCGATTCTAATATACGCTCAATACACCAACACCACGACGATTTATCGCACGTTAGACAGCATTTCACCAGCCATCGCCGCCTCCTATCCCAGTGCGCCGGTGGTTGCCGGCAAGACCCCAACTTACCGTGAAATTACCGTCAGCAACGTCACCGCCAACGCGCAAGCCACCCGCACCGCCGGGCTCATTTGGGGCTTGCCGGAAATGTCCATCAGCAACGTCACACTCGTTAACGTCCATCTCGCCGGGTCAAAAACGTTCGGGATTTACGACGCTAAAAACGTGCAGATCATTGACAGCTCACACAGTGTTCCCAATGGCGTGAGCCAGTTTTCATTTTACAATGCGGATGTCACCTTTTCGAATTCCGCGCCATCGGCGAGCATGGTTACGCTAGATGGTGTCACGACCAATTCCATCGCCAATCGTTTCGCCTTTTACAATTCGCTGATGACCCTCAAGAATACAAACGCACTTGGATTGAACACCGCGGTCACGCTGGGCGCATCCACATTTGTCATCAGCAATAGTTTTGCGTTGTCGCCGTCAAACTCTTTGAACTATGTCCTCGGCACGAATGCCGCCACAATCGCTATCAAAGGCGACCTCACGCTGGGGGGCACCAACAACATTTTGGCCGGTGGAGGTTTTACCAACGGGATCTACACGCTGCTGACCTATACCGGAACTTTAAATGGCCCGTTACCGGTGCTCGGCGCGAAGCCGGCCGGTTATATTTACGCTTTTGACACGAGCACCGCCGGGCAGGTAAATCTGGTCGTCATTCCGCCGCCGCCTGGCATCCCCGCCAACCTGACCGCGCTGGGAACTAATCTGTTGATAACTTTGAATTGGTTCGCGCCCTCCAACGCAGCCGGCTACAACCTCAAACGCTCCACCACCAATGGCGGGCCTTATTCGATTATCGCCAGTGTGATGAATACAAATTATTCCGATTTTGCAGTCAGCCCGGGGACAAACTATTTTTATGTTGTTTCTGCCACCAATACCGCCGCAGAAAGCATCGATTCCTTACAAGCCAGCACCATGGCATTGCCATCGTTGATTCCAACCAATCTGGATTTGCAGGCGAATGGCAACCAATTGCAGTTCTCGTGGCCAGCAGATTACCTCGGCTGGCGTTTGCAAATCCAGACCAACGACCTGGACACCGGTTTGGGCACCAATTGGGTTGACTGGCCGAATTCCACCAACCTCCTGCAGACCACCCTCTTTGTGGATCCGACCAATGGCTCCGTCTTCCTGCGGCTGGTTTATCCTTAAATAAAATGTCAAAGACGATCACGGCTGTTCTCGTGGCGCTGCTGCTTTCCGGGTTTTATCCTGCTCGCGCAATAGACATTCCGGCGGCAAAACATAAAATTATCATCGTCCTCATCGGTGATTCGACGATGACTGACAACGCAGGCTGGGGGCTTGGTTTCAGGCAGTTTATTGACACCAACCGGGTTGAATTGATCAATGCCGCGCGCGGCGGACGGAGTTCCATGAGTTTCATGCGCGAAGGACGCTGGACGAATGCGCTCGCGCTCAAGGGCGATTATTATCTGATCCAGTTCGGCCACAACAACGAGCCGGGCAGGCCGGACCGCTCGACCGACATGGCGACCTTCATCTCCAACATGACCCAATATGTCGATGAAGCGCTGGCTATCGGCGCAAAGCCCATTTTGGTGACGCCGATGGTGCGCCGACAATGGGAGAAAGGCAGCACGAACAAAATCAATTCCAGCCTCGCACCCTATGCCGCGGAAGTCCGGAAAATCGCCGCCGCCAAAAATGTTCCGCTGGTGGATTTGCATGATCGGGCCAAGGAACTTTGCGAATCGCTGGGCAAGGAACACTGTTACGAACTGTTCAGTCCGACCAAAACTGTCTCCGGAACCAACACTTTTGACAACACGCACCTCCGGGGTCCGGGTCACGTCATGTTTGCGCGGCTCGTCGTTGAGGAACTGCGCCGTGCGGTCCCGGAACTCGCGCCGGTCCTGCTTGCCGAACCACTCAATTTGGATCCCAAACCCGCTGAATCCAAATTTGACGCCGTCGTTTCCGCCGATGGTTCCGGCACGCACACTGACCTGCAATCGGCCATCGCTGCCGCGCCGGACAACTGTACGAATACATTTTCAATCTTGATCAAATCCGGAACTTATCAGGGCCAGATCCTTGTGCCGCATGAAAAACGGCACATCAAATTTGTTGGTGAAGAAACGGAGAACATGATTCTCACCGGTTCGCTCAGCCAGAATGAGCCGTCGCCATCGGGCGGACGAGCGTTTTACAACAATGCCAGCATGGTGGTGTTGGGTGACGATTTTCACGCGGAAAATCTCACGTTTCAAAACACCTCCGGCAATCACGGACAAGCGGGACGTCGGAATGCAAAGTGACAAACAAATCTCATAAAATTAATCGCAACTGGCAGGGCCAGCGGCTGTTGCCTGCAGTGACTTCTGGTTAGAAAACATGAGGGCAGACAGGGGGCGCACCCGCGTTCCACACTGTCTGCCCATATGCATAACAACCACGTTTCTACTCCGGCGGTGCCAATGTGCAACCGGTAAATCACACCTCGCCAACCCGCACCCTGAAGCTGGCGCTGGACGTCCATCTGGCCCACCACGTCGCGGCTATCCAATACGACGGCCAGTTTTCCCCAAACCACCCCAGCGGTTCACGCCCCAGGACTTGCTGGTCTGGGTGCAAAAACAAATCGCCCAAGGCTGGCGGATCGTCTCCTGTTACGAAGCCGGACCCTTCGGCTACGTCCTGCACCGGCAACTCGCCGCCCTGGGCGTGACCAATTACGTCATCCGCCCCCGCAACTGGGACGACCAGCATCTGCGGGTCAAAACCGACCGCACTGACGCCCGGGCGATGTTGAGTGCGCTGGATCGTTCCGTCGCCGGCAATCCCCATGCCCTGGCTTTGGTGCGCGTGCCCACCGAAGTTCAGGAACGTCAGCGCAGCCAGAGCCGCTTGCGGCAGAGTCTGCGCCGGGACTTGAAAATGATCGTCCAACGGGGGCGCGGCCTGGCCTTGCAATATGGTTACCGCCTGACCGGCAAATGGTACGGGCAACGCAACTGGCCGCACTTGCCGGTGCCGGCGTAGCTCGTTGAGTTGTTGACCCCGCTGCGGACGGCGGCCCTGGCGTTGCACGAACAGGTGCGGTTGCAGACCGACCAGATCGAAGCCCAATGTACCCATCCCATCCCCAAGGGACTGGGCGCTTTGACCGAACAGATTCTTTCACGGGAAGTGGGCGACTGGAGCTGACCTGACCCCAATAGCTGGACAGATCATAAGTAGAGTTCTGCCATTGGTTTGTTGTTTGGTTCAGCAGTTCGGGACGGAGGGAGGGCGGAGCCCGACCGGAGTACCGAACTGCTAATGGCGCGG